>JAANMY010000271.1_pt1 | contig 75236 bp, 72 predicted proteins | sample 7279691 | NCBI WGS metagenome assembly JAANMY01 (sample SAMN14094543, study PRJNA606508) | bioreactor metagenome | isolation source: A lab-scale SPAN reactor treating ammonium-rich wastewater day 388 | place: Ireland: Galway | collected 2018-02-07 | reverse complement strand
CGGCGACTGGGACATCTTCGACTTCCTCTGCTTCCAGAACGCGTACTCCAACGGCTGCCCCTGAGCCCGGCCAAGCGTTCGTCGTGAGTTGAACCCAAGCCCCGGTGGCCTCCCACCGGGGCTTTTCTTGCGCCAGGGTCGCGCCCTGTCCGTTGGCTACCCGCGGACTACCTGTTCTTCCCGATGACTGGACCTCGCCCTCCGGGTAGGATGGCCGCCATGCGGGTGTGCGGCAGAATCACGTGGCTGTCCATTGCGTGGGGTGTGGCCTCATCGGCGGTCGCCCAGGACCGCGTCGGCTTCAATCGCGACGTCCGACCCATCCTCTCCCAGAACTGCTTCGCCTGCCACGGCCCCGACGAGAGGGCCAGGGAAGCCGGGCTCCGGCTCGACACGCGTGAGGGTGCGACAGCCCAGGGCGAGTCCGGCCGATTCGCGATCGTCCCGGGATCTGCCGCGGGGAGCGAGTTGCTCGCTCGGGTCACCCATGCTGACCCGTCCGAGCGCATGCCCCCGCCGAGGGCCGGCAGGTCTCTGACGCCCGGCGAGATCGAGATCATCCGCCGCTGGATCGATGATGGGGCCGAGTATGAGCGTCACTGGTCCCTCGACCCACCTCGACGGCCGAAGCCGCCAGAGCCGAGCCGCCCTGCCTGGGTGCGCAACCCGATCGATGTGTTCATCCTCGATGGGCTCGATGGTAGCGGGCTCTCGCCGCAGCCGGAGGCCGACCGGCGATCTCTCCTGCGCCGCCTCTCGCTCGACCTCACGGGCCTCCCGCCGACGGTCGACGAGGCCCGCGCCTTCGCCGAAGATCACGCCCCGGATGCGTACGAGCAACGTGTCGAACGGCTCCTCGCCTCCCCCCGTCACGCGGAACGCATGGCGCAGGAGTGGATGGACGCGGCGAGGTACGCGGACACCAACGGCTACCACATCGACAACGAGCGATCGATGTGGCGCTGGCGTGACTGGGTCATCGACGCGTACCACACCAACATGCCCTTCGATCGCTTCACGATCGAGCAGATCGCGGGGGATCTCCTCCCCGACGCAACGCTCGACCAGCGGATCGCCTCCGGCTTCCACCGGAATCACATGATCAACTTCGAGGGTGGGGCGATCCCGGAGGAGTACCTCACGAACTACCTCGTCGATCGCGTGAACACCACCGCCACGGTCTGGCTCGGCCTGACCCTCGCCTGTGCCCAATGCCATGACCACAAGTACGACCCCATCTCGCAGGAGGACTATTTCCGGTTCTACGCGTTCTTCAACGCCGTTCCGGAGAAGGGCCTCGATGGGAACACCGGCAACTCTGCACCGATGATCGATGCCCCGTTCCCCGGCCAGCGGGAAGCCCTCGATGAGGCCACAGCCGGCGTGGATGCGTTGCGCGCCCGGCTCGATGCCCCGATTCCGCAGACCGACGCCGCGGAGGAACGATGGCGACGTGAACTCGTGGATCGAGAGTCCGGAGTGTGGAAGGCCGTCGGACCCGAGTCCGCCGGCTCACTCGCCGGCACGACCTTGACCATCGAGCCTGACGGCTCCATCTCCGCTTCCGGCGTGAATGAGCCCACCGATGTCTACGAAATCGTGCTCGCGCCCACCGATGAGCGAGTCGGCGTCGTTCGCCTCGAGGCCCTTGTGCCCGATGGTGCACCTGGACCCGGGCGCTTCGAGAACGGGAACTTTGTCCTGACCGGCGTGGAGATCCACGCCTTGGCCGATCGCGATGAGCCCCGCACGGTTCGCCTCCCCATCGCCGCGGCGTTGGCGGACTTCTCTCAGCCGACCTTCGATGTTCGGGGCATCCTCGACGACGACCCCGCCACGGGCTGGGCCGTCCTCGATCCCCGCGGCATGCCCCCGCGCGAAGCGTGGCTTGTCCTTGCCCAGCCGATCGAGGCCGGCACAACCCTTCAGGTCCGCCTCCGATTCGAGTCCAAGTTTGCCCGCCACGGCATGGCGCGTGTGCGATTCTCATTCGCCGGCGTCACTCGCTGGGCCGAGATCAAGCCCAGCGATTGGACACCCTGGCGTTCTGCGGGGCCGTTCGCCACCGGTCTGACCAACTCACAAGAGGCCTTCGAGTTCGCACACGATGTAGAGGGCGCCCTCACGCGTGAGGGATTCGATCTCGCGGGCGTGGATGCCGAAGGCCGCGACGTGTGGACGCCCCGCCCGGACCTCGTCGATGGCATGGCGCACGCCCTCTCGGTTCCGGACTATTCCTCGATCTATCTCGCGCGCACGATCGAGTCGCCGAACGATCGATCGCTCACGCTCTTGCTTGGCAGCGACGACGGTATTGTCGTCTGGCTCAACGGCCGGGTCGTCCACTCGAACCCCGCCGCACGGGCTCTCGCGCCCGGGCAGGACGTCGTCGAACTGCGGCTTCCCGAAGGGCGGAGCACGTTGGTGGTGAAGGTCGTGAACTACCAGGGTGGGAGCGGCCTCTCGTTCGATCCTCGATCCGACCACGCGCTTCCCGTGCCGATCGACCTGCTCACGCTGCTCTCGCGAGACGCGCTCGATGAGGCGGCGCGTTCCGCCATCCGGGCCTTCTTCCGCGAGCGGCACTCCCCGGAATGGAAGGAACTGCGAGAGGCGCTGTTCCGAGCCGAGGCCCTCCTCGCCGAAGTCCGTCGGGGCATCCCCACGACGATGGTGATGGCGAGCCTCGACACGCCGCGCCCGACATTCATCCTCGAGCGCGGAGAGTATGACCGGCCCGGGCGCCGAGTCACGCCCGGAGTCCCGGCGGTCTTCGGGTCACGCCCGGATGAGCCCGCCGACCGGCTCGCCCTCGCTCGCTGGCTTGTTGATCCATCCCACCCGCTCACGGCGCGCGTGCAGGTCAACCGAATCTGGCAGATGGTCTTTGGCGTCGGGCTCGTCTCCACGCCGGAGGATTTCGGAGTTCAGGGCGACTGGCCCTCCAACCTTGCCCTTCTCGACTGGCTCGCCGTCGAGTTTGTCGAAAGCGGATGGGACGTGCGGCACATTCTTCGCCTGATCGTGACGTCATCGACCTATCGCCAAGGTTCTCGCGTCGAACCCGCGGCCCTCGCGCTCGATCCCGCCAACCGGCTCCTTTCCCATCACCCGCGTCTCCGTTTGGGCGCGGAGGGCATCCGTGACAATGCCCTTGCGATCAGCGGGCTACTCGTCGAGCGCGTGGGCGGTCCCAGTGTCAAGCCCTACCACCCATCAGGATTGTGGGAGGAGATGGCGATCGACCCGGACGGGAACGAGTTCTCCGCCCAGGTGTATGTCCAGGACAAGGGCGACGCCCTGTACCGCCGGGGACTTTACGTCTTCTGGAAGCGCTCCGTTCCCCACCCCTCGATGACCGCGTTTGACGCGCCGAGTCGTGAAGTCTGCACGGTCCGTCGAACGCGGACGAACACCCCTTTGCAGGCCCTCGTGCTGATGAACGATCCGACCTATGTCGAAGCGGCACGAGCGTTCGCCCAGCGCATCCTGCTCGAGGGCGGGAACACGGATGCCGATCGCGTTTCCTATGCGCTCGAGGCCGCGATCGCGGCTCCCGCAACCGAGGCCCAGCGAGGCGTGCTGCATGGCTTGCTGGGCGAGCAGCGAGTGCTCTTCCGTTCCGATCCCGATGGGGCGGCCGCTCTGCTCCGCGTGGGAGAGTCGGCACGCGACGAATCGCTTGATGAGGTCGAGCACGCGGCATGGACAATGGTCGCCGGCGTCGTGCTGAACCTCGATTCGACGATCTGCAAGGAGTGACGATGAACCCCAGGCGAGAGCGTGCGCTCCTCCTCACCCGCCGGCACTTCTTCGGGCGTTCCGCCTCGGGGATCGGTGCCGCGGCCCTCGCATCGCTCTTGAACCCCGCGCTCGTCCTCGCCGGGGGCCCGGGCGATCCGCACAGCCTCGGGCTCCCCCACTTCGCGCCCCGTGCCAAACGCGTCATTTACCTGTTCATGTCCGGCGGTCCATCGAGCATGGACCTCTTCGACCATAAGCCCCTCATGGGCGAACTCCAGGGACAGGACCTTCCCGACTCGGTCCGCATGGGCCAGCGCATCACCGGCATGACCTCCGGCCAGGCCCGGCTCCAGCTCCTCGGTTCGCCCTTCAAGTTCGCCCGGCATGGACGCAACGGCATGTGGGTCAGCGAGGCCATGCCCTACACCGCACGCATCGTCGACGAACTCGCCTTCATCCGATCGATGCACACCGAAGCCATCAACCACGACCCCGCCATCACCTACCTCACCACGGGGAGCCAGCAGCCCGGGCGCCCCAGCCTTGGCGCCTGGTTGTCGTACGGGCTCGGGAGCGAGAATGCCGATCTCCCGGCGTTTGTCGTGTTCATCTCCATCGGGACCGGTCGCCCGGACGACCAGCCCCTCTTCGACCGCCTCTGGGCAAGCGGCTTCCTGCCCAGCAGCCATCAGGGTGTGAAACTCCGTGCCTCGGGCGATCGAGTGCTCTACCTGTCCGATCCCCCGGGGGTCTCTCGCCAATCCCGCCGCGCCATGCTCGATGCGCTCGCCGGGCTCAATGCCATGACCGCCGCGGCCTACGCCGATCCGGAGATCGATGCGAGGATCGCCCAGTATGAGATGGCCTATCGCATGCAGGCCTCGGTCCCCGAACTCGCGGACCTCCGCGACGAGCCCGACTCGACGTTCGACCTCTACGGGCCTGATTCCAAGCGCCCGGGTTCGTTCGCCTCCAACTGCATCCTTGCCCGCCGGCTCGCCGAGCGTGGCGTCCGTTTCATTCAACTCTTTCATCGCGGGTGGGATCAGCACTTCAACCTCAAGGGCGGGCTCGCTCTCCAGGCCCGAGACGTCGATCAGCCCTCCGCCGCTCTCGTCCTGGACCTCAAGCAGCGAGGGATGCTCGAAGACACTCTCGTCGTCTGGGGGGGCGAGTTCGGTCGCACCGTCTATTGCCAAGGCGATCCCGCCGACCCTAACAGCGGACGCGACCATCACGGCCGCTGCTTTACCATGTGGCTCGCGGGCGGCGGCATCAAGCCCGGCATCGTGCACGGCGAGACCGACGACTTCGGCTACAACATCGCCCGCGATCCCGTCCATGTCCACGACCTCAACGCCACCCTCCTGCATTGTCTCGGGCTCGACCACACGCGGCTCACGTTCCCCTATCAGGGCCGGCAGTTTCGCCTTACCGATGTCCATGGCGCCCTCGTCCGCGAGATCCTCGCGTGATCGCCGAACTGCTGCTTACCACGGCCCCGCCCGATCTCACGTCCGTCACGCCAGAGAGGGTGCTGAGGTTGCTCGGCCGCTTGCATCCTGTCGTCGTCCACTTTCCTGTCGCGTTGCTGCTCGTCGCGGCGATGGCTGAGGCCTGGCGCTCGTTGGGAACTTCGCGACGAACCCCGTTCGCGTTCTCGATCGTGTGCGTGGCGATCGCCTCGCTCGCCTCGGGCGTCGCGGCGTGGTTCGGATGGTTGAGCGCGGCGCACGATCCCCTCGGTTCGAGCGTCGCCTCGACCGTCTTCTTGCACCGCTGGCTCGGGATCGCACTCGCCGGAACGGCGGTCGTCGCCCTCGCCGCGGGGCTGCTCGCACGTCGGCGTCACGCGTTCGTGTGGGCGTATCGCGCCCTCCTTTTCGCCGGTGCCGGCCTCGTCGGATATGTCGGTCACCTCGGCGGCATCCTTGTTCACGGCGAAGGTCGGTACGTCGAGGCGCTCTTCCCGCCGGCCGCGACCATCGCGGAGCAACCACCTCCCGGCGGCCTCCTCGGGCTTGATGCCGACGTCCTGAAGATCTTCGAAGCCCGTTGCGTGGAGTGCCACGGACCCGCCAAGAAAAAGGGGGGCCTGCGCCTCGATTCTCTCTCACTCGCGACAGAGGATGACTTCGTGGTCCTGCCGGGCGACCCGGACTCGAGCGAACTCTTCCTGCGGATCGTCCTCCCTCGCGACCACGACGACGCCATGCCGCCGGAGGGCGACCCGCTCACACCCGACGAGATCGAGCGCATCCGAGGCTGGATCCTCCTCCTTGGCCTGCGTGGCGAAACCGAGGCAAGGTCTGCGCCTCGCGAGGCCGAGCGACCCACCGGTTCGCCAGCCATCGACGCGCGATCCATCGACGACGCTCTCCGTGCCCTGCGGGCGATCGGTGTCGCCGCGTCGAGAGTCTCGGACGACGACGCACGCATCGATGTCAACGCCTCGGTCCTCGGGAGCGCCTTCCGCGACGAGCATCTCCTCCTGCTGGACGGGCTGGAGGCCGCTCTTCGCCGGCTCGACCTTTCCGGCACGAGCATCACCGACGATGGTCTTGCCACGCTTGCCGGCTTCCACGCCGTCGAGCGGCTCCTGCTCAACCGTACTGGAGTCTCGGGCCGAGGGGTTTCATCCCTTGCGGGGTGGACGCACCTCGAGAGCCTCGGGCTCTTCGCGACTGCGATTGCCGACGACGATCTCACCAGCCTCTTGAGGTTCCATGCTCTTCGCAGGGTCTATCTCGCCTCGGCTGGCGTGACACCTTCGGGCATCGATTCACTCGCCGCGGCCGCCCCCCACCTTGAGATCGAACGAGCCGCGTCTTTTCCGCCGAGCGAACCGCTCGCCACTGTCACGGTCCCCGACTGCTGCAAGCGTGCCCAGGAACGGGGCAACGAGTGCGACCACCCCTGCTGCGTCCAGGCTCGCTCATCCGGCATGGCGTGCGAACGGTGCCTCCGCGGAGGATGACGTCACGTGGCGCTCGGGTGCCACATCGTCTTCATCTCGACGAACGGCTCGATCGTCCAGGGGTCCGCATCCTGGCCTAGCGCCCACCCCAACCCCTCTCGCACCGTCACTCGCTTCAGGTTCTTCCCCGCCCCCGCCCGAAGGACCGCGTTCTGCGGCCCGGCCAAACCGCCCGCGTGGATGGCGTCGATCTCTCCGTGCGACGCGAACTGCTCGAGCAGCTCGTCACGCCGACCCGTGAGGATGTTCACCACACCGCCCGGCACATCGCTCGTTGCGACGGCTTCCGCGAAGACTGCCGCGGGCACCGGATTGGTCCCGGACGCGAAGGCCACCACCGTGTTCCCCGAGCACAGCGCCGGAGCCATCAGGGCCACCAACCCGAGCAACGGCAACGCATCTGGGGCAATCACCGCCACCACTCCCACCGCCTCGGGGACCGTGAAGTTGTAGTATGGGCCGGCCACAGGGTTGTTGCACCCGAGAACCTGCGCGTACTTGTCCGCCCACCCCGCGTACGCGACCAACCGATCGATCGCCGCCGTGACCTCCGTGTCGGGCGAGAGTCTGGCCATCGAGGCCCTTTTCCCTGCCGCTCGGTGCGCCGCGACCGATTCAGACAGTTCAACCCGCTTCCCCTCGGTCATTTCCGCGAGGCGATAGAGCACCTGCCCGCGATTCAAGCCCGAAGCGCTCCCCCATTTCCCTTGCGCGCTCCTCGCGGCTTCAACGGCCTCGCGAAGGTCTTTCCGCGACGCGTGTGCAATGTGCACCGGCCCCCCGACACACCCGACCGCGATCGACCGTCCACTCTCGCTCCGCGGGAACTTGCCGCCGATGAACAACTTGTAGGTCTTGTTCACCGAGAGCCGATCGGGCGCAGTTGGGCTCACGCGACAATGGTAGCCCATCTGACCATGGGCAAGCCCATGACCGACCGCTGAACCGAAGGCAACGGTTGCCGCAGGTCATCGAAAGAGTGGATCAAGTCAACGGTCGATCCCCGGGTCCTCGGGCTTGCGGATACGTCTGGACACCTGTGGTCCCAGCCGAAGGGCAAGCTTCAGCAGTTGGTGGGGTATGCGATGAATGCCCTCGACCACCGCTTCGAGATCGTCCGGCACGCGTGCATCCGCGCGAAAGCCCGTGGGGCCGGCGAGAGTGGGATGCTCAATTCTTTTCGTCGGATTCCGAAGAACCCCGCATTGTCGATAATCATATCCTGTTTCAGACGCCTCGATTGCCGGCAGCCATGGAGCACACGCCATGCAACGCACCCTTGTCTGGGACCTACCCGTTCGAGTTTTTCACGGGCTGCTCGCCGGCGGATTCACCGCCGCGGCGCTCATCGCGTTCCTGACCGATGACGAGGGGGCGTCATTCCCATACCACGGCATCATCGGGTTGGTTCTGGCGTTCATGGTGGTGTTGCGAATCGTGTGGGGGTTCATCGGCACCCGGCACGCCAGATTCAGCGCCCTGCTCTTTCGCCCTCAGGCCTTGATCCAATATATGTGGGGAGTCGTGACAGGCCGCGGCAAGCGATTCGTAGGGCACAAGCCGGGCGCGGCCTATGCGATCCTCGCCATGCTTGCGCTGGTGCTCGGTCTTGCCCTCACCGGAGTGATGATGGGTCGAGGGAACGAGAGCGTCAAGGACATCCATGAACTCATGGCGTGGTCGATGCTCGTGGTGGTCGGGGCGCACCTCCTGGGCGTGCTGCTTCACACTCTGCGACACCGCGAGAACATCACCCGGACGATCATCGACGGTTACGCGAGTGCTGATCCTTCTCAAGGCATCCGCTCGGCGCGTCCCTTCGCGGCTCTCGTGCTTGTCGCACTCACCGGGCTCTGGACCATTGGACTTCTTCGGAGTTACAGCGCCGCTTCCAGATCGGCGGATGTCCCGCTCCTGGGCTCGCTCCAGCTTGGCGAACTGGAGACCGACGGCGGCCATGACCGAGGGGATTCGCGGCATGATCACGATGACTAGGAATGTCGCTGGAGAGTGTGCAAGGGAGGTTGAGATGATGTGTGCGAGAGAACGCATGACGTCGGCTGATACCCTGGCCCGGGCCCGCGTCGACCGACTCGCGGCTTTCGTGACCGCGTGCTTGCTGGCCGTGATCATGGCAGGATGCGCCACGCCGCCGCATGGAGAGGGGCCGAATGTCGTCCTGTCGATGGAACAACCGACAAAGGAGTTCCGCTCGCATCACGCGGAGGTTCTGGAGCACCTTGGCCATGTCGATGCGATGGCCGCTCGACTGACGAAGGAGAATGGTGACGAGCAGCGTCAGACCATGCAGCGCATCGTCGGCTTCTTCAAAGAGCACATCGGCCTCCATGCACTGAACGAGGAACGCGTGCTGTATCCCGCTGTGCAACGACGTGCAGGGGAGGGCAGCCGCTTGACGGAGGTCCCGATCCACGACGCAATGGGCAACCGGCACTGACCCGCCGTGTGCCCACGCGCGGGGCGCGAACATTGGGCCGGGGTACGACGTACCTGGCCCTGACGTGAACACCGATGCACGCACGATGGCTTGGCGGCTGACAAGTCGCTCAACTGGCGTGACGCCGCGTACGCCGTAGCGCTCATGCGCTCGAGCAAGTGTACGACGAGCGCGGCATTTTTCCGTGATCACCGCGGATGATACCGGTTACATTGACCCTCAAGCGTCAGGAGACTGCCATGAACAACCGCATCATCCACGTCACGCAGCACGACATGGAGCGTCTGCGCACTCTGATCGCATCATCCAGCAGCGGCCGAGGCGGGGGGGGCGATGATCGAGACCGACCCTACCTCGCGACGCTGTCGTCCGAACTCGATCTTGCCGTTGTCATCGGGCCCGACGAACTACCTCCCGATGTGGTCACGATGAACTCGCGTGTCCGCCTGCGGGATGGCCGGCGCACCTGGGTAATGACACTGGTCTTTCCCGAGGACGCCAACCCGGAAGATGGCGCGATCTCTGTCCTTGCGCCGCTTGGCGCGGCGATTCTGGGGTGCCGTGTCGGCCAGACGGTCACGTTTCGGGTACCCGGAGGAACGGTCAGAGCGTGCGACATCCTCAACGTCCTTTATCAACCTGAAGCGGCCGGCGACCTGCACCTGTAACCCGTTCTCGACTGAATCATTTCAGATTCAACCGCTCTTTCGTCGCGTCTCCCGAACGCAAGGAGTGCTCGATGTCCAGCCGACCGATCGTCAGCAAGTTCGATATGGCCCGTCTAGAGCCTTTGCTCTCGGGCAGTTGGGTCGATGTACCTGTGCTGCGGCTTCGAGCGCTCATCGAGCATGCGAGGAAAGTGGCACCGCCCGATGTCCCTCCCAACGTGGTCACGATGAACTGCCGCGTGCGTGTGCGCTTCCCGATTGACGGCGAATCCGAGACGATCGATCTGGCCTTCCCGGGCGAGGCTGGAGTCTCGGTGCTCTCCCCCTTAGGGGCGGCACTCCTCGGCGCGCAGGAAGGTGAGTGCGTGGAGTACGCGGGCAGCCGCGTGTCACGACGCGTGACCATCGAGCAGATCGAGTACCAGCCCGAACGTGAGCGCCACTTCAATCGGTAGGATCGTGCTTTCAGGAGGTACGATCGTGTCATCAACACCGAAACCGGTTCTGCCCATCCACATCAGGCCCGGCAACCTGCAGACGAGTGCTGCGATCGAGTCGTGGGTCCATCGTAAACTCGCCGGTGCGTTCCGGCGGTATGGCTCCAGGATTGCGGTCGTCGACGTCTTCTTTGAGGACGTGAACGGCCCCAAGCACGGTGTCGCGGACACACAATGCGTGATGAAGGCCAGGATCCATGGGCGGCTTCCGCTCGCTGTTCAGTCCCGTGCGCGCGATCTCTACGCCGCCATTGACGGGGCTGCCCGCAAGCTCGACGCGGCCCTTGCTCGTGTTTGCGAGCGTAGCGATACCCGAGCGCGACGCCGGTTCCGTCAGGAACGTCAGAAGATGGAAGGCATCCCGGCATCTGATCGGGTTGAAGCAGGCAGCCCGCAGGCCGGCAACTCGGATGAAGCCGCAGGCACATTGCCGGCCAACAGACCGCGCAAAGGCGTGATCATCGCCGGGTTCGGTCCTGTTGGCCGAGCTCTTGCCGACGCGCTCATGATGAATCGAGCGCTCATCACGGTTGTGGATACCAACGAGGAGACGATCCGAAGGCAGCAGGCCCTAGGCATCACCGTGCTCTGCGGCGATATCTCGGATCCTGAGGTCTTGCACCGCGCAGGGATCGAGACGGCCGTGGCACTGGTTGTCACGATCCCGGACGGCGCAGAAGCCGTACGTGTCTGCGCCACGGCACGTGTGCTTTCACCTGGTGTGTTTATCGCAGTCCGCACGACCTATCTCAGCCAGGGCCTCGAGGCCATGCGTGCAGGTGCCAACTCCGTCACTGTGGAGGAGATTGCGACCGCGAACGAGCTTGCACGTGTGGTAACCCAGCAACTCGCCGACAGGTTGTAACGTCTTCCTGCAAGACCACCTCAGGGTGGATGACAGAGCCGGCTCTCAGGTTACAGTGGTATCTACGCGCAGCATCTCCGTACGGGCGACTTGGTTCCGGGTCGCATTTTTACGATGTCCGCCCCCGCCTTCATCGTCCCTGCGAACCGACGACAGGCCGAGTTGGCTCACCCTGACCCGGTGCGCCCCTGTCTCGCTCGTCTCGTCCATGCTGCGAATGACCCGCCAACGGCAACCGATGCCTTCGGCCATGATCATGCCAAGGGGATGCAACCGCTTGGTTTGAGTCAGCAGGCAGCGGTTGCGCAAGTCATTCTCGCTCGGCCTACATTTCGAGGTCGCCTGACGCGCGTGTATTCTTTGCGCACACCGGCGGGGCTGGCGATGGTCTGTTGGAGCCTGTCCCGGGCGCGATGCTGCCGCCCCTGAGCCCGAAGTCCGGAGGGATCGCCACCAAGTCCGTCTGCGAGGTCTGCGGGCTGAGGACGATCACTGTGACTCGCGTGGTTCCGATCCCGCTCGTCTATCCCCGAGCTGAGTACGAAGCGGCGCAGCGGCACGCCGTGCCTGCCAAGTGCGAGCCATGGGAGACGACCTCTGTGTGGGACCAGGCGACTCGGAATCAAGCACACCGACGGTCTCCAGTGGTGCGTGTTCTACCGTGCGACAATGGGTGTGCTGCACAAGAATATATAGCCAGAGAAGACGTTCCCGGGCGATTCGGCCAACATGCCCGTGTATCTCGGAGTCAGCGTGGTCTGGAGCGGACGCCTTGATGCCATCCATTTCGACCCGCCCCGGCTCTCTCGAACTGAAGAACGCTGACGCCCAGGGGCTTTCGTACGACATGCCGCATGAGAGATATTCGGTACGGATTGTTTCGCGCGGAGACACGCCCCGTTGTACGAGCACTCGACCAGGCCGCGTCCGATGATTCCGCGCCTGGGCGGACGCATCCGGCCTTGCTCCTGCTCTCTCCGCTTCTGCTGGCTACGACGATCCTGAGAGACGGGTTCACGCTGGACCTTGTGTATAAGCGGGTCGAGCACGCCACCGGCCATCCTGGCGAGGCGCGGACGATCTCGCACGCGGTGAACGGTCGTGACGAGGTCGAGTCGGCGACGATAGTTGGTGTGTGATCGGGCGGCTCACTGGAGGGGCGTACACCCCGCTCAGGGGTATCTGGTCGCGGGAGTCAGAGTTGACTTGGCGTTCTATGCTGTATCAGCGACCATCGTCTTTGCTGTCCCACGCCGGATCGCCTTCTCAGACTCGACGACTACGAGCACCCCGGCCCCGACGAGCAGGACGCGAGTCCACGCGCTCGCATCAAGCGGAGCCGTGTGGAAGAGGCGATTGACGATAGGTGTGTGGGCGAACGCGAACTGCACCGCAAGCATCGCGGCGATTCCTGCCCACAGCCACATGTTCGAGAAGAGCGGCACCGCCCACGCGGGACGCAAGAGGGCCCGGCTGGAGAAGAGGTAGAAGATCTCGCCCACGACGATCACCGACACCGCCGCGGTTCGGGCCGCGGCTTCGCTTCCGCCGCGTCCGAGTTCCCAGTGGAACAGGCCCATCGCACCGGAGCACAGCAGGAGCGAGACCAGGCCCGTGCGCATAAAGAGCTCGAACGTCAGCAGTGGGCGCTTGGGATCGCGGGGAGGGCGGGACATCACGCCGGGCTCCTTGGCTTCGAAGATCAAGGGCATCCCGAGCAGGATCGCCGTGACCATGTTGATGTAGAGCGCGTGGATAGGAAGGATCGGAAGTGGCCAGCCGAGCATGATGGCCGCCAAGATGATGAACGCCTCTCCGCCGTTGGTTGGCAGCGTCCAGACGATGAACTTGGTGAGGTTGCTGAAGACGTTGCGGCCTTCCTCGACCGCCGCCTCGATGGTGGCGAAGTTGTCGTCCGCGAGCACCATGTCCGCGGCGTCCTTGGCGACCTCGGTGCCTGTGACGCCCATGGCCACGCCGATGTCGGCCTGGCGGAGCGCCGGGGCGTCGTTCACGCCATCGCCGGTCATGGCGACGATGTGGCCCCGCGACTGCAGGCCCTTGACCAGGCGCAGTTTCTGCTCCGGCGTCATGCGGGCGAAGACCGCGGTCGTTTCTGCGTGAGCCGGCAGGTCCTCGTCGGCGATGGCGGCCATCTCCGCGCCGGTGAGCACGCCGGGCGCTGACTCGCCTCGCCCATCCGCATGCGGCGCGGCACCATCGATGCCGATCATCCCTGCGATCGTCGCCGCCGTGAGCGCGTGATCACCCGTGATCATCTTCACACGCACGCCGGCGCGTTGGCATGCGGCCACGGCATCGATGGCCTCGGGCCGCGGCGGGTCGAGCATGCCCTGCACGCCCAGGAACGTGAGCCCCTGCTCGACCATCGGGTGTGACAGGTCGCGCGTACCCGCTTCGGGCTCTGTGCGGGCGAAGGCCAAAACCCGCAGGCCCCGGGCCGCGAGACCCGCGGAGGCGGCGTGGACCGCCGTGAGATCGAGCGGGGCGACTTCACCACGATGGTCCATCGCGGAGGCGCACATCCTGAGTACGCGTTCGACGGAACCCTTGGCATAGATCACGCGCAAACCCGAGTCGCCGTTGTGCTCGGGGGTCTTGGCGTGGAGCGTGGCCATGAACTGCCGATCGGACTCGAAAGGGATGGCATCCAGACGTGGGAAACGGGGCGTGAGCGCCTCCCGCGACAGATCGACGCCTGCGAGCTTGCGTGCCGCCACAACCAGCGCGGCCTCGGTCGGGTCGCCGTGGATCTCCCATTGGCCGTCGCGTGCCACCAGGGCAGCATCGTTGCACAGCGCGCCGCACGCGAGCAGTTCAAGCAGCGCGGGATGCTCGTCCGCGCGAATCGGCGTAGTGCCGCCGACGGAGCGAGCCTCGCCCGCCGGGTCGTATCCGCCACCGGTGAACTCGAACTCCATGCCGGCACACCACGCCGCACGCACGGTCATCTGGTTCTGCGTGAGCGTCCCGGTCTTGTCGGAGCAGATCACCGTGGTCGAGCCGAGGGCCTCAACCGCTGGGAGTTTGCGGATGATCGCCCTCTTGCTAGCCATCCGCGCCACGCCCACAGCGAGCATGATGGTGACCGCTGCGGGCAGGCCCTCTGGGATCGCGCCCACCGCGAGGGCCACCGCCGCCTTGAACATCTCGTGCGCCGGATTCCCACGTGCGAGGCCGACAGCGAAAGCGAGAGCCGCGACCGCGAGAATCACCCACAGAAGCATGTGGCTGAAGGACGCGATCTTCCGCGTGAGAGGTGTCGCGATCTGCTCGGCGGAGGAGATCATCTCGCTGATGCGGCCGACCTCGGTGGCGTCGGCGGTCGATACCACGATCCCCTCGCCGGTCCCCCGAACCACCAGCGATCCGGCGTAGGCCATGCAACGGCGATCGGCGAGCACGGCCGATTCTGCAAGGGCGTCGGCGTCCTTCGAGACAGCCTTGCTCTCGCCGGTGAGCGTCGATTCGTCGATGCGAAGGTCTTTTACTGCGCCTTCGAGCAGTCGGAGGTCGGCGGGCACCTTGTCCCCGGGCTCGAGCAGGACAATGTCACCCACGACGAGCCCGGCCGCATCGATTCGCCGACGTTCCCCATCACGCCGCACGGTCGCTTCGATCCGCATGGACCGTGCCAGCGCGTCGATGGCCGCAACGGCCTTCTGCTCCTGCACAAAGCCGATGATGGCGTTCGCCAGCACCACGCTCAGGATCACGGCGCTGTCGGTGTATTCAGCCAGCCACAGTGTGACCGCACCGGCGACGAGCAGGATGTAGACCAGCGGCGCATGGAACTGCAGGAGCAGCCGCACCCACCACGGCCGCCCACGCCGGGCGGAGATGGTGTTAGGCCCATGTCGCGCCAGCCGCGCCGCGGCCTCGCTGGCGGAGAGTCCGACACGTACATCGCCGGCCACCTCGCGCACGACCTGAGTGCTGGCAACGGCGTGCCAGGCCGATGTGGGAAGTCCGTTCATCTTGTTGATAATAGGAAATGCGGGTCCGGATACGGATAGCGGAGAGTTCCGCCATGCGGCCACCGCGGCGCATCCGGTAGCATCACGATTGCCTCCAGGCATGAACATCCTGATCGCGTACAACGGCACGACGCACGCCGACGCGGCGATCGATGACTTGGCCCTGGCCTGGTCTGCCCGATCGCGAGAGCGCCCTGGTCCTTGCGCTGCAATCCGCTGGCGAGGCGATGCGCAACATGGTGTGCATCCACAACATCATGGCCGTGGGCGCGGTGCTGGGACTCTCGGAGACGCGGCCCGCGGAACGCGGCCCCTGCGAAAGAGGCGTCACGGTCGCGTCCATCCTGCGACTGACGATCGGGCCGCTCACTGTCTACGCCGTTATCGCCGCGACGATGGCCGGGGCATTCGCGACCGTGTACACCTGACCGAAGCAACAGGCTACACGGTTGTCGTATGCCTACTTCAGCAACCGCGTTGAAACGCGGTGGGACTCCGACACACCCGCTGGTCCTGCTCGCTCGAAACCGGTCGCGTTGTCGATGGTCGTCCGCGCGATCGACTCGCACGCCTCGTGCGTGAAGAAGCCCTGGTGGGCCGTGATGAGCACGCTCGGGAACGTGAGCAGCCGCACGAACACATCGTCGTGGATCACCTCGGCGGAGAGGTCCTTGAAGAAGAGATCGCCCTCCTCCTCGTAGACGTCGAGGCCAACGGAGCCGACGTGCCCGCGTTTCAGGGCCGCGATGAGCGACCTCGTGTCCACGACGGCCCCGCGGCTGGTGTTGATGAGCATCACGCCCGGCTTCATTGCGACGAGCGCCGCGGCGTTGATGAGGTGGCGGGTCGTGGGTGTCAGCGGGCAGTGGAGCGTGATGATGTCCGATGCCGCGTAGAGATTGGCAAGTGGAACGTACTCAACGCCCATCGCCTCGCACGCGTGGTTCTTGACGGGATCGAAGGCGAGCACGTGGCAGCCGAAGCCGCGCAGGATGGCGCAGACCGCCTCGCCGATCTTGCCGGTGCCGATCACGCCCGCGGTCTTGCCGTGCATGTCGAAGCCCATCAGGCCGTCGAGCGCGAAGTTCTGCTCACGCACGCGGGCGTAGGCCCGGTGGAACTTGCGGTTGAGCGTCAGCATGAGCCCGACGGCGTGCTCGGCGACGGCGTAGGGTGAATAGGCCGGCACGCGGGCGACGGTGATTCCCAATCGCTCGGCCTCGGCGACATCGACGTGGTTGAAGCCCGCCGAACGAAGCGCCAGCAGCCGCGTGCCCCCCGCATGCAACGCGCGGAGCACCGGGGCCGAAGCATCGTCACCGACGAAGATCGAGACAGCGGGCACGCCCCGAGCCAGATCGGCCGTCGCCGTCGAGAGCCGCGCATCGAGATACACGAGTTCGTGCGCCGCGTCCGCGTTCGCGGCATCGAGGAAGGGCTTTTCGTAAGGCTTGCTGGAGTAGAGGGCGATGCGCATGGCGGAATCTTCGTGGGGCGGGTGGACGAGTGCGGGACGGCTCGTGGAGCCGGTGCGGCTGATGCTGCGGGGAGTCTACTTGCCTTCCCGCGCCTTCACGTCCTTCTGGTATGTCGTGTAAACGTAGACAGGGATCTTCAGCGAGCCCAGGTGCTGGCGAACCAGCGGAGCGACGACCTCCCACGACATCCCACCCACGCCCGTGCAGAGTTTAGGGATCGCGAGGCTCTGGACCTTCTCACGCTCCGCCCACTCGCGGAGTTCCTTCATGGCATGATTGACGTTCTTCGCGTTCGCCGGCCCGGGCTTGGCACCGTGCTCGTACCCGCCCTCCTGCGTGAGCAGGGCGACCAGGCGCACGGGCGTGCCCGCCTCCTCACCGACGCCGCCCCAGTCCCAGAGCGTGCCGGGTTGGGGGTGGTTGGTCTGGCAGTAGTGGCGGAAGTCCTTGTACATCGCGGGCCACTTCTCGCGAAGCGCGAGCGCCAGCCCGCTGTGGAACGGGTCGTTGGGCGCCACGCCGTGAGCGATGGCATCGGCGGAGGAGAGAAGAATGTCGCCTGTCACAGGGTGGATCATGGGTCAGGACTCCGGTTGTTGTCTTGAGTCGGACGATCTCGTCCATCTGTTGCGATCGGCAAGACCTTCAGGCCTCGGGGCGCGTCCTCAGCGTCCGCGCCACGCCCGGCAGGGCGTCAGGATTCAGCGACATCGAGTCAATGCCGATGTCGGCGAGCCACGCGGCGAACTCGGGGTAGTTGCTGGGCGCCTCGCCGCAGATGCCGACCTTGGTGGTGGGGCGGCCGCTCGCGTGGGCCTTCTGCACGACCATCTCGATCATGGCCTTGACGCCCGGGTCCCGCTCGTCGAAGACGTGGGCCAGCTGCTCCGAGTCACGGTCCACGCCCAGCGTGAGCTGGGTCAGGTCGTTCGAACCAATCGAGAAGCCATCGAAGATCTCGCTGAACTGTGTCGCCAGCACGACGTTGTTGGGGATTTCGCACATCACGTAGACCTGCATCCCGTCCTTGCCGCGCTCCAGCCCGTGCCTGGCCATCTCGGCCAGGACCGCCCGCCCCTCGGCGAGCGTCCTGCAGAATGGGATCATGACGATGACGTTGGTCAGGCCCATGTCCTCGCGTACACGCCGGATCGCGGCACACTCGAGCGCAAACCCCTCGCGGTAGCGTTCGTCGTAGTAGCGCGAGGCCCCGCGCCAGCCGATCATCGGGTTCTCCTCCTTGGGCTCGAATGTCTCTCCCCCCAGCAGACCGGCGTACTCGTTGGTCTTGAAGTCGCTGAAGCGGACGATCACCGGACGCGGGAAGAACGCCGCCCCGATCTGCGCGACGCCTTCGGCCAGTCGCGACACGAAGAACTCCGTCAGGTCGGCACCGTGACCCGCGGCCGCGGCCCGGCGGCGGATCTCCGCTCACACCTCGGGATCGGCCACCCGCTCGGGATGCACCAGCGCCATCGGGTGCACGCCGATCCAGTTTGACACCAGGAACTCAATCCGCATCAATCCCACCCCCGCCACCGCGCCGCCGCCCGTCGCAGGCAGGCAGCCCAGACGGAAGGCGTTGCCCGGATCGGCGAGGTTGAGCATGAGCGGCACGGGTGATTCGGGCAGGCTCGCCGGGTCGAGCGCTTCGTGCTCGAAGGGCACCGCGCCGTCGTAGACAGTGCCCACATCTCCTTCCGCGCACGACACTGTCACGGTCTGCCCGTCCTTGATCGCCTCGGTACCGCTGCCCGTGCCGACGACGCACGGCAGGCCCATCTCGCGCGACACGATTGCGGCGTGGCAGGTCCGTCCGCCACGGTCGGTCACCACCGCCGCGGCCTTGCGGAGGACGGGCTCCCAATCCGGATCGGTCATCTCGGCAACCAGCACCTCGCCGGGCTTGAAGTGGTGCAGGTCGTCGGTGGAACGGACAACGCGGGCGATGCCCGTGCCCACGCGGGCGCCGACGCTCTTGCCGGTCACGATCGCTCGGCCCTTGCCCTTGAGTCGGAACGTCTCAAGCGTGGTCTCCGGCGAGCCCCCTCCGGCCCGCTGCGAGTGCACCGTTTCGGGCCGAGCCTGCACAATGAACAACTCCCCGGTCCGCCCGTCCTTGGCCCACTCCAGGTCCATCGGCGAGTTCGTGCCGCGCTTGGCGGAATAGTGGTCCTCGACGACCATCGCCCAGCGGGCCAATGTCAGAGCCTCGTCGTCGCTGAGCACGAAGCGGCGTCGATCCGCCGCGGGCACGGGCATCTCCTTCACGCTGCGCGCCGCGACCAGCCCCGCGCCCGCGTAGACGAGTTTCACGGCCTTGTCGCCCAGGTCCCTGCGGATCACCGACCGCTTGCCGGACTTGGCGGTCGCCTTGTGCACCCAGAACTCGTCGGGATTGACGCGCCCCTGCACGACCGTCTCGCCCAGGCCCCATGCGCCGTCGATGACCACCACGCCCCGGTGCCCGCTCTCGGTGTCGAGCGTGAACATGGTCCCCGCGCACGCGAGGTCGCTGCGAACCATCCGCTGCACGCCCACCGACAGGGCAACCACCCGATGCTCGAAGCCGTTGTGGACCCGATAGACGATCGCGCGGTCGGTGAAGAGAGACGCCATGCACGCTCGCACCGCCGCATCCAGCGCCTCTTCGCCGCGGATGTTGAGGTACGTCTCGTGCTGCCCAGCGAATGACGCCGTCGGCAAGTCCTCCGCCGTCGCGGAGGACCGGCAGGCCACGTCGAGGCACGGCACGCCTTCGTCGCACGCTTCGGAATCCCGCGAAAGCGCGCAGTATGCTTCCATAATCGCGTGGCGCACGGGTGTGGGCAACGACGCACCGGCGATGCGATCACGCACCCGCTGGGCTGTCTCTGCCAGCGCCCGTGTGTCGGCGATATCAAGCCCGTCCACCTGCTGGTACACCCACTCCTCGATCCCCGCCCGACGCAGGTGCAGCCGGAACGCCTCCGCCGTCACCGCGAACCCATCGGGCACGCGAACACCGAGCGAACCGAGTTGCCCGATCATCTCACCGAGCGAGGCGTTCTTCCCACCCACGGTGCCCACGTCAGCGCTGGTGATCTCACGGAACGGGATGACGTACGCCGTCGCGGAGGAAACCGTGCTGGCCCGACCGTGCTCAATCGTTGTCATCATGCTTCCTCCCGTCGGATCCAGTCGGGTTGCTGCCGCCAGCCGTTATCCGAACGTGATCAGTGGCTTGACCATCCCGTCTTCCTTGGTCTGCATCATGCGGAACGCCTTCTCGATGTCCTTGAACGCGAATCGATGCGTGGTCATCGCCAGCGGGTCCACGCGCCCCGACTCGATGAGGCGCAGTAGGCGGCCCATCCGCTCGCTTCCGCCCGGGCACAGGGCGGTGCGGATGGTCTTGTCGCTCATCCCCACGCCCCAGTCCAGACGCGGGATGGGAACGGTGTCGCCATCGCCGTGGTAGCCGACGTTGGAGATCGTGCCGCCCGGGCGCGTCGCGCTCACGCACGCGGCAAAGGTCCGCGGCGAGCCGAGCGCCTCGATGGCGCTGTCCACGCCCTTGCCCCCGGTGAACTTCATGATCGCCTCGACAGGGTCCTCCTTGGAGTGGTCGACGACCACATCGCAACCGTACTTCTTCGCCAGGGTGATGCGATTGGGCATCGACTCCACGCCGATGATGAGCCCGGCACCGCGCAGGCGTGCGCCGACCGTGGCCATCAGTCCCACTGGACCCTGGGCGAAGACCGCGACGCTTCCACCGATGGGGATGTTGGCGAACTCGGCCCCGATGAAGCCCGTCGAGAGCATGTCGCAGCAGTACGCGGCCTGTTCATCGGTGAGGCCGTCCGGAATGGGCGCGAGGTTCGCCAATGCGTTGTTGACGTGGAAGTACTCGGCCATGTTGCCGTCCTTCACGTTGGCGAACTTCCAGCCGCCGAGCATCCCGCCGCACTGGCTGGAATACCCGCGCTGGCAGTTGTCGCAGGCGTAGCAGGGCGTGATGGCGTTGACGGCGACCCGCTGGCCGATCTTGAACCGGCCCGCCTCGGCCACCGCAGCACCCAGTTCGTGGATGACGCCCACGGCCTCATGCCCGAGCGTGAGGTCGTGGCGGTCGCCGATCGCACCCGCGACGGTGTGAGTGTCGCTGGTGCAGATCAGCGCGGCGGTCGTGCGGATGATGGCGTCATAGGGTCCCGGTCGCGGGATGGGCTTCTCCATCACGGCGACACGACCGATACCGCGCATCACGAAGCATTTCATAGTCGTCTCGGGCATGTCCGTTCTCCGGAGGGCGTGAGAAGTACAAAGCCGCGGCGCGACCTGTTCGATCGCACCGCGGGCGCAGCCGGAACAGATGTGTCACGGCCCGCAAGGGCACGTGTCACGACCCACCGCGGGCGGGCGCTGCGGGCTGACGATGGGCCCCGGAGCGAGTCTTGATCTCGAGCACGGCCGGATCGGCGATGGCGTCTTCACTCGAAGCGCCGGGTGTGGCCCGGCCGTTCAGTTCCCGTTCGGCTTGCGCCCAGTCGCTGACGGCGTCGCCCGGTGCGCCGTTGCGGGCCTCGTAGATCTCGTAGGCCCGCAGGCGGATGTGTTCGGGCGTGATCTCGATGTAGGTCTCTTCGCCGACCTTGCGGCCCGCACCGTCCGGGATCTGCGGCGGCGTCACCCGGCGACGCTGAACGTCCTTGCTGAGGGTCTCTCTCACGATGGTTTTCTGCGAACTCATGTGATGTTCCTTTTCTTGGCGTTCACTGGACTGTTCGGCCGCGGCGAGACGCACCGGACATCAACGCCCGGGACGCGGATACCTCTTCAGAACGTCGAGCGCCGTGATCACGCCCAAGGGGTACTGTTCTTCGTCCACCACTACCACGCGGTGGATGTGCTTGTCGGCCATCAGCGCCGCGACCTCATGGACCGGAGTGCCCGGTCGAACGGTGACAGCACTCTCGGTCATGAAGTCCTGGACGCACACGAGCGGCTCGGGGATGGGAGGCCTATCGCTGTCCTCATCACCCACGCCTTGCTCGCATACCACCTCAAAGAGGTAAGCAGGTGGGATGTCCGCGGTCCCTTCCGAGCACCGCCGAATGAGGTCGGTCTTGCTGACCACGCCGATCACCTTCCCGTCCTGGTCAACCACCGGGCATCCAGAGATGTCGTTCTCCTCGAACAGGCGGGCGAGTTGCCGGATCGTCGTGGCCGGCTCGGCGCACACCGGCTCGGCGGTCATGATGTCCTTGGCGGTGGGCGCCTGAGTAGTGCGCGAACTCATGGCGTGTCTCCTTGCGGCGGACGGTTCTCATTGGCGGAATCCGGCCACACGATACGGCGCGGTCCAACTCGTTGTGCGGCGAACCCGGAGACGCGTACAGCGTCCTCCAGAGCACTCGGTGTGCAGCGCCCGTCGTGGAGGATCCTGGCCTCGGCTCTGTAGATGCTCACCTCGATCTCCTTGACACCGGCCACCCGGTGCAACGCTCGCATGACCTTGCCGCGGGCCTCCTCATCCGATACTCCAAACAACATCAGGACGGTCTGCTCCACTGTGTTCTTCACCTATTGTCCTCGCACGCGTCCCGAACCAGAGGATCTTCGCGCTCCCGGGACACCCGCTCTACGCGGAAATCTCCGCTATCGCGTGCGGCCGTTCCGGGTCATCCGAAGGGGCCCGTTTCGAGTGCGGCAGAGATGTCACCGTCGATGAGTTGGATCCGCATGGGTAACCTCCGGGTGAACAGCGTGAGTATGGCACCGCGCATCCCCCGCGTCGACGCGGAAACTTCCGCGATCCGTGCGCACGATCCTCGTTGGGCTGCGGTCGGCCGATACCCTTGTGCGAGATGTCCAGCCCTCGTTCCCCACGCCACGCCCGTACCACCTCCTTACCCACCTCGGTTGGGGCGAGGGACAGGTTGGAGGTCCACAGCCGTGCCGCTCTCGCCGCGGCGCTCGATCCCATCATCACGATCGATGCGTTCGGAGTGATCGAGTCCGCGAGCGAATCGGTCGCGCGCGTCTTTGGCTGGACCCCGTCCGAACTCATCGGGCGCAACGTGAGCATGCTCATGCCGGAGCCCCACCGGTCGGCCCATGACGGGTACCTCGCCCGCTACGCCGCGACCGGCGCCACACACATCCTGAACACGAATCGCCGATTCGAGGCGGTCCGCAAGGACGGGTCGCGATTCCCTATCGAACTCTCCGTTTCTCGCGCGGATATCCCGACCCGTGCCGGTCCGCTCTTTGTCGGCATTATCCGGGACCTCTCCGACAGCACACGCCTCGGCGATCTCGGCGGCGAGCACCAGGGCCAGGATGGCCATCGTCTTCAAGACCTGGTCACCGAGCAGACCAAGGCCCTTCAAGAGGCCCACCTTCGCCTGCGGCTCGCCGACCGCTTGGCGTCGATCGGCACCCTCGCCGCCGGGCTCGGCCACGACATGAACAACGTGCTGCTGCCCGTTCGGGCGCAGATCAACGTCTTGCTGGCCGCGAGCAGCCATCTTCGAAGCCAGGCGCGGATAGCGCCGAAGGACCAAGGGCCGCTGCCCGCCTCACTCTCCACCGTCGATATTCGCCCTGCTGTGCAAGCGATCGCCGCCAGCGTCGCCTACCTCCAGCAACTTGCCGACGGGCTGCACTATCTTGCTCAGAATCCCGACAACACGCAGCCCGATCGAGCGACGACTGACCTGCGCGAGTGGTGGAGCCGTGCCGGAGTCGTCATCGGCAAGTCTGTCCCCAAGCATGTCAAACTCTCGGCTTCGATCGCACGAGGTCTGCCGCCGGTGGGCGTCGCACCCCATCGTCTTACGCAGGCGGTCCTGAATCTCGTGGTGAATGCGGGGGAGGCGATCCCGACACTGGCAGCCGACCCGACGCGCAAGCGTCGGCAAGGGCGAGTTCGAGTCACCGCCCGCGCCGAAACCGATGATGCCGGAAGCATGTGGGTCTTGGTGGCGGTTGCCGACAACGGATCTGGCATGTCGCCCGAGGTCATTCGTCGAGCCTTTGAACTGTTCTTCACCACCAAGTCGCGCGGACACGGGACGGGTCTCGGCCTCCCACTGGTCTACAAGGTCGCCGCCGGGGTGGGTGGCCATGTCAAGATCGACGCAGAGGTCGGAAAGGGCACGACGGTCACGATCCGCCTTCCGGCCGCGACCGCCGGAGTTGAGCAACACACCCGGCGTGCGGTCATCGCTCTTGATGACGCGCGAGTCGCATCGCTTGTCCGCCATGTGCTGGAGGCCGCGGGTATCGAGATCCTGAGCGGCGACCAGAAACCTGCCGCCGCCGACCTTTGGATAACCGATGCCGCAGGAGGCAAGCAGCGGCGGGCAGCCGGCAGCCGCCGCCCCAGTCCCCATCGGGTTACCATTCCCCAGTCGGCCGATTTTCAGACCATCCGAGACCTGATCGCCGAGGCGCTCACGCGAATGTCATCGTCACTACCCCATAGATCCTGACAGTGTCGAAGAGAACTCGCGCCATCCCCTCGAAAGCCGCCACGTCGTCACCTGATGACGATGGCTCTGGCATCCGAGTGATCTGCGTGGACGACCACGCGGTCCTGATCGAGGGGCTCAAGGCCCAGTTCTCGCTCGACCGGTCCATCCGCTGCATCGCGGCGCTCCCGTCTGCCGGGCGATTGCTTGAAGAAGCGGGCCGGCTCAAGCCCGACGTCGTGCTTCTGGACATCGAGATGCCAGGACCCGACGCCTTCGAGACCGCCGATCGCCTGCGCCACATGCACCCGCGGACCCGGGTGATCATCTTCAGCGCCCACATCCGCGACGGGTACATCGACGCGGCGTTCAAGTGCGGCGCGTGGGGGTACTTTGCCAAGTCCGATGACCTCGCCGCAATCGTTGCGGGCATTCGCGAGGTAGTGCACGGTCGCGAGGGGACCTTCGTGCTTGGCCCCAAGGTCAAGGAGCGTTGCAGGCCGGTCGCCGCATCCGGTTCCAGTGGTCGCCCGTCACTTGCGGCGCGGGGGGCCAATGCGGTCACGCCCGATGGCAGACCCATCACACCGCTGAGCACGCTCTCGACGCGCGAGGTGGAGGTGCTGAGGCTGATCGGCAAGGGGCTCTCGAGGAATCAGATCGCTGAGCAACTCTCCCGCGAGGTCAAGACGATCGACGGGCACCAGAAGCGCATCATGCGCAAACTGAACATCGACACGCGTTCTGATCTCATGCGGCTGGCCATCCGCGAGGGGCTGGCGGAGGCCTGAGCTCGGATGCCGCGGCGGCCCGCCGCACATCGCGGGACGTTCCGAGTGGAGGTCCCAGCCCGGGCGTCGATGCTCCGGACATGAACGCGCTCCGCTCCATCCTCGTCGGGCTTGATCTCACTTCCTCCTCCCGCTTGGTCACCACGCGGCCACCCGGGGCGCGGGCCGTCGCTTTGACGGGCTCGGCCCCGCCCGGTGCCCGCGTGCGGAGGTCGGCGTCGTTGGCGATCTCCAGCGCCCGCTGCCGCGGGTCCGTGTCGTCGGCCAGTTCCGCCGCCCGCTGCCGCGCCCGGTCGGGCAGCCCGCCCTCCGCGTTGGCCTGCACCCGCCACGCGATCCGCCGGACGAGGTAGTCGCGGTTGCACGACCGCGTATGCTCGCCGAAGACCTCCGCGTATTCCTGCCGCAGGTCGCCCACGGTCATCCGTCGTAGCTCGCTCACTTTCTGGCCTACGTTCAACATCGGACATCGCCGCCTTTCTCTGGCCGTTAACCCCGTGGGGGGGCGACGCCATCAGGGCGGGAAGGTGCCGAGAGTTCAAGGCATGTGGTCGAGGATTCCGGCAGATTCTGTGGGGGGTCGGAGGGGGCGAAATGTGGGGGGATTCGCCCATGCAGCCGCAGAATCCCGCGGGCCAGGATGCTGGCGACCTCGTCAAGGCGCTGCTCCGGCGTCATGTCCGCCGGGTCGGTCGGGTCGGGGCGCAGCGACATCGCGCACTCCTTCCGGAGATGCTCACCCGTCCGCAGTCGGTCGTGGTGATGGGGGGCAGGGATCGGTCGCCCGCGGCACGCCGTCGCTGGCTACTGGATACCTACGCGACGCGAAGTCGGAGTTGCGCGCGCGACGTGGGCGAGCACAAGCCTGCTTGAGTACGGGGCCGAGCCTGGCTCCGATGAGCAGCGACACCCCGGGTCCGCTGCCCGCCGACATCCCCCGCGCGAAGAGCCAAGGCTGTCCCTCCGTATGTTGCCGCCGATACAATCGCACATTCAGCTCGGAGCCCCACTCGATGGCCACAGCCCCTCAGCCGACCCAGTTCGAGATGAAGTTCGATCCGATGACGATCGAGCACTTCGGATTGCGGCTCTACAGCCATCTTCCGCCGGTGCTGAACGAGCTGGTGTCGAATGCGTACGACGCAGATTCGCCACGCGTCGAGGTCGTTGTTCCAACGGGGCCGATAACCCCGGCGTCCGAAGTAGTTGTACGCGACTACGGGCATGGCATGAGCGCGAGCGAGGTTCAAGAGGAGTATCTCGTCATCGGCCGCCCACGTCGCGGCAAGGACTCAACCATCACCAAGTCCAAGTCGGGGGCGCGTTCTGTCACGGGACGAAAGGGCCTCGGCAAACTGTCGGTATTTGGCGTGGCTGACGAAATGGAACTAAGGGCGGTTCAAAGCGGGCAGGCTGTTTGCTTGCGGTTCAGCTTCCCGGCCATGCGGGCATGGGCTGAGGCCAATGGCAACACGCTCTACCAGCCGGAGAAGATCGACGCCCGCTCAGGACCGACCACGGACGCTGCCGGCGTCGAAGTGCGCCTGCGCAAGCTGCGTCGGACGACGCCGATTGACCCCGTCGATGTGCGCAAGGGACTTGCGAAGCGGCTCACGATCTGTGGCGCGGCGTTCGAGGTCGAGGTCAATGGAACGGCCATAGGCCCTGGCGATCGGCTCAGCAAGGCCGACTGCGCCGAGGGCCAATGCTGGGAAGTGACCGCGCTGCCAGCCGAGTTGGCGATCGGTGACGGCCTGGCGGTTACGGGATGGATCGGATTTCTAGAAGAGAGTTCACAGCGACACCGCGGCGTCGATCTGTTCGCGACTGGCAAGGCCGTCGAGCTTGGAAGCTACTTCAACCTGTCGAGCACTCACGCCCAGTTTGCGCGGGCATACCTCGTCGGTGAGGTCCACGCCGACTTTCTCGACGCGGGACAGGATTTAGTGAGCACGGCCCGGAACTCGGTGGTGTGGGAGACGCCTCAGGCGACCACTTTGGAGCAGTGGGGGCAACGCGTCCTGTCTCACCTGTTCGACGAATGGGTCAGGCTGCGGCGCACGAAGAAGGAGGAAGATGTCATCAAGGCAGCCAAATTCGATGTTTGGCTGACGACGCGGACCCAAGGCGAGCAGCGGGTCGCACAACGCATGGTAAAGGCTCTCGCGGCCGACGATTCCATGGACCCGAGTTCCTTGGTGCCGATCCTGGAGATCATCAAGGGAAGCGTGGAGAGCGTGTCATTTCGTGACTTGGTGGACAAGATCGAAGAATCCGGCCCGTCGGTTAAGACCCTCCTGGAGCTCTTCGCGGAGTGGCGCGTCATTGAGGCACGGGAGCACCTGAAATTGGCCGATGGGCGACTCGAGGCGATGCGAAAGCTCGACGGCTTCATCAAGACGGGCGCGCTGGAGGTCCAGCAAATCCAGCCGCTGTTCGAGCAAAACCTGTGGATGCTGGATTCGTCGTGGACCGAAGCGTCCGGTCAGACCACCTACACCCAGTTGCTCCGCGAGAAGTGCAAAGAGCCAAAGAACACTCCGGTCGAGGATCGCCGCCTTGACATCATGGGAGTTAGCGCGGGCGACACCCTCACGATCGTTGAACTCAAGCGACCGGAGAAGACGCTCTCGCGCGACGACCTTGAGCAAATCGAAAAGTACGTGGACTGGGCGATGAATCACATCGTTGGCACCGGTCCCGACGCGCCAAAGAGTGTGCGAGGGTTGCTCATCGTCGGCAAGCAGAACTCGGAGCACAAGCTGAAGGTGCAGCGATTGGCAGGGGATGGCATCGGCGTTCAAACGTTCAGTGACCTCTACACCCGGTGTAGGGCACAACTGCGTCACAATGACAAGGTCTTTCGCAAGATCGCGCCGGAATATTCGGCCGAGGTACGCAAGGCCAGAAAGGCTGCGGCAGCCAAGCCGGTGGTCGTGGCTGCTGGCAAGGCAGTCGCTGTCGCGACCGCCAAGAAGAAGTAGCCCACGTGGACGCGATGACGCCAAGCCAGCGTCGGAAGGCCATGCAGTCGAATCGAGGCCGCACCCGCCCCGAGCGCCGCGTTGCAACAGCGCTTTGGCACGCGGGGTTCCGATACTTGACGGCACACGGCTACCATGCTCGCGCGAGACAGAGGTTTCTGGGCAGTCCCGATCTCATCTTCGTCGGCCGCCGTTGCGTCGTTTTTGTGGACGGCTGCTTTTGGCACGGGTGCCGCCGGTGCCATGATTTTGACCGCGATCTCAGCGATTGGTGGCGGGCGAAAATCGAGGGCAATGTCGCTCGGGACCGACGCGTGCGGGCGCGCCTGCGACGGAATGGGTGGACAGTGCTGGTGATACGGGAGCACGAGCTGTCGCCGACGGCCCGCTTCGACCGCACGATCGAACGCGTCACGTCGCGTATCCCGCCAAGGCGGTACGATGGGACCCGATGCCCGTAGCCGCCGCCAAGCCGAAGTCGACTGACCCTGTCGCCGAGTTCGTGCTGCGCAAGCGGCGTCCCCGGGCCACGCACGGGTTGACTGTAGTTTCGCTCTTCTCCGGCGGCGGCCTGAGCGACGCGGGGTACCTCGCGGCAGGTTTTGAGATCGTTGTCCAAGCCGAACTGGAGCCTCAGCGGGCCCGGATCGGGGCGGCAAACTTCCCGAGATCGAAGTGGGTCGTCGGAGACGTCCGTAGGACGGCGGGCGAGATCGTGAGTGCGTACCGAGAGCAGACCAAGCACCCATTGGCCTTGCTCGTCGCCACGCCCCCGTGCCAGGGGCTGAGCAGTTCAAACCCGAGTCGAGGCAAGCGGGCGAGCGACGACGCGAAGAGGCACGCCAAGAAGAACGCGCTCCTGCTCCGCATCATCCAAGTGGCCAGGGAGCTCAAACCGCGCGCGATCGTGGCAGAAAATGTCCGTCAGATCTTGACGCATGAGGTCTACTGGAACGGTGCAAAGCGAACGGTCGTGGATGTTCTGAAGCGCGAGCTGCCGAGCTACACATTCTGGCACACGGCTATCGACATGGCCGACTACGGCGTACCCCAGTCTCGGACCCGCGCGGCGATCGTTGGGATACGGAAGACTGAGAAGTGCATCGCCGGGCTCAAGAAGGCTGAGGTGGCACCTATCCCGGCCCCGACTCACTGTGCCGATGGTGGCGACGCGTACCAACCGTGGGTGACGGTGCGGCAATGGTGCGAGGCCCGCCAATACCCGGAACTTGACGCGTCATCCCAAGAGAGGGCGACCAGTTCGGACCCACTCCACAATGTGCCGTGGTACGACGAGGAACGCTATCGGCTCGTCGCCGACATCCCCAAGCACAGCGGCAAGAGCGCCTACGACAACGACACGTGTCCGAACTGCGCTCGCAGGGTCGCAGCGACGGATAGGGCGAAGTGCTCGCATTGTGACGGCGTGCTTTGGAATCGGCCCGTCGTTCGAGGGCGTGGCCGCCCTCGTCTCGTCAGGGGCTTTCTGTCCAGCTATCGGCGGATGCGCTCGGATCGGCCAGCGGCCACGATCACGACCAACTCCAGCCATGTCGGGAGTGACTGGAAGATTCACCCGTGGGAGCATCGAGTGCTCAGCGCACGAGAGTGCGGGGACTTGCAGACTGTCCCGCGCTGGTACGACTGGCAAGCGGCGCTCGAGGGCCGGCAGCGGTACCTCGTCCGCAACCTGATCGGCGAAGCCTTGCCGCCGTTCTTCACCTACCTGCACGGCAAGGTGCTCGCATCTCTGCTGCGGAGCGGGAGCGTCAACGCGCGGCGGCTCCTGGCAGCTGAGGACTGAGCAGTATGAGGGGACTGGCGGCGATCGCTTGGCCAGACCGCCAGATCTGATGTACAACGGCGTCTGGGCAGTTCGTGGCAAGGGCCCCCGATAGCAACCCTCCCGTTAACCTCGCGGGGGTCGTCAACCAGAGAGCGCGAGAGTCCGAGAGGGTTGCCGTCGGTGGGGCGAGAGCAACCGTGGGGGTTGCGGTCGGACCCCGAGATTCGGCTTCAAAACCGAGAGCGCGGCGGTCGCGGCCGCTTCCAGTCCCGGCGTCGGAAACCCCCGTCCTGACGGGACTTTCCGCACGTCGTCCCCGCCGCGGCCCAGGACGGCCAAAACGCCCGACCCGTAAACCAAAACGCCGCCGCGTTTCCGCGCCGGCGTCGAAAGCTCCGTATCCACAACCCGCACGAACCGCTTCTCTCCCGGCAAATCCGGCTATTTGCCTGAAAACCGTCGGTTGACGCGCGACCGATGCTCGGCTGGACCTGGGCTGACCCAGTAGCGGCGCTCGTGCTCGTGCCGCTCATCATCAAGGAAGGCCGCGTCGCGTGGAAGGGCGAGGGGTGCGGTTGCTCGGGCCAAGCCTGCACGACAGGTGCTTGACGGCTCCGCACGCTGAGTAGGCCACCGAGGTTCCGCAGAAATGGCTCCGATCCCTTCCTGCGGAGCGACTCATCGATGATCGGTCGGCCCAACTGGGATAGCGCGCCATCCATGCGACGCGGCGACCCGCAGCACCTCAGCCAAGATCGGCTCCCCGGCAGCGAGCACCTCTGCTGTCCGTGTCGAGAACTCGACATCGACATCCGACACATTCGGCAGATTCCTCAGTTCACGCTCGAGCGTGGAGGCGCACGCTTCGCAGGTCATGCCCTCGACCGTGAACCGGTGCACAGCGGTCGAATGCGTGAGCGCTGGTGTGGGTGATCGCCCCCGTATGAGCCCGGCCACCTGCTTAGGGAAGATCAGCACGGTCGCCACGATGACGCTCGCGATCCAGGGCGTGATTCTTCCGACCCGGCGCGTCCAGGTCGGGCCGGAGCACCCGCAGCGGGGCCGGCGGAAGTAGCCGGCGTAGAACGAACAGCTCACGAGCGACAGTGCGGCGGCGGCCAGAAGCGGCTTCCAGCGCTCGACGTACCCGGCGACGCTCATCGCGGAGGCACCCGCCGCGATCACCAGCGGCGGGAGCCAGCAGCACGCGGTCGTGGCCACGGCAGTGGCCACGGCGCCCGTGCTCGCCATCAATCCTCCCGCCGATCCCGCGTCGGCCGCCCCGTTACGCGCTACGCGTGCAGAGACGGCGACTCCAAGCGGAGTGGGTCCAGCGCAGCAGCACGTCGACGACGAGGTCAGTGCCGCGCGGAGGAGATCTGCTGGCGGCACGCCCGCCCCACCCGCATAGGTCCTGCAGGCCATCGCGTACACGCTTCGGGTGCGCGCAGCAGGCTCAACGTCCAGGCCCTTGACCTGCACTGTCGGGGAACCGAGGAAACGCAGCTCTTCCGCCTGCGCCGCGTCGCGCACCTCGACCTCCTCGACCTCGACGGGCACGCCGAGCTGGTCCGCGACGTGGCGGACCAACTCAACAGTGGGCCGACGGCCGGGGCAGCCTTCGAAGTACAGGACGCGGACGGTTCGCGAGGGCACGGTTGCGGCTCCTCGGCGCGGATCAGTTCTTGGCCGCGCAGCACGGCGGGAGGTTCTGTTCCTGACCGGTGCTCTCGGCGGGGCACTGGTCGCGGCAGACCAGTTCGCCAGTCTCGGGGCACGCGATCTGGCCCGGGCAATCCGGGCGATTCGGATTGACCCGCGGGCACTGGTCACGACACACCAGCTCGCCGGTAATCGGGCACACGATCTTGCCCGGGCAATCGGCGCGGGCCGTCTTGCCATTGGCCAGCGCGAAGGCGCCGAGGCTGCTGCCGGCGAGGAGAAGACCCAGGGTTCCCAACACGAGTCGGCGTTTCATGTGATACTCCTTTCGATGCTCAGGGGAGCGGTACCTCTCCCGACTTCCTCTAGTATCGGCCTTGCACGATGGTACAAGGTCAAGCGGTTTTTCCGCGTTTCTTGGGGCGACACTCCGGGCAGCCGTCCCCTACCCCCCCAATCACCAGCCCTTCGATCACCCGGCACCGGCCGGAGCGCTCGGCCTTGCGGCACATAGTGAGCCACTTCCCGAGCACAGCCTGGACGTGGTGCAGGTGCTCGAGCTGCTCGGCGACAAGCTTCAGCCGCGACTCGATGAGGGCCTGAACCTCGCGGCATGGAGGGGTAGCTCCGTCCTTGAAGTCCAGCAGAGAGCGGATGTCGCCCAGCGTAAACCCCGCCGCCTGGGCCGATCGGATGAAGCACAGCCGCTCCAGAGCCGCCCCGCCGTACAGCCGGTAGTTGCCCGCGCTGCGCGTGTCCGGGCTCAGCAGGCCCTGCCGCTCGTAGAAGCGGACCGTTGTGGTGGGAACGCCCGCCGCTCGCGCCAGTTCGCCGATGGTGTAGCCCTTGTCCATGATGCGCCCGGTGCCTTATACGCCCTTGTACCTTAGTGCAAGGTTCACGGGAATACCGCGGTGCCGTTGTCGCGTTGCCCGCCCGATCGCCACGCCCGGTCACCTGAGGTCGAGACCGGGGCTCCCAGTGTGACCAGTTGGTTCGATGCGTGCGAAGCTACGGGCGGACTTCCCCCTTCCGGCCCTGTCTGTTCAGGCGTGGTGAACCTCGGCAACGGCATCGGTGGACCGCGCCGTCTCGCCAATTCACCTCCCCAACTCCCGCGAACCCGGTGGCCCGCCGCAGGGTAGAATGAAGGGCCGGAGATCTTGATGGGACGATTGCCTCCAATCCGCTCCCTCGTTGCACTGCTGTTGGCGGCGTGGATGCCGTTCTGCTGCTGTAGCCTTCGCATTTTCGCGAATGCCTGCGCCTCCTGCGGGCCCGTCGAGCATCCAAACTCCAGCGTGGTTGCTGGCCACCACGGAAGCCGCGAATCGACGAGCGGTCATGGTTGCGGCGGTCATCACGAGGACGATGCGTCGCCGCCCGAGCCGATCAGCCCAAGCCACAATAACGACGACCCCTGCACCTGCGGCAAGGACAAGCTCGCCACGATCGGTGCGACACCGGTAGCCATCGACTTCCCGACGCCCGCGCTGGTCTACGTGCTGCCTGATTGGGAGTCGATCGCGGCTCTCAGCGGTGGCGCGCCTGGGCTTGATCGCGCCAGTGTTGCGCCGCGCATACCGGCGAATACGCTGCTGCGCCTGCACTGCGCGCTCATCATTTAGCGGCCACCGGCGACCCCGCCTGATTCCTGCGGGGTGGCATCGCGCGCCCTCCACTCTCAACTCTGCGTTCGTCCGGCCCCTCTGCCGGGCAGCGGTTCACGTTTCCTAACTCGCCCTTTGTGCGAAGGAGTTCACATGACACGGTTCCGATTCGTCCTCGTCCTCACCGCGGCGAGCGCCGCAGCCGTCCCATCGGCGGCGTTCGCGCAGCACGACGACCACAAACACACCCCGCAGCCGGTCCAATCTCGGCCCCACGACCAAGGCAAAGCGCCCGAGCCGCCGGCCAAGGCGGATACCAAGCGTCCATCAGACCCGTACCCGCTCGCGACGTGCCCGGTCTCCGGCAAGAAGCTCGGCGAGATGGGCGACCCCGTGGTCAAGGAGTATGACGGCCGCGAGGTACGATTCTGCTGCAGTGGATGCATCGAGAAGTTCGAGGCGTCCAGGGAGGACTACTGGAAGAAGGTGGATGAGGAGATCGCCAAGCGGCAGACGCCCTTCTATCCACTCACTGTCTGCGTCATGTCCGGCGAGCCGCTCGTAGAGGACGGCAAGGACATCGCCATCAACCACGTCTATCGCAACCGGCTGATCCGATTCTGCTGCCGCGGCTGCATCAAGGACTTCTCGAAAGATCCAGAAGCGGCTCTCAAGAAACTCGATGCGGCCTCGGTCCATCAGCAGCGCGAGCACTACCCCCTGACCAAGTGCATCGTGTCCGGGGAAGACCTCGGCTCAATGGGCGACCCCTACGAACTCGTCATCGGCAACCGACTGGTTCGCCTGTGCTGCAAGGGCTGCGAGAAGCAGCTGCGGGCGAATCCACTCGAGTTCCTGCCGAAGCTCGATGAGGCCTGGAAGCGTCAGGGCTTGCCGCACCCGACCGACAAGGTGCCGGCCCCGGCAGACGATCCGGACCATACACCGGACACCGACGCCCACAGTAAGCCCGGCCACGGCGGGAAGTGAGCCCAGCCCTTGCGTTCGCGACCGCGGACGTGGGGCATTCGACCAAAGTGCCCCGGAGACACCCATGGAATCCTTGCCTGCGCAACTCTTCGACCCCTCCACCCCGACGCGACGGTTCGGGAGCGTTCCGTGCCGCGCGCGGCAATCCGCGCGGCTGGGCCTCGCCGTCCTGATTCTGCAGGGATGTGCGGGCGGCCCGTCGCCGTTGGATCGCGATCTGCGTACACGCCTTCAGCATGCGGAGGAGTGGCGGTCGACGATTCAAGCTTTGCGGGACCAGCCGGAGGCCTCCCGGCAGGAGGTCGGCGACCCGCGGACCGCCGAAGACTTCGTCGCGCTCGCCCTCTCGCGCAATCCCGCAATCCGCGCGGTAGAGGCGAAGGTCCGTCGCCTTTCGGAGCGGGCGCCGCAGGTGCGCAGCCTCGACGATCCGATGCTGACGGTGGCGCCCGTCGGCGAGATGGCCGAAACCGCCGCGGGCATGGTCGGCGTCATGACCTCGCTCAGCCAGCGGCTGCCCTTGCCGTCGAAGCTCGACACTCGGGGGCGCATCGCCGAACTGGAGGCGGCGCAGGCCCGCGCGGAACTCGAGCAGGCTCGGCTGGTGGTAGCCGCCGATACGAGGAGGGCGTACTGGACGTTCTTCTTCGCTTCGCGGGCGATCGCCACAACCACAGAGAGCCGCTCGCTCCTTCTCCAACTCCGCGACGTCGCTGACGCCCAGTTCCGGGCGGGCCAGCGGAACCAGCAGGATGTGCTCCGCGCGGCGGCTGAACTCGGCAACCTCGACACCGAGCTCGTGGTGCTCGCGCAGCGTCGCGACACCGCCGCGGCGATGCTCCGGCAACTCATCGACGCCGCCGCCTCGCAGCCGCTCTTTGAGCCCGCCCCCGCGGGCGAGGGCCACATCGAGGTCAAGCGGGACCTGCTGCTCGCCCGGGCGGCCCAGATCAACCCCGGGCTCCGGAGGATCGCCGACCGGATGACACAGTTCGAGCAGCAGCAGCGGCTTGCCAACCTCAATCGCTGGCCGGACCTGACGGTGAGCCTCTCGTACAACCTGGTGGACGACGAGGGGTTGTCGCCCGTCGCCAACGGCCGGGACCAGTGGTGGATCGGATTCGGGATCAACCTGCCGATCTGGACGGAGAAGTACGATGCGGCCGAGCGCGAGGCGATCTTCGGTCGTCTCGAGGCAGCGTCGGAGTTGTCGGCGGAGCGCAACCGTGTCTCGTTCCGTGTCGAGGACGCGCTGCTGAGGCTCGAAGCGCAGCGCGAAGTGCTGCGGCTGCTGCGCAACCAGGTGATCCCCGACGCGAGCGCGGCGGTGGAAGCGGCCGCGGCAACGTACCGAACCGGCACCGGGGACTTCCTCATGCTCGTGGACAACTGGCGGAAGCTGCTCGGCTATCAGGTCATGGAACACCAGGCCGTCGCCGCCGTCGAGCAGGCGCTGGCGGACCTGCAGCAGGCGGTCGGCGCGGACATCGATCGCGGCACCGGCGGCCTGCGCACGGATTCGGACCAGGCACAACCCGCGTCTCCCGGCGCGAACCACGAGGAGCCCAACCGATGACACCCTCACAGGCCAACGCCGCAACCTCGCCCGAGTCGGGACCCGCGTCGTCGGAGGCTCGCGAAAGGCCGGCCCCGCCCCCGAGCCGCCGGCCCCCGCGGTCCATTCCTTGGTGGCTGCTGGCCGCGTTCGTCGCCGTCGCGGCCGTGAGTGCGTGGTTCGGCACACGTTTCGGCGGCCGCATTAGTGAATCGGTGCGGGACGTCGCCGCGCGGGCCACGCGGTCAACGTCGGCGGCGGGCCATGACCACTCCGGCGCCGGCACGGCGGCCGACGGCGCCGGGCCAATCCAGTACTACACCTGCGGCATGCACCCATGGGTCATCCTGCCGCGGCCGGGCGACTGCCCCATCTGCCAAATGAAACTCACGCCCCTCGACCCCGCCAAGTTCACCGGGCAGGTCGCCATCGATCCGGTCGTGGTGCAGAGCATCGGCGTGCGGATCGAGCCGGTGGTCGAGGGCCCGCTCGTGCGAACGATCCGCACGGTCGGCACCGTGGAGTACGACGAGACGCGCGTCCGCGACGTGAACACCAAGATCTCGGGCTGGATCGAGGCGCTCCACGTGGACTTCGTTGGGGCGCCGGTCGAGCAGGGCCAGCCGCTGTTCGAGGTCTATTCCCCGGCGCTGTTCCAGGCACAGGAGGAGTATTTGCTCGCCTTGCGCACACAGCGCACGATCCCAGACGGGCGGGGCGGTCAGCCGCTGGACCTCGTGCGATCGGCGCGCACCAAACTCGAACTGTTCGACGTCACGCCCGAGCAGGTCGAGTCGCTGGCGGCGGCGGAGGAGCCGTCGCGCACCATGACGATCCTCAGCCCCCACACGGGGACGGTCATCGCCAAGCACGCGAACGAGGGCATGAGGATCGACTCGGGGATGCAGGTCTTCCGGATCGCGGACCTCTCGCGCGTCTGGGTGCTCGTCACGCTCTACGAGTCGCAGCTCCCGTTCGTCTCCGAAGGACAGGCGGCCGTCATGACGCTGCCGTACATCCCGGGGCAGTCATTCGAGGGGCGGGTCGTCTACATCTACCCCTACGTGGACACTCGCACGCGCGAGGTGCAGGTGCGGCTGGAGTTTGAGAACCCAACCGGGCTGCTCAAGCCCGGGATGTTCGCGACCGTGGAGCTGCGGAGCACGCTGAGGCGCGAGGCGGTGCTGGTCCCGCGTGCTTCGGTGATCAGCACCGGGACGCGGAGCGTGGCCTTCGTCAGCCTTGGCGAGGGGAAGTTCGAGCCCCGCCAGGTGCGGCTGGGTGTTGAGGCGGGAGAGGGCCGGGTTGAGGTGCTCGACGGGCTGCGGCCCGGGGAGCTGGTGGTGACCTCCGGGCAGTTCCTCCTTGACAGCGAGTCGCGTGTGCGCGAGGCGCTGGCGAAGATGATCCGGGGTGACCTGGCCTCGGAGCAAACGGCCCAGGTGGCCAGCGCGGGAGCGAGTGAACTGCGGTCGCTCCCCGACGCCGTGGCCACGGGGCTCGCCGATGGACTGCGGGCGTACTTCCTGATCGGCGAGCGCCTGGCCTCGGACACCGCTGGGGGTGTGGCGGAACCCGCCCGCTCGCTTGCGGCGGCGCTCAACAGCGTTATCGGCGTGCCCATCCCCGAAGACGAGCACTTCTGGCACAAGCACACCGAGGCGGCGGTGGTCCGCGGCAAGGCCCTCGAACTTGCCTCCCTGACCAACCTGGCCGCGTCCAGAGAGGCATTCGCGGAACTCAGCGTGGCATTGGACAAGCTGATCCGTGCAACGGGGGTGCCGCCGGTGCTCGACGCGAGCGTGCAGGCCCTGCACTGCCCCATGTTCCGCGAGGGTCAGGGCGGTGCCATCTGGCTCCAGCCGGCCGGATCGGTGCGCAACCCCTTCTTCGGCTCCACCATGCTGGAGTGCTTCGATCGGCGTGAGGCGCTCCCGGTCACGGGCCGCGAACCGGCGGCGGTCGAGAGCCCGACGACACCGTCCGAGCCTGCGGCCGCGCCCGCCGGAGCATCCCCCGAGGCACGGGGAGCACTGGATTCGGTTCTGGCCGCGTATCTGGAGGCTCAGGACAGGTTGACGAAGGACGATGCCGCCGGTGCCCGTGAGAGTCTCATTCGGATCCGATCAAGTCTGCCCTCACTTGCAACGCTGCCCGGCGAGCCGGGCGTGTCGGCAGCGCTGATTCAGGCCGCGCTCAAGGACCCAGCCGATGACCTGACCGAGCTTCGCGCGGTGTTCGCATCCGTCTCCAATGCGTTGCTGGCCATCGCGACGGCTGTCCCACCCTCGCCGCGTGACCCCGGCGTCTTTCACGCCTACTGCCCGATGGTCAAGGAGCACTGGCTGCAGGTGGGGGAGGAGATCCGCAACCCCTACGACCCCGGCATGCTTCGGTGCGGCACCATCAAGGGCCGGCTCGACAGGGGGGCCGCCCGATGATCGCACGCCTCATCCATTGGTGCATCCACAACCGTCTCATGGTCGTGCTCCTGACCGCGGTCGTCGTCGCCGCGGGCCTGTACTCCGTTCGCAGTATCACGGTCGACGCCATCCCCGACCTTTCCGACGTGCAGGTGGTGATCCGGACCGAGTACGCCGGCCAGGCCCCGCAGATCATCGAGGACCAGGTTACCTATCCGCTCACGACGGCGATGCTCGCCGTGCCGTACGCCAAGGTCGTGCGCGGGTACAGCATGTTCGGGTCGAGCTTTGTCTACATCATCTTCGAGGACGGCACCGACCTGTACTGGGCCCGGAGCCGCGTGTTGGAGCAGCTCAGCACCGTCGCCGGCCGCCTACCGCCGGGAGCGAGCCCGCAACTCGGCCCCGACGCGACGGGCGTGGGCTGGGTCTTCCAGTACGTTCTGACCACCGGTCGGTACTGCCCCGACCATCCCCAGGGGCTCTGGCACGATCCCGAGTCGGATACCTGGTACGGTTCGGAGCTCGAGGTGCCGGAGAGTGCTCGGGGGCGGGCAGTGCAATACCGTGTGCTGCCCGAGCGCAAGGTCATCTGGGCCGACCGCCAAGAGAACCGGCGCTACGACTCGATCGACGAGGCGCCGCGCGAGGCCCGCGACCGCCTCGAGCGCATCGAACTCGTGAAGGGGTACGACCGTTGCCCGCTCGATGGGGGTCCCCTGGCCCGATCGGACGTCGATCTGGCGGACCTCCGCTCACTTCAGGACTGGTACCTCCGGTACGAACTCACCGCCGTGGACGGCGTGAGCGAGGTTGCGTCCATCGGCGGCTTTGTCCGGCAGTACCAGGTCGTCGTCGACCCTGTGCAGTTGCGGGCCTACGGCATCTCCATCTCCAAGGTGAAGATGGCGGTCCAGCGGTCGAACGTGGACGTGGGCGGGCGGCTGATGGAGATGAGCGAGACCGAGTACATGGTCCGAGGCCTCGGCTACCTCGGGACGCTCACTCCCGAGGAGGTGGCCGCGGCCGCCGCCCGCGGCGAACCGGTCATGCGGACCCGCAGCGACCGGGTCCTCGAGGAACTCCGGCAAATTGCCCTGGGCGCGACACCCTCAGGCACGCCCATCTACCTCTCCGACGTGGCGGAGGTGCGGGTGGGCCCCGACATCCGGCGCGGCATCGCCGAGTGGAACGGCGTGGGGGAGACCGCCGGGGGTGTGGTGGTCATGCGCTTCGGCGAGAATGCGCAGCGGACCATCGAACTCGTCCGGGCGAAGCTGCACGACTTGGAGATGGGGCTGCCCCCGGGCGTTGCCGTCGAGGTGGCCTACGACCGCAGCGACCTGATCGGCCGGGCCGTCTCGACGCTCACCCGCACGCTCATCGAGGAGGTCGCGGTTGTCTCGATCGTCATCGTGCTCTTCCTGCTGCACGCACGGAGCGCGTTCGTGGCGGCGTTCGTTCTCCCCACCGGCGTGCTCGCGGCCATCGGGCTCATGCACCTGCTGGGGATCAATGCCAACATCATGTCGCTCGGCGGCATCGCGATCTCGATCGGCGTGATGGTGGACAGTTCCATCGTCATGGTCGAGAACGCCCACAAGCATCTTGAGCACGAGAAGGTCAGGCTGGCCGAGGGGCTCACCCCCCGGTCGCGCGTGCAGATCATGAGCGAGTCCGCCTGCGAGGTCGGACCGACCCTGTTCTTCAGCCTGCTGATCATCACGGTCAGCTTCCTGCCCATCTTCGTGCTCGGGGAGCAATCGGGACGGCTCTTCAAGCCGCTCGCGTTCACGAAGACGTTTGCGATGGCCGCGGGGGCCGTGCTTGCCGTGACGATCATCCCCGTGCTGATGGTCTACTTCATCGGCGAGCGCACCGTTCCCGAGTCGTGGGGCCGCTGGCGCCGGTGGACGATGTACGCCGCGGGGATCGCAGCACCCGCGGTGCTCCTGGCGCTGATCCCACTGGGAACGCTCGACGCGTGGCGCTGGTGGCTCGTCGGCGGCTGGGTCGCACTGGCGGGCCTCGTGCTGGCCCCGCAGCGGATCATCTCCGAGGAGCGCAACCCGATCAGCCGAGTGCTCCAGCGCGTCTACGACCCGTTCTTCCGATTCGTGATGCAGTACCGCTGGCTCACGCTCGCCGCGGCGGGCCTGCTGCTCGCGTCCACGCTCTACCCCATCAGCCGCCTGGGCAGCGAGTTCATGCCGCCGCTGGAGGAGGGCGACCTGCTCTACATGCCGACGACGGATCCGGGCCTGAGCGTCACCAAGGCCAAGGAACTCCTCCAGCAGACCGACCGCCTGATCGCGCAGTTCCCCGAGGTCCAGAGCGTGTTCGGCAAGGTCGGGCGGTCCGAGACCGCCACCGACCCCGCGCCGCTGAGCATGCTGGAGACCACGATCACGCTCCGGCGCGACAGGTCTCTCTGGCGGACGGTCTCCGTGCCGCGCTTCCACGATGGCTGGCCGGAATGGCTCGCGGCGGTGCCACGGCGGATCTGGCCGGCGGCGCGCCCCATCACGGTGGACGAACTCGTGTACGGCTATGAGATGGCCGACGGCACGCACGTGCCGGGGCTCAATGAGGTTGTGCAGATTCCCGGGCTCACCAACGCCTGGACCATGCCGATCCGCACGCGCATCGACATGCTCTCGACCGGCATCCGAACGCCGATCGGCGTCAAGGTTCTCGGCCCGGATCTCGCCACGCTGGCCGGCCTGTCGGACCAGATCTCGCAGGTGCTCAAGACCGCCGACGGCACCGGCGCCTACACCGTGAGCGCGTTCCCCGAGAAGAGCGTGGGCGGCAACTACCTCGACATCCGTCTCGACCGTCAGGCGATTGCCAGGTACGGGTTGCTCGTGGGCGACGTGCAGGACGTCGTCATGAGCGCCGTCGGGGGCATGAACGTGTCGACGACCGTCGAGGGACTGGAGCGCTACCCGATCAACGTCCGCTACCCCAGCGAGCTGCGCGACAGCGTCGAGATGCTGAGTCAGACGCTGGTCGCCACGCCCTCGGGGGCCCAGGTGCCGCTCGGGCAGGTCGCCCGGATCGAGACGCGCCAGGGCCCGCCGATGATCAAGAGCGAGAACGCCCGGCTCACCAGCTGGGTCTACGTGGACATCGCGGGCATCGACGTGGGCACGTATGTCAAGAACGCCCAGCGGGCCGTCGCTGCGCAGGTGTCGTTGCCCGCCGGCTACTCGATCGTCTGGTCCGGGCAGTACGAGTACATGCAGGCCGCGCGGGCGCGGCTGCTCATCGCCGTCCCGCTCGCGGCGGTCGCGATCGTGCTGCTGCTGTACTTTGCGACCCGGAGTTGGCTGCGGGTCGGGATCGTGCTGCTGGCGGTACCCTTCAGTCTCGTCGGTTCGATGTGGCTGCTGTACTGGCTGGACTTCAATCTGTCGCTGGCGGTCTGGGTGGGGGTGATCGCTCTGGCGGGCCTGGACGCCGAGACGGGTCTGGTCATGCTCCTGTATCTTGAAACCAGCCACGACCGGTTCAAGTCGGAGGGGCGTCTCCGTAACCGAGACGACCTGTGGTGGGCCATCCACGACGGCGCGGTTCAGCGCATCCGACCCAAGACCATGACCGTGGTGACGACGTTCGTCGCCCTGGTTCCCTTGATGTGGGCCGAAGGCGCCGGAGCCGACACGATGCGCCGCCTGGCCGCGCCCATGATCGGGGGGCTGGCCACAAGCTTCCTCCTGGAACTGCTCGTGTACCCGGTGCTCTTTGGCGTGCTCAAGGGCTTCTCGCTCCCGAGGCATCCCGCCGAGACCACCGCGTGTCCTGTCGAATCCGCACCCGGATGAGGAGGTGTCCGCATGGACAACGCTGTCGCACTGGTCCAAGCGTACCTGCGTGTCAACGGATACCTGACCGTGACGGAGTACCCGGTCGTCGAGGCGGTGCGCTCCGGGGGCTTCCAGGCCGCCACGGACCTGGACATCCTCGCGTTCCGGTTCGGGCGCGCGAGCGTGCTGGGTCAGGCCGTCAAGCCGTCGGGCCAACCGCACGCGGGCATACTGCCCGTCGACCCGGCGCTGGACCCGCGCCCGGACCTGCCGGACATGATCATCGGTGAGGTGAAGGAGGGACGCGCCACGCTCAACCGTGGCGCGACGGACAAGGCCGTGCTTGCCGCCGCGATCGCGCGGTTCGGTTGCTGCGACGCCGCAGAGAGCGAGGCGATCGTGACCGAACTGATCCGGCGCGGAAAGGCCAAGCTCGCGCACGGGCACCGTGTTCGCCTGGTGGCCTTCGGCTCGCTCCCCTCAGAAGCGCCTTCCCGACACTACGAGATGATCCTGCTCGGGCACATCCTCGAGTTCCTTCGGGATCATCTACGGCGCCACTGGTCCGTCTTCCAGGCGTCGGAATCCAAGGACCCGGCCCTGGGATTCCTGAAGATCCTGGAGAAGTCCGGCCGCGGAGCTCGCCCCGCCGGGCCGGGGTCCGGCACGTCCGGGGCCGATGCAGGTGAAGCGCCGGATGGGTGAACGCCCGGCGCTTGTTCCGTTTCCACGCCACGCGCGCCTGCGAAGGGCGCGAATGAATAGGAGATGCCATGAAGAACCCAACTGCTTCGAAGAAGACCGAACGCAAGCCGGCGTCGCAGTCACGGACGTCGGGAATCCGCAATGTGCCGGAGGCGCCGCTGGATGTCGATGGGTCTTTGGCCTCTCGTGTCCGGGCCCGCGCCTTCGAGATCTTCTGTGCCCGCCAGGCCACAGGGTCAGCGGGCGACGCAGAGTCGGACTGGCTCAACGCCGAGCGCGAGTGCTGTCGCGGGACCGGCCTTGCAGCCTCCGCCGGCGAGCAGCCCCAGACCTTGGAGGGTGACCCCGGCCCGGACATCGATCCTCCGATCATCGGCAGTTCCCCTCTGACCGTTCAAGGGACCGTCTCGCGCCGGGGCCGCTAACGACCCTTCGGTAGCGGCCTACAGGCCACGGGAGCACACCATGAGCCACGCCCTCAAGATGATCCTCGGTTGCACGCTGCCCCTGCTGCTGCTGTTCCTTCTGCCGCTCTTGGGCATCGGTGAGGGCATCACGCTGTTCATCGCCATCCTGCTCATGTTCGCGTGTCACCTGTTCATGACGCACGGGCACGACCACGGGCAGGATCGTCCGAAACCCACACGAGGAGACTCCCATGCACACGATCAGCATTAGGCGGTTCGGATTCGCCCTCGGCGGGTCCTTCGGGCTCATGTATCTCGCCTGTGTCTTCGTGATGCTGACGACCCCCAAGGAAGCGGTCGTCCGGTTCTTCAACAGCATCCTGCACGGCTGGAACGTCGAGCCCATCATGCGCTGGGACATGCCGTGGTGGGAGGCGATCCTCGGAACCATCGAGATCACCATCCTGGGCTGGCTCTTCGGGGCACTCGTCGCGATGCTCTACAACCTCAGCGCCAAGGCAGGAAGGTGACCCATGCACGGCGAGGGCAACGCCTACGGCAACTGGGGCATCGCGATCACGATGGTGGTGGTTAGCCTCTTCTTCGTGTTCTGGTTCGTCCCCCTGCGGACGCGCCATGAGAAACGGTCGGGCGGAGCGCTCATCGCGTTCATTGTGGCGCTGTTCGCGGAGATGTACGGCTTCCCGCTCACGATCTACCTGCTCGGCCACGTTGCGGGGATCCGCGTCGGACTCGATCACGTCAGCGGCCACCTGCTCGGCGACCTCCTCACCTGGATGGGCCTGGGGAATGGATGGGCGATCGTGATGATCCTGAGCAACCTGCTCATCGTCGCGGGGGTCTGGATCGTGGCGGCGGGCTGGGAGCAGGTCTACCACGCCGGCGAGGGGCTGGTGACCTCGGGGCTCTACGCCCGGATGCGCCACCCCCAGTACACAGGTATCTTCATCATCACGCTCGGGTTCATGGTCCAGTGGCCCACACTCGCCACGCTGGTGCTGTGGCCATTCGTGATCGCGATGTACGTCCGTCTCGCCCGGCGCGAGGAGGCTCAGATGCTGGACCGCTTTCCGGACGAGTACCGCGCCTACATGGCGCGAACACCGATGTTCGTGCCGCGACCGTTCGTCTCGGGGCGCCCGGTACACACTCTTTCGAAGGAGGGCTCCCGGTCATGACAACTCCCCACGAGCACCACGAAGGGCACGGCTCCCGACGGAACGGTCATGCGCACGCCTCTCGCCCCGAGCCGCCTGCGGCCGCCCATGCAGCGCATGACCCACACCACGGACACGCAGCGCGCCAAGGCCACGCCGACGGGACACACGGCGGCCACGAATCGCACCACGCCCACATGGTCGCGGATTTCCGTCGCCGATTCTGGATCTGCCTCGTCCTCTCGGTGCCGGTCGTCGTGCTCGCTCCCATGATCCAGACGTGGCTCGGGCTCCGCGACTCCCTCAGGTTCACCGGAGACAGCTACATCCAGTTCGCCCTCGCCACCATCGTGTACTTCTACGGCGGATGGCCTTTCCTCAAGGGATTGTTCGGCGAACTCGCCAAGCGGCAACCGGGGATGATGACGCTGATCGCGCTGGCGATCTCGGTGGCGTACTTCTACAGCAGCGTGGTCGTCTTCGGCGTGCGCGGCGAGGTCTTCTTCTGGGAACTCGCCACGCTCATCGACATCATGCTTCTGGGCCACTGGATCGAGATGAAGTCGGTCCTCGGCGCCTCCGCGGCACTGGAGAAGCTCGTCAAGCTCATGCCCGCCGAGGCCCACCTGGTTGCGGAGGGCGGCACTCGGGACGTTCCGGTGACCGAGCTCAAGCACGGCGACCGGGTGCTCGTCAAGCCCGGCGAGAAAATCCCCACCGATGGCACCGTTGTCGAGGGCCGCACCAGCGTCAACGAGTCCATGCTCACCGGTGAGAGCAAGCCCGTGGAGAAGGGCGAGGGCGATCAGGTGATCGGGGGGGCCGTCAACGGTGAGGCCGCGATCACCGTAGAGATCTCCAAGACCGGCGATGAGACGTACCTCGCGCAGGTCATCGAGATGGTGCGGAGGGCCCAGGAGTCGCGGTCCCGCACACAGGACCTGGCCAATCGCGCGGCCCTGATCCTGACGGTCGTGGCGCTGAGCGTGGGCGCGGTCACGATGATCATCTGGCTCCTGCTCGGGAAGGAGTTCGCCTACGCGCTGGAGCGCACGGTGACGGTCATGGTGATCGCGTGCCCTCATGCCCTGGGGCTCGCGGTGCCGCTGGTCGTCGCGGTCTCCACGGCGATCTCGGCGCGCAACGGCCTGCTCATCCGGGACCGGTCGGCCTTCGAGGCCGCTCGAAGCCTCGACGCCATCGTGTTCGACAAGACGGGCACGCTGACCGAAGGGCGCTTCGGCGTCACGGACGTCATCCCCCTGGGCGATCTCGACGAGTCACGCATCCTGACCCTGGCGGCGGCGATCGAGGCGCAATCGGAGCACCCGATCGCCGCGGGGGTCGTGCGCGGCGCGGAGGAGCGAGGGATCAAGCCCACGTCCGCGAAGGACTTCCGGGCCATCCCCGGCAAAGGCGCGGAGGCCTCGGTCGACGGCACCAACGTCAAGGTCGTGAGCCCGGGCTATCTGAAGCAGGCCAACATCCATGTTGACGACGAGCGGGTCCGCACCGTCGCCGATCAAGGCAAGACGGTGGTGTACATCCTGGCGGATGACACGCTGGTGGGCGCGGTCGCCCTGGCGGACGTCATCCGGCCCGAGTCACGCGAGGCGATCGACCGCCTAAAGCAGATGGGCATCCAGGTGATGATGCTCACCGGCGACGCCAAGCCCGTCGCCGACTGGGTCTCCCGTGAACTCGGTCTCGACGAGGTCTTCGCCCAGGTCCTGCCCGAGCAGAAGGCCAAGAAGATCAAGGAGATCCAGGCCCGGGGGCTCACCGTCGCCATGACGGGCGACGGGGTCAACGATGCGCCGGCCCTGACCCAGGCCGACGTCGGCATCGCCGTGGGCGCCGGGACGGACGTGGCCATCGAGTCGGCCGACATCGTCCTGGTCCGCTCCGACCCCCGCGACGTGACGGCGATCGTCGAACTGGCCCGCGCCACCTACCGCAAGATGGTCCAGAACCTGTGGTGGGCGGCGGGCTACAACATCGTCGCGATTCCACTGGCCGCGGGCGTGCTGTACTCGGTCGGCGTTGTGCTCAGCCCCGCGTTCGGCGCGGTGCTGATGTCCGCGTCGACCGTCATCGTCTCCATCAACGCCCGGCTCCTCCGCGTCCGCCGCGACGCGACGGGCGGGTCGCACCACGCGGCGGGAACCGTATCGAGAGGTGCCGCATGAAACACGAGAACGGCGCATCGCTGATCGGAACGCTCATCGTGCTCTTCCTCGTATTCGTGCTGATCTTCGGGCTGGGTCACACCGGCATGGCGATGGGCGGCGGATGGGGGTGGCTGCTCCTGGTGCTCATGCTGGTGTCGCTGTTCCTGCTGATGGGGAGCATGTGCGGTCACGGGGGACACGGACACCGCGGCCACCGCCACGCCGAGGAGCGCCCGAGGCCGCCCGAAGTGGACACGACCGATGTGTTCGCGGCCGAGAGCGAGCGGCACAGCGGCCCGGCAACGATCCGACAGGGGCGACTGCTCGGCTCGGCGGATGAGGTGATGGCACGCCTCAGGGAGCGGTTCCGGGGGACCGGCTGGACGCCCATGCTGACGCCCGCCGAGGATGGCTCGCCATCCTTGGCGCTGCTGCCGATCGCACTCGAACCCCCGGCGATGGCCAGCCAGCGAACCTGGCTCCACGGGCTGCTGTTCCTCGCGACGCTGCTCACCACCACCTGGGCCGGCGCGCTGCACCAGGGCGTCAACCTGCTTCAGGAGCCAAGCAGGTTCGGCGCAGGATTGCCCTATGCGCTCGGGCTTATGGTGATCCTCGGCGCGCACGAGATGGGGCACTACATCGCCGCACGCCGCCACGGGATGAGCGTTTCCTTACCCTACTTCATTCCCGTTCCGTTCGGCCTGGGCACATTCGGGGCCTTCATCTCCCTGCGCTCGCCGGCGCCCTCAAGACGTGCTCTCTTTGACATGGCGGTCTCAGGGCCGCTGGCGGGTTTGGTGTTCGCGGTTCCCGCGTTGCTGATCGGTTTGCCGCTCTCCAAGGTCGTGCCCGACGGCGCGACGACGGCAATGTCGGCGCTGCACGGGGGCGGGGTCAGTATCGGTTCGTCTCTCCTTCTGGCGACCTTGGCGAAGGTCGGCCTGGGCGAGCAGCTCGTCGGCCACACGCTCCAGCTGCACCCCCTCGCGTTCGCGGGCTGGCTCGGGCTCATCGTGACGGCATTGAACCTGCTCCCCATCGGTCAGCTCGATGGTGGGCACATCTCCGACGCGATGTTCGGGCAACGGGCGAGCGCCATGCTCAGCACCGCCGCGATGGTCGCGCTCTTCGGCCTCGGCTTGTTCGTCTGGTCGGGGCTGCTGTTCTGGGCCTTCATCGTGTTCTTCATCGCGGGCCGCAAGGGCCTGCCGCCGCTCAACGACCTGACGCCGCTCGCCCCACCCCGGCTCGCCGTGGGGTGGCTGGCGATCGCCATCCTCGCCGCGATCCTGATCCCCGTGCCGCACAGCCTGTTCGAATCGCTCGGCATCCGCTGTCCCTACCTGTGAACCCCAACGGAGGCCCGCGTGCATACTCCGGACGCCCCGAACCGACACGCCACCGTCCGTGCCCGACGGCTGGGAATCGACACGTACAGAGAGCACGTCGTCTACATGCACGCGGACTGCGCGGTCTGCCGCTCGGAGGGCTTCGAGTCACAGGCTCGCGTGCTCGTCTCAACCGAGGAACGTTCGATCCCGGCCACGCTCAACGTGGTGCTCTCGGATCTCATCCAGCCCGGCGAGGCGGGGCTCTCCGAGAGCGCCTGGACGGCTCTCGGCACCGCAGAGGGTCATCCGGTTCGCGTCGGGCACATGCCCCCGCCGAGCGGCATGAGCGATGTGCGCGCCAAGGTCTACGGTCAGGAACTGGATGCAACCCAATACAGGGCGATCGTCGAGGACGTCGGCGCCGGTCGGTTCTCGAACGTGCAGGTCGCCGCGTTCCTCACTGCCTCCGCAACCGGCGGGATGTCGACGCGCGAGATTGTCTGCCTGACGCAGGCCATGATCAAGGCCGGACGCCGGCTCGCGTGGCCGGCTCCGCTCATCGCCGACAAGCACTGCATCGGGGGCCTTCCGGGCAATCGCACGACCCCCATCGTCGTCTCAATCGTCGCCGCGTGCGGTGGCGTCATCCCGAAGACTTCCTCGCGCGCCATTACGTCGCCCGCGGGCACGGCGGATGTGATGGAGACGCTCGCGCCCGTCGAGCTCGACCTCGCGACCATGCGCCGGGTGGTGGAGCAGGAGGGCGCGTGCCTGGCGTGGGGCGGTGCGGTCTCGCTGAGCCCGGTGGACGATCTTCTCATCCGTGTTGAGCGCCCGCTCGATCTTGATAGCGACGGTCAGCTCATCGCGTCGGTGCTCTCCAAAAAGGCCGCGGCCGGGTCGACCCACGTCCTCATCGACGTTCCCGTTGGCCCCACGGCGAAGGTCAGATCCAAGGAACACGCGCTCGATCTGGCCACCGGGATGAAGACGGTGGGCGATGTGCTGGGTCTGGCGGTGGATGTGGTCCAGACCGATGGCTCCCAGCCCGTCGGATTCGGCATCGGCCCCGCTCTTGAGGCCCGCGATGTCCTGGCCGTTCTGGAGGGGCGAGCCGAGGCCCCGCCGGACCTTCGCCGCCGGGCCCTTGACCTCGCCGGTCGCTTGCTGGAACTCGCGAACCTCGTCAAGACGGGGGACGGAGCGAGCGCCGCGGCTGACACGCTGCAGAACGGAAAGGCTCTCCAGAAGTTCGAGGCGATCTGCGAGGCGCAGGGCGGCCGACGCACGCCGCCGCGGGCCGCACACCGCAGGCCCGTACCCAGCGATCGTTCCGGCGTGGTGACATCCATCGACAACCGTCGTCTCGCCCGCGTCGCCAAGCTGGCGGGCGCGCCTCGATCCGCGGCGGCCGGGCTGGACTTGCACGTGCATGTCGGCACGACGGTCGACAGGGATGAACCCCTGTTCACCGTGCACGCCCAGAGCCCGGGTGAACTGGAGTATGCCCTTCGATACCTTGAATCCGAGCCCACGATTGTCGTCGTCAACGGCGCACCTGCCGAATCCCGGGAGGGCCATCCATGAGGACGCTGCTTATCGCGCTGCCCGACAACAACGAGGCCTGCGATCGACTCAGCCAGCACCTGGGTGCAGAACGGGCCGACGCAACGTTCCACCGGTTCCCCGACGGCGAGACCTATGTTCGCATCACGTCCGACGTGCACGGCGCGACGGTCTGGTTGGTCTGCACGCTCGATCGGCCTGACCCTAAGGTCGTTCCGCTCGTGATCGCGGCCGAGACCGCTCGCGACCTCGGCGCGGCCCGTGTTGGCCTGATCGCCCCGTACCTCGCCTACATGCGGCAGGACACCCGCTTCCGGCCCGGCGAGGCCGTGAGCAGCGCGTACTTCGCCAAGGTCCTCTCCTGCGTTGTCGACGCGCTGGTAACCGTGGACCCGCACCTGCACCGGCGGAGTTCACTGAGCGAGATCTACCGCATCCCGACGGCCGTCGTGCACGCCGCCCCCACGGTGGCGTCTTGGATCCGCGAGCACGTCCAGACGCCCGTGCTCATCGGACCGGACGCCGAGAGCGAGCAGTGGGTCGCCGACGTGGCGGCACAAGCCGGAGCGCCCCACATCGTCCTGACCAAGGTCCGGCGCGGGGACCGCGATGTGGAGGTGTCCGTGCCGGAGGTCGCCCGCTGGGAGGGCCGCACACCCGTCCTCGTGGACGACATCGTGTCCACGGCACGCACGATGATCGAGACGATCGGCCACCTGCGCCGAGCTGGGATGACGCCGCCGGTGTGCGTCGCGGTCCACGCGATCTTCGCGGACGACGCTCTTCGGGGCCTTGTGCACGCGGGAGCCGGGCGCGTAGTCTCCTGCGACACTGTGCCTCACGAGACGAACGCCATCGAGGTAACCACCGCGGTCGCGTCCGCTGCACGGACGATTCAGTGGAATGCATCGCCGTGTTGCCCGCCACCGGGTGGCCGCGGAGGAACGCGGTGATCCCCGATCGCTACGTCTGGCCCGTCTGGTCCGTGGTGTTCCTCGTGCCGTGGGCCGGCCTGTTCATTGCTTTCCCAAGGCACCGTCGGCGGATGATCTGGGCGAGTGTGTTCACCGCGCCGTTCGGCGCTACCGAGCCGCTGTTCGTTCCCGCCTACTGGAATCCGCCCAGCCTGTTCGGCTTGGCGCAGCGGACGCGGTTCGACCTGGAGAGCTTCATCTTCTCGTTCGCCCTCGGCGGAGTGGCCGCGGTGCTCTACAACGTCACGACCCGCATTGATTCCAGGCAGATCCCCAAGGGTGAGCGTGTGTCGCGACGGCACCGTTTGCACTATCTCGCCGTCGCCGCCCCCTTCGTTATCTTCCCGATTCTCTACGCGATCCCGTGGAATCCCATCTACGCGGGCATCGGCGCGATGGCGGCGGGCGCCGCCGCGACCGTGGCCTGCCGACCGGACCTGGCCCGAAAGACGCTCGTCGGCGGCGGGCTCTTCCTCGCGTACTACGCCGTTCTGTTTCTTGGGATTCAGCTGACCGCCCCGGGGTACGTCGAACGGGTGTGGGAGGTGGCGGACCTGAGCGGGTTGGGAGTCGCCGGCATCCCGATCGAGGAGCTTCTCTTTGCATGCGGGTTCGGGATGTACTGGTCGAGCGTGTACGAACACTACGGTTGGCACCGACTTGTGCATCGGCCGGCGTCAAGCAAGATGGTGTGACGCTGAGATGGTGGTCTGCGCCGCTGTCTGCCGCATGCCCTCTCCCGCACGACCCACCGGATGTCCGCGTGCCGCTCTTCCGGGCTGTGACTCGCGCTGAAGGCCGACGCAGCCGGAGGAGACCCCGCGACGCCGGAGCGGGCTGCCACAACAAGCTACGGCGTGGCGATCGTGTTCGACCCGCTAGAGGACACACCGCTCCCTGAGCTGCTCGCGCTACCGCTGCCCGACGAGGACGAAGAGAACGACGACGACCCGCTGGATTTGCTGCCCGAGGATCCGCTCCCGGAACCGCTCCCGCTGGACGAACCGCTGCCCGTCGTAGGAATGTCGTTGTGAACCCACACCCCTTCCGCCGAGAACGTGTTCGTGCCGGGGATGTGCACCGCCACGGTGCGTGCCGGCGCATCCACGCGCTCGACGGTCTGGACGCGCTCCTCGGCCAAGCGTTCCCCGATCAGGTAGTCGCCGGGCTTGAGGAGTTCGGCCGACGCGAAGCCCCACTCGTCCCCGCGGCGAACCAGGAACGGGTGCTCGGGCGTGGCCTTGATCCGCCGGTTGATGACCACGAATCCCTGGTGTTCGCCGAGGCGGACGCCGGCGACGCGACCGTTGGTCGGGCGGACGCCGCGCATGCCGTGTTGGGACAACCAGTTGTACTGGGCGCGGTAGGGCGCATCGACTTCGAGGCCGGGCACCTTGATGGACGCGATGCGGTCGCCGGGCTTGAGGTTTTCGATCGTGGTGGGCCGGCCGTCGGCCAGGCGAACGAGCGTCCCGAAGAGCAGGCAGTTCCCGCTGCTTCCGCCGCCGCCGCTGGAGCCGCCGCCACCGCTCGAACCACCGCCACCGCTGCTGCCCCCACCCCCCGACGAACCACCACCGCTCGACCCGCCGCCGCTGCTGCCGCCGGAACCGCCGGAGGATCCACCGCCACTCGACCCGCCTCCGCTGCTCCCGCCCGATCCGCCGGACGATCCGCCCGAGCCTCCCGAGGAGCCGCCCGTGCTCCCACCGGACCCCGAGCCGCTCGATCCGCTTCCGCCGGAGGAACTGCCGGACCCGCTGCTTGCACCGCTGCTGCCCGAGCCGCTCGATGACCCGGAGCCGCTCGACGAGCCCGACCCGCTGGATGACCCCGAGCCGCTGGAGGATGAGCCGGACCCGCTGGATGAAGAGCCGCTCGACGACGAGCCCGACGAAGAGGAACTCGACGAGGAACCGCTGCTGCTCGACGACTCCGATCCCGACGACTCGCTGGACGTACCGCCACCGCCCGGTCCGCCGGTCGTGGCCCACACGGGGATGTAGAGGAAGTAGCGGCGCGGTTCGTCGCTCATCGCTTGGGCTCCTCCGCTGGCGCGTACCAGCCCTCGGTGCTCACGGGCTTGGCGCACTCGGCGCCGGCGTCGGCCACTGCCTTGTCGAACGCCACGAACTCGAACGCCTTAAGGGCGCACTTCTCCGGGTCGGGCGCGCAGTTCAGGACGCGCAGGTTCTGCTGCTCGAAGTGCGGCTTGAGGGCCTCGAAGCGCTTCTGGAGCGACTCGTAGAGCACGTTGTTGTGCCGGATCGCGTCCTTGGACCGGTGCTCGGGGAAGGCGTACTTGCGGTCGGGGGCCATCGTGAAGTCCGCCCCCACGAGGTACACGGTGCGGAAGCCCAGGTAGTGCAGCAGGTGCAGGCCGGCGAGCATGACCGAGCGCTTGCCCTTGATGCCGAGCGAATCGGTGTGCTCGCCGTCCTGGCCCCAGTTGATGGTGTCGGCCTTGAGGAAGCGGCTGTGGTCGAAGTGGTCGCTGCGGCGGTAGAACAGGACCGAGGGCATCTGCCGCACGCGGAAGGCGCTGGCGCGCATGGAGCCGTCGGGGTTCTGGACGCGCAGGCGCTTGTCCCAGTGCGAGACGGGGACGATCTTCAGGATGCCCGGGTCCTTCCAGCCCGTGTCGATGAACCGCCCGGGGTCGTCCACGCAGGTCCACAGCGTCGGGCGGTGGACCGCCCATGCGTTGTTGACGGCCATCGTGACGATGCCGCGGCGGTTGAGTTGGGTCAGGTCCAGGGCCGCGAGCGACGGGCCGGAGAGCACCAGGAACGCCGAGCGACCCCTGTAGAAGTCGCACAGGGAGACGGAGTCAAACTCGGCGGTGTAGAGCCGCACGCCGGAGCGCGCCGGCCTGCGCTGCTTGAGCCCCGCCTGGAGCGCCGCGATGTCGCCTTGGTTCTCACGCATGGGTGAAGCGTCCTGTGATGTACCGCCCGCCCACAGGCGACCCGAGTCCTACCCTGCCGACCCTGCCGATGCGGTCGAGCCACCACGAGCGCGGCCGCACGGTCGGGTGCAGCCCCTCGCCGTCCACCCGGGTCTTGCTCGCGTGCGTGCAGACGGAGAACACGAAACGCCCACAAGGGACCGCAACGCGCCGCATCTCGTCGAGGACCTCGTCCACCTCCTCGGGGAGGAGGTGCTCGAGGGCGTCGAACGAGGTAACGACATCGGCGATGCCGGCGGAGATGGGCACGCGGTGCATGGGCGCCACGACGTCCGCCTCGGGGAACGCGAAGTCGATCCCCAGTCCGTCGATCCCCAGCCGGCGCAGGTGCTGTATAAAGAGGTTCCGGCCGCAGCCGAAGTCCACGATGAAGCGCGGCTTGAACCCCTGTACCAGCCGGTACGCGAAGCGCCCGTGGTTCGTCGAGCCGTAGCCTGTGCCCACCACGAGCGCGAGGTACTTCTTCCGCTCGTGCTCGCGGCGGGCTTCAAGATCGACGGGAATTGCAGGCGTCGTGTTCATCTCGTGGGTGTGGGGGTCAGACATAGAGCCACGTCGGGACTTCCTGCTCGGTCAGTTCCATGCCGTTGAGGGCCTCGAAGCACCAGACGGTCCGGCCGCGCGTGTCGCGCTCGGCGACGAGCTCAACGGCCACGCCCTTCAAGATGGGCCGCAGGAGGGGGATGGCGGCGCGATTGGGGCAGTAGCCCGGGTCGCCGCCGGGCGGCTCGAGCAGGCCCGGAACGAACAGTGACTTGATCCCGCCGAAGCCGTCCGTCCCCTGGGGCTCCTCGAGCGGATGCTCGGAGTGGTGGCTCTCGTAGCGGTTGAACGCGGCCTTGGCGGGGTCTTCCGCGCCGCCGGGGTCCTTGGACGACAGGCCGTTCTCGACGGCGATGTAGCGCCCGTAGGTGTCGCTGGCCGGATCGCCGTCGATGCGGGCCTCAGCCCACGGGTAGCGCCACCGGAAGGTCTCCCCCTGGATCTCGCTCGCCTCGCCGAGAATGGCGGCGATGCGGTCGGTGCGCGGGCGGCCGATCTCGACCACGGCCCACTTCTCGCCGATGCCCTCCTCCCTCCAGAGGATGACCGTGCCGCCCGAGCCCGAGGAGACGAGCACATCCTCGTCGGGGGCGAGGTCGGCGAATGCGTGCTCGTCGTCCTCGACCAGCACACGCACGGGCGTGACGCCGTGGACCACGCACAGGCCGATCGCGCCGGCGATGATCGGCTCGCGGGCCACGACGAACCGGCCCGCGGGGGTCTCCTCGTCTGGGCGCTTGCCCTTGAGGGCCATGCGGTTCTGGAAGGTCTTCTCGGGCCCCTCGTCGGTGGGCGGATACAGCGGGCCGTCGATGGCCATGACGCGGTAGCGGGCCAGGTCCGAGCCGGTGTCGTTGCGGACGGGGACCACGCCGTGCTGGCGACCGCCGTCGCGGAGTTCGCCGGAGAAGCGGTCCTGCTGCCGGCGCGTGACCTCCCGCGCCGCATCGACGAAGGCGTTGTACGCCCGCGCGGGGATGCGGAGCGGGTCGCCGGGCCGGACTTTGCGGAGGTCGTCTCCCATGCGTCATCCCAGACCCAGCGCCGCGAAATTGCCTGACTCGTACACCCGTTCGACGTAGGCCGCGATCGGCCGCTTCACGAGCGCCTTCGCGGTCGTGTCCTCCTGGTCGGCGTAGCGGACCCACAGGTACTCCCAGCCCTTCTTGCTGATCCCGCTGATCGGGCCGATGGACAGGCCGGTCACGTTGGGGCTGCCGGCGAACCGGTACGTGATCTCCCAGTCCTCTTCCTCACCAACCTGAGCGCGCTTGGAGCCGCTGGCCCCGAGGAACAGGACCTCGCCGGGCTCGAAGCCGCGGAAGGCGTCGCCGTTGACCTTGCCGGTGAGGTTGAACAGGACGCCCTTGTAGGCGGGCGTGATCTCGTTGTCGGGCTTGTAGTGCGTCTCGGAGAAGTGGAAGACGGGCACGGTGATGTCCACGCCCTCGACGCCGTCGGCGCTGACGCCGATGGCGCCCTTGAAGTCGGGCGCGGTCATGCCCGAGGCCGGGTAGCGGTTCACCGTGTCCAGCGACTGCGTGATGTGCTGGGTGCCCCCGCCGGTGTCGAACTGGTAGCTCGACTCGCCCGTGGCCGGCGGCGTGCCGGAGCTCTCGCGTCCGTAGCGCACCAGGCCGTCCCACATCTCCGGGCCCAGGGGCTCGACCTGGACGGACTGGCGCGGCAGCGCGTCGTACGTGTCGGGGGCCTCGTCTTCCAGCGCATCGCGCGCGGCGATGTCGTCGTCGGTGCCGAGGACGACGTAGGCCAGCTCCGCCGAGGGGTTCTGACCCTTGGTGAGTCGGCGTGAGTCGAACTTCTCGCGCACCTCGATCGGCATCGTCACCTCATCCGAAGGCCAAACTCCCTGTTGTCGCCATGTCCGCCAGGCGCCGCGTGTGCCGCGCTGTCTGCTCGGTGGCCCGCGCCGTCCGCTCCGCGGCGTCGTTGCCCGCGGCCAGGCCCGCCACGCCCGCGGCGTTGAACGTGCCGCGGACGCTGATCCCCTTGGCCAGCAGGTCGCCCAGGCCCGCGAGCCCGTCCTGGAAGCGCGAGAGCAGGTCGCCGGGCAGGGCTCCGCCCTCGGCCTCGGCCGCCTCGCGCTTGGCGCGGGCCTCGGCGAGGGCCTCCTCCAGCCGGCGCTTGGCCTCGTCGAGCGCGGCCTGTGACTCGGCGATGCCCGCCTCGGTGTTCGTCCGCAGTGCTTCCTGCGCGTCCTCGAAACTCCGGCCGATCCCCGCGAGCGTGGCCTCGTGGATCGCCGCCGCCTGCTCGCGATCGCCAGCGCGCCGCCGCTCGCGCTCGGCCAGGTCGCGTTGAGAGCCCTGATCGATCTCCGCGAGCCGAACCTCGAGTTGCTGGTCCACCACCTGCTTGGCGGCCTCGACGTCGAGGCCGGAGTCGAACAGCCCCTGGATCTCCAGCATCCGCTTGGCGACCCACGACGACGCGGACTCCCACACCTTCTGGAACCCCGACGTGAACCGCATCCAGGTCTTGGACAGGAACGAGGTCGTCTCGATCCACGCGACCTCGAGGGCGTGGAACACGATCTCGGCCGCCGCGAGCGCCCCGTACCACATGGCGTAGGCGGTGGAGACGAAGAACTCCTTCGCGCCAAGCCACACGCGGTTCAGCGCCGCCACGCCCTGCTGCCAGATCACCTTGAGGCTCAGCCACAGGACCCGGGCCGCCAGGGCGATATCACCGGCGGCGAGGGCATCGGATATGCCGGCGACGACCTTGCCCACCCAATCCCGCAGGCGGGTGAACTGGGCCATGAGCCACCGCAGCGCCTCGCCGCCCGCGCCGCTTGACACGATCAGGGCCCCGCCGAGCCCGACGACGGCGGCGACGGCCAGGCCGATGGGGGAGAGGAGCGCCCCGATCGCCGCGCCCACGAGGCCGAAGACCGTGCCGATGCCGGAGATGATGCCCGCCAGGACACCCAGCGCCGCGCCCAGGCCGGACACGACCAGGCCCAGCCCGATGAGCGCCACCCCCGCGACGGTGACCGCCGCCGCGACCTTGAGCGCCCACAGCACGACCTCGCGGTTGCGCTTGATCCAGTCCGTGGCCGCGACGATGATGCGGGTGATCCGCTCGGCGATGTCCTTGAGCGTGGGCGCCAGGGCGGCGCCGATGGTGAACACGCCCTGCCGGACGACGCGCCACAGGGTGTCGAGCGTGTCGTTGAGCTCCGCGGCGTCGCGGGCGGTCTCCGTGCGGATCGTCAGGCCCAGCCGCCGTGCCCGCTCCTGCAGCGCCTCGATACCCCGCGCCCCCTCGGTGAGCAACGGCAGGAGCTTGGTGCCCGAGCGCCCGAAGACCTCCATCGCCAGCGCGGTCCGCAGGGCCGGGTCCTCGACGCGGGCGATCCGGTCCGCCAGGCGCTTGAACTGCTCGTCGGGTGAGAGGCCCGCCAGGTCGGCCACGGTCAGGCCGAGCATCGAAAGCGCCCGGCGGGCCGTCTCCGATCCCTGGGCCGCCTCGACGATCGACCGCTGCATGAACTTGAGGCCGTTCTCCAGCGTCTCCAGGTCGCCGCCGGCGAGTTCGGCCGCGAAGCCCAGCTCCGACAGGGCCTCGACGCTCACGCCCGTGCGCTGGCTCATCTTGTCGAGCGTGTCGCCGAAGCCGACGAAGTGCTTCGCCGCGCCGAGGAGCGCGGTCACCGCCGCGGCCCCGATCCCCGCCATGCGCACGCCGACCGCGCGCAGGCCGGCGCCGAAGGCCTCCAGCCGCTTCTGGGCGCGCCGCAACCCGGCGGTGAGCTTGTCGCTCACGCCGAGCTCGACGAAGGCGCGACCGGCCCGGATGCCCCGCGTGTCGGCCATTCAGCTCCCCCTCCGCACGCTGTTGCGCCACAGGAGCGGGAGCTTCGGGCGCTCCCGCTCCAGCGCCGGGCCCATGTAGGGCCGGGACGCGATCTTGACGGTCCGGCTCTCCCGGCGACCGGCGCGTCGCCGCGTCACCGTTGCGGGGCCGCCGTACTCGAGCACACGGGGCGCGGTGCTGTTCTTGAACCCGACCGGGCCCACGACGACGGAGTCGCTCGCACGGTCGTAGCCGAAGAGGATGAGCCGCCGCAGGCTGCCCTCGTGCGAGTGCGGCGGCTTGCCCGCGGGCGCGGAGCCCTTGCGCTTGCGGATGCTGGTGCGGGCCGCGGTGCGGATGAAGGCGCCGGCCTTGGAGAGGACCCTCCGCTTGGCGGCATCGACCGCGCCCATCACGGCGGCTCGGTCGAAGAACAGGTCCTTGATCCGCATGGTGATCACGCCGCACCCCCCACGCCCCCCGCACCCCCGAACCATCGCTCGAGCAGATTCAGAAGACTCCGCCGCCGCGCCGGCGGGATGTCCTCGCGGTTCTTCTGGGCCCGGTGCGCCGCCCGGCGCAGTTCCGTGGGCGTGAAGAGCAGGTCGAGCGTCACCCGCCGACCCCCGCGTCCGCCCATAACGACCTCGCCGCGGGTGGCGAAGTAGTCGGGGCTGGCGCTGGGGTGCTGGTACGGGGGCTTGTTGGGGACACGCACGAACCGACCTTGAACGATCTTCATCGCGGAGTCTCCTCTAGGCCTGGCTGACCTCGCGGCCCTTCTCCAGGCCCTTGTTGAACGACGCCTCCTTCTCCTTGCGGAGCCGGCCCGATCCGAGGAACAGCCCGACGATGCCGGTGAGCGCCGGGAGCGCCGGGCCCAGCACAGGCACACCGGCCACGGTCGGGCCGACCGTGTCGAGGGCCGAGAGCGTGAGCTGGCCGAGCAGGCCTCGGATCTCGCCGGCCTTCTCGATGTTGCTCTTCCACTGCGCGCCGGTGGTCTGCGTCAGGTTGAACCAGTTCTGGTACTCGGTCTCGGCCTCGTTGAGACTGAGGGCACGCGGCAGGCCCGTCGTCTGCTGGATGGCGTTGGGCGTCTTGACCTTGACGAGATCGCCGAGGTCAAAGCCCGCGCACGACGCCAGGACGAGCGCGAGCAGGGCGAGGGCGGCGAGATAGACGTAATGGCGAGTCGTCACGGGGCAGCCTCCTTGCTGGTCGCCGAAACGCTTGGCGTGCGGCGGTCGATGAACACGTCCTTGAGGACCGACACGTCGGCGCGGATGGGTCGGTTGGGCTTGTGGTGGGTGGCGAAGGGGTCGAAGTCGCTGGGCCTGAGGGGCCGGGTTCGCTTGCGGTCGCGCTGGGCGTTGGCGATGAGGGCCATGAGGTTCGAGGCGATGGACCACTCGTGGCGCTGGCGTCCCTCGGCCATCGCCAGGAGCTCGCGGAGCGTCAGGGGCCCGGGGTCGACTCCGACGAGACCGGCGCAGCGCCAGACGAGGGCCCAGGCGTCGGCGGCTCGGCACCTGCTATTGCTTCTTCCGCGATCCGCTCCAGTTCGCCCCCCTTGATCAGCCGGTCGATCCGCTGCTCCACCAGGTCGCGGGCCTTGTCCATCACGCCCCTGGTCGCCGTGAGCACCCGCCCGAGGTTCCGGCGGTCCCTCGGGCTCGGGCAGAAACTGACCAGTCCCTCCAGCAGCGCCGCCGTGGCGTGCTCGATGGCGTCGCCGGCCATCGCGCGGCCGAACTCCTCGTCGGAGACGCCGCGCTGGTCCGCCTCGGGCTTGCACACGGCGTAGACGACGTCGCACAACAGGACCGGGTCGCGGGTGAGGCGTTCGATCAGTCCGCCGGTCCCCTCGACGACCTGCATCAGGTCCGTGCCCGTGAGCCCCCGCACCCGCTTGAGCGCGGTGACGTTGACCTCGACCGTCCATTCGCGGCCCCCGTTGTCCTTGAACGTGCGCATCCGTGTTCCTGCTCCTTCCGTGGCCGAGGTGCTCGTGGGGGCGTGGAGGTCAGCCGCCGATCCAGGAGGGCGCCGTCGCCGAGTAGGTCACCTTGGCGGTGACCGAGACGGTGATGGCCTCCTCGAGGGCCTCGTTGCGGCTGAAGTTGGTGATCGAGAAGTCCGCCTGCAGCCCCTGGCCGCTGGTGCCGTCGAGGATCTGCAGGCCGATGGGGTCGTTGTCGAAGAAGGCATTCTTGATGGCGGTGAACCCCGCGTCGGCGGTGTCCCAGACCATCTCGAACTCGACGCTGGCCTCCTTGAGCGTGGCGACGGTGGCCCGCCACCCGGCGTTGGCGCGGGTGGTCACGTCGGCCTCGCCGGCCTCGAGGTTGAGCGTCACGTCGCGCGTGTTGCCCAGCGCCGTCCAGGAGCCGCCGCCCCCGACGCCGCCGACCTTGTAGTTGAGCTTGGCCTCCATGCCGAGCCTGATGGCCATCGTCGTTCTCCTTCTGAGTCAGGCGCTGTGGCCGACCACAAAGATGCTCTCGCCCGGCTTGCTCTTGACCTGGATCTGCGCCAGGTCCAAATGCTCGAAGCGGTACTGCACGCCGGGCGGGAGCAGGATCTCCTTGCCGTCGGTCCCCATGAGCACCGCGTCCTGGGTGTTGGTGTGCGCCGCGGTCAGGGTGCAGGTGGCGACGAGGGGCGTAGCCGACATCGCCACGTAGTCGCTCTCCAGGTCGATCTTGAGGGCGATGAGGTTCCTCACGGCCTACCTCCGCACCCGGTACGTGACGGTGAGCACGCTCGTGAACGCCCGGTGCTCGTTGAGCGCTTCGCTGGACACAACCGGCTCGTGCGCGATGCCGAGCCAGGCCGCCTCCGGGAACTCGGGGAGCCGCTTGAGGCGAAGGTGGTCGGCGATCTCCTCCACCAGGTCGAGCAGGCCGTCGATCTCGCTGTCGTCGGCCACCTTCTTCTGGACGCCCACGTCGATGGCGTGGTCGAACTGGCCGGCGTCGCGGCTGGAGACCGAGATCGCCGTCGAGCGCGGCACCACCGACACCTTCAGGTCCGCGAGCTCTTCCAGCGTGAACGCGGGCTGGAACAGCCGCTGGGCGCTGAACGGTTGGGAGAACGTGCCCGCGTTCAGGCTCGCGGCGACGGCGTCGGCGATGGCGACGATCGTGCTCACGGCGTCCCCCTCCCGTCGGGCCTCGCGCCGTTGAGCCTGCCCTCCAGGTACGAGACGCGGCGTTCGATCGCCTGGTACTCGCTCCGCAGGGCCCGGGCCTCGACGATGAGCTCATCCAGCCGCTTCTCGACCTGGTCGAGCTTGGCGGTGACGACGCCCCACTGGATAGTGATGGCGCCGGCGGCAAGCAGCACCGTGACGGCGATGCCGGCCCAAGCTCTCGTCCCGTTGGCCCCGCTGGTCGTCATCAGCCCTCCGTGGCGGTGTGCTTGGTGTGGATGCGGAGCGTGCGGCGGTAGGGGTTGCTGTACCGGAACGGCGGCTCGCCGCCCGGGGCCATGACCTCGTAGACAAAGATCTTGCCGTCCTGGGGCTCGCGGACGAGGTCGCCGGCCTTGGGCAGCACCGGCGCACCCGAGAGCACCAGGTCCGCGGTCCGCACCAGGAAGTCGCGCGACTCGATCCGGCTTATCAGGCCCCGGTCGTCGGCCTGCTCGAAGACGGTGCGCCCGATCGTCGCCGAGAGCTCGACCTCGCCGGTTCCGCGGCGGTAGACCACCGTCCGCGCCATGTGGCGGTGGCGCTGGTCATCGAGGAACGCCGAGCCTTGTTCGAGCAGGTCCGCCACGCGGGCTCCTTACTGCGACACGCGGACGCGCACGACCGTGTCCGCGTCCACGGTGGTCTTGACGCACTTGCCGATGAGCTTGTTGGCGCCGGCCGCGGCGTTCTTGGTCGCGTTCCCCGCCGCGGCGTCCCAGTACGTGAGCACGCCCACGCCGATGGCGCTGCCGGCCCCGCCGGCCTTGGGGAACTCGTAGACGCCGGCGACCGCCAGCGAGCCGAGCTGGTTCGCCTTGAGGTCCATGCGGGTGACGCCCACGAGGTCCGCCTGCACGACCACCGTGCCCGCGGGCGTGTCCGCGCCCGGGGTGTAGTCGATCGCCGATCCGTCCTGGATGAACTTCGCTGGCATGCCTGGTTCTCCTGAGGGGCCGCCCGGCTCGACGCCGCCGCCGTCGCCCCCGCTCTCGATGGGACCCTCGTCGCCCATTACGCCTCGCCCTTGCTCTTGACGCCGCCGCGCGGGTCCTGCAGCGCCACCCCGAAGTCGTGGTACCCGCGCATCTGCACGCCCAGCACGTTGAAGTCGGCCTCGGCGGTCTCGATGGTGGGCGACTCCTGGCCGTTGAGGAACGCGACCTCGATGACGGGCAGGTCCGACGGGTCGGCGAGCAGGTACCACGCCTTGGTGGAGTTGCCCGTGTACTGCGCGTTGCCCAGGTAGCGGCTGACCTCGGCGCGGAACTTGCCCTGGTGCGGGTTGGCCACCGGGAAGCGCGTGTTCGCCGTGGTGTCCCGGAACTCCAGGCTCTTGAAGAGCTGCGTGCCCATCGCCGAGAGGGCGGTGGGGACGAGCATGACCGACGGCATGATCCCGATGGGCTTGCCGTCGCCGTCCACCTGGTCCATGAAGGTGACCTCGGCCTTGGTCAGGCCGTCGATCGACAGGGCGGTGTCGGCGCCCGAGACGTAGTTCTTGTTGCCGGCGGTGAAGAACGCGCCGTTGTTGAGGAAGATGGTCCAGAAGACGTCGTTGATCTTCAGGCCCGAGCCGCGGCCGAGCTTGCGGGGCACGGTGGTGATGGCCCCGAGGTCGTCGTTGATGATGTCGCGGCGGTCGATCGACAGGAGCAGGCCGTAGGTGTCGGCCTTGTTGGTGTAGGTCTCCTCGCCGAGCGTGCCGTGCTTGAGCTCGCCGCCCGCGGGCACCTGCTCGTACTGGTCCTTGCCGACCAGGCGGTAGCTGGTGACGGTCTTGAAGTCGCTGACATTGCGGACGGCGCAGATGTTCCGCCAGGTCCGCTCGACGCTGAAGAAGCCCTCGAGCAAGAACTTGTTGGCCACGTTCGACAGGATGCCGCCGATGCTGATGGTGGACAGGCCCGCCTCGATGCTCGCCCCGGCGCTGAAGGCGGCACGAAGCACCGAGCGGCTGTCGCGGAAGTTGCGGCCCGTGTACCCGTTGGCCCAGGCAGCCTCGAGGAGGAGTTCCTGCAGACCGATGCCGCCGCGGAACCGCTTGCTCGCGGCCTCCAGCGCCGGCGCCTCGCAGACCTTCTCGACGCCCTCGAGCTTGGCCGTCAGCAGGCAGGCCGCCTCAAGCACCGACGTCGTGATCGTGTGGTCGGCCATGTGGACCGCCGGCGCCTTGGGCCGGCTTGCGCGCAGGACCTCCAGCTCGCAGCGGGTGGCGTCCCACCCTTCGGCGATGGCCCTGGCCTCGATCTCGGGGTGCTTGCCCGCCGCCCCTCCGCAGATCCGCCGGATGGCGGCGATGCGGGTGGTCTCGGCGAGCGCCTCGGCGCGGATCGCCGCCGCGCCCGGGGCAGCCGGAGTGCCGACCTGCGCGGGGTCGGCCTCGCCGCCACCCCCACCCCCACTCCCACCCCCGCCCTGCTGGGCGGCGACCGAGGCGCTGGTGCGCCCGTCGGCACCGAGATCGACGAAGCTGATCTCGCCGAGCGTGGCCTTGCGGACGACGTTGATCGGGCCGGCGAACTCCTGCCCGTTCACCGTCGCCTTTTGCGTCTCCTTGATGAACTCGAACTCCTCGACGCTGGCGCCCACCGAGGCCTGCCAGGGGAAGCCGTTCCGCGACGAGGCCACGACCTCGCGGGCCGTTGCCGTGTCGCGCGAGATCACACCCGTGGCGACGAGTTGGCCAGCCTCGACCTTGATCGCGTCGGTGTGGCCGACGCCGGCGGCGGGGTCGTGGGCGAAGCGGATCGGCCGGTTCTGCGACGGCACCGCCAGGCCCGCCAGGTCCAAGACCACGGGGTAGCGCCACCCGGCCACGCGCATGGCCCCGCCCGTGTACGCCAGCATCTTGAAGCGCGGCAGGGCCTTCTCGGCGTCGGCGCCGCTCGTGGGGGCGGCGGCCATGATCTCGGCCGTGCCGGTGAGGGTCAGGGGGGAGGGCGGCGTGGGGGCCGCGCACTCAAGCCGCATGGGCGTGGGCTTTCGCAGTGTCGTTGGCATCGTCGTCTTCCTCTTGGGGTGCCGGCGCGGGCAGAGCGCCCGCGGGGGTCAGTCCGAGCTCGTCCATCAGGGCCTGTTCTTTGGCGCGCTGGCGGAGCTCCTCCTCCCAGTCGCGCCCCTGCCGCGCGTACTCAGCGGCGAGCGTCGTCGTGTGATTGGCCAGGCGTGTGGCCTGCGCCGTCGCTTCCTTGGCGGGATCGACGTGCTCCACGCCGTCCCAGAACCAGGTATGGGGAGGAACGCCGTCCACCCCCACGAGCCGCATCGACTGCGGGAGGAGGCCCTCGACCAGCACCGCCTCGTTCAGCCAGGCGCGCAGCAGCCCGTCGAGCACCGAGAGTTGCAGGTGCCCTTGCTCGACGCGGATGCTCTTGAAGTAGGTCTGGTGGTCCAGGCGGCCCGAGGCGTAGTTGTACCCCGAGGAGTTGCCCGCCGCGACGTTGAAGGGCATGTTCAGGCAGCGGGCGATCTCGTTGAGGATCTCGCGCTTGAACTCCGCGTAGGACGTCGCGGGCTGCTCGGCGTGCACTTGTCCGAGTTTCCAGCCGCCGGGGAGCACGGTGGCCAGGCGCTGCTCGAGCGTGACCTCGTCCATGGGCTCGAGCGGGTCGGCCTCGCCGTTGGCGGGGGCCTCGGTGTAGAGCACCGCGGCGAAGTCGGCGGCGGTCTCGGCCGCCGCGATGGTCGCCAGCGTGTACCGGCGGAGCTGGGCGAAGAGCGGCAGGGCCGGCGTGATGTCGGGCACGCCGCGGAGCTGGCCCGCGCGGTCCGGCCGGAAGTAATGCACCACCGAGGCGGCGGGAACCACGTCGAACTGGCCCGGATCGTCCGACGGGCTGGTCCAGAACGCGCCGTCGCCCGGGTGACGCCGGAGCACCTGGTACGCGACGGGGTTGCCGGCCGAGTCGAGGATGATCCCGTCCACCTCGCGCGGGCGCGGCAGGCGGGCCATCGGGCTAGTCACCTGGTCCGGCTCGATGAGCTTGAGGTCCAGGGATACCGGCGAGCCCGCCCTCTCGATGGCCGGGTTGCTGATCAGGATGGCGAAGGCCTCGCCGCTCTCGGCCCGGCCCATCCGCATGGTGCGGAGCTTGCCGGGCAGGTCCACGGCCCGGGCCCAACGCTCGAAGGCGTCCTCGATCCGCCGGTTGGCCTCCGCGTCCTCGGTGAGCATCTGCAGCCGCGGGCCCGTGCCGATCGTGTCGTTGGCGAGCGTAAGGACGATGCCCTTGGCGTAGGAGTTGTTGGCGACCTCGTAGCGGGCCCGGTTGCGGAGGATGCGGCGGACCTCGGGGTTCGCGGCGGCGTTGGGCGCCAGGCCGTCGGCGTTGGCCCAGTGCCGGCGGTTGTCCGGCGTGGTCTGAGCGGAGTCGAACTTGGCCGTCACCAACCGCCGCCCGCTGCGCAGAGCGTCCGTGCTCCGCGGAGCGGGGCGGCCGTTGCGATTCAGGAGGTTGGCGATCGCTTTGAACATCGGGTCTCACGTCGTCCCAGGAGGAACCAGCTTGGCGAACTTGACGCCCAGGCCGGGTTTTCGCGCGGCGTCCTTGGCCGCCAGGTAGCGGTCGGCCTCGATCTGGTCGGGCAGCGGGTGCTGCTCGACCGACTGGCCATCGACGGCAGCCTTGGCGGGCTGCTTCGCGGCGTCGCGCAGGGCCTCGTCGTCGCTGGAGGAGTCCGGGGGCACGCCAGTACCCCTCTGCTGGCAGCCCGCAGTTGTCGCGCCGATGGCCGGGAAGTCGAGCGGGTGGGCTACGGGTAGAACCCCGCTCATCCAACCGGGCGCTCGAACGTCGTAATCCGCCGCCCGCAATGGCGGCATGACCGACGGCGGCGGATCGCACCGCTGGGGGCGGCGCGGGTGTAGAGCACCTCAAAGTGACGGCAGCCGCACCGCGGGCAGGTGAGCCCCCGCGGTGCTGGCGTCGCCGGGCGGAGTTGAGGTCGGGGCGTCACCGCCGGTCTCCTTGCAGCTGGGACAGCTTCAGGCGTGTCCGTGCGACACTTCTCACGTCCGTGCCGAAGAGCACGGCGCCCTGCATGGACGCGGCGACCGCAGCTCCGACCAGGCAGTCGAGCCAGTGGTTGTCGAGCCCCTCGACGCGGAGTTTCCACTCGTCCACGGTGCGCCCCCGTCCCTCGGTCTTGACGCGGTACTCGCTGGTCAAGTGCTCGGACAGCAACCGGTGCGGCTCGGGTTTGCTTCCGAACAGCGACAGGCATCCCGGATCTCCCATCGGCACCGCGAGGCGCGCGTGCGCGAACGACTTCCAGAAGTTGGTGTCGAAGACAACGTGGCGCACGGCGCGCTTGCCGGTGATGACGGGGATGCGCCAGTTGAGCCCGACGCGGTCCCCGCGCTTGCGCTTGTAGTCGCTGAAGGGGATGCTCGAGGCGCCGACGTACCGCCCGTGGCTGGGCATGAGCACGCCCGCGAGCGGGCTCTGGCGGCAGAACTGATACACAACGTCGGTGGACGATCCCCAGTTGGCGTCGATCAGGCAGCGGTCGATCCGCACCATCGCGCCGTCGTCGCGCCGCCACTCGCGTGCGACGGTCGCCCCAACCAGCCGCTCCAGCCCGGCGTAGATCGCCCCCTCGACGCCGGCGCGGGGTGCTGCCATCGCCAGCGTCCGGCGCAGGTCCCGGAGCGTGAAGTACCCGTGGGGATGCTTCTGGTCCGGCTCGGTGCCGTAGTCGATGACGTACCCGGTGAAGTCGTCCTCCCACGCGGCCACGAGATAGAACAGGGCCTTGCCCTGGACGTCCACGAACATGGTCAGGCGTGTGCAGCCGATCGGCACCTCGGCGCGGGCCTGGCCGTTGACCTTGGCCGCGATCTGATCCGCGCTCAGCAGGTCGTCGGCGGCCAGGACCTCGGGCAGCGGCTCGTTCTGGTACTCCGCGAAGAACGCCGCTTCGTCTTGAAGCTTCAGGTTCATCGCGTGCTGGATCGCAGACAGCTCGTCGTGGTTGAACCGTTCGGGCCATGCGATGACCGCTCCCTCGTCCATCGCGGTCCGGTGCTGGCCGTAGAACTCCGTGGCGGCCTTGATCCCCCGATCGTTCCGTAGCCCCTCCGCCCGCAGCTCCGCGTACTTCTGCCACAGCGCGTCGCGCACAGGGAAGGCGTACATCATCTTCGTCCGCTCGCCCTGCCACTGCGGGTGCTTGTCCCGGTCGAGGATGCGGTCGGCCAGATCATCAGGGCGGACCACGGTCAGAGTCATCAGCCCCGCGATCTTCTTGCCGGGACCTGCCAGGCCGAGGATCGCGCCGGCCAGGATGCGCTCGCGGTTGGCGCACTGCGAGGGCGACCGGGCGCTCTCGTCGGTCTGAGGGTCGTCGATCAGCACGAGCGACGGCCGCGCCGAGGTGCTGTCGGCCCGCTTGTGCTTCATGCCGCGGATGCGACCGGTGATCCCGGCGACGCGGATGATGGCGCCCGCGGCCGCCGAGCCGGAGATTGTCGGCAGCACGATCTCCCGGGCGGTCCAGCCGATGTGCGTCTGCTTGCCCTGGTAGAGCTGGCCCGAGGCCCGCTGGTGGATGCCCTCGAGCGAGCGGATCGGATGGCAGACCTCCGGGAAGTCGCCGGCGAGGAGTTCGCTGTTCTCCAGCTCCGCCTTGATCGATTCGAGCATCCCGGCGGCGTGCTCCTCGTCCGAGCCGATCAGCGCTACGAAGTCGCGGTGGCCGTAGAGCATCGCCCAGAGGCACGCGACCTCGCAGAGCGACGTCTTGCCACTGCCACGGGGCATGGCCATCGCAAACAGCCCGCCCTCGAGGACCGCCTGCTCGATCTTGGCGATGACCTTCAGGTGGTCGTCGGACCACTTGAGATGGAACGTTTGCAGGAAATACGTTTCGCAGAAGAACCGGAAGTCCCGGGCCGCGCGCTCGCGCCGCACCGGATCGGCCACCGGCGGCAGATCGCCGATGTCCCGCCCCGAGAGCGAGAGCATGGCGTTGCGGAGCCGCGCCCGCTCCTTCATGGCCTCGTAGCCGGTGAGGCCGGCGGGCTGCGCCGCCGCGGCCGCGAGGGCCTCGTGCCGCGTCGTCACCAGCCACGCGACGTACCGGAACAGATCGACCTTCGCCGCGTCGCCGTCGGCCGCGACGCGGAACCCCGCGCGCGTGCGGTGCCGATGGAGCTGCCGCTCGCTGACGACCTCGCCCAGCGGTGTGCTGTTGAGCAGCCGCGCGAGTTCGCCGGGCTTGAGTTTGCGCGGGTCAATCGCCACCGCCACCCCCAGGACCGGCCATCTCCTTTACGAGCCACGCGGCGTAGTGCACGAGGTTGAGCGTGCCGTCGATGTTCACGGGCGCGCCCGCGTCGATGTCGGCGCGGAGCATCGCCTCGGTGACGGCCTTGCCGCCCAGACGCGTGAGCACGCGGGCGGCGTCGGCCACGGGGAGCGCCGCGGGGTTGAGCCGGGACATCCCCTGCCCGGCGGCGTTGGCGGGGTGGGGGGCGTGGGGGGCGGGACTAGGCGCGTGTTCGGGAGTCATCGCGGACCTCCCGCACGAACTTGCCCACATGTCCCGCCGAGTTGCCCACATGCCGCGGAATGACGGCGAAACCGCTCCGATACGCCTTGCCTGTTCGCGGATGTCATGGCTTCATGTGTCACAACGCGGGGCGGAACCCCGCGACGGAGACCACGACGATGAACGCGACGACGAAGAACATGATCGAGACCGCCAGCGCCCTGGGACGCCGCGGGTTCGCGGTTGCCAGCATCGAGGTTCGCACGCCCGATGGCCGGATCTGGTCGGTTGACGCCGCCAGCGCCGGCGGCTTCCGCCTCTTCGAGATCGACCCCGGCGGCCGCCGCGGGCCCGACGAGCACGACGCGGTCGACGGCGATACCTGGATCGCCAGCGACCTGGTCGACTACCTCGACGCGGTGGGGCGGCCCAAGACGCCCCCGCCCGGCCGCACAACCCGCCCGACCGCCTGAAGCCCGCGAAATGCGGGCTTCGCTGTTTACCGGAGACAGCACGCACCGCAAGCCCCCAACACGACGAGAGGTACCAGTATGAAGAAGCACACGAACAAGACCGCCAAGACCGCCCCCGCGCAGCCCACCGCCGCCGAGATGTACGCAGCGCGGCGGAACGACATCACCCGCCTGCTCGATGTCCTGCAGATGGAACTGGACAAGCACGACGAGCAGGCGAAGGCCGACCCGACCAACTGGGGCATCACCGGCAACCTCGGAAAGGTCCGCAGCGACCTGATGGACACCGTCGCCTTCCTCAGCGGCATGGACCGCGAGGACGTCGAGCGCTTCCTGGCCGAGTAAACGCCCCGTACCCACGCACCCCCACGAAGGAGAATGCCCATGAACATCAAGACCATCGTGATCGAAGGCCAGGAGAAGGACGTCAAGATCAGCCGCACCGAGCGCGGCGCGGAAGTGACGATCGAGCAGAACACGCGCCACGCGGGCAGGCAGGACATCTGCATCGCCCACATCGCCCGCGATGAGGACCGCGACGCCCGCTACGCCAAGGCGGTCGAGGTCGCCAAGGCGGTCTACGGGACCGACCGCCGCGGCCGCGCCGCCGCCACCAACTCGATGGTCCACGGCGTGCTCAACGAGATGGAGCGCGTTGCCGGTTGCTAGCCGCGAGGCGGCGCGGGGAACCGCGCCGGTCCCGATTCCCCGCTGCAGTGTGCGGCGGGATTCCGCACCTCTGGTATGGAGATTCGCATGAGTACGAAGACCAAGAAGCCCCGCACCCCCAAGATGGCCAAGAGCGCCGCCCGCGCCGAGGGGGCGGCCAAGACCGAGCGCCTCCGCAAGGCGGCGCTCGCCGAGATCAAGGACCGCCTGGACGGCAAGCCCGGCGAGGCGAAGCCCGCCAAGAGCGGTAAGGCTCCCAAGGCCGCGAAGGCGCCCAAGGCCCCCAAGGAGAAGAAGCCCAAGCGCGTCAGCGCCGTCGACGCCGCGGCGCAGGTGCTCGCCGACAGCGAGGTGCCCATGCGGGCGAAGGAGATGATCGCCAAGATGGAAGCGAAGGGCCTCTGGAAGAGCCCGGGCGGGAAGACGCCGGAGGCCACGCTCTACGCCGCCATCATCCGCGAGATCGCCGCCAAGGGCGACAAGGCCCGCTTCAAGAAGCACGACAAGGGCGTCTTCGTCGCCGGGAAGGGAGCCTGACCCATGCAGGCCACCCGCGCCCAACTCGAAACTCTGCTCGACGCCGCCGAGCGCGTGCTCAACGCCCGCGAGGTCCAGATGCTGACCACCGAGGAGTGGGACGCGCTGGAGCACGCGGTCGCGGCCTGCAACGAGCCGCCCGCGAACGAGCGGACGGAGACGTTCACGGTCGATGCCACGCGGGCGCTGGTCCGCAGCGTCGTCCCGATGAAGGGCGAGCCGTATCAGCACCGGTGCCCGGAGGACGCCTACGAGGCGGTCGCCCAAGCGGTGGCAGAAGCCACGAGCCCGTTCAACCTCGAAGACCTCCGGCACGCCGCCAACATCCCCTGGACGCAGGCGGCCGTCGCCTTCGCGTTCCTCAAGGAGCGGAGCGTGGTCGTTCCCGCGGGCGGGCGCAACCACGCCGCCGCAGGGGGCGCTCCTTACGAGGACGCGATGGTTGAGTTCCACGCCCTCCGAGAGGAGGTCCCTGGCACCTGAGCGCCGTTCGACCCGCATCCCCCCGCCCCGGCCGTCGCCGGGGCGTTTCTGCGGTGTGGGGGCGGACCGGGCGCAAGGAACGTTCACGTTCCTAGCGGAACGGAGAAGGAACGCCAACGTTCCCAGGGGACGGCGAGTCACTTCAACGCCTCCGCGGCCGCCAGGCGCTCTGCCTTGCGGCCCGTGAACTTCTCCCACCGCTGCACGATGACATCGCAGTAGAGCGCGTCGAGCTCCATGAGGAACGCCCGCCGACCGGTCATCTCCGCGCCGATCAGCGTGGAGCCCGATCCGCCGAACAGGTCGAGCACGTTCTCGCCGGGCCGCGACGAGAACTCGATCGCCCGCCGCGCGAGTTCGACGGGCTTCTCCGTGAGGTGGACCATGCTCTGCGGATTGACCTTCTTGATCGACCACGTGTCCGGCACGTTGGCGGGGCCGAAGAAGCGGTGCGCGGCCCCTTCCTTCCAGCCGTAGAAGCACCACTCGTGGTTGCCCATGAAGTCCTTGCGGGTCAGGACCGGGTGCTCCTTGATCCAGATGATTGCCTGCGCGAAGTAGAGCTCGCAGCGCTTGAGCACGGGCGGGTAGTTGCCGCAGTTGGCGTAGCCACCCCAGATGTAGAACGTGCCGCCGGGAATCAGTACGCGGGTGATGTTCCCGAACCACGCCGCGAGCAGCCGGTCGAACTCGTCATCCGACACGAAGTCGTTCGCCAGCGGCCGGTCCTTGGCCCGGAGCTTCTTGTGCGTGGCACGGCTCTTCTCGGGGTAGCGGTTGAGGTCGGCGCTCTGCTGGTCGTGCTGGTCGGCTTTGCCAGGGAGTGCGAACGAACTCAGCCCGGCGACGATCGCGTTGTTCGAGCGCGGCTCGACCTTCACGTTGTACGGCGGGTCCGTGTTCACGAGGTGGATGGGCTGGGCGTCGAGCAGACGGTCCAGGTCGGCGGGCTTGCTGCTGTCCCCGCACATAAGCCGGTGGTTGCCGAGCACCCAGATGTCGCCGGGCACCGTCGTCGCTGCGTCCGGAGGCGCCGGCACATCGTCGGGGTCGGTGAGCCCCTCGTTGCCGGCGGGAGCCATGATCGCGGCAAGGTCCTCGGCGCTGAAACCGAGCAGCGCGAGGTCGAAGTCCACGCCCTTGAGGTCGGCGAGTTCGATGGGCAGGAGTTCCATGTCCCACGCCGTGAGCGACGCGACCTTGTTGTCGGCGATGCGCAGCGCCTTCACCTGGTCCGGCGTCAGGTCCGACGCCCGGATCGTCGGCACCTCCTTCAGCCCGAGCTTCCGTGCGGCGCGGAGCCGCGTGTGCCCGGCGATGATGATGTTGTCCGCGTCGATCAGGATTGGGATCTTGAACCCGAACGCTTGGATCGACTTGGCGACCGCTTCGATCGCGGCGTCGTTGATGGTGCGCGGGTTGCGGTCGTACTCCTTGACCGCGTCGATGGGAAGCATCTCGATGTTCACAGCGATCTCCGTCGTGAGCGCGGCGGTGACCGCCGGCGCGAAGCGTCGTGTTGGCCCGCGGCACATACCGACGGGTCCGGGGATCGCTGGCTCGATGGATCGCTCGGGCTAACGGGCCCGTCCGGGGGCGGCACAGCGCCCAGATTCCCGCCCGTTACGGGGCGCGCCCGTTGGCCACGGGTCCGCCCACGTTGGCCCACGTTGCGTTCCTGGCGGGGGGCGTACCAACCCCGCCACCGGGCCGCCCCCCGCCCGGACGCGCGAAACAAACTCTGTTCCCTCTCGCGGCTGTTCCCGCGGGCGTCGCTTCGCGTCCTGGCCCGGGAAGTACCTACCGACCCCCAACCCCCTCCCCGTAAGGCTTCCGGCTGTAAGGCTCCCACCCGGGATTGCCATTCCGACCATCAATGAAGTTCGGCGGGCGGGAATGTGGCGGAGTGCGTGATGGGGTTTTCGACGCAGAAAACGGGGGAATTGGATTGAAGAGAAAGATGATTGCTTGTTTGCATACCTCTTCTCTCTCCCCCCGCGCGTGTAGAGAGACAGAGCGGACCCGCAAACATGCAGCGAAGGCGTCGGCGTGCGTTCAGGCTCTGGAAACATAGCGAGTTGCGCTCCTTCCCTTCGTTGCAACACGAACTTCATTGATCTGCCCGGTGGCAATCAGGTTGTCGATCACCTCCTGCCGCTCGCGGACGCTCAGCCAGCGGGTCTTCCACAGCAGCTGGGTATGGCTGATGCCCTGCGTGCCGCCGTGCTCGACGATGAGCCGGAGCACGCGCTTCTGACGGGCGTCGAACTGGCCGTCGGCGATGCGGACGTGGGCCTCGAAGAGCAGGCGCCGCGTGACGTAGCTCGACAGGTCGCACGCCCACGAAGCAGCCTGCTCATCGATCACAGGCTTCTCGGGGCAAGCCGAGCAGGCGTAGATCAGGGCCAGACGGCAGGCCTTCTCCTCGGCGCGCGACCAGACCGCCGCGATCCCCTCGCCCTTGCTCTCCATCTCGGCATCGGCGTGGTCGGCCAGCGCGTCGAAGCGCGCCGCGGCTTCGGGCGTCGCCGTCACCACCAGCGGCTCGGGGTGCTCCTTGCGGAGGTTGCCGCCCGGCGAAAACTCGGCCCACCAGCGCACGCGATCGACGATCGGCTTCGGCGGGGGCACGCGGGCCCGGCGCTGCCGTTTGGGCCGCTCAGGGCACTCGAAGACCAGGAGCCGCCCGATGAATCCATCGCTGAGACTCTCGGAGGTCAGCGACTCCCAGAAGCTGTCCGGCACGGTGGTGCCGTAGAGCACGACGCACGGCTGGTCCACGGACTTGTTCCGCTTGGCGTCCGCGTAGGCCTTGCCCCGGACGAACGTGTCGGCGGAGCTGTAGAACTTCATGAACGCCGTCAGTACGTTGAATAGGTGCGGGGCCTTCTTGGGATCGCCGATCGTTCGCAAGAAGCGCCCGAACTCGTCGAGCTGGAACAGGATTGCCGGCTGGGCCTCGACGGCCGTGAAGAGGCCGGCGTCACTGGCCAGGTCCTCGTTGCCCTCAAGATCGTCGGCGCCGGCGGTGAACAGGATGTCGCGAGTGAGCTTGCGGGCATGGTCCTTGCCCGCGCCGCTCTTGGCCAAGCCCACGCAGTAGACGTTGGTGCGGTTGCCGCGCTCGTCGCAGACCTTCCGTCCGGCGAGCACGGCCTGCAGTGCGATCGCGCCGGCCAGCGCCAATTGCGGCTGCGGGCGGGGCGCGTACGCCACGTTGTGCGCCACGACCTCCCCGATCAGCCCGGGCACCGTCAGCAAGTGGGGCGGGAACGGACCGGGGTCGTCGGGCCGCTCGACGCGCTCAACAGCGTCGCCATCGTGGTGCTCAGCGCTGAAGGCGGAGAGGTCGACGTCGCCAGACTCGGGCGGCTCGGTCCCGAATCCCTTGGCGCGGAGCGATGAAGCCGCGGCCGCGAAGTCCCCGCCGTGATCGAGCATCGCGTACACCGCGAAAGGGGCGTAGGCCTGGTTGGGCTCAGACGGTGGGGCGTTGCTCGAGAAGACGTAGAAGACGCCGCCCTTGAGCGTCGCGCTCGTACCACTCTGCTTGCCCGGCCGCCGCCAGTGCTCGTTCTCGCCGCCCTTGACCAGTTCCCAGCCGTGGCGGCGCAGGATCTCCCGTGCATCCCCCCGGGCGTTGTAGTCGTCCCCGGGCCGGACATGCGGGCCCGGTGCGTGCTGCGGCGCTCCGGCGACCGCGGGCTCGGCGTCGTTCATCCGCCACGCGCAGCCCAGGAGCACCTCACGCTCCTCGGCCGAGACGAGCGGCGGGTTCGCCAGGTTCCCCGCGACGACCTCATAGCCCGGCGAGGGGGCGCACAGGAACATCCCGCCTTCGCCGCGGGTTTCGATAAGCGTCACGACGACGGACCACTTCCCGTCCGCGCCGCGCCTGGGCGTGAGCGTCTTGCCCCCGATCACGACTGGTGCATCACCGCTGGCGTCCACGCGCCGCTGCGCCAACTTCGTGTTGCCGCACACCGGCGCTTCGCAGCGGTACACCACATGGCGGCCGCCCGAGGGCGTGGACTCGACGAAGAGCCGATCGACAAGGCCCGGCTCGATCTCTTCGACCATCGCACGCCAGGCGTCGAAGGCTTCGCCGGCGCAGTCGAAATCGATCATCTCCAGGTTGCCCGAGATCGCCCCGCACACCACGCAGATGGCGTCGGGCTCGAGGTCCATCCAGGTCGACAACTCGGAGGCGGTCGGGAGCCGTCGCTGAAACGCTGACCACCTCGGCAGCGCGACCCGCTTCTCGTCCCCGCGGCGCAGGGCGGGAAGCACGGACAGCCCGGCGCTGAGGTACGCCGAGGCCGCGGGCCCGAGTTGGAGTTCGGCGGTGGGGCTCAGAACGGGATCTCCTCGTCGGGGATGCCGTACGTCGTGCCCACGGGCTGCGCCGTCGCGTCGGGGAGGCCCTCATCGCTGTCCAGGCGCGGCGGCTTGTCGCCCAGGCGGTGCGCGACGACGCGCTCGAAGTGGTCGCCGGCCTTCTTCTCGACGGTGATGTGGAGCGTGGGCGCGAGCGCCCCCGCTTTAGCCATCTCGACCGCCTCCTCCGTGCCGCCGGGGACCGGCTCGACGGACCGCGCCCGCCACCACGCCTCCGCTTTGGTCCGCGCGTACCCGGTGTGGTCGAAGCAGATCCACTCGCGGAAATAGTGGTTGAAACCGACGCGATACTCGACCCGCATCGTGAGCGGCGCGGACGGGTCGCTCCGCTTCATGTGAACGTGGTACGTCGTCTCGCTGACGTGGTGTTCCTCGCGGCTGGTCTGCCCCGACAGGATGCCCTCGGTGCTCGCCTGCGCTTCGTGCTTCTGTTTGTTGGGCTCCGGGAACTGGTGCCCGCACTGCGGGCAGGTCTGATACCCGGCCGCGATGAGTGCCTGGCACTGCGGGCACTCCTTCGCCGGCGCCTCGCCTTCGCCCCGGTCGAACGTGTCGAGGCGGACGGCGTC
>JAANMY010000270.1_pt1 | contig 75628 bp, 63 predicted proteins | sample 7279691 | NCBI WGS metagenome assembly JAANMY01 (sample SAMN14094543, study PRJNA606508) | bioreactor metagenome | isolation source: A lab-scale SPAN reactor treating ammonium-rich wastewater day 388 | place: Ireland: Galway | collected 2018-02-07 | reverse complement strand
CCGGGCTCCGTTCCGCGGGCGGATCATGATCCGCTTCCGAGCCCGATCACGACGAACGCTTGTTCCGGGCTCCGTTCCGCGGGCGGATCATGATCCGCTCCCGAGCCCGATCACGACGAACGCTTGTTCCGGGCTCCGTTCCGCGGGCGGATCATGATCCGCTTCCGAGCCCGATCACGACGAACGCGCGGGCGCGAACCGGACCCGCAGGAATGGTCAGGCTTGATTCGCCTGGGCGATCACGGCCTGGCCCAGGGCGAGTCCCCCGTCGTTGGGCGGCACCAGGCGGTGGGTGAGCACTTCGAACCCGCCGCGTTCCAGGCGCTCCAGGGTGCTGCCCAACAGCCGCATGTTCTGAAAGCAGCCACCGCTAAGGCCGACGGTCCGCTCGGGCGCGAGCTGGCGAGCCACCCGGAGCATCAGGTCGGCCAGTCCGTTGTGAAACCTGGTGGCCAGAAGGCCTGGCTCGACACCAGCCAGCAAGGCGACAGCCAGCTCGCGCATTGCCGGGCGGCAGTCGATGCGACCCTGGTGGATGGGGAACTCCAGGCTCAGGTCGGTCTCAAGACAGGCAGCCTCCAGCTCCATGGCGGCCTGCCCCTCGTAGCTGGAGCGGTGGCAGATCCCCAGCAGCGATGAAACGGCGTCAAACAGCCGACCCAGGCTGCTGGTGGCCAGGGCCGGGCCTCGTCCCAGGTTGGCCAGCTCCAGCTCGCTGGCGGCCCGCACGCAGGGCAGCCGGGGGTCGAGCTCGACCTGGCTCTCGCGCAGGTACTCCAGCGCCTGGCGCACCGGGTTGCGGATGGCCGAGTCACCCCCCCGCAGGGGCATGGGGTCGAGATGGGCCAGGCGCTCATAGGCCCGGTAGTCGCCCAGCAAGACCTCGCCGCCCCAGAGGGTCTCGTCCGGACCCCAGCCGGTGCCATCCAGGATCAGCCCCAGCACCGGGCGGTCGGAGGGCCAGCCGTGCTCGGCCAGCAGCGAGGCCAGGTGGGCGTGGTGGTGCTGCACCTCAACGAAGGGCAGATCGCGCTGCTCGGCCAGGCGCTGGCCGAAGCCGCGGGACAGGTAGCCGGGGTGCATGTCGGCCGCGATGAGCCGCGCCTTTACGTCCAGCAGACGCTCCAGGTGCTCGGTGTTCTGCTCCAGCCGCTGCAAGGTCTCCAGGTTCTCGACGTCACCGATATGGCCGCTCAGAAAGGCCTGGCGGCCCCGGGTGAGGGCCAGCGTGGCCTTCAGCTCGCCCCCCAGCGCCAGGGTGGGCACCGTGTCCAGGCTGAGAACGATGGGCTCGGGCACGTAGCCGCGCGAGCGGCGCACCGGCACCGGTCCCCGCGGACCCCACTGCAGCACCGAGTCGTCGCAGCCCACGGCGATGGGTCGGTCGTGGTGGATCACCGCGTCGGCCAGCCTTTCCAGGCCCGGGTCTGCCCCGGTGCAGATGGGCTGACCGGGCAGGTTGGCCGAGGTCACCACCAGAGCTCGCTGGCAGATCAGGTGGTGCAGGGCGCTGTAGGGCAGCATAACCCCCAGCGTGTGCATGCCCGGCGCCCAGGGCTGAACGTCCCGATTGGCCCTGGCCAGCACGATGGGGCGAGCCGGCGAGCGCAGCAGCTCTTCCAGCTCAGGGGTGAGCTGCAGCCATTGGGCCGGATCCTGGACCATCAGGGCCAGGGGGCGCTGAGGCCGGTGCTTGAGCTGTCGAAGCCGGGCCACGGCCTGCTCGTGCTCGGCCAGGCAGATCAGGTGGTAGCCGCCCACGCCCTTGAGGGCCAGCACCTCACCCTGCTCGAGTAGGGCCTGGATCTGCTCCACTGGCAGGCTCAGCCTTGGACCGCAGCGCGGACAGGCCGTGGGCTGGGCGTGGAAGCGCCGGTCGGCCGGGTTCTCATACTCGCGTCGGCACGCCTGGCAGAGAGGGAACTCGCGCATGGTGGTGCGCTCGCGGTCATAGGGGAGGGCAGTGACGATGGTGTAACGCGGACCGCAGTGGGTGCAGTTGAGGAACGGGTAGCCGCAGCGCCGGTCGGCCGGGTCGCTCAGCTCGCTCAGGCACTCCGCACAGGTGGCCAGATCGGGAGGCAACAGCGCTCCCTGCCCTTCCGCGGCGCTCTGAAGGATGCGAAAGCCCTCCTCGGGCCGCTCTTCGAGCCCGAATTGCATCACCTCATCCAGCCTGGCCCGGGGCGGCAGTCGGATCGGAAGACTCTCCCGAAAGCTTTGCAAGCGCTCCCGGGGTCCCTGCAGCTCAATGGTCACGCCTCCGCCGTCGTTTCGCACGAAGCCTGTCAGCCCGAGCTCGCTGGCCAGGTTCCAGACGGTGGGCCGAAAGCCCACTCCCTGCACCGTTCCCCGGACGATCAGGCGCCAGCGCACAGGTAGTCGACCCAGCCCTCCAGGCCGTGTCCCCGTTTGGCCGAGGTCTCGAAGATGGGGGCCTGGGGGCGGATTTCGCGCAGCGCCCGCAGAGCCGCCTCGCGGTCGAACTCGGCCGCTTCGGCCAGGTCGAGCTTGGTGATCACGAAGGCATCGGCCGAGCTGAACAGGGGGGGATACTTGGCCGGCTTGTCCTCGCCCTCGGTGGTGGAGAGCAGGACCGCCCGCAGGCTCTCGCCCAGGTCGTAGCTGGCGGTGCAGACCAGGTTGCCCACGTTCTCGATGAACAGGAAGTCGAGCTCGTCGAGCTGCCAGCCCACCAGATGGCGCTCGATCATGTCGGCCTCCAGGTGGCAGGTGCCTCCGGTGGAGATCTGGCGCACCGGCGCTCCGCTGCGAGCCAGCCGGCGGGCGTCGTTGTCGGTCTGCAGATCGCCCGTCAGGGCAGCCACCCTCTTGCCCCGTTCGACCAGAGCCCTCAAGGTGGCCTCGAGCAGCAGCGTCTTCCCGCTCCCGGGGCTGGAGACCAGGTTGACGACTCGGACCCCGGCGCGGGTGAACCGCTCGCGAAGTGCCCTCGCCAGCTCGTCGTTCTTCTTGAGGATGCCCTCACGAAGCTCGAGAATGCGTGGCTTCATCGCTCACCTCCAGGGACAGGATGTTGAGCTCGCGCCCCCGGCGCAGCTCGCCCGAAGGCTCTCCGCAGCCTGGGCAGAGCATGCGAGACAGGGGCTCAAACGTCTGCTGGCAGCCCGAGCAGAAGAGCTCGACGGGGACCGCCTGCACCTCGAGTCGGCAGTCCGACAGCGGCGTGCCGTCTGTGGCCTGGTCGAAGCAAAAACGCAGCGCTTCCTCCACCACGCCCGAGAGGGCTCCGATCTCGAGCGTGACGCACAGCACCCGCTGGCCCGGGGCCAGGGCTTCCTCGACCCGTTCGACAATGGCGCGTGCGATGGAAAGCTCGTGCAAGATACGTTCGGGCTTCGCGCGGGGGGCGAGGGGCTCCTCGCAAGGTTGCGATTTCGCGCTCCGGAAGGCATGTTCGTCGTGATCGGGCTCGGAAGCGGATCATGATCCGCCCGCGGGACGGAGCCCGGAACAAGCGTTCGTCGTGATCGGGCTCGGAAGCGGATCATGATCCGCTCGCGGGCTGGAGCCCGGAACGCACGTTCGTCGTGATCGGGCTCGGAAGCGGATCATGATCCGCCCGCGGGCTGGAGCCCGGAACGCACGTTCGTCGTGATCGGGCTCGGAAGCGGATCATGATCCGCCCGCGGGACGGAGCCCGGAACAAGCGTTCGTCGTGATCGAGCCGGAAGCGGATCATGATCCACCCGCGGGACAGAGTCCGGAACGCACGTTCGTCGTGATCGGGCTGGGAAGCGGATCATGATCCACCCGCGGGACAGAGCCCGGAACGCACGTTCGTCGTGCCGCTTACAGTCGGAATTCGTGGCGAGCTATGCGTGCGAGCTGCTTGCGCAGCCAGTCCATAAAGTCGGGCTGTTGCAGATTCGAGGGCGTCACGACTAGGCGGGGGAGGCCGATCAACCCGGCCCGGATCTGGTCGAGTCGAGAGTTGTGACCGTTTCCGTTGATCTCCAGGTTGACCAGGAGCTGGAAACCCCGCACGCGCGTCACGACCAGAAAGTCCATACTGGCGCTGCGATACGGATAGTCGGCAGGCACCTCGAAGAGACGGACCTGGACCTGGGGCACCAGAACCAGGGGCACGGGATGGGGAAGGGTCAGCGCAGGCTGAGGGCGGTCTCCCACGATTCGCTGGGAGTCGTCGATGACCGGCAGCTCACGATAGCCGAGGCGCATGACTGAGAGCAGATCGCGGCGCCCGCCGCTGGCCAGGGCATGGAGCAAGACCATCGCCTCATCACGGGATCCGCACATCGAGTCTTGAACGAGCTGGTTGACAGACTTTCGATCCGGCCGCGCCCGGCAGGCGGCCAGCAAGGCTCCGGCAATGGGATAGGCTCTGCGGGCGTGCAGAATGCGCACCCAGGTGGGTCGTTCCTGCTTACGCTGAATCTCGGGCAGAGTGGACCCCAGCTTCCGATAGAGCTGCCTGTGCCGGCTTCGGTCACGGCCGGGCAGGGCTCCCAGCTTGGAGCTCGCGATCCCGAACACCTTCGCAAGGCGAGCCAGGATGGCCGGTCCGGGATTTCGGCGCCCTGTCTCCAGGGCGGAGATTTGACCGCGGCTGGTCCGGAGGAGTCGGGCCAGCCGGGCCTGGGACATCTGGTGCTGGCTTCGCAGCGACTTCAGCTTCTGACGGAAGGGCAGGTTCATGCTTTCATTGTGACGAGGAAAAGTGAACAGAGTGCTGCCAGATCCTTGCCCCGAGATTGCCGGGAAGTATCCAAAAAATGAACGAGCGTCAGCTCTCCATGACCGGCTCGAACGGCTGCATCTGCCATGAGCCCATGGCGATCTCGAGATCCATGAGGGTGGTGCGCGGCTCGATGGGACGGCCTCGGAAGCCGTAGCTGGCGAGCAGGCGCTCGCGCACGACCTCGACCAGCTCGCTGTCGCCTTCGAAGACGAGCTCCTCCTCATCGCCGGCCAGGAGAACTCGCGCCTTTCGGCGGGGCTGACCGGGGCGATCGAGGGGGTGGGGCGGAGCCGTCAGCAGGTAGCGGCGCATCAGCGTCCGCGGGCCGCCTCGATTGCCCCCAGCACCAGGAAGAACTGCTCGGGATCCTGGCGGTAGAGCTGCATCAGGCGCTTGCCATCTGTGAAGTGCTCCAGCCCCGTCGAGAGCACCTCGGTGGCCTGGTCGCCGTAGACCTTCCCGACGTAAGGATGGATGAAGTGGTCTTCCTGGACCATCTCGGAGGACTCGTACTTGCCTGCAGGGCTAAGGTCGGTCATGCGCGCCAGCTGACCAGGACCGTTGCCGGAGGCCTGGCTGCGGGCCGCCACCCAGCCCTTGTGCACCTGGCTCAAGGAGGGGTTGACGAACTCGAGGCGGTGGGCCAACTCGTGCATGCAGACGCGCTTGTCGAAGTAGCTGCCCACGTTGATGACTCCGCTCTCGTGCATGTAGCGGGGACGGTCGTCCAGATAGCGGAACTTGATGGCCTTCGGCACCGGTAGCCCGGTCTGGTGGAAGAAATCGTTGACCCAGCCGCGCACCTGGTCGGGTGAGATGCCTTTCTCGGCCAGCTTGTCCAGGGCGGCCTGGTCGAACGAGACGGCCTCACCGGCCACGTTCTCGCCCTGCGAGTGGGCCTCGCGCAGCTTCTTGAGGAAGGCGCCACAGAGCTCCTCGGCCCGGCGCAGGCTGGAGCTCTCGCGGATGCGCTCGTGCTTGCGCAAGGTCTCGCCCTCGTCCTGGATTTCGTCCACGCGTTCGTCCAGGGCCTCACGCTTGAGGCGGTCGGCCGGACTCAGTCGTTCCAGCGGCATGGCCATCAGCCTGCCGTTCCTGGCATAGATCTCCATCTGCTCGCGGGAGAGCTCGTCGATGCGGGTGGCTCGGACCGGGTCGGGTGCGGGGTCGAGAAACCGGTCGAGCTTCTCGCGAAAGCCGGGGGCCAGCCGGTCCATCGCCTGGATGCCCAGCTCGATCTGGGCCTGGTGCGGGCCAGGCCGGGCGTCCGACCAACCGACCGTGCGCCGGGTCAGGTCGGAAGAAGCGGTGACGAGGGGGTCCGGACTGGCTGCGGGCCACCGCGACGGCATCAGCAGGAGCGGCGCGGCCGAGACCGAGCCGAGCAGCAGGCTGGGACCCCCTTGCCCCAGGGTCAGCTCGGCCTCGGGAGGGACTCTCACCCATGAGTGGGGCTCGATGGCCCTGCCGTCGAGCAGGGTGCCATAACGCGAGCCCCGGTCGCGCACCCAGAGACTTCCGTTCTCGTGCTTGAGCTGGGCGTGCTGGCGGCTCACCCGCGGGTGCTCGAAGACCAGCTCGTTGGAAGACCGGCGACCGAGATGGACGGGGGTGCCATCGGGTGGAACCTCCAGGCAGCGCCCATCCGAAGTGGCGAGCAGCGTGGGCGCGACCACGCTCTGAGGGCCGGCAAAGAGCTGAGGAGGCCCGGGCAGGAAGGGATCGGTCCGTCGAACCGGTTGCATCGCCATTAGCGTGGCAACCTCAGCGCGGCTGGTCGTAGTCGATCACCAGGTTGCCGCGCTCGTCGAGTCGGAAGGTGCGCTGGACCCCGTCGTAGTCGCTGATGTGCTGGGGGCTCTCGGTGATCTCGACCAAGCTGATGTTCTCTATCGGAGGAGCCAGTGCCCTGAGGGCGTCGGAGGCTTTGCCCGGGGCGATCTCTCCCCCGGCCTGCTGCACGGCCCCCTTCAGGGCCTCCAGGCTCACCATGCTCTGAAAGGTTTTGCCGTCCGAGGTGTGGGCGTGCAGCATGAGGGCCGAGCCTGTCTCAGGCGAGCTCTGTCCGGTCCCGAAGAGATCCACGGTGGCGATGTTGCCGTTCTCGGGCGCGATAACCGCCGCTGTCTTGACTTCTTGAAAGCTGACCTGCAACTGATCGCCGTGCAGTCGGAACACGTAGTCCACCACCGGGTGGGTCATGCCCGGGGGCAACTCGCCGAAGGTCATCCAGCAGTCTTCCCCACCCTTGCGCGAGAGCGCCCGGGCGACCTCCTGGCCGGTGGCCGTACCGCCCTTCTGGCGCACCGCCTCCTGCAGGTCGGCGTAAGAGACCGCACCGGCGCCGCCGTCCTCGCCGCGCACCATGACCGAGGTATCCTGGCCCGGCTTGAACTCGCCCGAGCCATCAAAGCTCACCACTGCAGGCGGCTCGGAGAAGGTCGGGCTCTTATAAGGCACCACCAGGGCGGTATGAGCTGTGCGGGCGTTAGGGTCGATCATGCTCACGAGTTTCGATTCGCTTCGGGCGGGCTCGAGGCCTGCGACCCCCAGTCAGCAGGTTATCCTTTCTGGCCCGTCCATGCTGGTGCCCCGAGCGGCGCTCCCCCTGGGCTGGGCCCTGGGCCAGCGCTCCCCCTCAAAAGATTCGATCTGGCCGTGGCGGAAGCGGTGGATGGGATCGAGACGGTCATGAACCAGGCAACAGGAACTCCCTTCTCTGAGCCTCAGGCCCGCAACTCGATCCGGTGCAGCAGCCCCTTCAGGGTGCCGGCCAGGTAAGTATTCTCGTCCACCGCACCAAGAGCGGTGCCTGTGTCCGGCCCCAGCATGAGGTTGAGGGCTGAAAGCTCGCGTTTTTCCCCCAGATCCCACAGGCGCGCCCACCCTCCCCACAGTACCAGAGCTCGCTCTCCTGAGGGCGTGAGGGCTGCCATTCCGGTCGAATTGATCTGGCACTCGTCGATCAGCTCGCCTGTAGCGGGGTTCCAGCGGGCCAGCCAGCCGCCGTTCCAGGCGGTCAGATAGGGGCCGCGCAGGGCTGATCCCATCGGAATCCAGCTCCAGGGATAAGCCTGCAAGACCGAACCATCGGTCAGCCTCGCCCTTCGCATGCCATCGGCCCCGGGGAGAAAGCAGGAAGCCCCCTCAGGGTCCAGGCGGATGAGGGGGGCCACGAGGTCGTCGAAGCTTGCAGGGCAATCGAGCTGCCAGGTGGGATGAATCTGCAATCGGCCCGGCACCAGCTCATTCCCTACGCGAGCTGCCAGATTGTGCTCCGCCGAGCGGGCCAGCAGGTCGCCCGAGCCGAGATCGAGCACCACCAACTCCTGGCTCGTGCCCCAGGCTCCCATGGCCGCGCGCAGCGAGACTCCAAGCTGGGGATACTCGCCGGCCGCAGGATGGCTGGCCAGCTCGTTCCCCTGCAGGTCGCGCAAAATCAGGGCCCCTTTGCCGGCGATCAGGATCCGGTCTCCTGTGACCGCCAGGGACTGCACCGCGGGGAGGGGAGCCAGGCGCCAGAGAAGCTCCCCCTCCCGCCACAGTTTGAGGTCGGGGCCCCAGCCTAAGACCATGGGGCCAGAGCGGGCCAGCCCGGGACCAAACCATGCCTGGCGGGCCGGGGCCCCCTCCAGGGCTTGATCGCAGCAGCTCTGGCCGGGGAGAAAGCGGCTCGAGGCTCCCTCGCGAAGAAGGTGCAGGCCTTCCGGCCAGCAACTGAGCACGTGTCGCCCATCGGGGCTGAAGCCTACCGCCCGGGGAGCTCCCCCGACCGGCCCCGGGAACGCCCAGAGAAGCTGGCCCTCGCGGCTCCAGAGCTCGGTCTGGCCGGCCCACTCGTCGTTGCCCCCCAGCGAGCCACGGCCAGGTGCCGACCGTCGGGCGAAAAGCTCAGATCGGCTACCTGGCTACCTTCGGTATCCCGGCTCCAGAGCTCGTTCCCCTCGGCCGACCAGAGCTTGAGGCAGCCGTCGTCCTCGCCCCCTCCGCTGGCAAACACATCTTTGTCGGGGGCGATGGCCAGCGCCGTGGTGGCGTAGTGGGCCTGGATCTTCCTCTCCAGCTTCCACTTCTTGCCGCGACGGTAGAGTCGCAGCGTGACCCACTCGTCGGCCGAGCCGCTGCCAGCCAACAGCCAGGAAGCATCAGGGGCCAGGGCCAGGCTCAGGATGGCGTCACGCCCAGCTTTGAGGCGCGGGAGAGGTCGCCCGGTCAGGGGCTCATAAAGTCCGATCTCGGTTCCCTGGCTGCAGGCCAGAAGCGAGCCGTCCCCGGCCAGGCAGGCTCGAAGGACCGGCTCGAGACCGGCCTCTCCCCAGGTAGCCGTGATCTCCAAATGCATGGGGCCGGGTTCGCGAGAGTCTCTGACGGACGACCCCGGGACAGGATCTGGGGGCTTCCTCGCCGAAGTCATCATGTGGCAGGCGTTCGTGCGGAAGATCCATTCACGCCAATGCGAGATTCAGCGCTGTGGAGAGCTCGTGGAAGACCCGGGGAGCTACCTGCTGAAAATGGTCCAGGGCGCCGTGGCCGGTCGGGCCACGCGAGTCGATGTCCAGCTGGGGCGCAACCAGGTGGAGATTGCCTTCGACTCTCCCGAGATGTCCGCCGTGACACCACAGAGGATGGCAGACCTGCTTCAGCGCTCCCTCCCGGTCGAGCAGGAGGCCCTGGGATCAGTGTTGGCAGGGCTGCGAGCAGCCCGAAACCTGGCACCGGGGACGCTCATCTGGTCCACCGGCAAGGGTCGCCTGCTGGTGACGCCGAGTGACTGCAGGCTGGAGACTGGTGAGAGCCTGCCGCAGTCACGCTGCCGCTTCTTGCTCAGCCAGCCTGCTCGGCCCCTGGCGAGCATCGCCAGGCGAGCCTCCGAGCATCGACTGACTTACACGCGCTGCCGATTCGCTCCCGTGGCGGTCGTGCTGGATGGCCGTCCGGTCAATGACCCCATATTGGACCCTCTGTTGGGCGATGGCCCGCTGGCTGAAGTCCTGGCGGCCGACTACCCCCGCGGGTGGCTGCTAGCCGAGCGTTACCTGGTGCCACGCCTGTCCGGCCCCGACCTCCTGGCGGCGCCCGGCCCGATCTGTCGTCGGGCGAGGATCTACCGATTGTCGACCAGGGAGAGCACGCGCTTTGGGGCGATGAGCGAGCGTGGCTTTCATGGTCTCATGTACGAGGCTCTGCGAGCCTGGGACTTCCCGGGAAGCTCCCTGCAGTCGAAGGAGAGTTATCCCGCTCTGCGTTTTCAAATTCCGACCGAGCCGCAGGACCCGGACGCTCGACCCCTGGCTTGTGTGGCGTCGATTGGCATACCCCTGGCCCTGAAAGGGCAGTCCCGGATCATCGCCGTCAGGAACGGCGTAACGCTTGACTCCCGCCTGGCCGATCTGGGCTGCCCCGGGGCTCTCGCCGTCTTGTCGGGCCGGGGGCTGGCTGTGGAGCCCGGCACTCTGCGAGTGGTGGAGGATAGGGCCTGGGAGCAATGGCTGGCCTACCTGCGAGCACAAGTTCGAACCATGGTGTCGGGAATACTGGCCAACTTGATGCTGCTGGAGCAGACCGATCCGGAGTTGGTGGGCTACATTCGTCGTCGACTGAGGCCTCAATCAAGCCTGATATCCTGAGCGCTTGGGACGACAGGGTTGGCTCCAGATCCTGTCCTTGGCGGATGCTGGCTGAAGAGACGAAGCATGCGGTTGCGTGAGGTTCTCTTTGCTGAATTCTGGAGAATGTCTGTCGTTTTCTACCGGCGGTATCGATTGTGTGTTCGTGGCCCGCGCACCCTGGAGCCTGCTCAACCCCGGTTGTCTGGGCGGCGAAAAAGACCATGTTCCTCAATTTTTTTGCGTTATTGCGGAGTGGTCGAGTAGCCTCGCATGCAGGTTGATTCCAGTGGTGGCACTCACTCCTGCGGTATCAAAGTCGAGCCCCTCAGCTTGACCTGGACGCCTGCAACGAAACCACACCGGGCAGCGCTCAGGCGATGATCTCTCCGCCGTCGAGAATCAGGCCGCGCCTCGCCTCCACGAGCTCCACGAAGACGTTGCCTGGCTCGAGCCCCAGCTCTTCGGTCAGCACCCTGTCGACGGTTCGCAGCAGAGCCTGCCGTACTTCCAGGGAGCGACCCTCCAGCGCCAGCAGCCGGACGATCGGGCTGTGAGAGCCTGGCGGCTGGCTGCTGGCATCCTGGCCGCCTACCACGTAGTGGCTCACGAATTGCCAGGTGGCCCATACGCCGGAGTCGTCGCCGCCCTCCACGGCGGCCACCTCCTGGCACAGCCGTGCCAGGATCAAGTTGCAGTCTCGGGCGTGCGGCAAGCTGCGTACCTCGACGACGGGCATCAGTGCTCGATCCGGCATCCTTCCGGGCAGATCGGCCGGTCTATCCCTTTGCAACGCGGAGGAAGGCGCAGCGCCCGGGCCACCCTGGCCGTCCGGGCGGCCGGCAATCCGAAGGCGGGCAGCACCGTCTCGACCCGGAGAGGACCCCAGCAAACCGGATCGAGTCGACGAATCTCCCTCAGGGTCTTGTAACGCATGCAATGCTCCTGGTCGAGTCCTCAGGGTCTTGCCCAGAGTTCGCCTGACCCCGAGCAGGGCCCTTCTGAAGAACCGCCAAAGCAGGTTGCTGGGCTCCCGCTTCGGGACCCTGCCCGCCCCGGTCAAGAGCCGGCTGGTGATGGACCTCGTGATGGGAGCCAGGGCCAGGCCCTGCCTCCTGGCTGGTTCAGCGGCTTATGTCACGCACGCCACAATTTGAAAGTGAAGTCCCTCGGTCGGAGCCCGGTGCGGGAAAACTGCATGCCGGGCTCTACGAGGGGCCGGCGGGGCGACCCGGCGGTCTACCTACCAGAAGGTCAGATCCGGGGAAAACTCGGCCCAGATGGTGATGCTCGCCCCGTTGCCGCGGAGGCTCGATCCCAGCAGCCTGCGCGAGTCCGCCGAGCTCAATGCGAGCACTGCTTTGACCGTCAGTCCACGTTCGCGGTGGTCCTCGACCTCGCCGCAGGCACCATCACAGCGGGCGGGAAGAAGACCTGCCTGCCGAGGCGGCGTCCGCTGGTCGGCTACATCGCCGAGTTGGAGGCCCCGGCCTCCAAGCAGCTAACTCGGGTCGAAGCGGAGAACCGGTCCAAAGTGCTCGACGTGCTGCGGCAGGCCCGCGACCTGGCCGATGGACAGGGCGATCTGACGGCCCTGCGCGAGCGCGTTCCTCGGGACCTGGTTTTCGAGCCGGAGAGCCTGCAGCTCCTCCATCGCATCGTTGACCGAGGCCTGGCGGATAGTCCGGAGGATGCTTACGCTCTGATGGAGCTGGTTCAGGCCGCAGCGTTGGGCAGTTGCGACCTGGTCTTCCGGTAGCAAACGGCTCTGGCGCTGGCCCTTCGCACAGGGATGGGAGGGGCCATCGAGCGGCGGCGTCAGGCTATCGTCGAGGCTCTCGAGTGTCTCCGCCGTCAAGGCCGGGCGGGACCTCGCTCCGAGGAGATGGAGCTTAAACTTCGCTCCATCTGGGAGCAGACGCGGTCCAATCACGGGGATATGATATCCTGGAACTCTTCGATCCCTCGCAGGCCGACCCGGTAGAGGATTGGCTGAACCTCGTCTGGTGGCACTCCGAGATCGGAGGCGGGCTGACCCTTGTCACGCACCTCGATCCGGCGCAGCGCCTGGCCCTGCGGCTGCAACACTGGAGAGAGCGCCGAGGTCCGCTGGACGAGCACGTGGCCCGCTTTGTGAAACGTTGCGACTCGCTTCTGGACGCCCTTGGACCGGCCCGCCGCATCTGCATCCTGGGAGATGCCCTGATGATTGTCGGGGCATGGGACCTGGCGGCTCGAGCTCACGGAGCCGTCGCTCAGCGGGGCGGCGCGAGCGGTGCTGACGAAGAGCTTTCCGGAGCAGTCGGTGCGCAATCTTGAGAACTTCCACCGGTTCGCTGAGGGCCAGAATCCCCGGATGGTCGAGGGGCGGCCGGGCGGCAAAGTCTCCGAGCGTCCCCTGCCCAACGATCTGCTCGGGCTGACCCAAAGCCTGCTAGAATCCGACCCCCATCCCGAGGCGTGGGGGGCTGCCTGGGGCCAGCTCGTACCGACCCTCGGGACGGTGGCGGAGATTGGCCAGCGGGTGGCCAACCTGGGCTACACCTCGAAGGACACGCACAATCTGTGTATGGTGCTGGTCAAGGCAGCGCGCCAGCAGTCGTCCCCGGCTCAGGCGCTGCTGGAAGGGGCCCGGGTCTGCTCGTTCGATGCCAGGGGCCGAGAGGCCCTGGCCGGTCGTCTGACCGAGGTCCGTGGCAAAGCTCCAAGGCTGACCCCGAGCTCGTCAAGGAAGGCCGGATGGCCAGCCAGGCTCCTGACAATGCGGCGCTGGGCTTCGTGATCGCTGCGGCCATCTGGGACGACCCGCAACGAGACCCGCTTGAGACGACCGTAGAGCTGCTCGAAAACCCGAGCATGAAGTCGGGGTGGTTCCCGCTCGAACCGAGCGATCTGAAGAAGGCGGCCGAGGTTCTGCCCACCCTGAAACAAGCTCTCGAGCTGAAACGCTCGAGCAGCAAGGCGGGCATCCAGGAGCAGGGGAACCGCGTGGTGGTCGGCGGCACGTTCATTCGCAAGCGCAACACCTAGGAAGTCCGACCGGGCTGGGCTTCTAATGTGCTCGCACTTTGGTCTTGCACATTGGCACAATCTAACGAACGCGCCGGAAAACTGCGTTCCAGCGCGTTTTAAAGTGCAAGACCAAAGGCCTTGCACTTTAGCCATCAATTCAAGGCTACGCCCCCACTGCGTCCGGAGATCACATCCGACAAGAATGCAGGCGCTCAGCAGCGCGACAAGCCACGGCCGCGAGCACAGGCCCCACTTACGCCTCCAACGCGCAAACAGGCGGTGGGAAGGCCGCAGTGGCTTATCGTTCAGCCGATCGGACCAGGAGACGTTTGGAGCTCAGGCTCGCAAGGAATCAGATCTCTCTCCTGGTAGAACTGCTCGTCGCGGTCCGGCACACCCCTCAGGCTGGCTTCCACCCCGGGCCGCGATCAGAGCCAAACCGTAAGAGTGGAGCGGGACGACATCGTTGGGAAGGAGAGTGAAACTGGTGTGGCATCCAGGACAGAGCTTCCGACAGATCCTTGCCGGCCCAGGGCCGCCATCAAGGTCGAGCTGCCTGAAATACCCACCGTACTTGACGAGCCTCAGGCCGGGGGGCAGAGAGGGCCCGCCCACGGGCACATAGAGTCAACGTCTACACTTTTTTTCAAAGCACAGTGATCGACCGGGGCGCAGGGACCGGTCGGGGCCGGGGCGTAAATTTCCACCATGGCGCTCTCCACCTCGATCAGCCAGATCCGCTTTCTGTGGCTCTATTTTGCGGCCATCACGTTCGCTTTCTACGGCGTCGTCGAGCTACTCTCGGTGCTTCTTGCGCCCCTGCTCCTTCCGATGCTGGTCACCTCGCAGGGCTGGGCCGTGATGGCCTATCAGGGGTCAACTTCCACCATTGCATCGTGGATTCGTACATCTGGAAGGTCTGCAAACCCGCCATCCAGCAAGACCTGGGAATCCAGAAGGAACTCTCGGCGGTAGTGACCGGCTGATTGGGCTCTTACTTCCGCTTCGAACGCTTGCCGGGGGCCATTCCCGCTCTGGACGGATTGCGCGGAATCGCCATCTTGATGGTTCTGGGGCGCCACGCCGGGCGCGCCATCGGCTTCGATACCACCTTCACCCCGATGTTCCCCATAGGCTCCTGGGACCTGATGATCCCGCTGATCAACGGCTGGGCGGGGGTGGATCTCTTCTTTGTCCTGAGCGGCTTTCTGATGACCCACTACCTGCTCAAGCGCAAAGGGCAGGTCTCGCTGCGCAGGTACTGGCTCAAGCGCTTGCTGCGCATCGTTCCGGCTTACTACGCCGTCTTGCTGGTGGTGGCCATGGGCCTGGTGCCGCTCTACCCGGTCAGCCCCTTTTACTGGTGGTGGCGGCTGACCTATCACTTGCTGTTCTTGCAGGACTACCTCCAATCCAACTTCGTGGTGGCCTTCTGGTCGCTGGGGGTGGAGGAAAAGTTCTACCTGCTGGTGCCGCTTCTGATGCTGCTCTTTCTTCGCCTGGGGCGGGGGCCGTGGTTGCTGCTTACCTGCATCTGCATCTCGCCGCTGTGCCGTCTGTACGGTTTTCTGGCCTGGCAGCACGAGCTGAACCACCTGAACTACTTTCTGTGGCTGCGCAGCCCCTTTCACATGAGCTGCGACTCGCTGCTGATCGGCGCCCTGGTGGCCTGGCTCTATCACCACCGAGTTTCCTACGGCTGGTTGAACGCGACCCGCAGCGGGCCACCGCTGTTCTGGGTCGGGCTGATTGCATGTGTCTGGCTGCTGGGCTCGAGCATCCTGGTCAAGGACCTGACCCTGGTCAACGTGGTTCTGACCCCGGACGCCCTCGCCCTCTCCTTCGGTACCCTGATGCTGGGCATGTTGCTGTGCCCGCGAGTGCCCGGAGCAGCCTTCTGGAACAGCCACTTTCTGCTCGTCTTCTGTCGGCTGAGCTATACCCTGTATCTCGTGCACATGCTGTTCATGCGCTCAGTGTTGGATTTACTCTGGCTCTTGTTGGACCGCCCTGCTCCTATCGAGCGCTTCCCTGCCGAGCCGGGCTTCTTTCTCCTGTACCTGCTCGTCTTCACGGCTGTCTCGGTTCTGGTGGCTATGGCGGTGCACTTTGCCGTGGAGAAACCCTTCTTGATCCTCAAGGACCGGGTACGCTAAAACTTCGCGACCAAAGTGTTTGGGCCAGAAATCGGCACACCAGCATCACGGCCTCTAATGGGCTCGCATTTTGGTCTTGCACATTGGCACAATCTGACGAACGCGCCGGAACTACGTTTTCTATTCTGGACAGGTCAACGCGGTCGGTCACGGTCTCCACGGCCGTCTCTCCCTATAAATTTTTGTAGTTCTCTCGCATGATTTCCTTGAAGGTGTCGGGCATCCAGAATAGGTAACCCAGCCCCAGGCACAGGACGGCCACAAAGTTGAGCCAGTTGGCCTTGAGAAGGTAGCCGGCCAGCAGCAGGTTCAGGCCCGCAACGAAGAAGCCGAGCGAGCACACGGTCGCCTGGGCCCCAAGGGGGTCGGAAGCCAGCAGGGTCGCCGCCGGGCCCGCTGCCAGGCTGACCGCCACGCCGACCCAGGCGACCGGACACCAGCGCCCCTCGGTCAAACGCCGGCCGGTGGCAGCCACGGAGCCCAGAACGGCCAGGATGAGCGCAGCGACCACCACGGGTCCGACGGACAGGGGCATAGCTATCCACTTCGGCCGGCACCAGGCGGATCCTCCGGTGATCGCGGAGCCAACCTGGAGGGGTCCGTGCCCCGAAGTCCAAACATAAGGGAGATGACCAGCTTCGCCCAGTCCTCTCCCCACTGGATCCGCAGCCCACGATTCGACAGCGCCCTCATCGCCTGCGGCCTGGTAGCGGTGGGGAGCGGGTTCCTGGTGGTCGAGCACCCCCGGCTGTTCATGCCGATTTTGCTCGTGGACGTCTGGCTGCTCGGCTCCCAGCACGTCATCGCCACCTACACCCGCCTTTGCTTCGACACCCACAGCCTCAAAAAGCACTGGTTCCTGGTTTTCGCCCTGCCCTGGCTGGTGTTCGCCCTGGTAGCGGCCGGCATCCTGACCGGTGGGCGCTACCTCATCACCACCATTTACCTCTACTGGCAGTGGGCGCACTACACCCAACAGAGCTACTTCATCGGACGCCTCTACTTGTGCAAGTCGCCGCCACTGGGCGCCGTCAACGACGCGCTTACCACCTTGATGATGTTTTCGGTGCCGCTGTGGGGCATCCTGTACCGGTCCTGGCAGTATCGCCAGATCCCCGGCGGCCAGTTCCTGGGTTCGAAGTTCTACGCCCTCCCGGTGCCTTTCTGGCTGGTGGTGGCCGTCGGCCTGGTTGCTTTCCTGAGCCTGGCCTGGTGGATCGCGATGCAACTCGGACTCTGGATCGACGGCAAGTTCTCGGCACCGGCCGCCACCTACATCGCCTCACATACAGCCGTCTTCATCGTGGGCTACTACGTCATCGGCGACATTACAGCCGGGTGGCTGGTGGCCAACGTGTGGCACAACATGCAGTACATCCTGCTGGTGTGGAACTACAACAACCGGCGTTTCGGCGACGCCGTCCACCCGCGCCACAAGCTCCTCTCCTTTATCAGCCAGAAGGAGTTCCTGTGGCTCTACGTGCTGCTCTGCATGGCTTTGACCATCGGCTTTTACAAAGGACTGGACCTGATTCTGGCCAACTTCGCTATCTCCAACCTGCCCGGCCTGGGCGCCCAGTGGGCCGTGGTAGCCTACCAGGGGATCAACTTCCACCATTACATCGTGGACGCCGTCATCTGGAACCTGGGCGACGCCGAGAACCGGCAGGCCCTGGGGGTCGACCCCCAGAGCCAGGAAGCCTTCGGCCCCCTTCAAATGGCGGTCGCCGGAGAAAGGTAGCTCTCCCTGCGAATGCCGCGCGCGGCCCGGCCGCTTGCTCGGCCTCGGGGCGGTCAAGGTCGACCTTGTTCACTACGACCATCGCCTTGGTGCGCTCGAACTCGGCCAGGGCAAGGATGCGGCATCACGGGCCACCTGGAGCAATCCGCCGGGCTCCTGCGTGTGCCGACTCATTGAATGAATTGCAATACCACGGGAACGTCAAGGGGATGGACCGCCCCGAGCATCAAGAGCCCGAGTTCGGCGGCCTGGCGCTTGCCCGGCTCTTGCCCGACCCGATCGGGCCAGAGGCAAGCGAGCCCTCGCATTCACAGCAGTTGACGCAGGCTTGATAGAGCGCGCCATTCAGATCGGCTAACTTGTCAGGCGTTACCAGAGCATCGACCACTGCCTGGCGGCTGCCAACCTTCTCAAGCTCTCTCAGGGCTTGGCGGGCCAGTTGGGCCCGCTCTTTGCTCGGGCGGATGGCTCTCCAGCTCTTGCAAGCGCACCTCGAGTGCCGCGGGCTCGATGGATAGGCCAGGATTCTGGAAAGGCCAGTGTCGCAAGAGAAGCTCTCGGGCTTGAGCCCGATCACCAGTCCTGGCCAGAATCACGGATTTTCTTTTTCTGATCTTCCTCGAGGCGAACGGTTTCGCCCAGCTTGATGGACGCATCCTCGATGGCGTCCATCGTCACCCCGGCCCTGGGCCTGCTGCTCTGTCTCGACCGCCCCTGGGCGCCCTGGTGGAGCCTGGTCCACCTGTCCCCCATGTACAGCCTGGTCTCGGTCACCGCCGCCTCGCCCTTTGGCTACTGGAACGGCGAAACGGTGCTCCTGGGCGCGCTCTGTCCGGCCAGCTACCTGATCTCGACCCTGCTCATCTGTGGGACCGCCCTGCTCGTGAAGGCGCGGGCGCGTTGAGCACTTCGCACCTGCATCATGGATAACGCACTGTGCGCAGCTTCTGGGCATCCTGCTCGGGCCAGGAGGTGTTGATGTACATCCCCGTGCCCAGCTCGAATCCCGACATCTTGCTCAAGCGGGGCACGATGGCCAGATACCAGTGGCAATACTATACCAGGCCCGCACGACCTGCTCCACCTCGGCCGGCTGCATGCGGGCCAGAGTGGCGTTGTGCCGGCGCGACTCGCAGATTACCTCGTGGTGGCCGGCGGCCGGCATGCGCCGCTCCAGCAGGCTGCCACTGCGGTCGGCCAGCTCCCTGGGCTGGACGGCCGGGAATTTGTTGGGAAAGCTGCGCACGGTCCATTCGCCGGAGGAGTCCAGGTAGCGCAGTGTCTCGCCCGGCGTGCAGGCCTGCTCCTGGCCCGGGCAGAGCGGGCACTCGGGATCGTGGACCTCGCGGGACGGAGTGGCAGCCCGCCGCTGCTTTTTTGCGGGCCGGCGCGCCCGCTCGGGGGCGAACAGGATCCATTCCCGGGTGGCTGGATTCTGGCGAAACTCGGACACGAGCCAGGACTTCGCGAGACGGGGGCCGCGGGCCTCGCTGGAGGATTGCCCCGCTGGAAGCCTAATCAGGGCGAGTGAAAACCCGCACCGCCCTCATGTTCGGCTGGTTCTCGGCCTTTCTTTGGAGCCTGACCGAATGGCAGCATTACCAGTTGGTGCTGCAACTGGATCAGCGCCTCTCCAACCCCCCTGCCGATCTGCTGGGCCTGTTCGGGCTGCTCTTTCTGCGCAATCTCTGGTTGCTGGCCCTGCCCACCCTGCTCTCCTGTTGGCTCGCCCGGCGCGGCCAACCGCGCTGGGCGGCGGCCGTGGCCGTCTCGAGCTGGTTGGCCCTGCTCGGCTTCCTGGGGCTCGACCTGGCCTGCCAGAAGATGCTGGGCACTCACATCATGCCCTTCCTCTGGTTCGGAGTGGACGTGCTCAACTCGCCCCCTGGCGAGGGCATGAAGTTCGCCGGCGGAGGAGCGGCCATCGCCCTGCCGGTGGTCTTCACCGTGCTGGGCCTGCTGGTGCTGGTGCTCTCGGTGGCCCGGGTCAGCAGCCTGTTGGCCGAGAGCCTGCGCTATCGGCTGCTGGTGGCCCTCTACCCGGCCAGCCTGCTGCTGGCCGTGATGCTGCCGCTTCTGTTTAGCGACCCCTACCTGATCGCCCGGACCTACCTGCACCTGCCCACCCGCCACCCCGAGCTGCGCTGGCTGGCCCTGCAGAGCTGGTCGGCGGTCCACCCGCGCCCGGTGGCCCTGATTTCGGTATTGCCTCGCCCGGGCGCAGGGCAGCAAGCCGGAGTGGTGCTGAGCAACCTGGGCGGCGAGCTCGATCTGGCCGGCTGGTCCCTGGTGACCAGAGCGGGCAACACCCAGAATCTCCAGGGCCGCCTTCCAGCCGGCGAGAGCCTGAGCGTGCCGATGAAGCTGGCTGAGTCCGAGGATGTGGTCACCCTGCTCCAGGGGCAGCGCATGATCGACCAGGTGCAGTATCGCCCCGAGCAGGTCGAAACGGGCATCCCCATCGCTTTCCTCGACCCCCGCCTGGGAACGCCCTTCCTGCGCCGATTGCAGGACCGGGCCAAGCCCGAGCTCGAGCGGCTGGGCCCGGCTCTGCAGCGCCCTCCCGAGCTGCGCACCCGGATCACTCCTCAAGGCAAGCCGGTGCACGTGGTGTTGCTCTTGCTCGAAAGCTGGCGCTTCAACTCGGTCGGCCCCACCGAGACCCCCCGGCTCTGGAAGTGGATGCAGCGCGGGCTGGTGCTGGAGCAGCACTACTCCGGCTCCAACACCAGCCATCTGGGCATGTACTCCCTGCTCTACGCCCGAAACCCCATCTTCTACAAGCGCGATCTGGCCCACCATGCCCCACCGCTCTTCAACCAGATCCTGCGCAACGCCGGCTATGACTGCCGCCTGATGGCCGGCTCGGCCTTCCGGGGCTGGAAGTGGCTCGAGCGCTTCTTGAGCCAGCCCACCTTCGATGAGATGTGGGTCAACCCGCCCGATAAGACGGGCTGGGAGTACTGGATCCAGTCCGACCACGAGATGGTCAGCTCGTTGCCCGAGCGCCTGCGAACCGCCGAACGTCCCCAGTTCATCTTCTGCTTCCCGCAGTCCACCCACTTCCCGTACGCCTATCCGCCTGACTTCGCGCTGCGCGAGCCCAGCCTGACCACGGTCGGTCTGCAAGACTTCACCCTGGCCGACCCGGTGCTGGTCAAGAATCGCTACGCCAACAGCGTGGCCTACCTCGAGGCCGAGATCGACTCCATGCTGAGCCGGCTCGACCTGGAGAACACGGTCATCATCGTGACCGGCGACCACGGGGAGAGCTTCTGGGAGGACACCACCCTGGCTCACGGCACACGCGCCTCCGAGATCCAGTGCCGGGTGCCCTGCTTCATCCTCGGCCGGGGCGTGCAGCCCGGCCGGATCAGCACAGCCACATGCCACATGGATCTCTTGCCCACAGCGCTCCACCTGGTCACCGGCCAGGACGTCAGCGTGCCCGAGAGCCAGGGGCGGGATCTCCTGGCCGGCAAGCTGGAGGACGAGGTGCTGATCGCTCCCCTGCGCTCGGTGCCGCCCTACCAGCTGGTGCTGATCCACGAGGGACTCAAGCTGCAGCTCAACGTGGTGCAGGAGCGCTTCCCGCGTATGCGCCCCGATCTGGGCCCCGACCCGGGCGGCGCCCACGTCGAGGCGGTCGGCTTTCTCAACAGCCTGGGCGAGATCCAGTGGGGCTGGGCCCCGCCCGAGGATCGTCTGGATGGCTGGCTCGGAGCCCTGGAGCGCGAGTTCAAGAGGCTGCAGGGCAAATAAAAGAGCCCCGCTGCAGGCGGGGCCGGAAAGGCTCGCTCTTTCTCGGGTCGACTCAGACCTTGTTCTTGATGGCCATCACCTGGATGACCTTGTGGGCCAGCTCCTCGCTCACGCCCAGGGCCTTGTACATCTGGTCGAGCAGCCTCTCCTCGGCCGGGTCCACCTCGCCGTCGCCCATCACCAGGTCGGCGCAGAGCGCGAACGCGGTCTCGCGATAGTCGGGGGGAACCGAGCTCACGGCCGCGCTCACCAGCCCATCCGGCCCGTCCTTCCTCAGCATGCCCAGCAGTTTCTGCAGCATCTTGCTGAAGCCAGCCTGGCCCATGGCCCGGAACATGCTCATGCGGTTGACCGCGTTGGTAAAGCCGGTCAGCTCGTCCTCGGTGATCACCCCGTCGGCTGCCACCGTGGCCAGCATCAGCGCGGCCACCGACTCCTTGCCGTCGAGGGCCGCGGTGGCCGCTCCGGCGCGATTGACTCCGAATACTTTGTCGAAAAGACCCATGCTCTGGATCCCCCTTCCGATTGTTCGCCGGAGCGGGGATTCTCGCTGGCTTAGCTGCGGGCCTTCTTGCGCAGGTTGATGCCGCCCAACAGCACCGAGCTCTGGGTTTCGCGCACTCCCGAGGCGGTCTCCACCTCGCCGCCGGGGTTGAGGAAGCCAGCCAGCGCCATCCGCAGGGCCTCGTCATGAGCTACTCCCTCGCCCTCGAGTTGCTTGAGCTGGACGAACACCGACAGGGCATCGTTCGAGCTCTCGGGCCCGAGCCGGCCCAGGAGGTAGCCGAAGTCGTCGAGGTGGGTCTTCAGCTCGCCAGGCAGGTCGCTCGACAGGCGCACGGCTTCGGCCAGGTGGGGATAGCCCTCGGAAGACAGGCGCGCCAGGAGAGGCGCCACCACCTGCTTCCAGTTCTGCTCCCGGTCGCCCCGGGTGCTCACCACGGCGGCATAGGTGGAGACGGCTTCGGAGAAGTGCTCCCCGTGAGCGGCGATCAAGCCCTTTTCCCACTCGGTGGCCCGGGCCTCGAAAGCGCCCTTCAGCTTCTCGGACCTGTCCCTGGTCAGTTTGCCGAGGTCGCGGGCCAGGCTCAGCCTGGCCGACCGCTCCTCCAGGCTCAGGCCCGGTTGCTGCAGGGCCTTCAGCGCGTCCTTGTGGAGATTGGGGTAGAGATACCGGGAGGCGAAGCTCGAGCCTTCCGGCCAGACTTTGCTCTCAGAGCGCTGCAGGCTCTCTTTGACCCACTCGGCCTGCAGCTCGGGCCGGGTGCGGCAGGCAAAGCCCCGCTCCAGCCAGCCCAGATTGCCCGGGCTCTCGGCGGGCGGTTGCCACACAAAGCTCCAGGATTCCAGAACCGTGTGCAGAGCCCTGGGCCAGGGGAGGGCCTCTTGCACCAACCCACGCTGCTCGTCGGGCGAAGCGGCCTTTTCGATCTGCTCGGCCAGAGCGTTGCAGATCACATGCGGGATCGCCTCGTGGACGGCTCGCAGGCTCGAGTTCCAGCCCCCGTCGGCCAGTCGGTCCAGCTCGGGTGCCAGCGGCTCCAGCATCTTGCGCACGCCCGCATCCTGTCCGGCCAGAGCCCCCAGCACAGCCACCTCGCTGAGCTGCTGCAGGCTCAGCTCATCGGGGTTCTTGCATTCGCTCAGTTGGGGCGCAAGTCGCTCCACCAGGTTCCGGCCCTGCTCTTGCAGGGCGACCGCAGAGCAACCCGAGGCGGCTTGCTGAACCGGATCGAGGGCCCCCGTGACCGTGCTCCAGGAAGGACTGGAATTCTGTCTCAGAGCCAGGAGCACGCTCCGGGTGCCCTGCGCGACGACCTGGGCGGCCGTCACGTCTTCCTGGGCCAGAGATTCCGCCAGGCGGGCACGCTCTGGAATCCGCACGACCCGGTTGACCAGCTCGTGGAACACCCCGTTCGACCGGGTGTCTTCCTGGCTCAGCAGGGTCCCCAGGCGCTCCTGGTCGGAGGGCTGCTGGGCCAGCTCGCTCAAAAGCTGCAGACTGCGGGCCGAGCTGCCCTCGAGCCGGACCAGCGACCCGGCCGCCCGGTAATCCTCTTCCGCCTTCTGAAAGACGCGCTCCTTGAGCCCGGGGTCGCTCTCCAGAATCCGGTAGAGCTCGCTGTTGCGTTGACGACGGTAGGAGTCGGAGTTGGAGGAATCCTCCTGCGCCAGCCGGTCAAACAGGGCTTCTGCCACCGAGACCATCTGGCCCCTGGTGTTCGGAAGCTCGTGCCCCTCCAGGGCGAGCGGGTCTTTCTCCAGCAGAGCTGAAGTGGCCCGCACCACGGCCTGGAAGCCGTCGTTGCCCCAGAGCGGAGAGGGACCGTCCTTTTTCTTCTCGGGCTCATAGGGCACGTGCAGCCAGCTCACCAGCCAGTCCTTCTGCAAAGCGGTCGGTTGCCAGCCGTTCTTCACCGCCGCCCCGAGGGCGCTTCGACAGCAGTGCTCGAGGTAGAAGTCGTTGGGATACTCGGTGACCGCCTGCATGGTCAGGTCACGCAGATCGGGACGGCCCTGGAACAGATCCTGCACAAAGGCGGCAGCGTCGTTGCTGGTGTTGATCTCGTCGGCCAGAACCAGGGGCAGGACTTCGCCACGGTACCACTCCTCGGTCACCGCCTCGTGGAAGGCGGCGGCCAGATTGCTCACGAATGCGACCCGGGCGGCGCCCACCAGGTTGTTGCTGGCCAGCTCGTCGCGGGCCTGGGCCCGGCGCACGTGGCCGGTCAAGGTGCCCAGGTGGGGAGCGAAGGCGGCTTTCAGCTCGGGATGGCGGGCCACACCGCCCAGAGCGACGTTCATCCGGCGCGAGCCTTCGCGGCCTGGCAGGTCGTTCTCGATGAGAAGCTGGTCGATGAGTCGCTCGGCCTCGGGGCGGTCCTTGCGCCATAGCTCGGCGAGCTGGTCTTGAGCAGCGGCACGCTCATCTTCCTTCCAGGCCCGGTCGAGCTCTTTGTGCAGCCCGGTGCTCTCGGGCCGCTTCGTCTCCTTCTCCTGGGGCAGGATCTTGAGCACCGGTCCTGGCCAGACCTCGACGCGCCCGCGCTCCAGGCTGGTCTCCCCTTCCCAGGTGAAGTAGCCTCCCTTATGCCACTTCTGAAGCAGGTGGTCGGCTCGCTGAGCGAAGGTCCGATCGAGCTCAGGGCTTTCGTGCTCGCGGATCTCCGGCTTGAGCTCGGCCTTGCTCCGCTGGTAGAAGCCTCGCCCCACGCGAGCCACCACCCGGATGGTCTCCTGGTCGGGAGCAGCGTCCTCCAGGCCGCTGAGCAGCAGCCCGACGCCTTCCTCCGAGTGGTAGGTTCGGTCGGCGCTGTGCCCATCGATGGCGTAGAGCATGCTTTGCAGTCGCTGGGTGCAGCCCTGAGGATGGCCGACCTTGACCTTCAAGTCGTCCAGCCCGGGCCACCGGAAGCGATCATAGAGAATGCGCCGGGCGATGCGGGAGGTGAGCTGATCTTCCGAGTGGTGGGTCAGGTCGACCATCACCTGGGCGGCTCGCTGGAACTGCTTGCCCTCGAGCTTGCCTTCCAGTAGCTGAGAGCGGAGATTGAGCAGGGCCGGGATCTCCTCGCGCCGGTAGGACCTTCGAAGCTGCAGGGTCCAGGCTTCTTGTGGGTCGGAGCGGGGGACCTGGCTGGTTTCGTCGGCTTGCGTCAGCCGGATGGGGACCGAGGGCCTGCTCTGGGCTGGCTTGCCCGACTCGGCCTGCTCGGGCTTCTCGCTCTTCTTCCTGGGCCCGGCTGAAGCGACAGGCAGGCCGGCCAGATCGACCAGATCGACCGGACCGGCCCCCGGCAGGCCACTGGCCTGAGGGAGGATGGGTTGAGCTGGCGGGAGTGACCAGGCGATCCCCTGCACATTCACGACAAAGCTACTTCGCCGGAGGAGGGGCCAGACCCTGGCTGGATGGCTTGCCCAGGCGTCAGGCGAACGTCTTCCAGCGCTTCTTGAGCTTCAGGGCGGGCCGCTCCACGATAAAGTAGGACAGGGTTGCCGTCAGGATGCTGCCGACCACGATGACAACCGGGCCAGTCCAGCCCTGGATCCGCTCGTTCTCCACCCAGACGTAGAAGGCGTAGTGCCACAAATAGAGCGCGTAGGAGATCTTGCCGAGCCAGACCATCGGGGCCAGCCGCAGCAGGCTCAGCGACCAGTCGCCCGGCCAGCGGACCAGGTTGAACACGCACAGGGCAAAGCCCAGATTGATCAGGGTCAGATTGACCGTGAACAGCCGCAGGTCGCGAGCGTTCACCTGCATCAGGCAGGCCACCAGGCCGAGCAGGACCGCGAAGCCAACTGCCCGGAAAAGCCACCGCAAGCGATCATCCACCAGTCTCCAGGCCACCAGCAGCCCGAAAATGCATCCCAACAACAGCCCGTCGGCCCTGGTATGGCTGGAGTAGTAGAGCTTGAAGAACAGCGAGCGGGGAAAGACATCCTGAGGAGTCAATCCCTGCAGGTACAGGTTGGCCGGGAAGCCCTTCAGCCAGTCGACCAGGGTCCACTCCCGCCAGCATGCCACTCCCAGGACCAGCAAGACGAGCACCGCCACGATCGAGCTGCGGGCCCTGGCCCTTCGCAGGGCGCTGCGAAAGAGCGGTGGCCACAGGATGTAGAACTGCTCCTCGATGGAGAGCGACCAGGCGATGACCAGGGGGGAGCGGTAGCTCGTCCATCCGTAGGCGATGGCCCAGTTGAGGCAATAGCCCAGCGTGAACCAGAGCTCGTTGCCCAGCCTCAGGCAAGCCGGACCTCCGCACCAACCCAGCACCAGCAGCACCAGGATGAAGGCCAGCAGCGCCGGCACCAGTCGCAGCACGCGACGCATGTAGAAGGCCTTGAGGCTGATCGTGCCCGTCTCCTCCCACTCCTGGGCCAGCAGCAGGGTGATGAGAAATCCGCTCAGCACGAAGAACAGATCCACCCCCAGGAAGCCCCCGACGGGAGCGGTGCCGGCGTGGTGGAGCAGGACCAGGAGGATGGCGATACCACGGACGCCGTCGAGCTCGGGGCGATACCCGAGCCGGAAGGCGGGAGCCCCGGTCTCTGCCTGCGTGCTCAAGTGTTTGCGGTTCGGCGATGCGAAGTGGGCTCCCTTTCTGCTGAGGCATCGCTACTCTCGCTCCGGGCGATCAGGGCGAGAAAGGGCTTTCTGTCGAGCCCGGCAAAGCTGGCGCGCATGACTGAAGAGCTCGAGCAACTTCTGGTCCGCTCCTGGGCCATCGACACCAGCGACTCCGCCACCCGGTCGAGGTAACACGGACCGAGTCGAGCACCGCCCCAGATCCAGGCAGCTACCATCGCGAGCGAGAGCGCCCGACTCGAGAGAGCCACACCAGCTTCAAAGCCAACCGCGAAGGGCTGCGCAACCAGATCACCACCGAGACCCCGCTCGTCAGGTTCTACCGCGATTTGCTGCGCTGGCTGTTCCGGCGCCCGGATGAGCCGGCGCCGTCCTTCCCGGGCGCGGAGATCTCTTCATCGAGCCGAGCGCCGAGAACATCGCGAGGCTCCGAGCAGCCCTGCAGAGCCTCTATGAGGATCCGCACATCGACGAGATCACGGCGGAGGACCTGCTCGGTGAGTATCCTGCGGTGCAAACCGTGCCGCCCGAAGGCAAGTTCCACCTCGACATCCTGACCCGGCTCGCGAGGCGTCCGTCGCCTCGTGAAAGAACTTTGCCGCATCGACGGGGACGACCACGACTCGGGCCGGGTCCACCTCCTCGGTAAGGGCCCGGACCCGGGCTTGCTGGCGGGTTCCGATGTGACACTTGGGCTGCCTCTTCCTTTTACGCGACCGCTTGACTTGCATGGTCCCTCGATTCCTCGCGATTTCCTGCAGAGGCCCATGGACAAATCCTCAACAGGAAATAGAAAAATTCTCCTCAAGCTACAGGCTACGCTCTCCCCTGGATGGGGGAAGGTGGGGAGCGGGTCTTTCTTTCTCTTGAACCCGTTAACCTACGGGTCCCTTTCGGGCCGGGCGATTTCAAGGACACTTTATCAGACCTGGAGAAAGGCATCGAGATTTCCGATGAGCAAATGGAGGGACTCAGCCTGGAACGTCCGGACCGTCTGCCAAAGTGGAACCACACTCTAAAACCTCGCGACTGGAAACCTGAAGTTATTTTTCCGTCGGCCCTAAGGGGGCCTCGCGTACCTTCACCCGCGTTCCCCCCACCACCAGCAGGCCCTCCCGCTGCTCGATGACCCGGGTCTGCTCCTGGCCCGCGACGGCCCTGGCCAGGTCTTCTACCTGCTGCTGGATGGATAAGCGGTTCTTGATCTGCTGTAGCGCCTCGAGCACGTCGTTGGTGGAGCTGGCCGAGTTCAACAGGCCTTGGGACCCGGGGTCGGTGTAGATGGTGCTCAGATGGCGCGCGCAGATCAGGGCGGCATTTCTCTGAGCGGTAATGTAGTCGCTCGGCATCCCCGAGATCAGTTGAGCGGCGGCCCCGACGAGGCTGGCAGGCTCGCCATCTTGGAGTTGCGTCAGAGAGGACTGGTAGAGGCTCCATTTAGGCTCGTCGTCTGTGCAAGCATTGGCCATGATTGAGGTCAGGCTGGCCAGGGGCGAGTCGAATTGGACGAAAGCAGCGGCACAAGCCCTGGCGCGGGTGGTTGGGTATTCGCTGGGGATGGCCTGGAGGGCTTTCAGAACGATGACTGCCGGGGGAGAGCATTTCTCGGCCTCGCGCAGCCAGGTCAGGCCCAGGTCATAGAGGACTGTGCTCTCGCTCACGGCTCCCAGAGCGGCTCTCAGGTGGGGATCGCCGAGGTTGTCGGCGGCCGCCTTCATCAAGTTGGAGCGAGTTGTGGTGAGGTCGGAGTAGAAGTCTCGATGAGCACGGGTGACGGCCTCCAGGGCGGATAGTACTTGCTGGCGGGGGGACTGCTGGCGCAGAACGCCCTCGAGACAGGTCTGGGCGGTCAACCGTCGACCATTGTCGTCGCCCAAGACGGCGATCAGAGCGACCGCGGTGGCCGTGTTTGGTAGCCTGGGAATGAGGTTCGCGGCAATGTTGGCCGCCGAAGTGGAGTGGTCCGAGGGGACGGCTTTGAGCATGGAGAGGGCGATCTGGGTGGGGGAGGCGCCGGCCAGCTGTTGCTCAATTCCGGCCATGACGGCCGCGTTCCAGGCGTCGACCTCGCCGCAACCTTTGACTCCGCTGCGAATCTGCTCCATCTCCGGCAGCCGATCCAGCACCACCTGGCAGACGTTCTTGCGGCAGTTGGCGGGAAAACGGCGCAGCAGCGCCAGCGCTGCCTGAGGGGGGCTCTGTCCAGCCAGCGCGCTGCTCAGCATATGCTCGGCGATCAGGCCGCGCACCGAGGATTCCGTGCTCGCTCCCAGCATGGCCGTGCTGAGGCGGGAAACCTCGGGGAGGTCACGTTCGGCGGTCTCCAGACAGGCCTCGGCCACCCCACCCCGCTGGTTGGAAGGGTAAGCTCTGAGTAGCTCTAGCGCCTCCGAGGCGCTCAGGTGGCCCTTCAGCTCCTTCAGTAAAGCATTGCCGACGTTCTCGCGGGTGGTGGGATAATCACCGGGCACCGCGCTCAGCAAGCTCAAGGCGGTCTGGGCAGGTGTGCTGGGCGACAGGCTCCGCTTCAGACCTGCCAGGCTGAGAGCATTCTTGACGGTGCTCTCGGTGCAGGTGCCCACGGCCAGGCGGGTCAACTCCAGCCCGAGGGAGGGGTCGAGAGTGAGATCGGGGATGGGAGCCTGGGCTACCTTCACGGCCGCGGCGGGCACTCCGTCCTGCTCGACAGCTTGCTCCTGCGTGGCGCCTAGAGCCCAGGCCGATAGCTTGCCCCAAAAGCCGCGAGGCCGCTCGGGTTGTCCCGAGAGGGTCAAGCGATCAAGTGAAGGCGTGGCGGCAGCAAGGCGGGGCCGGACCACGTTTCCCGAAGGACCGAAGCTGAGAGGACGGATCATGGGTGGAGTTTAGCCGCACATCCTGAAAGAAAGCTGTTCCAATCGTCGCTTCCGGGCAGCGGGGCGGAGGGGCGAACGACGGGAGTTCCCTGACCATGAAGAAAGCCGAAACGGGGGCTACGCGCAGCCTGCTAGACTTCCTGGCCGAGGTCTCGGGCCAGTGGGGCCCTGGGCCCTGGAGCCAGGCTATTGCTTCATTGCAGGAAACGCCTGCGCTGGCGACTCTGGTCAGCGAGCCCCCGCTGGTCGACCCCGAGCCCCTGGATACCTGGCCCTTACTGCGCCTACCCCTCCCCAGTGGGAAGCGGCTCGAGCCCTGGAGGGGCTCTCCCTGACGGTGATTTTCGGGGCCGCCGGCACCGGCAAGACCCTGGTCTCGCCGCCAGGAACTTCCAGGGAGCGACCCTCCAGCGCCAGCAGCCGGACGATCGGGCCGTGAGAGCCTGGCGGCTGGCTGCTGGCATCCTGGCGGCCCACCACGTAGTGGCTCACGAATTGCCAGGTGGCCCATACGCCGGAGGCGTCGCCGCCCTCCACGGCGGCCACCTCCTGGCACAGCCGGGCCAGGATCAAGTTGCAGTCCCGGGCGTGCGGCAAGCTGCGTACCTCGACGACGGGCATCAGCGCTCGATCCGGCAGATTGGCCGGTTCATCCCTTTACAGCGGGGAGGATGGCGCAGCGCCCGGGCCACCCTGGCCGTCCGGGCGGCGGGCGTCTCGAGAGGACCCCAGCAAATGCTCATGCGCTGGTGGTTTTGCCCCGGATCGAGTCGACGAATCCCCCTCAAGGTCTTGGAACGCATGCAATGCTCCTGGTCGAGTCCTCAGGGTCTTGCCCAGAGTTCGCCTGACCCCGGGCAGGCCCTTCTGGAAGAACCGCCAAAGCTGCTCGAGCATGACTGAGCTTCGCCTGCTGGACGAGCTGGGCAGGGGTGCCCGCGGGGTCGTCTTCCGCGCCCACGCCAACGGCCTGGCGGTGGCCGTGAAGCGCCCCCTGGAGGACAGCCCCGAGGCCTGGCGGCGTTTCCGGCGCGAGGGGGCGTTGCTGGCCAGCGTGAATCATCCGGCCATCCCTCGCGTGCTCGAGCTGGGTCTATCCGAGGACGGTCGTCCCTACCTGATCACCGAGCTGCTCGATGGCACCACCCTGGCCGAGGAGCTGCGCCGCGGGCCGCTGAGTGAGCTGCCCTGGTTGCCCTCGCTGGTGGGCGCGCTCGAGGCCATGCACCGGCGCGGGCTGGTCCACCGCGATCTCAAGCCGGCCAACATCCTGCTGACCGGCAACCTGGCCCGGTTGATCGACTTCGGCCTGGCTACCCGCGTCGAGAGCGCTGAGGCGGCCGCCGGCACGCTGCTCTACGCGGCGCCCGAGCAGTCGGGTACGCTCAAGCGTCCGGTCGACCCGCGCTCTGACCTTTACTCGCTCGGCGTGGTGCTGTTCGAGTGCTTGTCCGGGCGACCGCCATTTCTCTCGGCCGATCCTGGCGAGCTGATGCGCCAGCACCTGGTGCTGGTGCCCCCCGATCTCAAGGCTCCCCCGGCCCTGGCCGCCATCGTCGCCCGCCTGCTCCGCAAGGACCCGGACGAGCGCTATCCTTCGGCCAGCTCCTTGCTGCGCGACCTTCATCGGCTTGCTCAGCTCGAGGCCGACCTGGCCAACGGTCAGCCGATCGAGCTGGCCACCCCCGTGCCCCTGCCCCCGGATCCCCTGGTGGGCCGCCAGGAGCCTCTGCGCAGGCTGCGCGAGCGCTGGCGGGCGGTCCGTCAGGGCGCGGGCGGAGCCCTGCTCTTGCTGGGCCCCAGCGGATCGGGCAAGAGCCGGCTGGTGAGCGAGCTGTTGAGCACGGTGCCCGGATTTCTGGGCTCCTGTCCGCACGAGCAATCCCCGTTCCAGCCCCTGCGCCAGGCTCTGGAGCAGGGGCCGCTCGATCCTCGCCGGGCCTTGCGAGCGGCCGGCACCGGGGCGGTCACGCTGGCCGGCTTCACTCCCGCGCTGGATTCTTGCCTGAACGTGCCTTCCACCGAGAGCTCTCCAGAGCTGAGTGATGCTCTGGCCGGCTGGTGGATCCGCCTGGCCGAGCAAGAGCCGGTGTTGCTGGTGCTCGAGGATCTCCACTGGGTCGATCCGGCCACCCTGGAGGTGCTGCTGCGCCTTGCTCAGGAGCTGCACCGCGCCCCTCTTTTCCTGCTGGCCACCAGCCGCCTGCCGATCCATCCAGCTCTCGAGCGTCTGGGGGCCGAGCTGCCGGGCGGCGAGTGGGAGGCCATGAGACTCGAGGAGCTCGAGCGCTCCGAGCTGGCTGAGCTGGCTGCCGGGGTTCTGGGTGCGGGGGAGCTAGACGCGGCCGTGCTCGATCAGCTCGAGCAGCGCACCGATCGCACCCCGCTGGGGGCGCGAGAGTTTCTGCGCGCGGCTCTCGACCAGGGGGCCCTGGTGCCCCGCTGGGGTCGCTGGGAGTGCGATCGCGATGCTCTGGCCCGCCTCGAGCTGCCTTCCAACCTGGTCGAGCTGATGCTTGTGCGCCTGGGACAACTTGAGCCAGACCACCAGAAGGTGCTGGCCCACGCTGCCCTGCTGGGCTTGAGTTTCGACCCTCGGCCTCTGGAGGCTCTCTTCCAGGAGAAGGCCCGCGAAGCTCTGGCCGCTGCTCGCATGCTTCAACTGGTGGAGGAGCACCGGTTCGTGCACGACCGGATCCGCGAGGCAGCCTGCTCGCTTGTGACTGACCGGGTCTGGGCCTGCCTTTCCCTGGCCCAGACCCTCGAGCCCACAGCCAGCAGCCTGGAGGACTGGTACCGGGTGGCCCGACTGTATGCCGAGGGCAACGCCCCCCCGGCGTTCATCGACCGCAGCCACCGCGGGGCCGGCCTGCTGGCCCTGCGCAGTCACGCCTACGAGGCTGCCTACCAGCTGCTCGAGCGGGTCTCTGAGCCCGATGTGGAGCTGCTGGAGGCTCTGGGTGAGGCGGCCCACCTCACCCGCCGACGGAGCCGGGCGCTGGAGGTTTTCGCCAGAGCCCTGGTGCGGGTGGGGGACCCGCTGCGCCGGGCCCACCTGCATCTCCTGCGCTGCGAGGTGGCTCTGACTACCCACGATTGGAGCGCCATGCTCCCCGAGGCTACCCAGGCCCTGCGCGAGGCAGGGGCCCCCGCCCCTGGCGGGCCGCTGGGACTGGCCCGAGCCCTGGCAGGGCTGGCTGGCTGGGCGCTGAGCGAGCGGATTCCCCTGCCCCAGGCAACCGGTGCCGAGCGCGAGCGCCACCGCCTGCTGGCTCAGCTCTACGAATGCACGGCCCGGGCCAGCTTTTTCACCCGCGACATCCCGGTGGTGCTCGACAGCTGCTTCACCGGGGCCATGCACGCCCTGCGCCTGGGTCCGAGTCGGGAGTGCGTCTCGGTCTACTGCATGTTTGTCGCCATTACGGCCTTCCTGTCCCAGCACCGGCTCGCCCTGCGCTACGCGACCAGGGCCGAGAAGGCGGCCCGTGAGTCGGGCGATCCGGTAGCCGTGGCTCGGGCCGGAGCCTTCAGCGGCCTGGCTCACTTCTTCGGGGGCCGGGTTCAGGAGGGCGAGCGCGTCCTGACGCGCCTTCTCAGCGAGCAGGAGAGCTGGCTGACCCCCGCCGACCACTCCATCGCCATCATGGTGCTGTTGGTCGCGCTCATGACGCGGGGTCGCTACCTGGAGGCCACCGGCTGGATCGACCGTTTCGAGCAGCGCCGCCGGCTGGTGGACCCCGACCAGCTCCGCTCTCTGCCGCTTCTGTGCGTGCGGGTCGTGGCCGAGAGCTCGCTGGGCCGACCGGCCGAGGCCCTGGAGGAGCTCTTGCGCCGTCAGTCTGAAGCCACCCCCAACCTGCAGGCCCTGGTGCTGGGCTCGCACCTTCTGGCCCTGGCCCAGATGGGTGACCTGGCCACCATCAAACAGTTGCTGGAGGCACAGGACGCTCTGCCGCGGGCCCAGGGCTGGCACTTGCGGGCCGCCTACCTGGGCCTGGCCTGGGGTCGCCGTAGCCTGCTCCTGGCCAGCGAGAAACCCGCCGAGCAGGAGTTGCGAGCCTTTGAGCGCTCGGTGGACGATCTTCGCCGCATCACCCACCATCCGGTGATGGAGTCCCACCGCCACCATATGCTGGCCACGGCCGCCCGCCTGCGCGGCCGGCTCGACCAGGCCGAACGTTGCCTGGACCGGGCCGAGCGCTTCTCGGTGCAGATCGAGAATGACCTGGCCCAGTATGAGGTCTGGCTCGAGCGCGCCCGGCTGGCGCGCCAGCGCGGTCTGCCGGTGGCCACCCGCCGCTTCGCCCACGCCGCCCTGGAGCTTGCCCGCACCCAATCCTGGCAGCCCCGTGCGAGGTCGGTGGCGCGCGAGTTCTCACTGCTCGAGTCCACGGTCTCCGCCTCGACGGGCGCGGATGTCGAGCGCCTGCGCCTGGAGCGCCAGCTGGCTGCGCTGCTGGAGCTGAGCCTGGCCTCCTCGCGGGTGCTCGACAGGGGCCTTTTGATCCAGAACGTGCTCGAGCACCTGTTGAGCCTGCTTGGAGCCGAGCGTGCCTGTCTGTTCTACCTGCAGGACGGTCAGCTGCAGGAGGTAGCCGGACGCAGCCACGACGGCAAGGTGCTCGGGCAACTCACGGGTTACTCGCGAAGCCTGGTGGAGGAGGTTGCCCGCTCGGGCCGCCCGGCCGTGGTCAACGCCGGCCAGGAGGGCCCCGTGGATAGCTCGGCCAGCATTGAGCTGCACGGCCTCAAGAGCATGCTGGCGGCTCCGCTCTTCCTGCGAGGGGAGCCGGTTGGCGTTCTCTATCTGGACACGCGCCTGACCCGCGGCTTGTTCACCGCCGAAGATGCTGCCCTGCTCTCGGCCCTGGGCAGCCAGATAGCCATTTCGCTCGAGACCGCTCGCAGCGCCGAGGTGGAGCTGCTCTATCAGACCGAATCGCGCCGCCGCGAGCTGGCCGAGATGGTGCGCGACCTGGGCACCGCCCTGGCCACCACGCTGCAGGAACCTCAGGTGTGGCAAGTGCTGCAGGATTTTCTGAGCGAGCGATTGGGAGCCCTGTCGGAGGTTGGGGGCGAGGGAGCTCTGGTGGTTCCGGTAGGGGAGGCGCACCTTGCGGTCTGGCGTGACCCGCCCCTGGACGAGACGGAGGTGGATCTGGTGCGTACTTTCGCCGGTCAGGGAAACCTGGCCCTGGAGCGAGCCCGCCTCTTCGCCGAGGTGACCCGGCTGGCCACCACCGACGGATTGACCGGCATCGCCAACCGGCGTCACTTCTTCGTCCAGGCCGAGCGCGAGCTGAGCCTGGCCCAGCGCCACGGCGAGGCCCTCTCGGCCATTATGCTGGATGTGGACCACTTCAAGCGCTTCAACGACGAACATGGCCATGAGGCGGGCGACGAGGTGCTGCAGGCCGTGGCGAAGGCCCTGGCTGACTCCACCCGCCGCGAGGACCTGCTTGCCCGCTACGGGGGCGAGGAGTTCGTCATGCTCTTGCCCCGCACGGCCGGCCCCGAAGCTCTGGAGGTCACCGCCGAGCGCCTGCGCAGGGCGGTGGAAGCGGTGCGTGTGCGCGGACTTCAGGTGACCGTCAGCCTGGGTGTGGCCGGGCTGAAACCCGGGGAGGACCTGCAGCAGTTGCTGTCGCGAGCTGACGGAGCTCTTTACGCTTCCAAGCGGGGAGGCCGCAACCGCTCTACTCTGGCTGCTTGACGTCATTGGCAGTGCTTTGCTGGGCGAAGAATCTTCGGTGCCCACCTGGCTTGCGCACTGAACGATGCCAGGAATGTGTGGATTTGAGGGAGTTACGCCCTCGACTTGAAAAGACCGCTCGGTCAGGCGACGTTCAGCCGCGCGTAATGCTCGGCGGGCATTCCCAGGCCCACGGCGCACGGCACACAGATGCCATGCGACTCCGGGGGGTCTTCCAGGCCTTTGCGCCCCGGTCGCAGCTCGGTCTTACACCATGCGCACGAAAGTCGGAAGTCTTCCGGCCCGAAGCTCAGGGGCGGGGGTAATGCTTTCAGCATATTTTCAGTGTGCCCTATTAAGGTTAAAAACTCACACGCATTTTTTGTCCAGGATGTTGCGAGATCGCCTGGAACGAGTCGACGCGTGCTCCCTGTTGACCTTCTCAAGAGCGATCTGCTCACTGCCCTGCACGAGAGCCCCATTGTGGTGGTGCAGGCTCCGCCCGGCAGCGGCAAGACGACCCGCGTCCCGCTCTGGCTCGAGGGTCCCGTGATCGTGCTCGAGCCTCGTCGCCTGGCGGCTCGCTGGGCGGCCCGCTACGTGGCCGGGCAGCTGGGTCAGGCGGTGGGGGAGGAGGTGGGCTACCAGGTTCGCTTCGACAATCAGGCCGGCCGGCGCATTACCTACGCCACCGAGGGCATTTTGACGCGCCGGCTGCTGGACGATCCGGGCTTGACCGGAATTCAAGCCGTGCTGCTGGACGAGTTCCACGAGCGTCACCTGCACGCCGAGGTCGCCCTGGCCCTGATTCGGCGCCACCCTGACCTCAAGCTGGTCTTGATGTCGGCCACCCTGGATGCGGAAGACCTGGCGTCCAGTCTGGGCGGGGCCCCGGTGCTTCGTTGCGAGGGACGACTTCATCCCGTCGAAACGGTCTACCTCGAGTCGTCCGGGCCGCTCGAGGAGCAGGTCACCCGCGCGCTCGAGCGAGCCATCCGCGAGCAAGACCAGGGGCACGTCCTGGTCTTCCTGCCCGGGGCGGCCGAGATCCGCCGCTGCCGCGAGCTGGCCGAGCACCGCTTCCCCTCCTTCCGAGTGCTGCCGCTGCACGGCGACCTCTCGCCGGAGGAGCAGGATGAGGCGGTGCAGCCGGGAGAGCAGCGCAAGATCATCCTCTCTACCAACGTGGCCGAGACCTCGGTCACCATCGAGGGCGTCAGCGCCGTGATCGACAGCGGCCTGGCCCGGGTAGCCGTGGGTCGCTCGCTGCGGCTCGAGCGCATCGCCCGCTCTTCGGCCGACCAGAGGGCCGGTCGGGCCGGCCGCACGGGACCCGGTCGTTGTTATCGGCTCTATTCTCAGCGCGACTATGCCGGACGTCCCGCCCAGCTCGAGCCCGAGATTCGCCGCCTGGAGCTGTCCCAGGTGGTGCTCGAGCTCGAGCGCATGGGGGTCGTTCCGGAAGAGCTACCCTGGCTCGAGCCGCCCCCGCCCGAGTCGCTCAAGACGGCCCGCGAGCTGCTGACCCGCCTGGGAGCCCTCCATGAGGAGCGCATCACCGAGCTGGGCAAGCGCATCGCCAGCTATCCCGTGCATCCGCGCCTGGGACGGTTGATCGAGGCCTGTGGCGACTACCGATTGGCAGCCATGCTGAGCGAGCGCCAGGATCGCACCGACGAGCCGGCCCGCCTGCGCGGTCCCTCCGACCCCCTGCACCACCTGCCCAGGGCTCAGGTCCAGAAGGCGGCCCGCCAGCTCGAGCAGATTGGGGGCAGGCGCCCCCAGCCCTCCGAGAAGGAGCAGTTGCGCTCCCTGTTGCTGGCTTTCCCCGATCGGGTCGGCCGGCTGCGTGGGGGCGAGGTGGTGCTCGCTTTCGGCCAGTCGGCCCGGGTGGCCGAGTCCAGCGTGGTGGGCGGGGTGGACCTGGTGGTGGTGGTGGAGCTGGACGAGCGTTTCGAGCCTGGAGGCAAGAAGCTGTTGGCGCGCTCGCTCTCGGCCATCCAGAGCGACTGGCTCTATGAGCACTTTTTCGATGAGTTGCAGGAGGTCAGCGAGTGCTCGCTGGTGGACGGCCGGGTCGAGGAGCGCCGGCTGGTGCGCTACGGCCAGCTGGTGCTGGAAGAGAGCCGGCGGGCCGCCCCGCCCTCGGCTGAGGCCAGCGAGGTGCTCTACCGGGCCCTGCGCCGCCGCGAGCTACCGCAAGAGGTGCACAATCAGCTTGCCCGGCTGGCCACGGTGGCCCGGGCCCTGCCCGAAGAGGGGCTCGAGCTGCCCTCGCAGGAAGCCATCGATCGGGCCTTGCGCCGTCTGTGCGAGGGGAGAACGCGGCTGGAGGACGTGCCCCTTTTTGCTCTGGTGGGTGAGCTGGGGCTGCCCCAGAATCGCCTGGATCAACTGGCACCCAACTCGGTCTCTCTGCCAGGCCGGGGGCGGGTCAAGATTCACTACGAGAGCGACCGGGCCCCCTGGTTGGCCTCACGACTTCAGGACTTTTGCGGGCTGAAGCAGGGCTTCACGGTGGCCAGGGGGAGAGTGGCGGTGGTCTTGCACCTGCTCGCCCCCAACCAGCGTCCGGTGCAGCTGACCACCGACCTGGCGGGCTTCTGGGAACGCACCTATCCGAGTGTGCGCCGCGAGCTTTCCCGGCGCTACCCGCGTCACCCCTGGCCGGAGGATCCGACCGCGCCGCTGCCTCCCAGGGAGGCGCGCGGCCGACGTTGAACCGAGCCGGCATGAAAGTGCGTGACCTGATGAAAAGCCCTGTCCTGTCAGTGGGGCAGGAGACCTCCCTGCAGGAGCTGGTCGAGCTATTGGACCAGAAAATGATCACGGGTGTTCCTGTGGTGGACGGCGACGGGAAGGTGATCGGCGTGGTTTCTCGCTCGGACGTGGCCGTACACTGGTCGCGCAGCGAGGACGGCGAGGACCTGCGGGTCCAGAGCGTCTCTGAAATCATGACCCCCTTTGCGTTCCAGGTCCGGGCCGAAGACGAGGTGGTGGGGTTGGTGGATACGATGCTGGCCGGAGGCATCCACCGGGTGGTGGTCTCCGACGACGAGGGCCGGCCGGTGGGCATCGTCACCAGCATGGACATCGTGCGCGATTATCGGCGACTGCTTGGCTGAGCAGCAGCACATCAAGCTGGACTCGTTCCTCAAGTGGCAGGGCCTGGTGGAGACCGGCGGGCATGCCAAGCAGCTCATTCAGGGCGGCGAGGTGCGCGTCAACGGCGAGGTGGAGACCCGGCGCGGCCGCAAGCTGCGCGCGGGCGACCGGGTGGAGCTTGGTGGGCAGACCGTGACCGTTCCGGACTTGTCGTCATGAAGGTTTGCTCCGCCGACGGCTCCGCGCTCGACGAAGGTCTTCCCCGGTAGGTTCGCAGTCGAAAACCCTCCTGACACGGTTTTCGTCTGTGCATATTGGGCTGGAGGTCCGGCCGCCTACTCCGACACCACAAGGGGGCTTAGCGGCTCGACCTCTGGCGCTGACGCCGGCCTTCGCCAGGAGGATTCCGCCGCCCATTCGCGCGACCGAGAAAAAAGAAGAACCCGGGTCCTACGTGAAGACCCGGGCGAAGACAAACGCCTGGTGGGCCAGGTTCAGGAACTTGAATCCTTGCCCTTGAGGAATCGCGACGGAAGTCGCCGGGCTGCCAGCTTGCGCAGGCTGGCTTGTCCGGCATCTCCGGGCTAGGTCAGCGAGCGATGGCGCTCGGACACGGCCGCGGCCCCCTCGCCGCTGAAGCGCACGGCAGCCACGGTGCTGATGGTGAAATTGCTCACCTTGGCTCCATCCGCGGTCATCGGGTTGTCGAACCTGGCGTAAAGCGTGCTCAGCAGGGCGTCCTGCTCGTCGCGATTGAGCCGTACCGTCTCGCTGTGAGAGTTCTGGGGATCGCTCAGCAGCGAGATATGGCCACCGATGTCGGTCACTCCCGGGGTTACGGGATGAAGGTGTCCGACCTGGCTCTCGGTCTGCACGAGGAAGGCGCGCTTCTCGCCCGAGGCAGTATCAAAGTCGACCTGGAAGCGGCCCGCGGCGAACGGCTGGGGGGCTTCGGGGCGATAGATCTTGGTTTGCGGGAGGCCGCGCGTGGTATGTTTCACGCCCTTGATCTCGCCGTCCTTGAGCTCGTCGAGGAAGGCCTTGACTTCCGAGCGCACCTGGGGCTCGGCGGCCGGCTCATCGAGCTGGGCGATCGGCTTGTGGGGGTCGGCTCCGGCCGTCTTGGAAGGGCTGACGGTGACCTTGATCCCCCCCACTTCCAGAGTCACCTGAGCCCCGGTGGCGTTCGCCATTTGGGCAGCCTGCTTGGTGACGGCTTCGACCTGCTTGCCGATGTCCACGCTTTCGGACGGGTCAGGGGTCTCTTCGGGCTCGACCCGGCGGCGGCGGTTCCCGCCCTGCAGGCAGCTGCCTCCGGTGATGGCTGAGTTGGGCTGGGTGTAAATGTTCATTCTGGTCTGTCCCCTCGAATCGTAATCTTCTTCGTGGGCAGTTTAGGAAGGGGGGCTAAAATTTTTCTGAACGCACTGACCAGGATTCCCAGATCCTGCCAGGCTGCCGGCCGATTCCGGGCTCCTGTTCGGGGACGGATCATGATCCGGTTCCGAGCCCGATCACAACGAACGCGTGTTCCGGGCTCCTGTCCGGGGACGGATCATGATCCGGTTCCGAGCCCGATCACAACGAACGCGCGTTCCGGGCACGGATCCGGTTGTGGACTCAGCCTTGAGCCAGCAACATGCGCAGCTCGCGTGGCAGGAGCCCGCCCCGGTCCACGCGCTCGGAGACCTCGTCGAGCAAAGCGTCGGGATTGAACTCCAGAGATGACTCAGCACTCGAGACCGAGGTGGATTTGAGCTGCTTATAGGGTGCGGGGAGCTCCTTCATGCTGGCTTTCAGCTCCATCAGCTCTTGCACCGAGTGCGGGGCTTCGGGAATGGGTCTGCTCAGCGCGCTGGTGAGACCATTGAGCACCGCGGGAGCGCCCTCTTGCTCGGATTCGAGGGAGGTCTCCACCCGGTCGTCATCCTCGCGCTTGCCTTCGGAGGTGGAAGGCGAGGAAGATCCGGTGGCCCGCTTGCTGGCCGACTGCTGGCTCAACCTGCTGGTCTCGGGCGACTGGCTGGTCTCGGGAGCGGGCTTGCTGGTGGAGGTCTTCTTGACGGGAGCTTCTTGCATAACCTCATGATGGCGCGTCGCAGAGCGCGTGGGACCGCAGTGGCGGTTATCCTTGTGTAAAAATCGTTACCGTTTTGTTGCGGCTCCAGTTGCGCACGCTGATAGCGGTGGTAGAATCCGCTTTAAAGTTACGCGCACGGTCCCGTGGGCTCTGATTTCGCGCACGACTGTAGCTGAGCCAGAGCCAGGTGGCGCGTGGGCTCGAAGCCAGCCGCTAGCTCAAGCAGGGGGATGGCCTGCTGACGCTGCCCGAGGGCTAACCGGGCGCTGGCCAGACGCAGAGCGTAGAAGCCGTTCTCGGGCTCGATCTCGAGGGCTCGGGCCAGCTGGGCGGCCGCCTGGTTCCATTCCTCCAGCAGCAGGTGGCCGTAACCGAGCATGCCAGGGGCGGTGGCCTGGCCGGGGTCGAGCTGGGCCACCCGAGTCAGGTGGGTCATCCCTTCTCGCAACGAGCCGTTGAGCATCAGGCTGGTTCCCAACTGGGCCAGGCAATCGGCCTGATCGGGCATGAGCGTCACGGCTCGCCGAAAGGCTTCCACCGCCAGGGCGGGACGGTCGAGCAGGCCGTAGACCAGGCCCAGCGTGTGCCACACGAAACCCGAGCCCTCGGGCTGCCTTTCGAGCTGAGCCAGCAGCTCGCTCAGGGCCTGATCGTAGTGGCCGCCGGCCAGGTGGCCCAGGGCCCGGTCCACCGGATCGTCCTGATCAAGCCAGTCGAGTGACGCCTCCTGGCCTGGCCCGGCGGCCTGAGCGTGCCGCGGGCGGGCCAGCAGACTGAACTCGCGCAGCAGCGGACGCAGGGCCCGCGCCCCGGGCACCACCTGGTAGTAGTCCTGGCGTGCGAACTCGGTTTCCCGACCCTGGAAGCTGCAGCCCCCGGGCAGCTCGGTGCCCCGCTCGCGGAAGTGTCCAAAGACTCGACACGAGAAGGGCCGGTGGTCATAGATGCCGCAGCCGTTCTGATAGTGGGGGCAGTGCTCAAAGACCAGCCGCCCCTCTTCGTTGCGCTCGCGGGCAGCGTAGCTCGCGAGACTCTCAGCCGCCCAGGGACCGACCTTCCAGCCCACGTAAGCCAGCTCGAGCGCGGAGATTCGATGGGTGAGATGGCCCGTGGCAGTACAGCAAGCAAAGCAGCTCTGGCAGGGGTTCCCCTCAACAGCGGGGAGCTGTTGCTCGGCGTAGAGGCGCTCGAGCTGGAGCAGCAGGTCCTGGCTCACGAGATCCGGATGCCCTTGCCGCCGCCCGGGGGCAAGAAGGGGGCTCGGGCGAGGGCGACGAGCCATTGCGGGTGGGAAGCAGCTCTACCCTGGCCGTCAGCTCGGGAGCGCGGGTTGCCCCGGCCTTTCCAGCCTGTGTCCCACAACCAGACCTGCCAGGGGAGCAAAGCGAGCTCCGCCCCGCAGCCCAGCCTGCTGCCTCCAGGTTCGGACGGGCGCCATTTCCCCAGGATGAGCGGCAGGGCCATGGGCGGGGGATTTCCCCCTCTCTTTACCGAATGCCTTCAGCGCGTTAGCATGCTACCAATGAGGATCGATCAGCCCCGGGCGGCCGCCTGGGCCGGAAATGCAGCCGCAGGCTCGGCCCTGCCGGCCCTGCCGCCCAATGATCACCCGCTGGCGCTGGACCCTTCCCGCACGCGCCTGCTCGGCCCGAATGGGGAGGCTCTCTCGTTTCCCACCGATGGCAGCGTCTTCACCATCGGCCGCGAGCCCCACAACGCACTGCAGATTGACCATGCCTATGTGAGCCGACAACACGCCCACGGCACCTGGCGCAACGGTAAGCTCTGGATCTGCGATACCTCGAGCAACGGCACCTTCGTCAACGGCCAGCGCGCGCCCGCCAACGTCTGGCAGGCGGTGCCCCCGGGAGGCATACTGGACCTTGCTGGCTGCCGGCTGACCATGGCTCTGGGTGGCTCCCAAACCATCATGGCCCGGCTCGACCATTTGAAGGCCACGCCCGATCAGCACCAGTTGCGCCTCGGCGATGGCAGCACGGTCTCCGTGCCCGAGCCGGGAACGACCATCCGGGTGGGTCGCCAGCCGACCAGCGAGGTGCACCTGACCGAGGGATCGGTCAGCCGTTCTCACGCCGATCTGCGCTACGACCTGGGTCGTCTCTACGTGCGGGATGCGGGCTCGACTTATGGCACCTACCTCAACGGCCAGAAGGTCGAAAGCGACCGCTGGACCGAGGTGCCCGAGGGAATGAGCCTGCAGTTCGGGCGCAACCCCAACAACACCCTGACGATGGAGCCCAGGGGGCCTCTGCTGGTCACCTTCTTCGGCGATAGCTCAACCCCCGACATCGGCGGTCAGGTCGAGGCTCAGGGGGGCCGCTTCGAGCGGGCCATCTCCAACCACAGCGCCCCCGCCTTGGTGCGGGGCACGGTGGCCCGCGGCTCGGCCCTCAAGGAGCTGGGCCTGACCGCCCTGCCGGCCCTCTGCGTGGCCGAGGCCGGGGCCGGCGGAGCGCTGGCCATCGCCGGCGCGACCCTGGCCGCAGGTGGAGCGGTAGCCAGCGGATTGGCTCTGGCCGGCGTGGGGATCGGGGTGGCCGCCTTTGGCGTCTGGGCCGCCCGCAGCACGCGCAGCATGTGGAAAGGCGGCATTGAGGCCCTCAAGAAACGCCTCAAGGGACTGTCGGTGCAGCCGAGCTCGTGGAAGCACGTGCAGCAGGCGTTCGTCTCGAAGGGGCCGAGCATCAAGCAGTTCAGCCAGCTCTGGGCCGAGAACCAGGCCCGCTACCCCACCTCCCGGCACGTGGTCTTCCTGTCCGGGCACGGCGACCAGAAGGGCGCGGCCGGCTTGAAATACTCCGAGGTGGGCCAGGTGGTGAAAGGGGCCGACGCCATCTTTCTGGATGCCTGCAACGGGGCCCAGATCGAGTCTTTGAGCCAGCTGACCGGCTCGGCCCGGGTGGCGGTGGCCTCCGAGCACACCGTCCGGGGTTACGGCTTCCCTCTGGACGCTATGTTCGGGCGCAGCAACTTCCCCGACCAGCCCCGCGACCTGGGCGCCGCCCTGGTGCAGGCGGCCAGCCAGAGCATGCCGGCCCAGTCGCTGGTGGCGGTGGACCTGAAGGTGATGAAGCAAGAGCTCTATCCGGCTCTGGAGCAACTCGGCCGCTCGCTGCGCCAGGCCAGCCAGAACGGATTGTCGGGGCCCATCAAGCAGGCGCTTGACTCCAGCCTGACGCCTTCCAACGGTCCGGGTGGGTTTGGCAAGAAGATCGACCTGGGCAGTTTCCTGGCCAGGCTGGGAGAGAATCCTCAGCTGCGCTCGCCGGAGCTTTCCGGGGCGCAAGCCGCCTTGAACAAGACCATCCTGTCCATGGTGGGTAACGGCACGGTTTCCTTTGATCGTGGCGGCAACAAAGCGCTGCCGGCCGGGTTCAGCGAGTTCCTCTCTCGCATCTGAGAGGGAATCGGTCCGGAGCTGAGAACGGCCGGCCCATGAAACGAGTGCTCCTCCTGATGCTTCTCCTGGCGGCGATGGCCCCGGCCGAGAATCTCTCCAGCCTGCCCCGGACCATCGCCTGGAGTCCTGACGACCAGCTCGTCGCGGTTGCCCACGAGGACAAGGTATCGGTCTACGACCTCTCCTCGAAGAGCAAGCTGTACTCGCTGGATTCTCCTCGCACGACCAGCCTGGCATTCAGCCCGGACGGCAAGACGCTGGCCCTGAGCCGGGCAGGGGAATGGCTCTTCCTGCACCGAGCTCGCAACGGCGAGAGGCTCTGGAAGTCGGGCTCGGGTCGCAAGCCGGAGGACGCCCGGTACACCGGGCTGTCCGTGTTCTTCCTGCCAGATGGTCAGTTGATCACGGTGGGAGCGGAATATGTAGGCCGCAGCGCTCCTGACCCATTCCTTCGCTGGTACAACCCCGGAACCGGTCAACAGGTGCGTAAGCTCGCCTTCATCGGGGCTTTCGCCACCCTGGATCGAAAGCTCGCTGCAGTGACTGACCGCGACAGGCTCGACCTGATCGATCTGGCGACCGGGAAGGTCCTGCGCACCCTCAGGCGGTCGGACAGCCTGGTTTCCATCGGTCTCCTGGAGCCGGGAGAGAAGTTCATCGAGGAAGAGCAGGGGCCCCAGGAGGGCTCCAAGCGTGGGCCCGGCACCCTCCTGCTGATAGACGTGAGCTCTGGCAAGGAGGAGAAGCTCTCGAAGATTCCTCCGGTCGTCGGCTCGATGCCCGACGGGCGATTGATTCGGGCCTACGGGGATGGGATCTACGACCCTGCAACCAGGAAAACGGTCATCACCAAAGGCTGGCCTCAGGACGCTGCTGGCTCGCTGGTGGTGGTTGATGATCTGAGCGGCCCTCTTCGGGTGCTCGACAGTCGTACCGGCCAGCTCAAGCTCACCCTGCCCGAAGGCTCGTCCATGCCGTTCTTCAGCCATGACGGAAAGTCTCTCGCGTCCCGGTCCGCCACAGCGACAGTGATTTACGATACCTCGACCTGGAAACCCGTTCTTCAGTTGCCTTAGCCTAACCGGCGAGGACTTGCTTTGGCGTGAGAGTCGAGGCGAATGCAGCTTTCGCCCCATGTCCGGGCCGCAAACACAGTTCTAACATACCGCTTATCCAGCGCCAACATCTGCCGGTGCATCCTAAGCTCGACCATTTGGTTCCCGGAGGTTCCTACCCTTGGCTGCCACCATCGAACGACACGAATTCCAGGCCGAGGTCCGTCAGCTGCTCGAGCTGATGGTGCACTCGATCTACTCCAACAAGGACATCTTCCTGCGCGAGCTGATCTCCAACGCGTCCGACGCACTCGACAAGCTGCGCCTGGAGAGCCTGACCAACTCCGAGCTCGAGGTCCAGCAAGATCAGCTGGTGATCCAGCTCGAGACAGACCAGGCCGAGCGCACCCTGACCATCTCCGACAACGGCATCGGGATGAGCCGGGAGGAAGTGGTTGCCCACATCGGCACCATCGCCAAGTCGGGCACGGCCGAGTTCCTCAAGAAGCTCAAAGAAAGCCAGAGCTCGGCCGACCTGATCGGCCAGTTCGGGGTGGGCTTCTACTCCAGCTTCATGGTGGCCGACCGGGTCGAGCTCATCACCCGCCGCGCCAGCGAGGACGGGGCCACGCGCTGGAACTCGACCGGCGATGGTACTTACGCCCTGGAGGAGGCCGAGCGCTCCGAGCACGGCACCACCATCATTTTGCACCTCAAGCCCGAGGACCGGGAGAACTCGCTCTTCGACTATACCTCCGAGTGGAAGCTGCGCGAGATCGTCAAGCGCTATTCCGACTTCATCAACTATCCCATCAAGCTGCGCACTGAGCGCAAGGAAGTGGACAAGGACGAGCACGGCAAGCCGGTCGAGGGCGCCATCCCGCGCACCATCGTCGAGAACGAGCAACTCAACTCCCAGAAGGCTCTCTGGGCGCGTCCCAAGGAAGTGGTCAGTGCCGACGAGTACAACCAGTTCTACCGCCACCTGAGCCACGACTGGGAAGAGCCGCTGCGCACCATGACCTTGAAGGCCGAGGGCACCTTCGAGTATCAGGCTCTGCTGTTCTTGCCCAGGCACGCCCCCCCGGATCTCTATATGCGCGAGGCCAAGCGCGGGCTGCAGCTCTACGTCAAGCGCGTCTTCATCATGGACGACTGCGAGGAGCTGCTGCCCGAGTACCTCCGCTTCGTCAAAGGCGTGGTGGACGCCCAGGACCTGTCCCTCAACATCTCCCGCGAGATCCTGCAGAAGGATCGCCACATCCAGTTCATGCGCAAGCGCCTGGTGAAGAAGGTGCTGGAGACCCTGGAGGAGATGAAGAGCGACGCTGACGAGGACTACCAGGTCTTCTGGCGCGAGTTCGGGCGGGCCCTCAAGGAGGGCATCTACTCGGACCACGAGTCGCGCGAGAAGTTGCTGGATCTGGCCCTGTTCCGCTCCACCCATGATCCCGAGAAGCTGACCACCCTGGCCGACTACGTGGCCCGCATGCCCGAAGGACAGGACAAGATCTACTTCCTGACCGGCGAGAACCTGGCCGCGCTGGAGCGCTCGCCCCACCTGGAGGGCTTCAAGGCCAAAGGCTACGAGGTCTTGCTGATGACCGACGCGGTGGACGAGATCTGGATCGGCACCATGCCCACCTTCCAGGAGAAGACCTTCCAGTCGGTGGCGGCGGGCGACGTGGAGCTGGCTGAGGAGAACAAGGAGAAGCGCGAGGAGTTCGCCACGCTGCTGGCCTGGATGGGCGGCAAGCTGGAGGCTCACATCAAGGAGGTGCGCGTCTCGAGCCGCCTGACCAGCTCGCCGGCCTGCCTGGTAAGCGATCCCAACGAGATCCCGCCCAACCTGGAGCGGCTGATGCGGGCCATGGGCCAGGAGGTTCCGGCCATCAAGCGCATTCTGGAGGTCAATCCCGACCATCCCCTGCTGGTGCGCATGAAAGCTGTCTATCAAGCCAAGCCGGACGACCCCGCCCTGGCCGAGCAGAGCGAGCTGCTCTACGGTCTGGCCGTGCTGGCTGAGGGCGGCGATCTGCCCGACGCGTCCCGCTTCACCCGCTTGCTGGGTGAGCTGATGGTCAAGGCTCTGGAGGAGCCTGCTCCCACGAAGGCCGCATCCAAGAAGAAGAAGTCGGCCGAGTAGCGGTCCAGGGCAGCCAGAAGCGGGCACCATCTGGTGGTGCCCGCCTCACTCATTCAGGACCGTCCACGGACACGCCCGAATGGGGCGCCCTTTTCAGGTCAGTCGCCGGGTCAGTCTGCGGCTGTGCCCCAGCGCCGGAACAGTCGATGCTCCAGGCCGAGCTGGTCGAGCACTTTCCCCACCGTGTGGTCCACGATGTCCAGTACGGTCTCGGGATGGTGGTAGAAGGCCACCATCGGCGGCAGGATGGTGGCCCCCATCTCGGTGGCGGCCACCATGTTGCGCAGGTGGCCCAGGTGGAGTGGGGTCTCGCGGGGCACGAGCACCAGGGGGCGGCGCTCCTTGAGGTGCACGTCGGCGGCGCGCAGTAGAAGGCTTTCCCCGAGGGAGTGGGCTACCGCGGCCAGGGTCTTCATGCTGCAGGGCGCGACCACCATGGCCTTCGTGAGAAACGACCCCGAGGCGATGGGCGCGGCCAGGTCGCGGTCATCGTAGACCACGTCGGCCAGGGCCCGGACCTTCTCAAGCGGCCAGTCGGGTGCTTCGTGCTGCAAGGTCAGGCCGACCGAGCTCGAAAGCACGAGGTGCGCCTCGATCTCGGGCTGCTCGCGCAGGACCTGCAACAGCCGCACGCCGTAGATCGGGGCGCTGGAGCCTGAGATTCCCACCACGATCCTTTGCATCCGGGACTGGTTGTAGATTCTCTGGCCAGAACCTGCTACACTGAAGTTCGACTGAAGGCGAGGAGGGCTCTCTTGAAACTGACGAAAATCCTGTCGTTCTTACTGTTGCTGGTGCTGGCGCTGATCGCCATCAAGCTGGTGGTCGGCGTGGTTTCCACGGCGGTCAAGTTGACCGTCGGGGTGCTGTTCCTGGCGGGCCTGATCACCGTGACCAGGTTTTTCTTCCAGCGCAAGAGCTAGCTTCAACCAATACCCGATCGAAAAGGGCGCCGTGAGGCGCCCTTTTGCGTCTCTTTGAGGCGGGGAAACGCCCTCCCTATCGCGAATGCCCACCCGATAGGCCTGATGATGTGTTCATAATTTGTTAAAAAAAAGTTCAAAAACTCTTGCCAGAGGACCGATTTTCGTATTATTCTTGGGCCACGTTTTCAGGGATGTTTTAGAGGGGACCGGTAGAATCTGCACAATCGAGCCAGTGACATACGTTTTTGACCTGCGTTGGTCATGACCGTCTCTAGCTCAAGTTTCGAGGAGGCTCACGATGGACGCAGCGATGGGAATTCAACAGGGCGGCAACACGGTCAACCGTGCAGGCGGCACCGTTCGTAATGGAGGCCCCCAGAGTGCGGCCAGCCTTCCAAATGATGTGGTGAACATCCAGGCCCCCCCGCTGACCCAGCCCCAGGCGGCCACCACTCCCCAGACTGCGGCCACGACCCCGCAGTCGGCCGCTCCGATGGCCCCCAACTCGCTGGCCCAGCAGCCCCAATCGGCCGCCATCAGCGGCGCACCCACTTCGCTCTTCGTCGAGCCCGAAGCCGGCTGGATGCCTCAATCGGCCGTCGGCAGCGCGACCCCCCTCAACGTCAGCACCCCCATCGCCGCAGCCGCCCAGACCGAAGCGCCTCCTCCCGACGCCGACCCGGGTGCCCGCTGGCTGATTGGACCCCGCGGTCGCCTGGTCACCACCAAGAGCGCCGTCGACGTCCTCAGCAAGATCTCCCAGGCCGTGAACCTGGCCGACGCCGACTACTGCAAAGCCTTCGGCGCCCAGCCCGACCGCTCGGCCATTCTGCTCACCGGTGGCACCGGCGCGGGCAAGACGGCCGGCATCAAGTGCCTGGCCAGCTATACCGGCAACCCCCTGGTGCGCGTCAACCTGCACGACAACACCGACGAGCTTGAGCTCTTCGGCGGCTACAAGCCCAACCCCAAGGGCCCGGGCTTCACCTGGGTGGACGGCTTGGTCACCTCAGCGGTGCGCAATGGTTACTGGTTGATGCTTGACGAGCTCAACCTGGCCGAGCCGGCCGTGCTCGAGCGCCTCAACGCGCTGCTCGACGGTGACGATTTCGTGGTGCTGACCGAGAAGTCCGATGGCGAGGTCGTGAAGGCTCACCAGGACCTGCGAGTCTTCGCCACCATGAACCCCTCCAGCTACGAAGGCCGCAAGGACCTGTCGGCGGCCATGATGGACCGCTTCAAGAAGAAGATCTGGGTGGATCAGCTCCCGCCCGAGGAGATGGTGCAGGTGGTCAAGGCCACCGACATCGCCAACGGCCTGGTCGGAGCCTGGTCCAACGATCCCAAGTGGTTGGACAAGCTCAAGACCGCCAGCCCCACAGCCTTCGAGTCGGCCCAGCAGGCCGAGGCCCAGGGGTACAAAGCAAAAGACCAGATGTTCGCCGCCGCCCTGGCGCTGGCCAACAAGGTCGTGACCGGCAACCACGATGAGGATCCTCCCACCAACGCCGAGAAGCAGATGGTCAACTCGATCCCGCAGAAGCTCGACGACAAGGTCCTGATGTCGCTGGCGATGTTCCACTCCAAGATCGCGGCGATGTGCGAGAAGCGCGAGCTGGGCAAGAAGGGTGGCCCGTATCCCTTCACCCTGCGAGACATGCTCAAGTTGACCCAGCGCGTGGACAATGATCGCAAGACGAATCCCAACGCCAACCCGCAGCAGCTCTTGTGGCGTCACTCGGTGGACCTCTATGTGAACCGCTTCATGAGTGACGTGGACCGCGACCGCGTGACCGACCAGCTGGGCGTGGCCCTCTTCGGCACGAAGTCCAACCGCCCCGGGCTGACCGTCACCGGCGACGCCAAGTGCGACGATAAGAACTGCACCATCGGCGACGTGACCCTTCCGGTCAACCAGCTCGACCCCAACAACAAGGATAACTCTTACATCCCCAAGATCAACCCCAACTTCACCTGGACCGCCTCCACGGTGGACAAGGTTGCTGCGCTGGCCCGCTCGGTCAAGCTCGACGAGCCGGTTCTGATCGTCGGCCCGACCGCCGCCGGTAAGACCACCGGTATCCGCCAACTGGCCGCCATGACCAAGACCCAGCTTCGGCGCTTCAATCTCTCGATGGGCACCGACACAAGTCAGCTGATCGGCGGTTACTACCCCATCGAGCGCGACAGCAACCAGAGCTACCAGTTCAAGAACGGCGTGCTGTGCGACTCGGCCACCGGCAAGCCCATCGAAGGCAAGTACGAGCTGAAGGGCGGCAAGTTGATCGACCTCAACAGCGGTGAGGCCCTGTTCCAGTGGCGTGACGGCATTCTGGTCGATGCGATGAAGAAGGGGCAGTGGGTCATTCTCGATGAGATCAACCTGGCCGAGCCGTCTGTGCTCGAGCGCCTCAACTCGCTGCTCGACCCGGACCGGATGCTGGTGCTCACCGAGAAAGACGGCGAGAAGGTGGTGGCCAACTCCAACTTCCGCATCTTCGGCACGATGAACCCGGCCACGGGCGAGTATGAAGGGCGTAACGAGCTCTCCCCGGCGATGCGCAACCGTTTCACCGAGCGGTGGTATCCCGAGATCCTCGACAAGGGCGAGCTGACCGCCATCGCCACCAAGATGTTCGAAGGCACCTCCAAGGTGGCCCAGATGGACATGAACACCCTGATGCCTGCCAAGATGCAGCCGATGGATGCCAACTTCAACAAGAAGCTGGCCGAGACGGCCGTGGACATCTTGCTCGACCTGCGCAAGATGGCCGACGACGGTCAGCTCCAGACGGCCCACAAGGACGGTTACCGTTACACCATCCGCTCGTTGGAAACATTCGTCCGCTTCGTGCGCACGGCTCCCGAGGGTCTGGTCACGCCAGATCCCAAAAACATCCGCAAGACCATCACCTACGACTGGAAGAAGACCATCGCCGACGGCGTGAAGTACACCTTTGCCGACGGTCTGCGCGAGCCCGAGTCCCGCAAGCTCGTCGAAGCCAAGGGCCAGCAGTACGCGCAGAAGTTCTAAGGGACGAAAGGATACCAGGCCGTCATGGATATCACCCGACTCGACGCAGGCCGGTTCCAGCAGCCGACTCCTGCTTCCCTGAACCAGAATCAATCCCCGCAACAGCTCGACCAGGTGCAACTGAGCGCCGGTTGGTGGCCCTTCGGCAAGAAGAAGGAAGAAGAAGAGCCCGCCAAACCACCTGCCCAGCGTTTGCAACAGCCGGGCGCGGGCAATGCTCCGCAGCAGCCGGTCAATACGCCACCGGTGCAGGTGCAGCAGCCGGTGCAGGCTGCGTCCACCGCTCAGGGGGGCGATGCCCAGCCAGTGGCCAGCTCAGGAGCTGCTTCCGCTCCTCAGATCGACCCCAACGATCCCCGGCTTGAGGCTCTCCGGCAGCGCATGGAGACCATCGGGCGCTCGTTCGGCGACGAGGACATGGAGATCAAGCCCGGCACCAAGTGGGGCTATGACCGCAACAACAACGCGTTGACCTATGTTCCCGAAGACCTGATCGACAAGTCGGAAGACTACGCCGTGGGCAAGGCGCTGCAGGAGTCCTCCAAGGCTCGCTACAGCGCCTACGTGACCGAGCCTGAGCTAGCTCAGAGCGAGACCTTCAACTACCTGCAGAACTCGGTGGAGGATCCGGCTGTGGCCGAGATTCTCTCTTCGCGCTACTCGGGCGCCCGCAGCTACGTCAAAGAGGTCATGGACGAGGACATTTTTGCCGAGCGCGAGCGCATGCAGGAGAGGCTGGCCGTCAAACTGGCCGAGGAGTCTCAGGGCAAGCTGACGGTTGAGCAAGCTCGCCAGGTGGTCGAGACCAGTGGCCTTCAGGTTCCGCGTCACATGCAGTATGGCATGGGCGTGATGAAGGAGTGGTACCAGGACGGAAAGCCGGACGAGGACATCAAGGACCCGGCCGTGCGTAAGGCCCTGGACGATACCCGGGGCGACGTGCAGGAAGCTTATCGCCTCAAGCGCGAGGTGTTTCGCGACGACCTGACGCCACTGGAAGTGCGTGAGCAGGCTGAGGACCGCTACAAGATCGTCAAGGAGAAGGTGCTGCCGGCTTACCAGCAGCTCGTCGACCAGGACATCAAGGACCTCGAGCAGGCCCTGCAGGGCCAGAAGCCCCAACAGCAGCAGCAGAGTGGCCAGAGCGGTCAGTCGGGTCAGAGCGGTCAGTCGGGCCAGAGCCAGCAGGGCCAGCAGAGCCAGCAGGGTCAGCAGAGCCAGCAGGGTCAGCAGAGCCAGCAGGGTCAGCAGAGCCAGCAGAGCCAGCAGAGCCAGCAGAGCCAGCAGGGTCAGTCGGCTCAGCAGAATCAGCAAGCGTCCCAGGCCTCGCAGCAGGCCCAGCAGGCCATGCAGCAGGCCGGTCAGTCGATGCAGCAGGCCGGTCAGCAGCTTCAGCAGGCCGGTCAGAAGCAGCAGCAGGCCGGTCAGGCCGGTGGCCAGCAGGCCCAGCAGGCCGGTCAGCAAATGGAGCAGGCCGGCAACGAGATGTCTCAGACTCAGCAGCCCCAGGAGGGCCAGCCCAACCAGGGTATGCAGAAGGCCGCCCAGTCGATGCAGAGCTCGGCTCAGCAACTCGAGCAGATGCAGCAGCAGATGGCTCAGAATCCGCAGCAGGCGCAGCAGGCGGCTCAGCAGGCCATGCAGGATCCCAAGCAGATGCTCGAGGCCATGCACAACAACCCGCAGCTGGCCCAGCAGATGATGGAGCAGATGCAGAAGAACCCGCAGCTGGCTCAGCAGATGGCCGAGCAGATGCGCCAGGAGATGCAGAAGAATCCGGAGATGGCTCAGAAGCTGCAAGAGGAGCTGCAGAAGAATCCGCAGCTGGCTCAGCAGATGGCTGACCAGATGCAGCAGCAGGCCGCTCAGAATCCCCAGACCGCCCAGCAGGCCATGCAGGAGATGCAAAAGAGCAATCCCCAGATGGCCGAGCAGGCGGCCCAGCAGGGGCAGCAGCAGGCTCAGCAGAGCCCCCAGAACATGCAGCAAGCCATGGAGCAGCTGGCCAAGAATCCCGAGATGGCCAAGCAGCTGCAGGAGCAGTTGCAGAAGAACCCCGAGATGGCCAAGCAGATGATGGAGCAGATGCAGGAAGAGCTCAAGAAGAACCCTGAGCTGGCCCAACAGATGCAAGAGCAGATGCAAAAGCAGGCCCAGCAGAACCCGCAGCAGGCTCAGCAGATGCAACAGGCCATGCAGCAGGCGATGCAGCAGAATCCGCAGCTGGCCCAGCAGATGATGGACCAGATGCAGCAGAACGCTCAGCAGAATCAACAGAGCGCCGAGCAGATGCAGCAATCTCTCCAGCAGGCCATGTCGAAGAACCCTGAGCTTCAGAAGCAGATGATGCAGGAGCTGGCCAAGGATCCCAAAGCCAACCAGGCGATGCAAGAGGCTGCCAAGAAGATGGCCCAGGCCAGCACGCCCGAAGAGAAGCAGCAAGCCATGCAGGAGATGGCGCAGAACAAGGACGTCCAGCAAGCGGCTCAGAACGCGCTCAAGAACAACCCGCAGATGGCTCAGGAGATGATGCAAGAGATGCAGAAGCAGGCTCAGCAGAATCCCCAGATTCAGCAGCAAATGCAAGAGGCGATGCAGCAGAACCCGCAGCTCGCCCAGCAGGCGATGCAGGAGATGCAGAAGCAGGCTCAGCAGAATCCGCAGCAGGCCCAGCAGATGCAGCAGCAGATGAAGGAGGCCATGCAGAACAATCCCGAGCTGGCTCAGCAGATGCAGCAGGCCATGCAGCAGAATCCGCAGATGGCCCAGCAGGCTGCGCAGCAGATGCAGGAGGCGATGCAGAAGGATCCCAAGCTGGCCGAGCAGATGAAGCAGCAGATGCAGCAGGCCATGCAAGAGAATCCCGAGCTGGCCAAGCAGATGCAGCAGCAGATGCAGGACGCGGCCAAGAAGGACCCCAAGCTGGCCGAGCAGATGCAGCAGCAGATGCAGCAGGCCATGAAGGACAATCCTGAGCTGGCCAAGCAGGCTGCCCAGCAGCTCGAGCAGCAGATGCAGCAAGATCCGAACCTGAAAAAGCAGGTCGAGCAGCAGATGCAGCAGGCCATGAAAGACAACCCCGAGCTGGCCAAGCAGATGGCTCAGCAGATGCAGGACGCGATGCAGAAGGACCCCCAGCTTGCGCAGAAGATGCAGCAAGAGATGGAAAAGGCCATGCAGAACGACCCGAAGCTGCGCGAAGAGATGCAAAAGCAGCTCGAGCAGCAGCAGCAGCAGCAGGCCAAGGAAGCCGCCGACCAGATGAAGCAGGCCGGCCAGCAGCTCGAGCAGGCCGCCAAGAACGAGAAGCAGTCGCCCCAGCAGATGGAGCAGGCCGGCAAGAACATGCAGCAAGCCGGCAAGCAGATGGAAGAGCTGGGCAAGAAGATGCAGCAGAACGGCCAGAAGGGCGGCGAGGAGATGGAGAAGGCCGGCAAAGAGCTGCAGCAGGCCGGCGAGAAGATGAGCGAGGCGGGCCAGAAGCTGCAGCAGGCTCAGCAAGAGCAGCAGCAGGGTCAGCAAGGTCAGCAGGGTCAGCAGTCGCAGCAGGGCCAGCAGTCGCAGCAGGGCCAGCAGTCGCAGCAGGGCCAGCAGGGCCAGCAAGGCCAGCAGGGCCAGCAATCCGGCCAGTCCGGGCAGCAGTCAGGCCAGGCCGGGCAGCAGTCGGGCCAGGCGGGTCAGCAGTCGGGCCAGGCCGGCCAGCAGTCCGGTCAGGCCGGGCAAAATGACCCCAACAACCAGGCGAACCAGAACCAGCAGGGTCAACAGAGCCAGCAGGGCCAGCAGTCCGGTCAGGGCAACCAGACCGGCAACGTGCCCGATCTGCCCAAGATGACCCCCGAAGAGGCCAAGGACCTGGCCAAGAAGGCCATCGAGAACCTGACCAAGGAAATGAACGAGAAGATGGAGTCGAAGAACGACGACGTCCGTCGCGGCGGCAATGCGCCTCCCCGTTCCAACCAGAACAAACAGAACCAGCAAAACCAGCAGTCCCAGCAGGGGCAACAGGGACAGCAGGGGCAACAAGGTCAGCAGTCCCAGCAGTCCCAGCAGTCCCAGCAAGGTCAGCAGGGCCAGGGCAAGAACGACACGCCCGAGGTCAAGCACGGCGATCCCGCGCCCGAGGGCCAGCAGTCCGATGGCGGCCAGGGTGGCCAGACCTCCGACATCACTCTTCCCGACCTGGAAGAGCTGATCAAGATGAAGCAAGAGATGGAAGCCAAGTGGGAGAAGGAGCGGACCGACTACGACCGCTACCACTCCCAGGTGGCCACCTACGCCGACGAGCTCGCGGGCGAGCTGCGCAACTTCTTGCGCGAGACCGCCCGCCCGAAGTACAGCCGTCAGCCCACCGAGAAGGGCAAGAAGCTCTCGCTCAAGGGCGCCATGCGGGCCGAGGCCAACGAGTATCTCACCGGCCGGATGTCAAGCGACATCTGGCTCGAGCGTACCAAGCCCTCCAAGCGTGGTTACGAGTTCGAGTTCGTGCTCGACGAGTCCGGCTCGATGGGCGGCGACAAATGGCACAACGCCATCCGCGGCCTGATCCTGTCGAGCGAGGCGCTCGACGAGCTGGACATCCAGTTCGGCATCATCGGCTTCTCCAACGAGCCCAAAGTCCACAAGGAGCTCAAGGAGAAGTACACCGTCACCGAGCGCAACCGCGTGCTGGCCAGCATCGGCAGCGGCATGATGGGCGGCACCAATGACGCCGACGGCATCTGCGTGGCCATCCAGGCGATGCAGAAATCGGGCAAGACCGACTACAAGAAGACCATCATCGTCATCACCGATGGCGACGGCAAGTCGGCCGACGTGATGGCCATCCAGCGCATCCTGGAAGGCAAGGCCTCGCCCGACGAGCTGGCCTCCATCAAGCGCTCCTATCCCGAGAGCACCCACCACGTCGATTGGGACAAGGCCTTCAACTCCAAGATCAACATCATCGGGATGGGCATCGGAGAGGGCTGCTCGAGCGTCCAGCGAGTCTACGATGACAGCGTTCTTTGCCCGCATATCGAGAAGCTGCCCCGCATGTTGAGCGACTGCGTGCGCCAGCAGATCGAAGGAGAGGACGACAAGTTCGCCTAACCTTCCGCCAGGACCAGTCGGCACACGGCCCGAGCCCGTCTCGGGCCGTTTTGCTGCAAGCAAGCTGAGTGAATTGAGAAGCTGATGAGTGTAGACGTCAAAGAAGAGCGAGAGCGCATCCTGGCCTACCTGGTGCAGTCGCGCCGCACGGGCGACAACATCGCCATTCTGGGCGGTACCGAGCTGCCCGAGACCACCGTGTTCGAGTGCCTGCTGCAGGCCAACCCCGACCGCCGTCTGGTGCACCTGGATGCCACCCGCGCTCTGGATGACGCCCAGGTGGCAGCCAAAGTGAAGGAGGGCCTGGTGAGCAACGCCATTTTGCTGGTCACGCTCTCCGAGCAGGCCGGCGTGAGCGTCTTCAAAGCCCTGGAAGAGCTGCTTCAAGAAGACTCGCGCGATACGCCCGGGGTGGCTCGCACTCCTCGCCCGGCCAACTGGCAGCTGGTGGTGCACTCGCGCCCGGGCCCCTTCCCGTTCGAGGAGCTGTTGCCCGCCCGCCTGGCCCTGCCCTGATACGCCGCGTCCGGGGACACGCTTCAGAGAGTCGGGTTGGGGGAGCGGTCGTGCCCATTTCGCTGAAGTGCTCTGACACCGTTCTCCGGCTGCGCGACGCCGCTACAGGTCCGCCCGCCTACAATATTTTCTGGTGGCGGAGGCGGGGCAGGGGCTCCTCCGACGCAACAGGGGGGGCGTCGACTCAGTCGCCGGGAGGCTGGATGAGGCGAGTCAAACCCGCTCGCCGCTGGGGCTCGCTGGTTCAGATCCACCCCATCGGGCTGGACCGCCTATTCGATCTCGTCCACCCCGCCCAACTGGATCTCTCGCTGGAGCGCCTCGTTGGCGTGGGCCGGGCAGCCCTTGTCCAGGTAGGCCCGCACCAATCCGCGGTAAATGCGCGGGTTCTCCGGGTCGATGGAGGACATCTCCTGCAGCAGGCGCAGCCGATCATCCACCATGCTGAGGCGGTTGTAGAGCAGGAACAGATCGGTATAGTTGCTGCGGGTAACCTTCTTGGCGGCCTTCAGGTTGGCGAACTTCTTCTTGGCCGCTTCCACCTCGCGGGCTTGCAGGGCGGTCAGCACGTAGAACTTGTACTTGCGCACGACGATTTCGTCTTGCGGGGTCAGCACCTGCCACTGGTAGAGCCCTGCCTTGGCCATGGTGAAGGGCGCGCGGTAGGGGAATTTCCAGCGCGTCTCCTTGCTGGGGAACTCGTGCAAGAACTCATCCCATTCGTTGAACATCTGCACCCGGTACTGAGGAGTGCCGGCCAGCTGGCCCCACTGGAAGACGGGCGGATAAGCCCAGTTGGTGACACTGGCCAGCAAGAAGAGCTTCTCCTTCTCGTAAGCCCCGGGCTCCTCGGCCAGCACGAAGTCGGCTCCCTTGAGCTTGCGCATGAACATGTACGGGATGTCGATGGTGGCTCGCGAGCGGTCTCGGGCCGGGTCGCGACGAACGCTCCCCCCCTCGCTCACCTTGACCAGGTTCTTGAAGGCCACGTCGGCGGCGCTATCGGGATCGACGATCTCGAGATGATCGTCGAAGAAGAAGTTGACCACAATCTTACCCGGATTCCCGGTGCGGATCTGATCCTGCGGGCGCAGCAAATCCATCCAGTAGAGGGGGCGCCACTCGCCGTCGGGGCGCTTGATCTCGGCCGTGTTCCCATCGATCTGGGTGACGATGGCCACCGGGTTGTTCTCGGCCAGCTCGGTACTCTGGGCCAGGGCGGGCCAGACCAGCAAGCACAACAAAGCCACAAAGGGCAACATCACTCTCACGACCAGGGGCTCCTCTCAAATGTCTGGCTGCCGCCTTCGCCCCCCGGAGGAGCCGACCCTACCATCGCCTCAAGATGGCTCGAGGCCAAATTGCGCAGGTGCGGGTGGCTTACCCTCGCCTCGAGAGACTGGCGTAGAGCCCCGTCAGGCGGCGGACATAGGGTCCAATGGCGAACTCGCGGGCCGTCAGCCGGGCCCGCTGGCCCATCATCCGGCGCTGCTCGGCCTGGCCGAAGGCCTGCTGAAGCAGGGCCGCGTAGGCGCCCAGCTCGCACTCGCTGAGCAGACCGTCCTGACCGTGGGTCAGGGTGTCCTGAGTGCCGCAGGCGGCCACGGCCACCACCGGCAAGCCGCTGGCCAGCGCCTCGAGCACCACCAGGGGCTTCACCTCGGTGGTGGAGGTGATGGTGAAGAAGTCGGCGGCCGCATAGTAACCGGGCATGCGGGCATAGTCGACGCGGCCTGTGAAGCCTACTCGGCCCTCCAGGCCCAGCTCGCTGGCCAGCCGGCGCAGGTTTCCCAGCACCGGACCATCTCCCACGATGGCCAGCCGGGCCAGGGGAAAGTCGACCCGTGCGAAGGCCCGCAGCAAAAACTCGAGGTTCTTCTCCAGCCCGATGCGGCCGGCATAGAGGGCCACCACCTCCTGATCGGTGAAGCCCAGCGCTCTTCGGCTGGCTGTTCCCGCCACGTTCTCGAAGGCCGAGAGATCGATGGCGTTTGGGAGCACCTCCAGCCGGGTGCTGATGCGGTAGTCGCGCTCGATCACCTCGCGCATCACCGGCGAGGGACAGACGATCAGGTCGCAACGGGATGCATAGTCGACCACCAGACGCCGGCCCACGGCCTGGACCAGCTTCTTCTGAAAGGGGATGTAGTGGGCATACTGCTCATACTGGGTGTGAAAAGTGAACACCAGCGGAATTTTCAGGCGGTCGGCAAAGCCGATGGCGGTGCGACCGAGCAGAAAGGGGTGATGGGTGTGCAACACGTCGAGCTCGAGGCGGGGAATGCGCGCAAAGTGCGAGGGCGAATAGGGGCAGGGGAGAGGGAACTTGACCTGGCGCGAGAGCGAGAGCGAGCAGAAGCGGTAGACTCCCGCGTGGGCCTCGCGATAGCCCGGAAAGCGGGGGGCGAAGACGAAGGGGACGTGGCCCTGGGCGAGCAGTCCCTTGCGGATCAGATCCACCGAGTTGACCACCCCGCTGATGATCGGCCGATAGGCGTTGGTGAAGATTCCTACTCTCACGCCATTGCCGGAAGAAAGACCGTGAAACAGCTCCCCTGACCCGGGGTCGATTCCACTTCGATGTGACCCCCGTGGGCCCCCACGATGCTCTCCACGATGGCCAGGCCCAGCCCGGCGCCGCCTCGCCTTTTTTCCTTCAGGCGGGCGAAGGGCTGGAAGATGCTGCCCAGGGTCTCCCCGTCCATGCCGCTGCCCTGGTCGCGCACGCAGAATCGGACTTGCCCCCCTGGAGCGCCGCTGACCTCCATCCGGATGGTCGTGCCGGCGGGGGAGTGCTTGACAGCGTTGCTCACCAGATTGTTGACCACCTGCTCGAGTTTGCCCCGATCACCGCGCACCCGGGCACTGGAGGCGGCCAGGTCGAGAGTCAGTCCGGCTGCCTCGGCGATGGGTGCCTGCTGGTGCGAGATCCTGCTCAAGAGCCCGGCCAGATCGACCGGCTCGAGCTCCAGGCGCAACCGCCCCCTTTTGAGAGCCTCCAGGTCGAGCAGATTCTCCACCAGGCTCAGCATCGAGCGGCTGCTCTCCATGATGGAGTCAACCATGGGGCGCTCTCGCGCCCCGATATTGGCTTTGTCGCTCTGCAGATAATGCGAGTAGCCCGTGATCACGGTCAGCGGATTTCTCAAGTCGTGGGCCGCAATTCCGATGAACTCGCTCTGCCGCTCGCAAAGCTCGACGAGTTGGCGGGCCATGCGCTGCAGCTCGACCTGGCTCACCACCAGGTGGGCGAGCTCGGTGAGCGCTTGCACGTCGTCATCGCTCCAGGAGCGTGGACTCTGGTCGATGGTGCATAGCACCCCGAAGGGCTCTTCTCCCTTGAGCTGGAGGGGCACGCCAAGGTAGGCGATCACGCCCAACTCGCCGACAGCCGGATTGTCCTTGACCAGCGGGTGCTCGCGGGCATCCTTCACCACCAGAGGCTTGTTGCCAATGGCCACATGCTGACAGAAACTGTGGCTGAGCGGAGTCTGGGCTTGAGTTTTCAACGGCTCGGGCAGGCCGAATGAGCTCTTGAAGAATTGGCGGTCGTGATCGAGGATGGTGAACAGCGCCACCGGCACCCCCAGCATGCGCGAAGCCAGGCGGGTCAGCCGATCAAAAGCCTCCTCAGGGGGGGTATCCAGTAACCTGGTACGACGGGCAGCGTCGACCACCGCTTCGGGAAGACAGGTAACCTTCATCGCCCTGGCCTTAGAAGTGGATGGCTCCGGTGTAGACCTGCAAGCTGACCTGGGACAGGTCGAGGGCGACCATCATGCCGGGGGCCCTGCGACGGTCGACCACCAGGTAGGGCTGTCCGGAAACGTCGCGCAGGACGGTGACCCCGCTCGTCCCGACGGGAATACGTCGTCCGTCGGCCAGGTAGAGAGCGGTGGCACAGAGCAGGATGAGCGTGAGACAGACCAGCAGCGAGGCCTTGAATGCCTGCACCCAGACCCTGGAGGGGGTCTCAGCGGGAGCGGAAACACGCTGCGGGAGCCGCGCCATGAAAACCAGAGTTGGCCGTCCGGGGCCGCAAATCCTGCCAGCCAGGACCCTCGTGCCTGCGTGTAGAAAGCGAACCGAGCCAGCGCAAAGGTTGTGCTTCCCCGACAGTTGCGTGGGGGTGGGGTCGGGTTTCCTTTCATAGTCTCGCGAAGGAGGCGTTATGCCTTTAGTTTATATTGACGGAAAGTATCACGAGAAGGAGGACGCCAGGGTCTCGGTCTGGGATCACGGGCTTCTCTACGGGGATGGCATCTTTGAGGGCATTCGGGCCTATAACGGCCGGGTCTTTCGCCACTTGGAGCATCTCGAGAGGCTGTATGCCTCGGCCCGCTCCATTTTGCTGGAGATGCCCGTGCCGATCGAGCAGATGCGCGAAGACGTGCTCACCACGCTGCGCAAGAACGAGCTTCGCGACGCCTACATTCGCCTCTGCGTGACCCGGGGCGTGGGCGACCTGGGCCTGGACCCGCGAAAATGCGCCCGGCCTTCGGTGATCATCATTGCCGACAAGATCAAGCTCTATCCGGCCGAGGTTTACGAGCGCGGCCTTCGGCTCATGGTGGCCTCCACCCGCAAGAACGCCCCCGACACCCTGAGCCCCCGCATCAAGTCGCTGAATTATCTCAACAACATCCTGGCCAAGATCGAGGCTATCCAGGCTGGCTGCGCCGAGGCGGTGATGCTCGACCGCAACGGCTTCTTGACCGAGTGCACCTCGGAGAATATCTTCCTGGTCAAGAACGGAGTTCTGTTCACCCCGACTGCCGTGGTGGGCATTCTCGAAGGCATCACCCGCAGCGTGGTGATGGAGCTCGGCGAGAAGCTCGGCTTCCAGGTGCAGATGTCGTTTTTGACCATGCACGACCTTTACACTGCCGACGAGTGCTTCGTCACCGGCACCGGGGCCGAATTGATCCCGGTGGTGGAGGTGGCCGGCCGCACCATCGGCTCGGGTCATCCCGGGCCGATCTTCAAGCAGCTCCTGAAGGCCTTCCATGATCTGACCCAGGTCGATGGCGATCCCATCTACGATACCAACGGTCCGCTCGCCAAAGCAGCCGAGAAGGTCAAATGAAATTATCGTTAGGCGCTGGGAGGCTTACTGCGGATACCTCAGTGTCAGGAGGTTTGGGCCGCCCTCAGCACCTCGTTGTCCACCGGGCCAGAGAGTCCTGAATGATGGTGAATGGCGGAAATCGTTTCGCGCGCTGCAATGAACGTAGCCATCTCTTGCATAGGCAGGAGAGTAGCTATCTACATTTAATATTGGATAATTTGGAATGAATTTAGTGTGTTTTGGCGTCAAAATCTGCAGTGAGCTTGAAGGGTTGCCGGTTCCTTTCATATATGCATATATGAGAATACTGCTTGCTAAATTTCTTGAACGTTATTCTGACAGTTTGCAGACTCCATCTTGACCAGGCAATCCGGCAATCCAGACCAGCAAGCCAATGACCAATGACCAGGCAAGCGCAGCACCGGCCTGAGGGTGGCCGAACTCGCGTCCCTCGACGTGGCCGACGTCTGGCACGAGGGCCAGCCCCGCTCGGTGCTGTTCGTCAGGGCCGCGATCGCCAAGGGGAATCGCGGGTGCTCCGTCCCACTCTGCAAGGCCGCCCGCGACGCTGTCGCCGGCCTGGTGGCGTTCCTCGCGGCGCGCGGGTTCTCCAGCGCGCCGGGCGCCCCGCTCCTGGTGGTGCGTCAGCACCGCCGCATCAGCATCCGCCTGGTGCAGCAGATCGTGCAGCAGCTGCGGGACGTCGCCGGGCTCGACGTGCCGGCCACCAGCCGCGCAGCCGCCTGCTCGGGCACAGCCGCGTGCAGACCACCATGGTCTACGCGTCCAGCACTCCCGATCGCCTGGCTCAGGTAGTGGCCTCGCTCGACGCTTGAGGCCTGGCCAGTGCGGCAGACTCCCGGGCCTCCCTCGGAGCGCTTCGAGACTGCCGGACGGGACCTGCGCCTGGTCGAGAGTCACGGGTCTCGAAGTGCAGCGGCCGGCGCCAGCCGGCCGCCCCAGCCTCCGCCCATGAGTCCGCGGAGACTCTGTCCCCGAGGCCTGCGGGAAATCTTCCCGCGGGCCTCGACCTGAGACTTCCGCTCTGGACGAAGCCAAGAAGAAAGACCTCCGCCAGGAGCCTGGTTTCCGTTAAGCGGTGTGCGCCCTTTGGCGCCAAAGGTCGCAGGCCGCGCCGCCCGGCTTCCGCCTGCCGCACCCGTTGGGTGTGGGCCCCCAAGTCTTGCGAACTGGGCCCATTGTGCCTCGTCTCGGGGGCATCCGGCCGACGGGGGACGGGGTCGCCGCCAGGCGACCGCGACGGCCCTCCACCCTGGCATCGCTCCCCTGAGCGCGTCGCTCATGATCCTGCGCACCGCGACGCGCGCCAGCTGGTTGGTGCATGAGTTTTGCGGTAAGCGGTGCGCCGGCTGCGTTCTTGAAATCCAACTTAGATAATCTAGACTGATCGGTTATGCCGAGAGGACAGACCGCATCGGCTGCTGGCCGAAGTGGTCGCGCCACAGCCGCGGGGTCAAGAGGTCGACGTCCGCTGCGGGATGCGTGTCGATTCGCTGGAGCACGTCGGTCAAGTAAGTGTTCGGGTTGACGTGATTAAGAATGCAACTCTGGATGAGGCTGTAGAAGATCGCAGCGTAGCGAGCCCCGACTTCGGTTACGTGGAACATCCAGTTCTTTCGGCCGACGGCAGGAGGCCTCAGGGTCCGCTCCACGTGGTTGGTATCGATTGGGATCGCGGGATTATCCAGGAACAGTCTCAGTGCCTTGGCACGGACGATCGCGTACTCGGCGGCCTTTACGAAGAGGTTGGAAGGAAGCAGTGCGGTGCTGTCGAGCTCCTGTTGGAGGAACTCGAATATCTTGGTTACGATTGGCTTCGAGACTTCGCCTCGAAGTCGGGCCAAACCGTCCAGGTCGCCCCGAGCTCGTTCCTCGACCTGGTAGAGCTGCTGAATCCAAGAGAGCACCCGCGCCGTCTTTAGAGGCTCAATCTGTTCCGCCTCGAGGAAGTTTCGGCGGGTATGCGACCAGCATTGGGCCAGGCTAACATCGGCTCGCGCCTGTGCAAAGCTCTCGTAGGCCGAGTAACCATCACACAAGAGAACGCCGCTGTATGGGGCTAGCGCTTCGTCCAGCACCCGGCGGGCACGGGTCGGCGAGAAGAGGAATCCTACCTCATCCTGGTCGCCGTAGAGGGCCCAGAAGTAGCCCGTCTTCATTCGCCCACCAGCCCGGCCGGCCGGGGTCGGCGACTCGTCCACTGTAAGCACCTGGCTGAGCAAGATGGACGACTGCTGCGCCAGGTAGATCGGCTCGAGCAGCTCGCCCACGCGATGGATCAGACGCGTGAGCGTGCTGCGCGCGACGAAGATACCGGCCTGCTCGAGGCGCTGATGCTGACGATACAAAGGAAGATGGTGCTGAAACTTGTCGACCACCATCCCCGCCAGGAAGCTGACGTCGGCAAAGCTCCTGTCGATTACCGCGGGTGGAGCAGCTGGCCGACAAATCTCACCGGTGTCTTTCCGCTTGACGACCTTTCGGACGTACTTGAGCACCACGTAGCTGGAACGCTGGGCCAACCGGTAGGTAACCTCTTCAGAGATGAGCTTGAGGTCTTCCTCGGTCAGGTCAGCCAGCTCAGGATTTGCCACCGGGATCTCCTCGACCGGAACGGACTCATCAAATCGCAACCGGCTGTCAGAATCAACGACCTCGGTTGGGGCCTGGCGATGAGCGCGCTCGTAGCTCTTTACAGAGGTGGCCGGCGGAGGGGGGGCCTCAGGAACATCCAGCATCTGCTGCCCGAGCCAGAGCTGGTCCGCCAGGGGGAGGACATCAAGGATGCGCCGTTCGGAACGGGCACCGAAAAACTGCTTTCGAAACCAGGCTAGAAACCGGTCCTTCTCCCGTAGCTCGTCGGACAAGTCCTGCAGACGCTTGTCCAGTGATTCGAGCTTCTGCTGAGATTGGAAGTCCCGGGCTAAGAGTTCAGCGACCTGATCGATCGTCAGTTTGGCTGCAGCAGCTCGAAGGTCCACGTCAAGTTACTTCTCGCTTCCTGATTGAAAATCCTCCAATAGTGACGCCGTCGAGCAAGAGTTTTAGACGTTTTTCGTCGATCTCACGCTTGTCACCTGACCCCCGCACACGGAACTTCCCCGATTCAAGTCGCTTAGCGATGATGACGTATCCTGTGCGGTCCCAGAGGAAGCACTTCAGGTGCGTCGCGCGCCGGTTGATGAATACGAAGATGTCCCCGCCCAGAGGGTCCTCGCCGAGGTGCTGCAAGATCAGGCTCTCCAGGCCGGTAAAACCTTTGCGCATATCGACTGGCTGACCGTAGGCGAAGATTCTGCGCCCGCCGCCAAAATTCAACGGCTGGTCCTGCGGAAGCGGAGGACGACCCCGAGTGGCAGTTCAACCACCAAGTCGCCCTGGTAACCATCGAGCTTACGGTTCGCGCCCGGAAGAAACTCGAGCTCAAGAAACTTGGGTTCGATCGTTACTCCCTCTTGGACTGTCCCGCCCTGGTCACGCCTCTTCTTCAGCCAGTAGCTGAAGGTGGACAACGAGATCCCCGACTGCTCACAGAACGCCTTTTGGGCCAGGCCGCTCTCGTCGTAGCGCTCCAAGATGGCTGGCCAGTCGACCGTCGAACGTCGCATTTGTAGAGGTCCTTTCCTGAAGATGCATATAGATCTTCAGGATAAACCTGATCGGCCGGCCACGGGAGGACGCGGTCCAGGCACCGCTTACGTTTTGCGTCCTCCTGTGACGAATGGGGGAACCGGCCATCAAACGGCGCCACTCCCGGCCCTGAGCGCGTCGGTATGATCTTGCGTCACCGACGCGCGCCACCTGGTTGAGCACACGTTTTGCGTCGGCCCTGTCGCCCTGTGACGATCGGGGAATAGGGATCGATGTTTGATGTTTTCGTCGAATCTCACGAATGATCGCGTTCTGGAGCCCGTCCCGCCGATACCTATCGAAGGTTCCCGATCAAAAATCGGGAGGTTAGGCTTCGTCTCTGGAGAACTGACGGCTGAGCGACCACTTCTGGGATTGAGGCTGCCGCGCAACGCTAACTCCTGGACTCTCCTTCGCCTACAACCTTGACCACTATTCCAGGGTCCACAGATACTTCAATGTAATTCTTAGTCGACAGGAACACCAGTAACTTACTATTGTCTTTGGACAATACAACGTCAATCGGGCTTAGTATTCCTATGCTCAACAGCGTTTCACCATTCATCTGCAACAACAGTTGAACGTCACCGAAACTTTCCGAATAGGAAAAGGTAAGTCTTGTGGGACCTCGAGAAACCACGAAGTGAATATTCGAGAAAAATTCTTTCTGGTCCAGGTTGTCATCAGAGTCGAATTCCGGTGAGACATGAAAGAATATCGCTAAATCTTTTTCGGCCGGGCGAGACATTTGGATCATTTAACTCCGAATACTTTCACGGTTATCAGGGTTGTATTGTCCCACACGGTTATGAGCTTAACTGCTCCCTTGGGGCCGTAAAGGAGCGTTTCGCGCGTTGTTGACTTTGCGTCGGCGGCAACAATGCTATCTGCGGTATTCAGCGTCTTCTCAATGGCATCATATACATATTTCCTGTTTTCCTTTGTATTATTGATTCCTATCTTCTGTAGTTCGATGAGCATGGACTTGGATCTTTGAACATTGTACGCGCCGCGCTCGGCGGTCGCTGCATTTGCAGGGTTGGCCATCCCGAACAAGTAGTCGAGCTTTCGTCCGACTCGCGGTACATACCTGGTTACGGCAGCCCTCTCAACCGCTACAGCTTCCCTTTCGAGCGCACCCACAACAGCTCTCTCGGTGGCTGCCTCGGCACGCTGCGGGGAGAGCGATCCTGGCTTCAACATCTCTACTGTCAACCAAGCCTCAACAGTCGACATCACCAGGGGGCCCCAGGTGTTGATTGACTTTAATTGTTCAATGGCTAATCTGAGCTGTTCCTCGTCGATGAGGCCAGACGGATCCACTCGATTCACCGGGTTGCCCCCACAATAAGCGTACTTACTGTCGGAAGCAGATCGGGTGTACAGCGCGATCCTGCTCGCGAAGAAGCGCGAGCCGGTACGGCTTAGAAGAGGATCGAGAACTTGGTGGCTAAGGCTCGAGGCCTCGGCGCGGCCCGATATGAGCAACAGCAAGAGAAGGAGAAGGGTGCGCATCCGGGCCGGCATGGGCGTGAAGATTCGCCGTCGAGCCGGAAGGTTCCTTAAATGGAGAAGCGGTGGGGTCCGGCTTGGTGCTAGATTTCCTCGAGATGGTTCAACATTTCCTCGGGTGCCATGACGCCGTGAATCAACTCGAGGCCGCGCACAAGTTCCGCATCGGGCAGTAGACGACGCCGCTGTGCGGCCAGGCCGTGTAACTCAGTGTAATGAAGTCACGGTCGCGCGAGGCCAGCACCCGGCCGTCGGAGTGCGCTCGTTGGAGGTGGTCCTCGTCTGAAGAGCCGCGCAGCTTCAGCTCTGCCACGGTCACCACGTCGATTCCACGCTGGCGCAGGGCCGCTGCCACTGCTCCTGGGAAGTTCTCGTCGAGGTAGAACCGGATGTCAGGCACGCGAAGGCAGTTTGGAGGGGTTCTTCTTCCTCAATTCCTCGGCGAATTTGTCTTCCTGACGGAGGTCCTCGCGAATTTCCTCGATATGGTCGAAGTAGTAGGCGAGAGCGGCGTGGACCTGGCTCAGGCTCAGCTCGAACTCCCGGGCAATCTGGTCAGGGGTCCAGCCGAAGCGCTCAGACCAAGCAGCCACATCGAGGACTCGCACGCGCGTGCCGTCGATGCGAGGACGGCCGCTGCACGTGCCGGAAGTCTGGACGATATAGGGGTGGGCTTTGGGCTCCATAATCCTATTGTAACAGCATCCACGCCAGTCTGGGAGGGGGGATGAAGTTTGGAATCGGGTTGGTGGGGTCAAAAGGGCAGTCTTGGCCTCTGAAATGCGTCCGCCAGGGCCCGAACAGACTGGAGCAGTCGACGAGGCCCCAGCCTCTGCTCCAGACCGGCCCGCCGGCCCAGGTGCAAGAGAAGCTGGGTCACCCGCTCCGGCCCCAGGCGACGGCCCTGCGAGCTCAGGAATAGAGCCTTCTCCTCGGGCCCCGTCGCCAGCGCTGGCCGGCCGCGCTGCAGATAGGCTCCCAGCGCCTGGGTGGCCCGGTCTTCCAGGAGCAGCACCTGGCCGGTCGGCAGGCGCAGGCGCCCGCCCGGCAGCACGTCCGCCAGGTCGCGCCCCAGAACCTCGGGCACGGTCAGCTGTCCGAGCAGCTCGAAGAGTGCGGCGTCGCGTCGCCCCAGTGGGGTGGACCGGTCCAGCAGCAGGCGCAGCGAGTCGAACTGCTGCCCGGTCAGAAGAGACCGCGCGGGCTGAGCCGGGCGGGTCAGGAGCAGCTCGCGCGTGGGGTCCTCCAAGAGGTAGCCCTGGCCGTGCGCCCAGCGCAGGAACGTGCGCACCGCCCACAGGCCCTGCATCACGCTGTTGGCGGCATAAAGTCGCCCGCTCTTGCCCGGGCGCCAGAGCAGCCGGCGGTGAAAGCGCTGCAGGTGGGCCGGGGTCAGGTCTTGCCAGCCGGCCAGTTCCTCGGCCCGGCAGAAGTCCGCCAGCTCGGCCAGCCAGTGCCGGGTCGCCGTCAGCGTGGTCTCGGTCATGCCCTGCTCGGTCCGGTGGCGCAGGAAGGCCTCTTCCGGGCTCATGGCCGGGCCCAGATCAACGGATGCTCTGGCAGGCAGGGCCCCGGGCTCCTGCGGCGGGCCCGAGGATGGCAGCGGCGCACGAGCGCGAACAGCTCCACCGGCCGCACCCGGGTGTAGAGCTCGGTGGCCAACGAGGAGCGGTGGCCCAGGAGCGCCTGGATGTGACGCAGGTCGGCGCCGCCTTCGAGCAGATGGGTCGCGAACGCGTGTCTCAGCCGATGGGGCGAGAGCGGCGCCAGCCCGGCCTTCTTGCCCCAGCGCGCCACCATCACGCCCAGGTGGCAGCGCCCCAGCCGCCCTCCATACTGGTTCAAAAACAACGCCGCCTGCTCGTGCGCTGCCGGCAAACCGGGCCGGCCCTGCTCGAGCCAGCGGGTCAGGACCGCCGCCAGGTGGTCTCCCACGGGCAAGAGCCGGGGGCGTCCGCCCTTGCCCTCGCGCACTTCGAGCTGCCCCTGCACCAGGTCGAGGTCGCGCAACTCGAGCCGATGGCACTCGGTCAGCCGCACCCCCGTCCCGTAGAGCGTCTCCAGCACCGCCAAGTCGCGCAGTCCCAGAGGCGAGCCCGCGTCCGGCAGGGCCAGCAGCTTCTCCACCTGGCCCGGCGTCAAGACCCGCGGCAGCCGGCGGGGCAGGTGATTCAGCTCCAGCTCCAGGCCCGGGTCGAGCAGCAGGTGGCCGCGCCGCCAGGCCCAGCGGAACAGGCCCCGCACCCGCACCAAATAGGCATTGGCCGTCCACTCCGAGCAGCTACTCCGTAGCTCCGCGCGCCAGGCCGTCAGGTTCTCGAGCCGCACCGCTCCCGGTCCGAGCCCGGCGCAGAAAGCCTCGAAGCGTCGCAGGAGCGTGCCCGCCTGCTCGCGCGTGCGCCAGGCCCGGCCCCGCGCGCGCAGGTGCTCGAGGTAACCGGCCACCAGCTCGGCCCAACTCACGCCCGCAGACGCCGCTCGCGCGGGTGGCAGCGCCGCAACACCCGCCGCAGGTCGGCGATCTCCACCCGCGTGTAGTGCTCGGTCACGGCCGAGGACGAGTGGCCGAGCAGCACCTGCAGTTGGCGAAGACCCGCGCCTCTTCGCAGCATGTGGGTGGCCATGGAGTGACGAAGGACGTGGGGGGTTATCTTTTTTTGCAGCGTGGCTTTGCGCGCTAAGCGAGCCACTACGTCAATCAGGGTGGGGCGCGCCAGCGGGCGGCCGTCTTTGCTCAAGAAGACCGCCTTTTCGCCCGCGCTCCGGAGCAGTCGCGGGCGCACTTGGCCCAGGTAGGCCTCCAGCCAGGCCAGCGCCTCCTCGCCCAACGGCACCACCCGGCTCTTGCCACCCTTGCCACGCAGAATGCGGAGCGCCGGCACCGCGAGATCGCAAGCGTCCAGTGTTAGGGCGCACAGCTCGCCGTTCCTGATACCGGTGCCGTAGAGCACCTCGAGCAGCGTCCGGTCGCGCACGCCCAGGAGCGTGGCGGGATCGGGCACGTCCAGCAGCCGCTGCATCTCGGCCTCGGTCAGCACGGTGGGCAGCCCGGCCTTGCAGCGCGGCAGCTCCAGGCCCGAGGCCACATCCACCAACACGAACCCGCGTCGCGCCAGAAACCGAAAGAACGCCTTCACCCCTGCCAACCGGGCCTGCTGCGTGGACAGACTCAGCGGCCGGCCCCTATATCTCAAATAAAAAAGCTCCGTGCGGTAAGTCTCCACCAGCTCCCGGGTCACCGCGCCCAGACTGGCCACGCCCCGCTCCTCGAGAAAGCGCAGGAAAGGCCGCACCCCCATCAGGTAGGTGGTCACGGTATCGGCCGAGCGGCCCCGCACCTCGAGATGGTCGCGGAAGCGCTCCTCCCAGAGAACGGGATCCAGCGTGCTGCTCACCGGGACCCCTCGTGTTTTTTTCGCATCCCCGAAAAAAGTTGCAGAAGTGCAGAAGTTGCCAAGAATGGCTCAACCACGGGCCGGAACTTCGTTGAAGAAGTTTTGCCGAAGTTGGCCCTCGGCGGCGTGGGGTGCGCGATGTTTTTTCTGCACCCCCGGAAAAAGTTGCAGAAGTGCAGAAGTTGCCCAAAATGGCTTAACCGTGCCCCAGAACTTTGTTGCAGAAGTTTTGCAGAAGTTGGCCTGTCCGGACCGGGGACTTCGATGTTTTTTTCGCTCGCCCGGAAAAAGTTGCAGAAGTGCAGAAGTTGCCCAGAATGGCTCAACCACGGCCCAGAACTTTGTTGCAGAAGTTTTGCCGAAGTTGGCCTGGCCGCCGAGGGAAATGGCCACCCACTGCCCGTCCGTAGAAGTACAGACCCGCAGGCTCCTTGATTTTCAGTTGAAGAGAGAGCGAACAAGAACCGCGCCTCCTCACCATTTTCTTCAATCGTAAGCTACCGGACCCCCAGGCGCTCCAGCTCCTCGGGCGTGGTCAGGTCGTGCAGCGGACAGGCCACCGAGCCGCCCGCGGCCAGCACCCGATACTGATAGGCGCGGCCCTGGTTGCCGCTGGCCACGAACAGATACTCCATCTCCGAGAGCTCGGTCAGGGCGTCCAGCACCCGCCGATCGGGCCAGTCCACCAGGCCGCGCACGTGCCTGCGCGTAAAACAGAAGTCCTCGATGCGGTCGCCGGCCTGGCCCTGGGCCCAGGGCAGCACCAGCTCCCAGAGGTCGCGCGCGCTGCGCGACAGCTCGTGGAACGTCGCTCGCAGCACCTGCCGAGCCAGCTCGTAAGCCAGGCGATAGTCGGCCAGGCCCGCCTCGATGTAGGGCGTTCCGTCCGGTAGCTGGCCGCCTTTGCGCTGGAACTGATGCAGGAAGGCAACCGCCTCGATGAGGCACAGGAAGCGTTTGTGGTCGCGCCGGGTGCGCAGCCAGCGGTGCGGGAACCGGATGTGGTCCACGAACGGGATGATGACGGCCGTAATCTTGAGGAGGCGCTGGGCGTTCTGGTGGCGGCGCTGGATGCTGGTGTGGTCCTGGGCCCGGCGCTTCTCGAGCCGGTAGCGGTCCTTCTGGGCTTCGTGGATGCGAAGCGTCTGCTCCATCGACTCGTCCAGCTCGATCTCAAAGCACCGGGTAGCGTTCTCGTGGTTGAGGTTGGGGTTGGCCGTCGTTTCTAAATAAGAAATCGGCCCCTCTACTTGCTTCACCTGGGTCTGAATCTGGCCCGTGACGGGGTCTTTCTCGGGCACCGCGGTGATGAACTTCTGGCGCGAGAGGAGCTCACGGATCTGGTAGTCGGCCGAGTCGCCGCCGCCCGCCTTCTCGGCCAGGATCAAGAGCTTGCGCTTCAGGGCGGTGCGCTCGTGGTTGCTGATGGCCTGGGCCGTGATGCGTGAGTACAAAATAACCTCCTCTTCCGGGGTCAGCTTCTCGACGAGCTCGGTGAGCCCGGACTTGCCGGCGCTGGCCTGCGAGATGATGATGCCCGCCAGCGGCTCTTCCAGCTTGCGCGAGATGCCGATGAGGTAGGCAAGCAGCTTGGGCTTCTCCTCGCCAACGTAGCCGAGCGCGGCCATGTCGGCCAGGATCTGCTCCACCAGGTCGGGGCGGCGCAGGAAGGCCAGCGCTTCCTCGCGCTCGGTTTCGCTCAGCTCGGGCGCCGCCTTGGCCAGCACCGCCCCGGCCTGGCCGCGGGGATGGCGCTCGGCCACCCAGCTCTCGGTCTCTTTCATCAGCGTGGAAAGGTGACGCTCGCTCTGCTCCTTGGAGAGTCCCAGGCGCCGGCTCAGCTGCAGGCCCACCTGGTCGAGCATGCGCAGCACCAGGAAGTCGAGCCGGCCGGCAAAGTGCCGCCCCTCTCTCTCGGCCCGGAGAACCACCCGCAGGCGGCCGTAGAACGGCGGCAGAGGGGTCAGGCGGTAGAGCGTGCCGTCCAGTTCCCGCGACAGGCTCTCGGGGTCCTCCGGTGCCTCCTGCGCGGTTTCCGGCACCGGCTCGGACGGGCCGGCCAGAGGACGCGCCGCGGTCACCAGCCGGGCCAGCGCCGGCCCGCCCTGCCCGGCCAGCACCTGGTTCGGGTCCTGGCCCTCGGGCAGCTCTGTGCTATAGCTCGCAAAGCGCGGGGATAGCTGGCGGGCCAGGCTGGCCGTGGCCTCCTGTCCGGCTTGGTCGGCGTCGAGGCACCAGACCAGCTCTTTCACGGCGCTCCGGCCCAGCTGCTCCTCCAGATCTGAGGGCAGGCCGCCAGCCCCATAAAGGCAGGTGACGTCGCGCACACCGGCTTGCCAGAGCGACAGCGCATCCAGCACGCTCTCGGCCACCACCAGGCGCCGGGCCGAGCGGAGCGCTTGCCAGTTCAGGACCCCGCGCTTGGGGCCGCGGAGATACCGGTGGGGCAACTCGCTCGCCTCGTGAAGAGCGCGGCCGTAGAGGCCCATCACGCCGTGATCGGGGTGCTCGAGCGGCACCACCAGGCAGCCCCGCATCAGCTCGCGGCCGGCCTCGGAGACCACCCCCAGCTCGGCCAGGGCGGCGGCAACTTCTCCCTCCTGCGGGAGCAGCTCCCGGAGCGAGCCGTCGGCGTAGCCCAGCCGGAAGGCCGTCCACAGCTCCCGGTCGCCCAGGCCGCGCTGCTTGAGGTAGCCTTGCGCCTCCTCGCTCTTGAGCAGCGTCTCGTGATAGAGATCGGACACCCGCTTGAGGAGGTCGGCCCGGGACAGGTTGCCGGGCAGAGCCGCGGGAGCGCCGTTCCTGGGCGGCTTCTTGCCGTTGGTGCGGGGCTTGGGCTCCAGGGGAGGGGCGACGCCGACCAGTTCCTGGAGGTGGCAGAGCGCCCCCTGGAACCCGCGTTTCTCGTGCTCGCTCAGATAGGACAGGACATCGCCGCCCGTCTTGCACGAAAAGCACTGCCAGAGCTGCTCGCTCGGGCTCACCGACAGCGAGGGCTTCTTGTCCTTGTGGAAGGGGCAGCGCCCCACCCAGCTCTGCCCGGACTGCTTCAGCTCCACGCCGGTTCCCCGGATCACCTCGACCAGGTCCACCCGGGTTTTCAGCGCGTCGATCTCAGGACGGGTCATCGTCACCCCCCCCGGTGCTTCTTGAAAAGCTTGAAGGTGTTGGTCTTCTCGTCCCAGCGGCCCAGGAGGCCGTCCGTGTCCATAAGGCGCTGCCAGCGCCGCTCGGCCTTCTTGGGGGCGCGCAGGGCCAGCTCGAGCATGGCCTGGCCCTCGTCCGCCCAACCGCACTCGGCCTTGAGCTCCTCGCTCCAGGCGTGCTGCACCGCCTCGCGCATTACGTCCCGGCCCAACCAGGCCAGATCCTCAGGCAGGCCCGCGGCCTGCGCGCGCAGGCTCCAGCGCTCCCAGGCGTAACGCCCGTCGGCATCCGGGCGCAGGCGTGCGAGCTCCTCGGGGGTGAAGGCGGGGACCACCAGGCCGAGGTCGGCAGGGGTCAGATCGTCGGGCCAGCTGGCCGGTTTGGGCTCAGTCATCAACTCGTCCGGTTTCATAAACATTCTTTCGTTTACCGCACATGGTTAGTATACAACATTATATGTGCTCTATACTGACTGAAGTGTTGAGTGTCCTGCCTGGGCAAACACAAAAAACTTGAGGCGCGTGTTCGATTTTGTTACGATAGGGGCCGAAGGTGAGGAACTTTTCGTGTCACTCGGCCAAACAATTGCTCGGTTACGAAAGCAAAAGCAGTGGAAGCAGACCGACTTGGCAGACAAGTTGGGAGTCCACCCGCACCACGTCACTCGCTGGGAAACGGATCGTGTGCGGCCTCGCATGAAGAGCATTGAACAGATCGCGGATGTATTTGGTGTGCCGCTTTCCGAGCTGTTGGCCGGGGAGCTCCAGGCGGGAGGCTCGCCCTACGTCGCAGTGCAAGACTCAGAGTTGGCCGAGCTTCTGGGCCAGGTCACCAAGCTTGAAGACCAGGAAGTTCAAGCACTGAAGGTTGTGCTGCGCGGGCTTCTGACGCGCACCCATTTGCAGGAGATGCTGCACAAGTAGGACCTGAGCATCTGTCCGCACGAGCAATGCTGGAGTTGCCACTCTCGGAGTGGCCGTCGTGGTCGCCTAGCGGCGACCTCGCCGCCCCGCAGTCCTCCCCGTTCTGGCACAGGGCTCGGTTCGAATCTCAGTCCTCAACAGGGTGGCGCACGTTGCCGGTGGTGCAAGAGCGGCGGCGAACGTGCTCAGGTCCGCCGCGTGCTGCGGCGTGGGCGCCTCTATCTGGCGCCCACGCCTGCTCCTCGGGGATCGGCAGAAGGGGCGCCCAAGTTCGGTCCTCAACAAGTTGACGCGCGCCTAAACATGACGAAGGGCGCCCTCGGCGCGCACAGCAGGCGTTAGAATAAGTGCAAATCTCGGTTGAGGCGAAGCGCGCGCCCTTTCCCTGGAAAGGTTCCCCAATGTATGCTCCGGGGCGCACGCTTCGCACCGGGAGAGGTGCCGGATCCGGGAGTCTTTTCTTTTGGCCTCATCATGGGCGAAGGTCACGTCTCCGGGCCGCGCGCGAGCCTTTTCGACGCACGGCCCGGGGCGAGAGAAAGAACCTGGTGGGGCCCAGCAGCAGGCTGAGCTCGGACTGGGCCGCGTCCGCGACGCGTGGCGCTTGACCTCGGCGACCCCTTCGCGGGGTGCAGGGCTCGGGCTCAGGGATCGCCTCGCTCAGGCGCTGGGGCACCCGCTCCTCAGACGCCCCCCCTCACCGCAGCTGGGCAAACCCGAGCGGCGAGGCGGCCGCTCAAAAGGTCCAGATTTAAGCGTTGACAGCGAGACGATAATAACCGTTTCCAGACCAGTGGCCTTTCGAGTCTTCGGAATATATCTGGATTGGTGTCTTGCTAGGAGGCCCATATCGATCTAGAAGGAACTCAGATATTTCGTCCAGGTTGTTACTGCTCGACACCATGTCGAGCGCTGCGGATATTGGGAATTCAGAGTCCGGCAAGAATATTGCGAATGGAGAATTTAGCAAAATTGCGATTCGTGTCACTGAAAAAATGGCGTAATTCTGTTGTTCGGGGCTCGTCAAAAAAATATTCCACTTCATGGCTGCAGGCATATAAATTGCCATTGCCCTGGCTCCGACAAAGAAAAGTTCAGGCTTTATCACTAGCGTCACACTGCCATGTTGCATTATTTCCTTGCTAGGGCTATCCTCCTCTAGTTGCCATTGCCAGTGTGCGCCGCTTTCTTGAATCAGCAGCTTTGGAATATTATTGACATCTTCAATCCGGTGCCCGTGATCAATTATCGCTACAGTCGCGATGCTCATGGGCCAGGGGCATAGAGCTTGTATACATAAATTGTGTCCTTTGACAGAATAAGCACTTCTTCAGGATGATGACCTCTTCCCCATAGCCTATTCATTTGTTTTTCCACAAATTCATCCGTGTAACCAAATCTTCTGCCGTCGACTATAACTCTCGTCGCGCCGTTCTGTTCTACGGCACCGACAAGCGCATTAAACATTGTATTGCTTCCGGCGCTGTTCATCGTTTTTAGCTCCCACTCGGCGCCCTCAACTAGAAAGTCGACCCCTTCTAGGCCAAACCGAGTCTCGACATATTTGCCTTGCTGAGCCAGGTAGTGAGCGAATGCCTCCTCGTCAGCTGTTCCCATGCCTGAGCCCGCAGCCCGCACAACGGCGCCCGGACCTTGGACGGGAGCTGACGCTGCCGCTCTCCCCGCAGCGGCAAAGCCTACGGCACGACCCAGATTGTAAAGGTCCTTTACCATCATGCCTCCCAGCATGATGCTCGAGGCCTGAACTGCATTCGCTCCCTCTGTATACTTGACAACAACTCGCGGGGGCGGCGGTGGTGGCGGCAGCGTAGGAATATTCAAGCGCCTGTCCATAACAGACAGAGGAGGTTCCAAGCCACTTGGGTCCGTGCAGTTAACCGGGTTCCCCCCACAGTAAGCGTACA
>JAANMY010000269.1_pt1 | contig 75661 bp, 56 predicted proteins | sample 7279691 | NCBI WGS metagenome assembly JAANMY01 (sample SAMN14094543, study PRJNA606508) | bioreactor metagenome | isolation source: A lab-scale SPAN reactor treating ammonium-rich wastewater day 388 | place: Ireland: Galway | collected 2018-02-07 | reverse complement strand
GCCGGCGCCGGCGCCTTCAGATAGAGCAGCAGGTCGGGCCGGGGCAGGCCGGCCACGATCAGCTCGTACACCGCCCGGTAGGCCGCGTAATCCCGCTCATTCAGGTTGCCCAAATGGTGCAGGGCGCGGGCAAAGATGTGCGCGTCCTCGTAGATGCTGCGATCGGCAATCGCCGACCCCGCGCCCGCGGCCAGCGCCAGATGCTGCTGCGCCCGATGACCGAGAAAGAAGACTTGCAAGTGGAAAGCCCACTGCCGCATATCGCCGTAAAAATCGGCCAGATAAGGATTGTCGCTGACCGACTCGAAACTGACGCGCCAGCCCAGCCGGGCGCCGATCCGTTCGGTCAGCGAAGTCTTGCCCGCGCCGATGTTGCCGGCCACGAGCACAAGGCGTTTGCTCATCATCTGCCTCCGAGGGATTGCTGAGATTGCACCCGCCAGCGTATCATACCTTCCTTCCCAGCGCCACCGGCGGCCCCCTGCATCTTTCCCGCCCCCCTTCCGCCCTTGCAGAACGATCCCGCCATGACACCGCCCCTGATCCTCACCGCAGCCGTCGTAGGTTCGCGGCCCATGCGCGACCAGCACCCCGGCGTGCCCTACACCCCCGCCGAGATCGCGAACGCGGCCATTGCCTGCTATCACGCCGGCGCGGCCATCGCCCACATCCACGTGCGCGACCCGGCCAGCGGCCGCCCCTCCTCCCGCCTGGACTATTTCGCCGAGGTGTTGGAGCGCATCCGCGCGGCCGGGGAGATGCTCGTCAACCTCACCACCAGCGGCCTCGACATCACCACCGGCGATCTCACCGCCCGCCGCCTGGAAGTGGTGGGATTGCGGCCCGACCTCTGCTCGCTCGATGTCGGCTCCCTCAATTTTCGCGACCGCGTGTTCGCCAACCCCCCCGATTTTGGCGAGAAAGCCGCCGCGGCCATGGCTGCCGCGGGCGTCAAGCCGGAGATCGAGGTGTTCGACGTGGGCCACATTGCCCAGGCCGAGCACCTGCTGCGCCGCGGGCTGATCGCTCCCCCGCCCCTCTTCCAGTTGTGCATGGGCGTGCCCTGGGGCATCCCCGCCACGCCGGAGAACCTGATCTTCATGCACAGCAAGCTGCCCGCCGGCGCGATCTGGTCGGTCTTGGGCGTGGGCCGGGCGCAATTGCCGATGATCACGATGGGCATCCTGCTGGGCGGGCACGTGCGCGTCGGCTTCGAGGACAATCTCTACCTGCGCCAGGGCGAACTGGCCGCCAGCAACGCCGATTTCGTGCGCCAGGCCGCGGGGCTGGCAGCGCAGTTGCAGCGCCCCCTCGCCACCCCCGCTCAGGCCCGCGCCCTGCTGGACGGCAGCCTGATTCCTGGGGGATAATGCAGCCCCTCCCTCCCTCCCGCTTCCCCACCCGTCTGCCATGTCCTCATCCCTCAACCAACGCGCGGCCATTGCCCTGCAAGATGCGCCCCTGCAACAGGCGCTGGGCGGGGCCATGGCCCATTTCGTGACCGGGCGGCGGCGGGCGTTTGCCGCCCTGCCCCACGGCGAGGCCCTGCGCGACCACGCCCGCAGCCTGCGCGCCCACACCATCGCCCACCTGGACGAGCATCTGTTGGCCTTCGAGCGGCACGCCCAGGCCAACGACAGCCAGGTGCATTGGGCGCGCGATGCCGAGGAGGCGCGCAAAATCGTCATGCACATCGCCCGGCAGAACGACGTGCGCCGTGTGGTGAAAAGCAAGTCGATGCTGAGCGAAGAGATCGAGATCAACAAAGTGTTGGAACGGGCCGGCCTGGAGGTGCTGGAAACCGACCTGGGCGAGTACATCGTGCAGTTGGCCGGGGATCACCCCAGCCACATCATCGCGCCGGCGGTGCACTGGCGGCTGGAAGATGTGGCCCAGCTCTTTCACAAACACCTGCACACATCCCTCGATCTCGACATCCCCGGACTGCAAGCCGCGGCCCGGCAGGCCCTGCGCGCCGGCTTTCTGCAGGCAGATATGGGCATCAGCGGGGCCAATTTCATCTGCGCCGAGACCGGCTCGGTGGCGCTGGTGACGAATGAGGGCAACGGCCGTTTCGTCACGACCACGCCCCGCATCCACGTAGCCCTGGCCGGGATCGAACGCCTGGCCCCCAGCCTGGCCGATCTGGGCACACTGTTGCAGGTGTTGGCCCGCAGCGCCACCGGTCAGGGGCTGAGCGTCTACACCAGCATCCTCACCGGCCCCCGCCGCACGCCCGACGAGGACGGCCCGGAGCAGGTGCACATCATCCTGATCGATAACGGCCGCACCACCGCCCTGGCCGGCGAGATGGCGGAGATCTTGTATTGCATCCGCTGCGGGGCCTGCCTGAATGTGTGCCCGGTGTACCTGCGCATCGGCGGCCATGCCTATGACGCCGTTTACCCGGGGCCGGTGGGCAGCGTGGTCATGCCGGCGCTGGCCGGGCCAGGCGCGGGCAGCGAGTTGCCGCAGGCCAGCAGCCTGTGCGGGGCCTGCGTCGAGGCCTGCCCCGTGCGCATCGACATCCCCCGCATGCTGCTGAAGCTGCGCGCGGACGCGGTGGCGCAGGGCCAGGCGCCGGCGTGGCTGAAAACCGGCCTGAAGCTGTACGCCCGCGCGGCCACAACTCCCCGGCTCTTCCGGCTGGCTGCCAAAGCCGCGGCCCTGGTCCAACGCCTGTGGCCGGGCAAGGCCCAGGGCTGGAGCCGGCGCCTGCCTCCGCCCCTCAACGCCTGGACCGACGCCCGCGCCTTCCCGCCCCTGGCCACAACCAGTTTCAGCGAGCAGTGGAGAAAGCGGGGCAGGGAGCAGGGGGCAAGGGGCAGGGAGCAGGGAGCAGGGGGCAAGGGGCAGGGAGCAGGGGGCAAGGAGCGAGGCGCATGAGCGATTCCAGATCTGTCATCCTCGACCGCATTCGCCAGGGGCTGACCCAGGCCTATTTGCCAGCGGTTCCGGCAGAGACGCCTGCCCCGCCCCCGCCGCCCTCCTTCGCCGAACCGCTGGCAGAGGTGTTCACCCGCGCGGCCGCGGCTGTGCACTGCCGGGTGGAGCGCGTGGCCAGCGCCGCCGCCGCCCGCGACTGGCTGCTGGCCGAATTCGCCACGCGCGGGGTGCAGCAGGTGCTGGGCTGGGCTCCGGCCCAACTGGATCTGCCCGGCCTGGCCGAGGGCATGGCCGCGCAGGGCGTGACGTGGGTGGTCAGCCGCCTGGAGGCGCCGGCGCGGGGCGAGGCGCTGGCCGCGCTGGCGTCGATCGAGGTGGGACTGACGGGGGCGCAGGCGGGATTGGCCCGCACCGGCAGCCTGGTGCTGCACGCCGACCGCGATCATGGCCGCCTGGCCTCGCTGCTGCCGCCCGTGCACTACGCGGTGCTACGCCACAGCCAGATCTATCCCGACCTGGCGGCCTGGATAGCGGCGGCAGGCTGGCGCATCGCGCACAGCAGCAACACCGTCATCATCACCGGCCCCAGCCGCAGCGCCGACATCGCCCAGACGCTGACCCTGGGCGCGCACGGGCCACGCGAAGTGCATGTGGTGCTGATCGCGGCGTAGACGCCGCCCGGCCCAACTTGATACAGGGCGGCGCAGGCTGGCGCCCGCATTCTCCCCGCCCAATTTGGCAAGCGCCCGGCTCTGCGCTACTCTATGCGGGCAGCCAAATGACACCGATCCCCCCTCTCCCTCGCGAGGTCGCCCATGCGTGTGGTAGCCCTGATCATGGCCGGAGGCGAAGGCTCTCGCCTGACCGTGCTCTCCGAAAAACGAGCCAAACCTTCCGTTCCCTTTGCCGGCAAATACCGTATCATCGATTTCACCCTCTCCAACTGCGTACAATCGCGCATCTACGACATTGCCATCCTCACCCAATACCGCCCGCACTCGCTGAATGAGCATATCGGCATCGGCAAACCGTGGGATCTGGATCGTGGCCGCGGGGGCGTGCAACTGTTGCAACCCTATCAGGCCCGCGGTTCGCAGGGCTGGTACATGGGCACCGCCGACGCAGTCTACCAGAACCTGGGGTTTCTGCTGGGCCGCGATGCCGATCTGGCGGTCATCCTCTCCGGCGATCACATCTATAAGATGGATTACCGGCCCATGATCGCCTTCCACGAGGAGAAAGGCGCGGATCTGACCGTGGCGGTGATGAATGTGCCGCTGGAGGAAACAGACCGCTTCGGCATCCTCACCACCAACAAAAATGGCCGGGTAACGGAGTTCCACGAAAAACCAAAGGCGCGGGACAAGGGCACGCTGGCCAGCATGGGCATCTATGTTTTCGATGTGGATATCCTGGCCGAACGTCTGGCGCAGGGGCACGCGCTGGAGCCGAATCTCGATTTCGGCAAACACATCATCCCCAACATGATCCAGAACGACAAGGTCTATGCCTATCAATTCGATGGCTATTGGGTGGATGTGGGCACTATCGACGCGTATTGGCAGACTTCGATGACGCTGACCGCGCCGGACAGCCCCCTCGACCTTTGGGATACCAACTTTCTGGTGCGCACACGCAGCCAGGAGCGCCCGCCGGTCAAATGCAGCGCCCAGGGCGATGTGGTGCAATCTCTGGTCAGCAATGGCTGCACCATCCATGGCCTGGTCGAGCGTTCGGTGCTCTCGCCGGGGGTGTATGTCTCGGCTGGCGCGCAGGTGCGGGAATCGGTGGTCATGAACGATGCCTGGATCGGCCCCGGCGCCATCCTCGACCGGGTGGTGATCGACAAACAAGTGATCGTGGGGTCGGGCGTGCAGCTGGGCGTGGGCGATGATCTGCGCCCCAACCATGAGATGCCGGATCGACTGGATACCGGCATCACCGTGGTGGGCAAGGGCGCGCACATCGCCGCCAATGTGCGCGTGGGCCGCAATGTGCTCATCCATGCCGATGTGGATGAAGAGGTCTACGCGGGGCTGGCCGCGGATTTTGTGCCCAGCGGCGCCACCGTCACACCGGGCGGGGTGTTGTTGCCCCCGCCCCTCCCCCCTTCTGCGCCCGCGACGCCCGCGGTGGAGGCAACCGCATGAATACCCTTGCCATGATCCTGGCCGGCGGCGCTGCGCCCGGCCTGCACACACTCACTCACAGCCGGGCCGAGGCAGCGCTGCCCTTCGGCGGCAAATATCGGGTGATCGATTTCACCCTCTCGAATTGCGTCAATTCCGACATCTTCGATGTGGCGGTGCTGACGCAGTACCTGCCCCGCTCGCTCAACGATCACATCCGCGCCGGCAAACCCTGGGATCTGGATCGGGCGCAAGGGGGCGTGCGGCTGTTGCAGCCCTATCAGAGCGGCGCCGAGGAGAGCGGGGCCTGGCAAGAAGGCTCCGCCGACGCGGTGCGCTTCAATCTGGATGTGGTGCGCGAGAGCAAGGCGGATCAGGTGCTGCTGCTGGCGGGCAGCCACATCTATAAGATGAACTATCAGCCGATGATCGAGTTCCACCGCCTGCGCCGGGCCGATGTCACCATTGCCGTGCGCGCGGTCAGCCCGCATCAGACGCATCGCTTCGGCATGGTGGCCGCGGATACCGATGGCCGCATCACCCGGTTCGAGGAGAAGCCGCGGCGCACCCGCTCCACCCTGGCCAGCATGGGCGTCTATCTTTTCGCGGCCGGGGTGCTGGAGGAGTGGCTGAATGGCCGGGGGCGGGGATATCGCCACCTGGGCGGGGAGTTGATCCCGCGGCTGGTGCGGGAAAAGCGGGTGTATGCCTATGCCTTCGAGGGCTACTGGGCCAATGTGGGCACCGTGCCGGCCTATTTCGAGGCGAACATGGCCTTGCTGGCCGACATCCCCGCCCTCGATCTCTCTGACCCGCGCTGGGTGATCCACACCCGCTCGGAGCAGCGGCCGCCGGTGTGGCTGGGGCCGCAGGCCGCGATCAGCGGCAATCTCCTCTGCGATGGCGCCCGCATTGAGGGCAAGGTGCTGCGTTCGGTGATTGGGCCGGGCGTGGTGGTGGCCGCGGGGGCGGAGGTGCGCGACAGCATCGTCATGAATGATACGGTGATCGGCCCCGGCGCGGTGGTGGATCGCGCCATCATCGACAAAGAGGTGCAGGTGGGCAAAGGCGCGGTGATCGGGTTTGGCGCGGACAACACGCCCAACGCCCTGGCCCCAGAGACGTTGAACACCGGCGTCACCCTGGTGGGCAAGCGCGCGCAGGTGCCTGCCGGCGCCTGTCTGGGCCGCAATGTTGTGGTTGGGCCCGCCCCATTCGACGATGAAACCATCCCCAGCGGCAGCACCGTAGGCCTCTGACGCCGCCCCACCCGCCCGCCCGTCCCGTCCCGCCCCGTCCCGTCCCGCCCCGGCGATGAATCGCCGGTCTGGCACACGAAGCCCGATGAATCGGGCTGGGCAGGCCGGATCATCGCCGCCCACCGTCTCGCCGCCCTGTCCCGCCCGCCCCGGCCCGGCCCGGCCACCCGCCGCCCCGCCCCGCCCCGGCGATGAATCGCCGGTCTGGCACACGAAGCCCGATGAATCGGGCTGGGCAGGCCGGATCATCGCCGCCCGACACCCGACCACTGACCACTGACCACTGAATACTGAATACTGACCACTGACCACTGAATACTGAATACTGACCACTGACCACCGACCACTGCCCCATGCCCGGCGACGCCAACTTCGTCCACCTGCACGTTCATAGCGAATTTTCCCTGCTCGACGGCCTCAGCCGCATCGATGATCTGATCAAACGCGCCCAGGAATTGGGCCAGCCGGCCATCGCCCTCACCGACCACGGCGCCATGTACGGGGCCATGGATTTTTACCGCGCGGCCAAGAAAGCAGGGATCAAGCCGATCATCGGCATCGAAACCTACCTGGCCGCGCGCAGCATGCAGGAACGGGACGGTACCAAAGATCGCGAACGCGCCCACATGTTGCTGCTGGCGCAAAACCAGACCGGCTATCGCAACCTGTTGCAGATTGCCAGCGCCGCGCAGTTGCAGGGGTTCTATTACAAGCCGCGTATCGACCGCGCTTTCATGGCCGCGCACAGCGAGGGGCTGATCGCCACCACCGGCTGCATGGCCGCCGAGATCCCCAGCGCGCTGAAAACCGGGCAGATCGAGCTGGCGCACAAACTGATGGGCGAGTATGTGGACATCTTCGGCCGCGAGCGGCTGTTCGTGGAATTGCAGGAGCACAGCATCCCGGAGCTGACGCAGATCAACAAAACCTTGATCGAGATGGCCCCGCGCTATGGCCTGCGCCTGCTGGCCACGAATGATGTGCATTATGTGCGGGCAGAAGATGCCGGCCCCCACGAGGTGCTGCTCTGCATCCAGACCAGCTCCACCGTGCAGGCGCCCAAGCTCACCTTCTCGGACAAGGGCTACTACCTCAAATCCGCGGCGGAGATGCTGCAGCTGTTCGGCGAGCAGCCGGAGGCGCTGCGCAACAGCCTGCTGATCGCGGAGATGTGCGAGGTCAGCCTGGACACGAAAGGCTATCACCTGCCCCATTTCGAGACGCCCGCCGGCTATACCACCGAGAGCTATCTGCGCCAGTTGTGCGAGAAAGGCATGGTCTGGCGCTATGGCGAGGCGCGGGCGCGAGAGGATGCAACCCTGCGGGAACGCTTGGATCGGGAACTGGCCCTGATCCATCAGATGGGGTTCAATTCCTATTTCCTGATCGTGTGGGATCTGTGCGAATTCGCGGCCCGCACCGACGCCTGGTGGCAACAGCACCACGATCCCTCGCCCTACCCCGATTATGAGACGTGGAAACAGCACGACATCTGGTGGAATGTGCGCGGATCGGGCGCGGGGTCGGTGGTGGCCTACACCCTGGGCATCACCAGCATCGATCCCCTGGCCAACAGCCTGATCTTCGAGCGTTTTCTGAATCCGGGCCGCGTGTCCATGCCCGATATCGACCTGGATTACCCCGATGACCGCCGCCACGAGATGGTGGAATATGCCATGCGCAAGTATGGCCGCGACAAAGTGGCGCAGATCATCACCTTTGGCACCCTGGGCGCGCGGGCCGCCATCCGCGATGTGGGCCGGGCGCTGGACTGGGAATTGGCGCAGGTGGATGCGGTCGCCCGCCTGGTGCCGGCCATCGCCGGCAAGCCGGTGAAAATCGCGGATGTATTGCAAGCGGGGCATGAGTTCTATGCCTTCGACCTGGATCGCATGTATCAGAGCGATGAGAAGGTGCGCACCCTGCTCGACACCGCCCGCACCCTGGAGGGGGTGACGCGCCACGCCTCCAGCCACGCCGCCGGGGTGATCATCTCCGACCGCCCGCTGGAGGAATATCTGCCCCTGAACCGGCCCACCAGCGGCGAAGAGGGGCTGGGCGGGATCGACCGGGTGACGCAGTGGCCGATGGAGATCATGGACTCGATCGGCCTGCTCAAGATCGATTTCCTGGGCCTGAGCACCCTCTCGATCATGCGCCTGGCCGCCCGGTTGATCGAGGAGCGATACGGGGTGCGCTACACCATGGACACCATCCCCTACGATGTGGGGCACGTGGGGCCGGACCCGGCCCGCCGGCCCGAGACGCTGTTCGAGATGCTCAGCCAGGGGGAGGTGTCGGGAGTGTTTCAGGTGGAAGGGCAGGGCATGCGCCGGCTGATGACGAGCATGCGCCCGCAACGGTTCGATCACATCGTCGCCGCCATCTCCCTCTACCGCCCCGGCCCCATGGAGAACATCCCCCGATACATCGAGCGCATGCACGCGGTGCTGGCCGGGGAGGAGGACGCGGTCAGCTACCACACCCCGGCGCTGGAGCCGATCCTGAGCGATACCTACGGCATCCTGGTCTATCAGGAGCAGATCATCCGCATTGCGGCAGAGTTGGCGGGGTATGAGCCGGGCGAGGCGGACATGATCCGCAAGGCGGTATCGAAAAAGAATGAGGAGGATCTGAAAAGACACCGCCAGCAATTCACGGCCGGAGCTATGACCCGCGGCTACTCTGAGCAGGTGTGCGACAAAATCTGGGAGGATATCGAATATTTTGCCCGCTACGGCTTCAATAAGTGCTTGCCGGGGGATGTCGAGGTGGTGGACGCGGCGACGGGCCGTCTGGTGCGCATCGAAGCCTTGTATCAGGGCCAGACGGGCCTGACCACAACCCTGACCTGCGCCCTCGACAGCCTCACCCTGCAACCGGGCGCGGTGGCCACGGTGATGGCGAATGGCGTCAAGCCGGTATACCGGCTGACGACGGCATCGGGCCGTGTGATCGAAGCCACGGCCAACCATCCCTTCTACACCTTCGACGGCTGGCGGCGGCTGGATGCTCTGAGCGAGCAGGACTTGATCGCTGTGCCGCGGTCGCTGCCGGTGCAGGGCCGGGAGGCATGGCCGGAGCATGAGGTGATCGCGTTGGGGCATCTGCTGGCCGAGGGCAATCTCTGCCATCCGCATTCGCTCTACTATTACAATCAGGATAGCGCACAAGTCGATGATTATGTAAAGGCAGCCCAGGCGTTTGCCAATGTCGTGTGCTCTGTGACCCGGCAGCGCGACCTGTACACCGTTTATGCCCGGCGCATCGACCGCAAAGAGCCGCCGGGCATCCTTCTGTGGGCGCAGGCGTTGGGCATCTGGGGCAAGAAAGCGGCAGAGAAAGAGATGCCAGAGGCGGTGTTTACGCTGCCGAACCGGCAGATTGGGTTGTTGATCAGCCGCATGTGGGAGGGAGATGGCCATCTCAATGAAGGGGGTCGCAGCCTGTTTTATGCCACCGCCTCGGAACGGATGGCCCGGCAGATGCAGCACCTGCTGCTGCGATTGGGCATTCTCAGCCGCTTGCGTACCGTGACCTTCCCCTACAAAGAGGGGCGCACCGGCTATCAGCTCTTCATCACCGGCGATGACAACATCCAGCAGTTCGCCGCGCACATTGGCGTGCATTTCCTCTCCGCCGGGCGCAAAGCCCTTTTGCAGCGGCTGGCCCTGCCTGAACCGCAGCCCGCCGGCAGCAAAGATGTTGTGCCCCTGGGCGTGAAGGCCCTGGTGCGCGCCGCCAAAGAGAAGACGGGGATCACCTGGCAAGATTTGAATCGCAGCGCCGGCCTGGCCCAGCGCGAGTTTTATCCCGCCAACAGCGCCGGCAAGATGGGGTTTCAGCGCCACACCATCCAACGCGCCGCCGATTTTTTCCATGACGAGGAGCTGCAACGCTACGCGGACAACGACATCTATTGGGATCGGGTGGTCAGCATCACCTATGTAGGCGACAAGCCAACCTACGATCTGGAAGTGCCGGGCGCGCATAATTTCATCGCCAATGACATCCTCGTCCACAACAGCCATGCCGCCGATTACGCCAAAGTCACCTGCCAGACCGCGTTTCTGAAGGCGCACTATCCGGTGGAATATATGGCGGCGATGCTGACGGTGGAACGGGCCAAGACGGAGAAGATCAGCCGCTATCTGGCCGACACCCGGCGCATGGGCATCCACGTGCTGCCGCCCGATATCAACGAATCGGGGCTGGATTTCCGCATCCAGGCGCTGCCCGCGGGTCAGGCCGCCGCGCCCATGGTCAATCGCGCCAATTTTGCCTTCCCCATCCCCCCGGGCAGCGCCATTCGCTTCGGACTGGGCGCGATCAAAAACGTGGGCGAGGGCGCTATCGAGACGATCCTGGCGGCGCGCGCGGACGGCGGCCCCTTCAGCAGCCTGGAGGATTTCTGCGAGCGGGTGGATCTGCGGCAGTTGAACAAGCGGGTGATGGAATGTCTGATCAAAGCAGGCGCGTGCGATGGTTTTGGCGATCGCGACCTGGTGCTGGCGGTGTTGGACCGCATGATGACGCATTCCAGCAGCGTGTGGCGGGCCCGCGATAGGGGGCAGGGCAGCCTCTTCGATCTGTTCGATTACACCGACGCCCGCGCCCCGGCCCATTCCCTGTTCGACCCGGCGCCGACCTACGAGCCTGTCAGCGCGCGGGCGCGGCTGGAGTGGGAAAAGGAGCTGCTGGGCGTCTACGCGTCCGAACATCCCCTGGAACGGGTGACGAGCAACCTGCACCAAGTGATCACCTGTCTGTGTGAGGATGTGCCGGAGCGGGTGGGGCGCAATGTGGTTCTGGCGGGGATGGTGGCAGCGGCGCGCACTTTCATCACCAAGAATGGCAAACGCATGGCCTTTGTCACCCTGGAGGACCTGCAAGGCAGTTGCGATGTGACCGTCTTCCCCCGCACCCTGGAGCAGACGCCGGCGCAGTTGCTGGCTGAAGGCAGCATTGTGTTGGTGCGGGGCAAGGTGGAGAAGCGAGAGGATCGGGTGAGTGTGCTGGCCGATGCGATCACGGACAATTTCACCTTTGCCCAGGCGGCCGCGTCCACGCAGTTGCCCGATTTTGCCGCGCCGCCCCCGGCGTCCTGGCAGGAGGAGGGCGCCAGCTTCACCGAGTTCATCGAGCCGCCGGCGGATGATCTGGAGGATATGGCCGTGCTGGCGCCCCGTCCCGCCCCGCGATCCGCGCCCACGGGCGTGGCCGAGCCGCCGCCCCGTTATCCTGCGGCAGAGAAGGCAGGCAATGGCCCCGCCGCGCCAGTCGCAGGCCCCGCCGCGCCGGTCGCGCATCCGGCCAACGGCCCCCGGCAGATCGTGGCGCGGCTGCGCTGCTCCGACAGCCTGGCCGCGGACAAACAACGCCTGGCCGCGGCGGTGGCCCTTTTCCGCCGCTTTGCCGGGCAGGATCGCTTCAGGATCCGGCTGGAAAACGCCCAGGGCCAGGGCCTGTGGGAATTCGACTTCCCCAACGACAACACCCGCGTCTGCCCGGAGTTGCAAGCCGAGGTGGAGACGCTGCTAGGGGTGGGGGCGTGGGGGGAGGGCTGACAGGGCCAGTTGGGCAGGTAGATGTGACCGGGGCGCCTTTCTATGGCAGCGCATGCCGTCCAAGCCCCGGAAGAAGCGCATACTCTCTTTCAGAAAACAACCTGCTGCAAACCTTTCATGCCCGCTTCTGTGAATGATATGCTATACTCTACCGGATGGGCACTGAAACAGCCCACCCTTGCCCGCTCAACTTGCTTGCGAAGGTGAAGACGAGATGACGAACAGAGTCTATTGGGTGTTGGTTCTCCTAGCCATTGTCGTATGCGTATCGATCACACTTTTATGGTTTATTACGTCTCTATTTGTCAATATTTATTATGGTGGATCAAATTATGTACAAGAAGTGCTCGAATTCCTGTTCGATTCCGAAGTATTGTCCGCAATTTCTGGTGTAATTTTAGCAATAATCGGTTTGTTTTTAACTATCATTCTATACAATCAACAAAAAAATAGAGAAGATGAACAAAATAAAAAACGGGGATTGCTCCGGGCGATAGAAAAACAAATATCGATTTCCGAAACAGAAGATCTAAAAATATTGTTAAAAGAAATATTAAAAATACCTTACAATCAATTTGAAGAAATTTTTGATCGAGTATATAAACAGGAATTTCAAGAAATTTGTTTGTATCAAGCAAATAAGAGATTAATTGCAGGACAATTACAGGAAAGTATCGAGATAATAAAAGACTTCATAAAGATTTTTCAAAAAGACGAAAAAAATAGAAAAATTGCTGATAACTTGCATAATATTACGAAAGTTCTTGAAGAATCGGAACATTATAACATATTATCGGCAAGCGAAGAAGATGTCGACAAAATTAAAAAATCAATTTTGTGGTTATGGGAAGAATACGATAGAAACGTACATGAAATTGTAATTTTCGCTCTTATAAGGATAAAAAATAAAGTATCCCTTGAAGAAATATTTCACGAGGCGACGGAAAATACGAACCGCCTGTTGTTGGATGACCGGCTGAAAGATGTGCGCAAGAAAGCGCCACTTCTCCTTTATAACTGGCCCGCGTGCTGGCCACCTCCTACCCAAAAGGAAGACCGCAGTGCAAAGCGCGGAAGTTGGTTGGAAGAGAATGGGCTGACCCGAGATCCTTTTGCTGTTCCGCCTTCGTCAGAGCCAAAACTGCTGGAGGACGCATGGATGCGTCCAGAGAGGTGGCAGGAAATCGAATATCCCGGATGGATTGTGATCACAAGCTCCCAATCCGATGACCTGATAGCCGCGGCATTGCGGCTGTGTTATGAGAAACGTACACAAACACATCGTGATGTTTTCTCTGCTTTGCTGCCATTGCCGACTCACGATCTGTCTTTGCCGGCTTCCCACGAGCAGCGCCTTGAAGCCATTGCCCACGCCATTGCAGCCACCTGGATCGATCTCTTGGCTCAGAATCCCGGCGCCTTGATCGACCTGCCCGAACCGGACGCCGCGCTCCTGGTGGCGTTTCTCACCTGGGCGTCCGGTTCGGGCCAGAGGTTGCTTTTGCAATTGGAGGAGGCAGGTCTGGGCAAGGAGCAAGCGAGTGCCCGCTATCTGCGGCGCTTGTGCGGCGAATTCTCGCAGTCGCTGTGGCAGGGTGCAGCGACTGTACCGCGGCTACGCTCCTGGCTGCGTCTTCGTCCCCCAGGATTGGAAGCCACCTACTTGATCGCCTATCCATCCAGCCCATGGGCCCCCACCGCGCTGCAAGCAGAAGCCCAGGCGCTGCTGGCGATGGCGGAGTCTTTGCACAGCGATGGCGTCCATCTCAAGCTATTCGCGCCGCCTTTTGCGGATGCACCTCCTCACAAAGTCGAACTAGCATGGTCTCCTGACGATCTGCAAAAAATGCTTGCCGACCGTATTACTCGGGCTTACGGGCCAGAAAGTTGTAAGTCTCCCACCCTACGCGGCTTTCTTGTTGAATTGGAGAAGCTACCCGATATATCTGCAATCCCTGATTTCGATGCACTCATCAGTAGAAAAGCCCAGGTTTCGCTATCCAGGATGCTGGAGCTTGCCGGCAACGTTATAGACGGCTATCGTGACGGCAAAAAGATAGATGAACTGTGGCAAGAAATCAACACTACGTGAGTATGAGCATGGCGATTGGCATCTCTCCTCTGCAAGATGATCGGGGGCTTCAGGCCTTTGGGATGCTGCGCGCCGAAGAGGAGAAGGGGTGGCTGGAGCGTGCGTTCGTAGAACCGGCGGAATTCGCAGAGATGATCGGTGGGCATTCGATCCTGGTGCTGGGCAGGGCTGGTTCAGGCAAGACCGCGCTGGCGCTGGCGCTGGCGCAGGTCGGCGCCGCCACGGCCGGCCCAACAACACCTGCACTCATTGCCAACTGGCAGCCCTCCCTCCTGCCCCGGCACGCGCCGCCGCCACAGTTGGTACACGCCTGTCTGGAACAGGCCTTCGATGCCTGTGCTCTCGCTCTTCTACGTTACCTGGCGCAACAGCCTGCTCTTTTTCTGAACGCGCCCAAATGGGTACAGGATCTCATCGTCTGGTTTCTGCACGCGTATTTGCAGGGTGATTGGTTCTTTCATCTCAGCCGTCTGGAAGAGAAGGCGCACCCAGAGGCGATGTCGTGGCTGCAGGCGATAGCGCAGCACTCGCCCCCCGACATCCTCTCCCCCGATGCTCAGCAAGTCCAGGTGATCAGACACCTGACCGCGGCGGTGCAGCGGCTGGAACTCGCCGGAATCTGGCTCATGGTCGAGGGACTGGAGCCCTGGCTGGAAATCGATACCGAGTCTGTCGAGTACATGTTCCGCACTCTGATCTCAGCCCTGGCCATCTTCGACCAACCCGGGTTCGTGGTCAAGCTCATCCTTCCCGCTGATATGCAAGCTGCATTGTTGGCGAGCCCGGGCATCGAACGCAGACGGCTGGCGCATTTTCAGCTCGAATGGACGCCGGAAAGCTTATTGCACCTTACTGAACGCCGTCTGGCATTGGCATTACAAAAGGAAGAGATACATCTGCGTGACGTTTGCGCTGATCCTGATCTGTTACCCTGGCTGCAGCAGTATGGCGGCGGGCTGCCGCGGGGCTGGTTGCACCTGATGCGTCCGCTTGTCGCCGCCTATCGCGCTGGCGGCGGCCAACGCCCCTTGAGCGTGCAAGCATGGCAAGATCTGCGCCGCCAACATCCGCTCAAGCTCGGTGTGAACTTACAGCGCCGCAAAGTCATCCTTGGGTATGGTGAGATAGCAGATCTGCCGCCCGCGAGTTTTCGCTTGCTGGCTTATCTCTATCAACACCGCGGGCGCTACTGCACGCGCAGCGAACTCTACTATCGCGGCTATCGTGAACTGGCCAGTGAACCAGACTCATCAAAAGACACAGGCTGGGAAAAGCCAGATGCCTGGACGCGCATCATCGATACAACGCTCTGGCGCTTGCGTTTGAGTATCGAGCCCGATTCCCGGCAGCCGATCTACATTGTCACCGACCGTCACCGTGGCGTCCGCCTCGAAAACACCTGGTGAGGAAATTGTGAGGAAATGGAAAGCCAACTGAGATGTGATTGGGAGATTCTACTGTGAAAAGGAAACACTAGCTCCTGGTACAGGAATATCACAAAAACACATATAAAAACAGAAGAAACCGCCAAAGAATGATATTATGTACAAATAATTGCGAGATAATCAAGCTCTTTCTACACTCGCCCATCCTTTTTTCTATGCCAACGCCGTCTGGCGGTGCAGCAACTTCAGTGGTATACTGCTGAATTAACTTTATGATCTTTGATCCTTTGGCGCATCAACGGTTCGCCAATACACCTGCCATCGTATGTGGAGTCTAACCAGAATGCCTGACATCAGGCTGAGCCACACAACAACAGACAAGCCTCTCGATGCCGACATGATCACAGAGGCATTGTTGCGGTTTGGTTTTCGGTTCAACCCTTTTCAACATCTGGAAGCCTCACAAGACCCACACCTGGGCGACTATCTGGTGGGGCATGAGTTCTTCCAAGCTGCATGGACAGAGGCGCCGGCGGTGATCTTTGCCCCTTCTGGCGGCGGCAAAACAGCCATGTGCCTGTATACGATGCGAGCTTGCTGGGTGGGGCCTGCCGCCTATCGCCCCCTTCCTGTGCGCTACACGCCAAGCGAACTTGTGCGGAATACCCAAACGGCGCAAAATAATCCTATGGTCGGGTTGTTACACGCAGTCGCGCGGTCGGTGCTTGTAGCCCTGGCTTATCAACCAGAACGGTTCTTGCTGTTAGACCGATCCGAACTCTCGACGCTGACCTACCTCCTGCAGCGCTGGCTGCCAGGCTCCTTGGCCTACTATCTTCACCTCCTGCAAGAAAGCAACGCCCCCGCAACGCTGGGCCAACTGCTCCTGGATCTGGCGGCTATGCCCGCCGAGCGTTCGACCCGCGCCTGCTTGCCGAATCTATGCTCGCGCCTCACCGAGATCATCAGCAACGTGGCGAACGCAACTGGGACTGGCGAGATAACCGCCGCACAGGCTTTCCGAGAATTCGTGCACCTTCTTCTGGGGCCGGCAGGATATCGATCGATCTTCATCCTGATCGATGGTATAGATGCCGAACCTTTAGAAGCGCCCTCCGCGGCGCTGACGCCGCTCTCACCCTGGATGCTGCGTCGCATGGGATGGCTGCTGCAACAAACGCCGGCGTGGGCGGCTGAGCGCGTCTTTGTAAAGGGCTTTCTGCCGGCCCAGGCAGAACTCCAATTGACTGAGTCGTTGAGCGCGCTCACACCACTGCTGCAGCGCGCCAGCCTGACTTGGACGCCGCCTCTTTTAGCCGAGATGGTGCGCCATCGTGTCTATGTAGCCACAGAAGGAGACTTTGGCAGCCTGGATGCGATCAGCGGATCTGGCCTGCGTGATATCGAAACAGCGCTGGCGCGGCTAGCGCCTTCAGCCTTGCCGCGCGAGATATTATTCTTGGTGCGCCGCGTCTTGTACGCTTACGCGCAGCGGGTCAAGGGCAGTTCAGGCAGCCTGGAGGCGCAGGATATCGAAGCTGCAGAGCGCTGGTACCGGCAGCGCCTGGCATTGGCTACGCATACCATTGCCCTGAACTGATCGCTAGCCCTCGCCACACTACATCATCATCGTCATCATTGCCCTTAGGAGAAGAAGGCAAGACCATGTCAATCCCGTACCAACCCTCTAAATTCGTCAATCGAGAAGCTGAAATCGAGTTAGTTCTCGATCTTGCAAAGAAATTAAGGGATAAACCTGACGATCGTGATCGCTCGCGCCTGGTAGTTTTCCATAGCGAAAAAGGCAGCGGTAAGACATGGTTGGCGCTTCATCTTCATCACGCTGTGCTGCCGGAACTCGGCAAGGGCATCACTCCGCTGCTCCTGCGTTTTGTTTCTCCTGATGAAAGAGGACAAGTTGAAGATATCAGTTTACAGCAAACAGAGGATTCCACCTGGTATCCTGATCGGGATACGTGGATACAACTAAAAGGAAAATCCGAATCAGAATCAATCAGCAAACTTAGTGAAGCTATCATTGCGAATTTGTTGAAATGGCTCGGCAAAAAATTGTTATTTCCTTTGACAGTAGATGAAAACATGACTTATAAAACTGCTCTCATGGAAAGATTTGTTCGCACTGACTTAAGAAATCAAGGCATCATTCTTATCCTTGATTCGGTATTCGAACAATCCTGGCATTTTTTAGACGTGTTGGAAAATTATGTGATCGGGCCTCTCGCGCCCTTAAACAATGTTCTCTTGATTATGACAGGGCGGGGGCGTTTGTATAGCTGGAAGTCGCCTGATTTGAAAAAGGGCACCGTCAAAACGCTAGCGCCCTTTGGGAAAGACGACACCAGAAAACAGATCGACAAACAAGCCCCCAATCCAGTATTGAGCGCAGATGAAATCCACGCTTTGGGAGGCGGAACGCCCCTGGCCAACGTGTTCCTGGCCACAGCAACAGACGCCAGCACAGGGCTGGATCAAGCCATCGAGAGCCTGTTAGGAGAAAACGCCGAATTGCGCCCGGATTTCGAAAGCCTCTGTGTGCTGGATCGTTTTCGCGATGAGTACATCGCCCCCCTCCAGGCGGTTGGCAGGAAGAATCCATTACTGGCGAAGCAATCCCTGGAGGAAAGCCGGCGGCTGCGGGAAAAACTGACTGCTACGCACCTGGTGCGTTGGCAGGATGGGGCCTATATGATTGATCAGTCCTTACATACTCTACTGATAAACTACCTGCGGCATGCTCAACCGCAGATGTGGAGGGATCTCAACGTCGCAGCAGCCAAGATATTCGAGGACCTGGCCTCTAAACCGGGGGGTTGGCAGGATTATTTCCAGAAACTGGCCAAAAAACATCGAGAAGATGCGGGAGGAGCCGACAAACAGAACGTGACTGGCAGTGAGATTAGCGTAGATATTCCAATGTTAACAACTACTTAGAATCCTGTACCACGATCAAATATTTCTGGTAACAGTTCACCTGATGTGTTGTTGCAAGGGCAACCGCAGGTCGCAGGCAAAGCAATCTCCAAGGTGATTCGTCAATTTTGTGGATGTCAATCAGCGTTGGGGATTGCTTCGGGGCTATCGCCTCTCGGAATGACAAAATAAGGTGATTTGTTACTATTTCTGTTTTTATGTTTATTTTCTGACCGGAGAAACGTAATGGACAACTTATTGCCATCGATCGAACGACACACCAGCGCCCTGGCTACCGTTGACATGGTAGGTCGCGACAGCGACCTGGCCAAGATCAAGGCCGCGGTTGAAAAGATAGAGACCCGGGCTGTGCTGATAACCGGAGATGGCGGGGTGGGCAAAACCAGGATGCTGGACGAGGTGTTGAAAGAGCTAGGCGAAACCCCCAACATGCGCACGGCTAGCCATATCATCGATCTCTACCACATTCAGCATCACACAGCCGAGGGCCTTGCCAGGGCCATGGCCGCGACTTTGTCCAATCCTATCGAGGGATTCTTTCGCTCTTATGAGTTGGCCTACCGCGCGCTAGAGCAAAAACGATTGTCAGGAGATGTGCGCGACATTGAGGAGCAACGAAGCAAGGTCGAAAAGGCTTTCAAGGACGATCTGGCAGTCTTGACGCAACACAAGCGGGTGGTTGTGGCTCTGGACACCGCCGAGAAACTGGCCTATAGCGCCACCCCGATCGCGGCGGCATCGACACGGGAAACCGCCGCCTGGGCATGGCTGCTCTCATCCCTGCCCGCATGGGAGAATGTTGTGGTGCTCATTGCCGGCCGGGGCACAATGGCGCCGCTGGACAGGCAACTGCGTGAGAGACTGGGCGCGGCCATGACTTTCGTCCCCCTGGAATCTCTTGACCGCGAGGGAGCCAAAGCCTATTTCGCCGCGGCCACCCGCCGCGCCGCAGCAAAGGGCGACCAAAGTCTTGCAGCGGGGCTGCGGGGCCTGCCCTCCGCGCATATCGATGCGGCTTTTGACTGCACTGGCGGCCAACCGGTGCTGCTGGCTCTACTTGTGGACTACTTGAGCCAGGCCGGGCTCGATCGCACCCAGGCTCTCTTAGAAAACTGTCCCACTCCTCTTTCGCGGGACGCTGCCACCGCCAGCACACCGCTGCCAACCGAAATCGAAGACCGGATTATCAGCGGTCTCAAGGAAACGTCTATAGGCGAGGTAATCACGGCGTTAGGTCGGGCAGCCAAGGGGGCTGATGCGGCTCTCCTTGGCAAGTTGTTGGGAATTTCCGCAAAAGAAGCTGCCAACCGCCTCAGAGAACTCGAAATCGAGAAGCTGACATTTGTCAAACAACGCCCACAGGATGAGCGTTTCTTCCTGCACGATGAGATGTACGCCATGCTCGGCCGTCAGGTTTTTGATGTTCCTCATGATGCTAGCGCGCAAAAAAAGGCAAACGCCGCCATCCTCGAATATTACGAAGCGCAAGAACAGGGGATTGTAGAAGAACTTACGCGCCTATATGCACCCATCGAGTTAGAAGGCAAAGCGCAACTGAACATGGATCAGATCCGAGATGTGTACAGCCGCCGTCAGGCCACCCAAACCGAGTTGGTCTATTACCTTTTGCGCCAGGATCCGGCGCGGGGGTTCCGGCGCTATTACCGTTACATGCGCGAAGCCATCCTGTCCGGAGACGTCCTGATGGATCTGCAGCTTGAAGCCGAGATCAGATCCTTCTGGATCGAACGAGATCCTGAAGAGAAGCGGCCTGCCATCGACGGCCTGACACGTAGCGATCTCTCTGGCGTCATGTTGCAGCGACCGGTGGTACGGGCCTGGGCTGAACAAAATTACGCACAAACTATCAAGGAAGCAGAACTTGCCCGCCAGGAAGGTGCCGAACTCCTTGCTCAATCGCGCATCACTGTCGCCAATCTATCTGTTTGGGAGGCATATGCCTACACCTACCGATCCGAGGAAAATGACGAGGAAAAGGCACGAAACTTATTCGATCATGCGATTAAGGAGCTTGGCAAAGTGACCGAGGAGATGGAGCCCATCGCCTCTGATGAGGATGGATCTGCCGAGAACATTGATGTCCGGTTGTGGCGGGCGCGAGCGGCGTCGGCGCTGGCCCACCGCGTGCGGGGTTACTTCCACTGGACACGGGGAGCAATCGCCGAGTCCATCAGCGATTACCAAAAGGCTCTGAAGTTCTGGCGATATGTCAATATGAAAGTCGAGATGGCAACAACGCTCAACGATCTCGGCTATGGGCTGGCGGAGCAGGGCTATTTTGATGATGGTCGCGCCCTCGTACGCAGTGGGCTACGGTTGCGAAGGGAACTTGGCTCGCGTGCACCGGTAGCTCTGAGCATGAACACGCTAGCCATTATCGATCTGGCTCAGGGAAACTACACCGATGCAATAGAAGGAGCGAATCGTGCACTGAACATCTTCAGCTTACTGGACAACAAACGCGGGATCGGTTTAGCCCTGACAGCCCTGGCTGAAGCCAAACGCCGTTATAGTAACACTGACAGAGTACCTGATCCTGAACAAAAGGTATCCTACCTGCGTGAAGCTTTGCAACATGCCAAAGATGCTCTTGCGAACTTTCAGGATACCGGCGAACGATTGCGGCAAGCCATTGCGATGATCGAAATAGGATGCGCCATTCGCGATTGGGCGAAGATACTCCAGAAGCACCCTAATCCTGCGGATCAATTACAGAGACGATTGCAAGACGGCATTGATGCGTTACGTGAGGCGGCGAAACTTGCCGGCAACCAATATCTATTCCGTCAGGTAGATGCCTGGGTCAACCTGGCTTGGTTAGGCTTTTTTATCAGTGATGATGCACTGCTGGACGAAGGTGCCAATAAAGCACGGGGTCTGATTCCAGATGGGTATTGGATCGATCGTACAAATGGGAGTCCTACTATACATAGAGATGAAGCTCTGGTGCTGCTCTGGCCACAATGCGGCAAACTCGAGATGCTGTACGGTCATCGGGCGTTCCAGGAATTCCTGAAAAACCACGATCTGTCCATTTTGCAGGAAGCGGCGCGTTACTATACATTGGGATTCGAATATAGCATTCTTTACAACGATACGTATCGTGATCTCACTCGTGTGAAAGAAGAAATCCATGAACGTTTAGGTCAACTCGATCCCACTCAGCTGGGATGGTTCACAAAAGCAGTGATAAAAACGGAAGAAGATAATCATCTGTTGGCACAGAAACGTGAATCTGTAATGGGTCAACTGCTGAGACGCCGTGGTTTCTGGCAGGAATAGATTGCCTTACGCCATTGGTCACAAGTTAAGGTTTTTGACGATTTTTCAAGAGCAAAACCGGTCAAAAACAGACCAATTTCGGACGAGTTTTGCCTCGTGGACGGGTATCGCAGCATGAACTGAGCGCTGAGCTACTCCCGCACAGGTTCTGGAAGCGGTCACGTCCTCGCAGGGTGGCCGGATTCAGCACGAAACTTGGCCTGAAGTCCTGCCAAGGCGCTCCAAACGAACTCGAGAATCGAATTTGACATTTCTGCGGAACCCTTAACTTGTGACCAATGGCCTTACGCTACTGTCTCTCCATAGCATATCTCACTATAGGAACGAAGCCATACCAAATAGCTGGATCATAACCTGATCCAGAAGTGTTGTCGCGTGTAGAGTGATGAGCGTGGTCTTGTCCTTACAAGGCCGCGCTTTTCTTTTTGCAGAAATGCGCTATAATCTCCACGCTCGCCTCAGCTTCTGCTTCAACCCTGCTCTATTTGGAGGCTCCACCATGATACAACCACATCTCTTCGTCAGCAAACCACTCGATCGAAATGAAACTCACTGTGCTTGCCCAGGTATTTTGTCAGGGCCTGTAGTGACACTAAAGTCACCATCACCCAATTGGCCCTGGCGAGTTGCGCCTGATCTGTATCACGCGCCAGTATCGCAAGATCACGAACTCTACTTCAATCTGATGGGCGCGTCCAACGTTGTAGTGCTGGATACAGCGGCGCAAAGGCTCCTCAACGCCTTTTTACAACCGCATGCACGCGAACAAGTCAACGGCGTCGATGATCTTGGCTACGATGAAGAACAAATTCTGGTACAACAACTGGCCGATCTGGGGCTGATTGTTCCGGCGGGGCTGCCGGCGCCGCAGGTGCACACACGAAAACAAACCCTCACGGCCTGGCTGCATGTTACCAATGCCTGTAACCTGCGCTGCACCTACTGCTACATACACAAAAGCGATCAGAGTATGGATGAGGTTACCGGCCGGCACGCTGTCGAGGCTGTCTTTCGCTCGGCGCTGCGCCAAGGCTTTGGCGGGGTCTATTTTAAGTATGCCGGTGGAGAGGCTACGCTCAACTACGATCTTGTCATGAAACTACATCGTTACGCCTCCGATCTTGCCGATGCATCAAGGATCGCGTGCAAAGGCGTAGTCTTAAGCAATGGCATTACATTAACAGTGAGAATGATCGAACATATGCGCGATAGTGGATTGCGGCTGATGATTTCACTCGATGGCATTGGCCAGACGCACGATTCACAGCGCTCTTTCCTCACTGGCAGGGGGAGTTTTGCGCAGGTGGCTCGCGGCATCGAGCGCGCCATCGCTCACGGCCTGCTGCCAGATCTGTCAATCACGGTCACAGGCCGAAATACCGATCATCTGGCCGAAGCTGTCAAATTCGCCCTTGATCGTGATCTGCGTTTCAATTTGTGTTTCTATCTTGAAAATGAGTGCTCTGCTGCCTATGCTGACCTGCAAGGTGATCAGGATCGAATCATCGCCGGGATCAAGGCTGCCTTTGCAGTCATTGCCGAGCGTTTGCCTCGCCAGCGTCTCATCGATGGCATGATCGACCGCAGCAGTTTCAATGGCCCTCACGAATATGCCTGCGGCGCCGGACAAACCTATCTGGTCATCGACCATGCAGGAAACGTGGCGCATTGCCAGATGGAAATCGATCAACCTATCACCAACATCACTGAAGAAGATCCTCTGTCAGTTATCCAATTACACGACCGCGGATTACAGAATGTGCCTGTCGATGCAAAAGAGGGCTGCCGAACCTGTGTCTGGCGTCACTGGTGCGGGGGTGGCTGTCCGAGGCTGACGCATCACACATACGGAAGGAGCACTCTGCGATCACCCTACTGCCATGTCTACCAATCTCTCTACCCCGACCTGCTTCACCTGGAAGGACTACGTCTACTAAAATGGGGATCTGACTGAACGAAGGCACAGGGAGTTTCGCCAGAAAAAAGGAGGCGGGACAGCTGCGGCTGTTCCGCCTCCTTTTTTGAGTTCATGGTGAGGTTCTTTTGAGTAAAAAGTAACCATCAGAAAAGGATAGGTAGAGGCGAAATGTCTATACAAGCAAAAATTGATATGGTTCAATAGCAGTACAAATTCCTACGAAGGAATCGTCCTTCCACCCACCCACACACACTCCCATAAGGAGTTTGGAAATGAGGACACAATCGACACAGGGTCTTGTCAGGCAGCATTCGTCCAGGCTATCGAGGTCTACGCTGGCAATGGAAACGGATGGCTGGATACGGGGCCCACCGTTACAAATGCATCACGTTTTGTCAGCGGGCAACTATCACTGTTCAAAAGAGCTCAGATTCTTGCGGCTGCATCGTCGAATCGGACACGATCACGTTCCTATCGGTGTTACAGCCGCAAGAACGCGTCTAATCCCTATGTCTGCCGCCCCATCCACCACGCCTGCCCCAACTGGGCGATGTTCGCTACCCAGTGGGCCACGACCACCAGCAGCAGGCTCTGCCGCCACAGGAAGAGGGCGCTGAGCGCCAGGGCCACCAAGGTCACCCCCACCACGCCCCATTCGCCCTGCGGCAGGTGCAGCAGGCCAAAGAAGAGGGAGACGGCCACGGCAAAGTAGATGACGTTGACGTAGGGCGCAAAGCCGCCCAACAACAGGGAACGGAAGAGTAACTCTTCTAGCAGGGCGGTGGGCAGAAAAGCCAGGATGACCAGGGGCCACTCGCGGGCCGTGCGCGGCATCACCGCCTGCATGACCACGTCAGAATACCAGTGCGGGCGATAGCGACGCACCCACAGGTTCAGCGGCAGCAGGGCCAACGATAGCCCCAGCCCCACAGCGACGCCGAGGCCGATGTCGGCCAGGGGCTGGGCCGGCAGCCAGCCCAATCCCGCCGCGCCCCGCCCACTTAGCGCCCCCAACCCAAAACAGAGGGCAATGATGCCCAGCCGCGCCACGTTTTCGAAGGGGGATAGCAGCAGGTTTTCTTCCGGCTGCCAGGCGCGCAGCAATTGGCCGGTGCGATAGGTGGCAAAGGAGATGAAAACCAGCAGGCCAAGCAGGCCAATGGGGAAGAGAGGGGACATTCAGTGGTCAGTATTCAGTGGTCAGTATTCAGTATTCAGTGGTCAGTATTCAGTGGTCAGTATTCAGTGGTCAGTATTCAGTGATCAGTAGTCAATTACGCAGGATTGGCCACTCCTTACCGTTATGCTTGCTAAACATCGAATACTCAATATCCAATACCCAATACCGACGACTGGCCACTGAATACTGAATACTGAATACTGACCACTGACCACTGACTACCGCCCGGCGCGGAGGCTGTAGGTGTAGCCCGCCACCTCTTCGGTGACCGGGGCCAGGGCGGAGATGACCAGGATCAGATCCTCGCGGCCATCCACGCCCTGCAACTGCAATGAGCCGCTGCCATCCGCGGCCACGGGCAATGCGTGCACCTCCACCCCGCCGCCGCGCAGAGGCTCGATTACCTGCACACGCCAGCGCTGCGTCAGCACGTTGTCGGTCAGCAGCCAGCCCTCGCTCTGCCACTCGCCGGGGCCATCCTCGAAGTCGTTGAAATAGCCGATCTCAGGGATCTCCACATCGTCGATGAAGATGCCGGCGCGGGTCACGGCCGCGTCGGTGATGTATTCGAAACGGATCTGCAACGGCTGGCCGGCAAAGGGACTGAGATCCACCTCCTCCAGCACCCATTCCGGGCCGGAAGCGCCGCTGACGCCGGAGTAGCCGGGGCCATAGGCCGTGCCCTGCGGGTTTTCACGGGTGGTGCGCTCCGTTTCCAGCGGGATCCAGGTGCGCCCTGCATCTTTGCTCACGGTCACGTACGCGTAATCCCACAGCTCCTCGATGTCGTACCAGGTGCGGAAGCGCAGCGTGGCCGCGTCGACCTGACTGAGGTCCACGTCCAGGGTCAGGCGCGTGTCCGATTCATCGACGCGGTTGCCCCACCACACCCAGTGCCCGCTGTAGGGCGCGGTGGCCACCAGACGCGTGTACGGATCGCCCTCGAAGGTGATCTCCACATCGCCGGACGCGCTGACGCGGATATAATCGGTCGCGTACTGCCGCACATCGCCCTCCCCATCTGCCGGCAGGCGACGATGACGGGCGCTGACGGCCATGTCATCGAGATCCTGCTCCGGATAGCCCCAGCGCCCATCCCCCAGCGTAGGATCATCCAACCAGTTGGCAATGACCCATTCGGCGAAGAAATCGTCGGCGCTAAGCCCCGCGCCCAGGTCGGCCAGCACCGCGTCCACCGATTCTATGCCGTTGGCCTCGTGCGCGACCAGGGCCTTGGTCGCCTCCTCGCCGAACCGGCTGAGGAAATAGGCCAGGAAAAGATAGCTGTTGCCATAGTGCGGGTAGGATTCATCGCTATCGGGCCAGGTGTTGAGCTGCAAGTCGGGATCGCGCGCGAACACCTGATCGGGCCGCAGGTTGCTCTCAGAGCGGCCCAGGCCGTTCAGTTGTGTGGCCAGTTCCGCCGCGCCCTCGTTCAACCAGGTGGTTTCATTCTGATCCTGATACCAGTGGATCATGTGCTGGAATTCATGCGCCAACACCGCATCATAAAAAGAACTGCCCGGCCGCGTGTTGCCGAGATTGATGTAGAACATCTCCTTCTCGTTGGAGTAGGGATTGACCAGGCGGGAGACCTCATCAGCAGAGGAATAGTAGCCGGCAACCGTATCCCCCAGCCCGGTGGCGTGTAGGACATGCAAGCGCGGGTCGTTATCGATGCCGGGCGTCCATTCGCTGCCGAAAAACTCGCGGTTGGTAGGATAGATGCCCTCGTCGAACAGTTGGGCCGAGCGCCGCAGCGCCGGCATATCCACATCCGCGCCCCGCTCCACCCACATGTACAGATGCTCGCTCTTCAGTCGCAGCACTGCCTCGATCTGGAAATTCTCGTCCGTATCGGTGTTGCTCACCCAAAAGGTCAGGCGATCGTTGACTTCATGGCTGGGAGGGGTGGTGTTCACCACCAGGGGGATCTCCCCCAACTCCGGCTTGAAACGGCCGGCCAGATCACGGGCGTCGGCCGCGGGCGCCTGCACAGCGCGCAGCAGCTCTTCGGTGCTGGGGCCGGTACGCGGCGGCGGGGTGATCTGCAAACGGGGCGTGGGTGCGGGCGTGCTCACCGGCGTGGGCGAGGGCATGGGCCGGGGCGTGGCCGTGGCCGGGCGAGAGGGGGGCGTGGACACGCGACCGATGGGCGTGGAAACTGGCTCGGGATTCGGCATCTCCTGCCAGATGAAAAAGGCCGTGGCCCCGGCAACGACGCAGAAGCAACAGCACAGGAAGATGAGGCCGATGACGATGAGCAGAATGGTGTTGCGTGACATGAGCGAACCCGTGATGTGAAAAAAAGGAAGGAGGATCGGCGGCTAGGGCTGCACCCAACAGGAGGCGGTCAGGGGTATGACTCCCCCGCCGGTAGAGAGCACGCCGGCCGGTTCCAGGTCGATATACAAGCGGTTGTGCGGCAGATAGAACCAGGTGTAGAGGCGGAAACAGACGCGATGCTGCCGGCCATCAGGATGCAGGCGCACATCTTCCACCGCCAGCCCTCGATCGGAGAAGCGGCGCAGGCGCAACTGCCAGCGCCAGGCGCGGACGGCGTTGTTGGCCAGGCGCTGTTCCGCCGCCGGCAGTTCAGGCGCGGGCGGGGGCAGCCAGGCCGGGGCCAGCGCCAACGGCAAGAGCAGGACCACCAGCAAAAACAAACTGCGCCAGCCGCGACGGCGCTCGGCCCATCGCCACGCCCTGGCAGCCAGGATCACCAGGGCGGCGGCGATGACCAGGGCAGCATAATAGAAAGCAGCATTCAGCGCCAAACCGGCCGGCGAGAGTTCGGGCGGGCCTAAGCCATCGCTGATGTGCGTGGGCAGGGGATGGCCCCACCAGCCGGTGCAAAACCCCTGGCAGCCGGCCTCATAATCGGGCACCCGGAAGAGGAAGGAAGAGCCGTAACTGGCCAGAAACGCCAGAGGCGCGGCCCATAGCAGCCAGTTCAGGCCGGCGCGGCCCCGCCGCAACCACCACACCATGAACAGCAGCGTCAACACCACGCCGCCGGCCACGCGCAGGATCAGGGCAAGGCTCATGGCCGGCACCCGCTGATCGGCTCCAGCACGTGCGGGGCCTTGGTGCGGGCGTCGCTGCCATGCACCCAGACATTGCTGGTCACGTCCATCTCCGGAACCTCCAGCCAAAAACTCCAATGATGGCCGGGGTCGCGGGCCAGCCGCACATCGACATTGTTGAACTCGTAAGTCGTGAACACAAAGCCATCCCCCTGCACACGCTGCGGCGTCCCCGCCATCAGCCGCCGCCCCACTTGCGTGTCCAGCGCGCCCACCAACCACACCCGCTCCGGCAGGTGCTCGGCGGCCAGGGTGATCTGGGTGTCGCGGGCGAAGAGCAGGGCGCTGATGTTGACCAGGTCCGCCGCCTCCACCGCGGCATACTGCCCCTGGCCGTCGTGCGGCCACACCACACGGATCAGGGCGTCGATGGCCGCGGGAGGCGCGGCGCTGAGGCCGCTGGGACTCGGCGGCTGCGGCAAATAGGTGCGGGCGTCGGACGCGTGGATCCAGGGGCTGGAGAAGCTCTCGGCCAGGCCGGGGGCCACCCGCGCCAGAAAGATCAGCTTATGCGCCGGGTCATTGGCCCAGCTCACATCCACATCATTCAGCTCCCAAAAGGGGAAGGGGTGGTCTGCCGCGGTGCGCTGCGTGGCCAGATCCAGTCGGCGCAAAGGCTCGGCGTCCCGCGCCATCCACACCTCGATATTGGGCGACCAGGCGCAGGGGGGCGGCTCCAGCGTGCGGCTCTGATACAGACGCAGGCCCAAATTGGCCAGACGGGCGCTTTCCACCGGCGCAAACGCGTGCGGCCACACGATCTCGATGCGCACATCCACCGCCGGGGGGATGGCCTGGCCCGTCACGCTGCGGCGCTGCTCGACCACGCCCAGGCTGCCGGCCGCGGCCAGCAACCGCCCCTCGCTGTGAGCAAAAGCAAAGATGAGATTGTCCCCCAAATCGGCCCCGGCCTGCACCCAGGCGCGGCCATTGTTGGCGCTGCGATAGACCCCGCCGCCCTCGCTGCTCGCCCACCACACCGCGGGATCGGACGGATCGATGCTGAGGGCCAGCAGATTGGGGCCGGGCGGCTCTTCTGGCTGGGCGCCGCGCCAGCGCGTGCCCGCGAGGATGCCGGCATCGCTGCGCACCCAGGTGCGGCCCCCATCCACCGACAGGTGCAGCCCTCCCCAGGTCAGGCGCAGGATCAGGAAATCGTTGACGACCGGATGGGTGTGCAGGGCCGCGATCTCGCCCGCAGGCAGAACAGCGCGCATCTCCCACCGCGCGCCGCCATCCTCCGAGCGCCAGAGCTGCGCCCCGCCTGCCTCTGCCGCCACGGCCAGCAGGTAGCCGCGACGGTCGACAGCCAGGGCAGGGATAGGGCGCTCGCCCAGATCGAGCCGCGTCCAGGCGGCGCCGCCATCCTCCGAGGCCCACAGGCCGGCCAGGGTGGCGGCGTAGACCTGGCCGGGCCGCGGGCCAAAGGCCAAATGCAACGGCGAGGCCGGCAGAGGGGTGTAACGCCAGGAGCGCCCACGGTCGCTGCTGCGGGCCACGCCCGACGCGGCCAGAGCGTAGACCGCGTCCGGGTCGGGCGGGTGCACATACAACTGTTGCACCAGCGCCCCGGTCAGACCTTGCATGGCCGGCAGCCAGCTCTTGCCGCCATCCAGGCTGCGCCACACGGGGTGGACGGCGTTTTCCAGGGGGATGGGGCCGCCGTGCAGGGCCAGGAGGATATCGGGCTGGGCCGGGAGTGCGACGAGGCTGTGCAGATTGGCGGCCGGAGGCAGGCCGGCGCCGAGGGCCAACCACTGGCTGCCGGCGTTGGCCGTGCGCCAGATCCCGCCCGCGCCCACCGCGATCCAGCGACCGCGGCGGCGGGGATGCGAAAAAAGGTCGGCCACGGTCACGCCATCCAGCGCCGCCCCGGCGGAGCGCCAGGTCAGCCCGGCGTCGGTGCTGAGCAGCAGCCCCTGGCTGGTGGCCAGAAACAACTGGCGACGGTTGACCGCATCCAGCCGCAGGCGCAGAGGCCGCGGGCTGTTGCCGGGGGCAGGCGCCGCGGGCAGGGCGAACTGCGCCGGCAGCCGTTCCCATGTTTCGCCGCTGTCGAGGGAGCGGTACAGGGCCAGTTGGTCGCTGCCATCGAGGTTGGTGCTGCGGTTGACCAGATACAGGCGGCCGCGCTGGGTGGGGTCGGCGGCCAGCACGCTCTCGCCGCCGGGGAAGGCGCCATCCGGCAGGGTCACAGGCGCCTGGCGCCAGGTCAGGCCCTCATCCTGGCTGAACAGCAGGCCGCCATGGGTGACCGCGTACAGCCGCCCCGCCTGGAAAGGGTCGGCAACCAGATCGCTGACCTGGGTGGCGGGGGTGCCGGTGTAGCTTTGCACCAGGCGCTGCGTCCAGGAGAGGCCGCCATCGCTGCTGACGAAGAGATAGGAGGCGGGATAGCGGGTGTTTTCGAGGGTGAGTAGATAGAGTTGGCCGCGGCTGCCCTCGGCCAGGGCCAACGCCCGTTGATCGCCCAGCCCCCGCACCAGCAGGGGCCGCCAATTGCGCCCGCCATTGTCGCTGCGCCACAGGCCCTGCGCGGCGGTGCCGACCCAGAGGATATCCCCCCCCTGCCCGCGGGTGATGTGCAGCAGCGTCGGCTGCACATGCGCCAGATCATTGCTGGCCGCCTGCCAGGTCTCGCCGCCGTCGGTGCTGAAATAGGGCGCCCAACTGACTCGGCTGTATCCCTGGCTGGTTTGGGTGCGATCGTTGTTGCGATAGAGGCCCTGAGCCAGGAAGATGAAGAGGAAATCGGGGCTGTCGGGCGCGGCGGCAAGATGGGTGACAAAGCCCACCGGCCCCCCGATGCTCTCCCACGCGCCCCCCTCCTCCTGGGCGTGGGCGCTGGCGACGGTGGCCCCCACCAATGCCGCCAGCAACAGGATCCGTCGTACAAGCCTGCCGATCATGGATCAGGGCACGATCACGCGCACGGTGCAGGGTTCGGGATAATTGCCGGTATTGTCCACCACCACCAGCCGCAGGTCGTAGGCGCCGGCAGGCAGGCCGGCAGGATTGAAGGCGGCCAGGGTGGCGGCGACGGCGGGGATCTCGCTGCCGCCGAACCAGTTCCAGGTGTCTGGATGGCCTTCCCAGCGCCATTCTAATTTATAGAATTGGAAGCCGGGGATGTTGGCCGTGCCGATGACGGGGAGAAGGCCATCGGCCACCTGGCCGACGCCGGGGCTGGTGATGGCGGCATTGGCGTCGGCGCAGAGGGGTGGGCGCACCGCCGGGGTGGGGGTGGCCGCGGCCAGATTGGGCGTGGGCCGGCGGGTGGGCTGCGCCCGCGGGGTGGCCGTGGCCGTGGCGGTGGCGGTGGGCGGCGGCGGTGTGGGCGATGGGGTGTCGATCAGCACCAGAGTGCCCGGTTTGGGGGTGGCTTCGGGCTGAAATTGCTGCAACGAGGGCAGGACAAACTCGCCCAAGGCCCAGATCCCGGCCATGATCAAGCCCAGCAGCAGCGCCTGCCCCAGCAGCCGGTAGACACGACCCAGCGCCACCTCTTTTTCCAGGGGAAAAATGGCGGCGCGGCGCTCACGGCGGGTGCGCAGGGCCGAGCGTAGCAAAACCAACGCCAGCAGCCCGATCAGACCGTAAAGGTAGGGGGCGTTGGCGACGATGAACTGGACAAAGACAGTCATGAAAGGGTCTCAGGGCGACGCGGCTTCATCCCAACGCGCCAGCATGCCCTGCAACAGGGCGATCAGCCGGGGGGTGATCAACGCACCTGCGGCCAGCACCTCTTCGTGCGAGGCCTCTTGATCGGTGTCGATGGCGGCAATGGCGGCGTTGGAGATGCCGGAGAAGCCCAACACACGCATGCCGCTGTGCCGCGCGGTCACGGCCTCGTTCGTGGTGCTCATGCCGGTGGCGTCGCCGCCGATCATGCGCAGGAAGCGCACCTCGGCGGGGGTCTCGAAAGCCGGGCCGGCCAGCCCCACATACACGCCCCGGTGCAGGGTCAGGCCCTGCGCGGCGGCGACAGAGAGGGCCAACTGCCGCAATCCGCGGTCGTAGAGATCGGAAAGATTGGGGAAACGGGGGCCAAGCGCGGCATCATTCGGCCCCATCAACGGGTTATGCCCGATCATGCCTACCAGATTGATCTGATCTTCGATCAGCATCACATCGCCAGGCTGGTAGGCAGGGTTGAGGCCGCCGGCGGCGTTGGTCAAAATCAGGGTGTCGATGCCAAAAGCGCGCATTACACGCAGGGGCAGGGTGATCTGTTCGAGGGGATAGCCCTCGTAATAGTGCACCCGGCCCTGCATGATCATCACTTCCCGCCCGGCCAGTTCGCCGATCACCAGACACCCGGCATGGCCGATGACGGAAGAAAGGGGGAAATCGGGGATCTCTGCGTAGGGCAGGCTATCGGCGTTGGCGACCGCGTCGGCAAGTGGACTGAGACCGGAGCCGAGAACCATGGCCACCCGCGGGCGATAGCGGGTGCGTTCGGCAATAAAAGCAGCAATACGCTCGTAATCTTGGCGAGAAAACTGGTTTTTCAAGGCAATAACAAAAAGAGTGGAAGCGTAAAATGAATGATTGATGATTAATGATTAATCATCAATCATTTCTTGTTACGCCCGCGGGTGGGTGTCGTCGTAGACCTGGCGCAGGTGTTCTTTGGAAACCTGAGTATACACTTGTGTGGTCGAAATATTAGCATGGCCCAACAGTTCTTGCACCTCGCGCAAGCCCGCGCCCCCGCGCAGCAGATGGGTGGCGAAGGAATGGCGCAGTGTGTGCGGCGTAATATGGCCGCTGATCCCACTCTGCTCGGCATAGCGCTTGATGATCAGCCACAGCCCCTGCCGGGTGAGCCGCTGCCCCCGCCGGTTGAGGAAGAGCGCCCGCTCCTGTTCATCGCTGAGCAGGCCGGGGCGTCCCGAATGCAGATACGCGCCCAAGATGTCGCGCGCCTGATCGTACAGGGGCAAGACGCGCTCTTTGTTGCCCTTGCCCACGCAGCGCGCCATACCTCCCTCCAGATCGATGTCCTCCACATCGAGGGCCACCAGTTCGCTCACCCGCAGGCCGGTAGCGTACAGCAACTCGAGCAAGGCAGTATCGCGCAAGCTGGCCGGCGAGTTGGTGCCGGGCAGTTCCAGCAATTCCTCCACATCGCCGGCGGAGAGAGTCTCCGGCAGATGTTTGTCCACCTTGGGCGAGTCCAGCTCCGACGCGGGGTTCTTGGTAATGCTCTGCTGGGCGAAGAGGAAGCCAAAGAAGGATTTGACGGCAGCCACTTTGCGCGCGATCGTACTGGAAGCATATTCGCGCTCACGCATATCCAACATGTAGCTGATAATGTGATCGCGGGTGACGTTGCCCCATCCACGCGGGCGGTAGGCCGGGCTAAGCTGCTGGAGATAGCGCTCGAACTGACCGAGATCATTGCGATAGGCGGCGATGGTGTTTGCCGAATAGCTGCGCTCGACCTCAAGATAGTCCAAAAACGCCTGCACGTGCTCCTGCATACGGGTCCTCCTGAAAAGTACCTGCACTCACAGTCGTCGAGTGTGAAGGGATTCTAACACAACTTGCCATAATGAACAAGCCCCCCCTCCCCCCCACGGCCATGGGCCTGAAGGCCGCTGTGCTGCCCACCGCCCCGCGCAAACGCGCCCGTGGAATCACTGACTTGACTTTCCTCCCCAGCCTACCTAGACTTGGGACATTGACTCCCCGTAACTGCTCAGCCATGCGCCAGCAACATGTCAGATAGACGAAAAAACCAAGTAAAAATCTCTATCGTCCCCCGTCCACCATCCACCGCCCAAGAGGTTCCCTCCATGCACCCCCGTCTGTACATCCCTGGCCCCACCGAAGTTGCTGATGAGGTCCTCGCCGCCCAGAATCGGCCGATGATCGGCCACCGCAGCGGCGATTTCGAACGTCTCTTCTACGGCATCATCGCCAAATTGAAGCCGATCCTGCTTACCGAGCAGCATGTCTACATCTCCACCTCTTCCGGGTCGGGCTTGCAGGAGGCAGCGGTGCGGAATGGCGTCCGGCCTGGCCGCAAAGTGCTGAACATGGTCAATGGCGCGTTCAGCGACCGCTGGCAAAAGGTCGCGGCCGCCAATGGCTGCGATTCGGTGCGCGTGGATCTGGCCTGGGGCCAGCCCGCGCGGCCGGAGGAGATCGACCGCTACCTGGCTGCGGGCGGGTTCGACGCCGTCGCCGTGGTGCACAACGAGACCAGCACCGGCGTGATGAGCGACATCGGGGCCATCGCCGCATGGGTGCACGAGAAGTATCCCGACGTGTTGCTCCTGGTCGATGCGGTTTCCTCGGCCAGCGGCGTGCGCATCCCCTTCGACGAGTGGCAATTGGACATGCTGCTCACCTCCAGCCAGAAGGCCTTTGCCCTGCCCCCCGGCCTGGCCTTTGCCGCGGTCTCCGACCGTATGCTGGCGCGGGCCAAAGAGGTGCCGCACCGCGGCTGGTATTTCGACCTGCTGGAACTGGAGAAATATATCAGCACCCACAAGACCACCCCGGCCACCCCGGCCATCAGCCTGCTCTATGCCACCGATCTGCAACTCGACCGCATCCTGGCCGAGGGGCTGGAAGCGCGGTGGGCCCGGCACCAGTTGTGCATGGAAATGACCCACGCCTGGGCCGAGGGACATGGCTTCACCCTCTTCCCCGAACCGGGCTACGAATCCCACACCATCACCTGCATCAACAACAACCTCGGCATCGACGTCGCTGCCCTGGTGGCGCACGCCAAGGCGCACAACCTGGTGATCGGCAACGGCTATGGCCAGCTCAAGGGCAAAGCCTTCCGCATCGGCCACATGGGCGAACTCGCCCCCATCCACATGGAAGAATTATTCGAGGTTTTGGATAGCTTTCTTTAGATATTGGATATTTGGTATTGGGTATTCGATATTAGGTATTTGGTATTTGTCGCTTGAGGACAATTGATGGTTTTTATTTTCCAATTAAAAACAAAAAAATAACGACGCCCCCCCCCAATCTACCAATCTACCAATCTACCAACCAACCAACAAACCAACCACCCTCTCTCCCCCCAGGAGCCAAATAATGTACGAAATCGAAGAGATCCTTGCCCGCGAGATATTGGATAGCCGCGGCAACCCCACAGTCGAAGTCGAAGTCGTGACCGTGGATGGCGATCGGGGCCGGGCCGCGGTGCCCAGCGGCGCCAGCACCGGCGTGCACGAGGCCGTGGAACTGCGCGATGAGGACGCGGCGCGGTTCGGCGGCAAAGGCGTGCTCAAAGCCGTGGAACATGTCAACACCCAGCTCGCCGACGCCCTCTTTGGCGTGGATGTCACGGCCCAAACCCTGATCGATACCATCCTGCTGGATCTGGATGGCAGCGCCAACAAAGGTCATCTGGGCGCCAACGCCATCCTGGGCGTATCGCTGGCCTGCGCCCATGCCGCGGCGGCGGCCGTGGGCCTGCCCCTGTACCGCTATCTGGGCGGGGCCGGCGCCCGCACCCTGCCCGTGCCCATGATGAACATCCTCAACGGCGGCAAACACGCGGTCAATTCCACCGACCTGCAAGAATTCATGATCATGCCTGTGGGCGCAGACAGCTTCGCCGAGGCCCTGCGCTGGGGCGCCGAAACCTATCACGCCCTCAAAAAAGTGCTCAAAAAGAAAGGCTACAGCACCAACGTCGGCGATGAGGGCGGCTTCGCGCCCAGCCTGGGCGCCAACGCCGAGGCCATCGAGGTGATCTTGCAAGCGATCGAAAGCGCAGGCTACCGCCCCGGCGAGGATATCATGATCGCGCTCGACCCCGCCGCCAGCGAGATCTACGATCCCCAAACCGGCCTCTACGACCTGGCCAAGGAAGGCCGCAAGCTCAGCAGCGCCGAAATGGTGGCCTTCTACGTCGACTGGGTGCACAAATACCCCATCATCTCCCTGGAAGATGGCCTGGCCGAGGATGACTGGAGCGGCTGGCAGCAGCTCTATGCTGCCATCGGCGACCGCGTGCAGATCGTCGGGGATGATCTGCTGGTCACCAACACGACCCGCATCGCCCGCGCCATCAAAGAAAAGGCCTGCAACGCCCTGCTGTGCAAGGTCAACCAGATCGGCACCCTCACCGAATCGATCGCGGCGGTAGAGATGTCCCACCGCGCGGGCTGGACCGCAGTCGTCTCCCACCGTTCCGGCGAAACCGAGGACGCCACCATCGCCGATCTAGTCGTGGCCCTGAACACCGGCCAGATCAAAACCGGCGCGCCGGCGCGCTCGGACCGCGTGGCCAAATACAATCAGTTGCTGCGCATCGAAGAAAACCTGGGCGACGCCGCGTTCTATCCCGGCCTGGACGCGTTTACCAACATCCGGCGGTAGCCGCCGCCCCGCAAACCCACCGATTCAGGCGTGCGCATCTGATGATGCGCACGCCTTTTTTTTGCCCTGCTCCGGCAGATCAGCTCGCCTTTGTCCACATGCGCTGCGCCGCGGCGTGCACCCGCGCCCGCATCGCCCCCAGATCCGCGCCCAGCACCTCGCCCCCGCGCACGCGCCACTGCCCGGCTGCCATCACATCCCGCACGTGCGTGTGATTGCGCCACAGCACGAGTTGGTCATACAGATTGTGTGCAGCGACGGGGGTGGGGAAGTGGGCGTCGATGAGTTGCAGATCTGCCGCCCAGCCCGGCGCCAGACGTCCAACCTGCTCCAATCCAATCGATTTGGCGCCCCCTTCCGTCGCCAGATAAAAGACATCGTGGCCGGGCATGACCTGCGGGTTGAGGTGCGCGGCTTTGTGGATCAGAAAAGCGCCGCGCATCACCTCGAAAAAGTCGTTGATGTAGCCATCCGAGCCCAGCCCCACCGTCACGCCCGCGGCCAACTGTTGGGGGATGGGGGCAATGCCGCCGCCCACCTCGCAATTGCTCAGGGGCATGTGCGTGACCTTGATGCCCCGCTCGGCGATGATCGCCCGCTCGCGGTCGGAAAGCTGCACGCACTGCGAGGCCAGCATCCCCGGGCCGGTCACGCCCAGATCGTCGTAATATTCCAGCGTGCGCTTGCCAAAATGCGCCAGCGCGTAATTCGGCTCGTGCACGCCCTCGTTGCAGTGCATGTGCGTGAGCACGCCGCGGGCCGCGCCCAGGGCAAAGGCCTGTTGGATGAACTCGGCGGAGCAGGTGAAGGTGGTGTGGAAACACATCAGGCCCTGCACCAGCCCGCCCTCGCGCCGGCAGTGGTCGATGAACCGGGCATTTTCCTGCAGCCCGAGCTGGCCGTTGGCCTTGCTCACCCGCTCGGTGGCCTCGAAGGAGAGGATGCCACGCAGGCCCCGCCGCTCCACCACCTCTTTCTGGGCGAAGAGAGCGTCGGGGATGGCAAAGGGCGCTTCCAGGCAATCGTAAAAGCTGGTGACGCCGCTGCGCAACATCTCGGCGCAGACCCAATCCGTGGCCGCGCAGATCATCTCGTGATCCAGCGCGTCCTCGACCAGCGGCCACCAGAAATCGGCCAAAAAGGCCCAGAAATCGGACGGCGCCTTGACCAGGGGGATGCCGTGGGCCAGCACGCCGTACAAATGCGTGTGCGCGTTGACGAAGCCGGGGGCCAGCACACAGCCGCTGGCGTCGATGATCTCGTCATCGGGGAATTGCGCCCGCAGATCGGCGTTGGGCCCGATGGCAGCGATGCGGTCGCCGGCCACGCGCAGGCCGTGGTCAGCTTTCGGGGGTTCGTGGGGCGTGGCAATCAGCCAGGAAGGGAGGATGAGCATGGGGCAGGGGCAGGGGGGCAGGGGGGTAGGGGGGTGGAGTGGGGGGCGGCAAGATCAAGAGGAACAACAACGTGGGTCAAACATCAGGCGGATGCCAGCCCGCCTGCACCCAGAAACGGTTGCGCGCCTCTTCGCGGATGCGCCTGTCCAATTCTGGTGGAATGTATGGCCGCGCCATCGTCTAGTTCAACGGCGCCCGAAACCCGCGCTCGACCGCAATCTTGATCGCCTCTGCCTTTCGCAGCAATTCCGTACGATATGCACGCATCAGTTTATCCAATCGCATTTGCCCAACGTAGTCCAGCCTTCCTTCACGATCGAGATGCAATAAATCACTCAATTCTATTTGTAGATCGTTTGTCAATTCTGATTCGGCAAGTGCGCGAATTTGATCTTCGGACAGCATATCCACCGGGATTGCGGACGCGCCCCGATTCAGCCAGTCCAGCAGCACATCTTCGAAACGCCGTTGTGTGTGCAGGGCAAGTTGCTGTGCACTGGCTGTGATTTTTTCAGGCAGTTCGAGGGTGATCGTTTCGGTCATCAATCTCTCCGCTGTTGTAGGCGATGCAGAGGCAACTGAAATGATAGTACCAGGACGACATCACCCCGACGGTAGCCTGGATTTTGCTGCTTCATAGTCATCATACACGTCCATTTCGGGGCTATCCCGGTCTTCGGCGAATGTGGTGAGACGATCTTTCCATTTTGATAGACGCCTTGTACGGCTGTGAGCATGGGTTAGCCTCCTGTTGATGTCGAACACTATCATATCAGGAGAAAGTACGCTTGTAAAATCGGGCGTTTGGTCAGGCTTGGCCGGCTGTGGGATGCACGAAAAAAGATTGGGTCTTGAAATAGCATCAATATCATGCTATTATGGCGACATGGTCAGGTTATTCGAAGATATATCATACTTTCTCAGTAACAATTCACCTTATTTTGTCATTGCGAGGGGCTATCGCCCCGAAGCAATCCCCAACGCTGATTGGCATCCGCAGAATTGACGAACAATCTTGGAGATTGCTTCTCTGCACTCGCAATGACAGAATAAGGCGAACTATTACCTTTCTCAATAATTTGGGGTAAAAACCCAAAACCCTAACGTTTTTAGAAACCTTTAGGTTTTTTGCAATTAGTCAAAAAGGAGCAAAAACGATGTCTCTCCTGGCGCTGCTGGCGCAATACGTGGCGCGTCATAGCGCCGGCGATGTGGAGGGCCTCCTCGCTCTCCATACCGAAGAGGCCTGCTCCCGTGTAAGCGCCTGGCGACCGCAACGTGGATCGCCCATCTACGCCAACCCATACCCAACCTGATGCAGGGCCTGGCGAAAGGCCCGTTCCCGGCTGGCAGGGATGATGAGGGTGCGGTCATCCAGGCGCCGGGCAATCTTGCCGGCGACAGGATCATCCAGCACTTTCTGCGCGATTTCGGCGGACCGCACGCGGATCGTCAGCGATTTGGCCTGGATGGTCAAAGCCTTGCTATCGGCCTCCACCCGATCGAACAAAGCCACGATCTCCGCTGGCAGCGGCCCGCGATGGCGCTGCTCCAGAAAGACCCGCTGCGTCTCCAGGGTGGGAGAGGCCTCCAGCGCCTGCAACAGTTTGGCGGCTGAAAGTTGGTAGCCGTCGCCGACGGGGTCGGCTATCTGCTCCAACTGCACTTGATGCGCCACGGTCAAGGCCTGAGGCTGCAAAATCGTGAGGCGACCGGCGGGCGAGAGGGAGAAGAGGGCTGGATCGGCGGCACCGGCGGGCGTGTACGCGTCTGCCTGCCCAAACAGGAACGCGCCCAACGGGGTGATGCGGAAGTGCAGCAGCCCATCATAGGCGCTGAAACAAACCTCATCGTAGCCGTAGACCTCGACGGAGAGCGTACCCATCTGGTAGTCGGTGTAGATAATATCGAGGGCGCCGATGCTGGCCAGCGTCTCCCAGAGCACGGCCATGGTATACAGGCCGGTGGTCAACAGCCACATGTCTGGCGAAGGGGCCCAGCTGCCATAGCGGCTGTAATCGCTGAAGCCGACGTAGAGATGCTGCGACCCCTCGCTTTCGATGGGGAAATCGAAATGCCAGATTTTGAGGCCGCGCAGAAAGTCGGACACCGAGATCCACACACCGGTCGGGCACCAGGAGAGAGCTTCCACGATCTTGCTGCGGCGCTCGGACAGGGGCGTGAAGCGCACGCCGCGGGCGCGCAGGCCACGAATGGCGCTGATACGCGTGATCTCGTCGAAAGCATCCGCTTCACACCAGTTTTCCACCGCCTGGAGCAGCAGGGCCGGATCCTCGGTGGCCAGATACTGCCGGCCCAGGGGCAGCACCTCACCCCCTTTGTCGATCAAGCCGGCCTGGTAAGCGAAGGTGGTGAGGCCGAAACAGATGATCGTTTCATCCGCCTTTTCGGCGGACATGTCGAAATCGCCCGCGGCCAACCGCGGCAGCAGGGTGGCCACGCTTTTAGGAGTGAGGCGCAGCGAGGAATTGCTCAGCTTCAGCTCCCCCCGGGCCAGCAGGCCCAGGAAAGTCAACAGATCGCGGTGTCCGGCCTCTTCGCGCAAGGCCTTTTGCGTGGGAAGGATCTGTTTATGCCGCACCGGTGGGGGCGGATCCTCGGCCACGCCGCTGATCTGGAAACGTTCCGGCGGCGGCGCCAACCCTTCCAGCAGGGGCATCACCTCGGCGTGGATACGGCCCTGCGCCACAAACAGGTCGAACAGAATGTATTGCTCCTGCCACGACCAGTTGTATTTAGGACGGGGGCGAGGGGGCAGGCTGCCATACTGGGCGATGAAGGCATCCGAGTCGAACACACCCTCGTTGTGATAGGCCGCGGCCACGGCTTTCTGCGAGAGCGTATCCATCTTCTGCCACAACCGCCGCACCTCTGACGCCGATGTCATGGTCTGGGCCAGAAACGCCGCCCGATCCTGTTTGCGGGTGATACGATTGGAACCGCCGCAAAGGTTGAGTAAATCGCGTAACGTATCGCTGTTGTAAGTGGTTAGATAAAATTCGAATAAGCTCATGGATTGTTGTATTCGCTAGTGGTTATTGGATAGTAGATAACAATTCACCTTATTTTGTCATTGCGAGGGGCGATAGCCCCGAAGCAATCCCCAACGCCGCTTGAAACCCCCCAAAATTGACGAGCCACCTGGGGGGTTGCTTCGCTGCACTCGCAATGACACATCAGGTGAACTGTTACGATAGTAGTTATTGGATAGTGATGAAAACGTTCAACTTGTGGCAGAAGTTGAAGCTCTGTCCTCTTGCTGTTCCGCGGCTTCGCCGTGGTCGCCCTGGAAGGCCAACGCCAGCGCCTGGCGCGTCGCCTGCTGATAGAGGGGCGCCAGCGCCTGTTCCAGGTCTGATGTGAGGAAATTGGGCTGCCCCAACCGCCGCAGCACCGCCAGCGGCGTGGCGGGCGCGGTCATGCTGAGGGGGAAATGCTCAAGCGAACCTTGCAGCCGCCAAAAATCGGCCAGCATCTCCTCCAGCGGGAGAACCGGCTCGGCCACGGCATACGGCTCCCCCTCCTCGGCCAGCGCCGCGTCCTCCTGCGTGGGTGAAAGATCGGCGCGTTGCGCGCGCAGGGCAGCGATGATCTGTTCCTGATCACGCCCGCGCAGACGGAAAATGAGGAAGGGATCTTCATCGAACTGCTCGCCCAGGATGTAGTGCGCGGCAGCGACATGCTTGCAGGGATTGGCCCAATCAGGACACGTGCAAGCGGTCGTCAATTCGCCCGACTGGCCGGGGAAGAGGCTGACGCCGGCGGCGGTGAAGACCTCTTCGATCTCGTGCGGCATTTCCCCGGCCAGAAGCTGCGCCGAAAAGAGCGCGGCCTCGGCCAGGGCGTCGGTCACTCGGCGCCACTGCGCCTCTGTCAGCGGTTTCATCTGGATGGTGACCTTGTAGGGCGTGGCGCGCGAGCCTTGCACCCGGGCCAGGATGGCCCCGCCCTTCTCCTCCAGCGAGAGCACCTGCCCCTGGCGGGCATAAGAGCGTCCCCGGCGCAGACGCCCGGCATCGGTGATGCGCTCCAGCGCCTGGATCCAGCGCTGCGCCCACCAATTTTCGGCAAAATCGCCGCGGCGGCTGTGCGCCTTGATGCCATCCTCGCGCGGCCGCGGGCGGGTGGGCTTGTAGTTTCGCCAGCTCATGCCCACGCCTCCTCGCGCAACAGCACCAGATCGCGCAGTTCCGCCGTGGACATTTCCGTCAGCCAATTTTCGCCGCCGCCGATAATCGCCTGCGCCAGGTTTTTCTTCTGCTCGATCATGGCGTCGATCTTCTCCTCCAGCGTGCCGGTGCAGACGAACTTGTGCACCAGCACATTCCGTTTTTGGCCGATACGAAAGGCCCGATCGGTGGCCTGATCCTCGACCGCCGGGTTCCACCAACGGTCGAAATGAAAGACATGGTTGGCGCCGGTGAGGTTGAGACCGGTGCCGCCCGCCTTCAGCGAGAGCACGAACAGCCGGGGGCCGTCGCCCTCCGCCTGGAAGCGTTCGACTATCTCGTTGCGCTGCCGCGCGGGCGTGCCGCCGTGCAAAAAGAGCACAGGCACGCCAAAATGATCCTGCAAAAAGAGACGCAGAAATCCCCCCATCTCCGCGAACTGCGAGAAGATGAGAGCGCGATCGCCGGCGTCGAGCAGTTCCTCGACCAGGGCCGCCAAGCGTTCCAGCTTGCCGCTGCGCGCCAGCGCCTGCTCCAGACTCTGGCCGTCGGCCATCTGGTGCAGGAATTGGGCGGGATGGTTGCAGATTTGCTTCAATTTCATCAACATCGCCAACACCATGCCGCGGCGCTGCATGGTCTCGGCCTGATCGATGCTCTCCAGCGAATCACGCACCACTGCTTCGTAAAGGGTGGCCTGCTCGCTGGAGAGGTGGCAATAGTCCTTCACCTCCTGCTTCTCCGGCAGATCCTGGATCACGGTGGGATCGGTTTTCACCCGGCGCAGGATGAAGGGGGAGACCAGGCTGCGCAGCCGCGCGGCCGCGCCCTCGTCATCGTAGCGCTCGATCGGCAGGATGAAGCGCTGGCGAAACGCCCGCTGGCTGCTGAGAAAACCGGGATTGAGAAACTGCATGATCGACCAAAGCTCGCTCAGGCGGTTTTCCACCGGCGTGCCGGTCAGGGCCAGACGAAATCCCGCAGGCAGCTGGCGGATGAGCTGCGCCTGTTTGGTTTCGGGATTTTTGATGTTCTGCGCCTCGTCCAGCACCACGCCGAACCAGTCGATCTGCTTGAGATCGCCGGCATCGCGGCGCACCAGGGCATAGCTGGTGGCTACGATATCGTGCTGCCGGGCCGCGGCGATGAATTCTGGCCCGCGCAGCCGCTGCAAGCCCTGATGCACATGCGTGCTGAGCTGCGGCGTGAAGCGTTCCGCCTCTTTGGCCCAGTTGACCACGACCGAAGTGGGGGCGATGAGCAGCACCGGCCCCGGCAGCTTGCCCTCCTGCTCCTTGACATGTTGCAGCGCGGCCAGGGTTTGGATCGTCTTGCCCAGGCCCATATCGTCGGCCAGACAGACGCCCACGCCCCAGCGCCGCTGGAAATCGAGCCAGGAAAAGCCATAGCGTTGGTACGGGCGCAGGGTGGCGCTGAGGCCGGCGGGGGGCGGCAGCGGGGTCAGGGTGTCGTGGCCGGTGAAGCGATCCAGCCAATCATGCAGCCAGCCTTCCGTCTCTACCCCCTCCACCGGCAGGCCGTCGATCTCGGTGGGATCGAGGGCCAGGCGGGCGGCGTCGAGCAGCCCCGTCTCCAATTCCTGCTGTTTTTGCCAGAAACGGATGGCGGCTTCGATCTGTTCGGGATCGAGCTGCACCCATTGCCCCCGCACCTGCACCAGGGGCGATTTCAGCGCCACCAGCGCCTCGAATTCCTCTTCGCTGAGCGCTTCGCCGCCCACAGCCAGTTCCCAACGGAAGCGCACCAGGTTGTCCATGGTGAGCAAGCCGCGACTGGTGGCGGCGCTGCTGCTCTTGCCTTTCATACGCAGGCGCACGCCCAGACGGGCGCCGGGCCGGTTCCACCAGGGCGGGGCCAGCAAGCCAAAGCCGCTGGCTTCTAGCAGGGGCGCCACCTGGCGCATGTAGGTGTAGGCTTCGTCCCCGCGTAGCTCGGCCTGCACCGGGCGTTTGGCGCGCAGGCTGCGGCGCACCGGCTCGCAGTGGCGGGCGGCGAAGCCCAGCCCGCCCAGCAGCAATTCTTGGGGATTGCGCAGGCGCTCCTGCAAGCTGTTCAGCAGGCCATCCTGTTGCTGCCAGATTGTGGCCGCGTCGATCAGCAGGCTGGGGTCGTCACGGCTTTGCAGCAGATAGTGCAGGGTCCAGGGGGCGGCCTCCGCGCGGGCGGGTGAACCGTTGGCCGGGTCATCAGCCGGCTGCCCCGGCGCTTCCAGGCGCAGGGTGACGCGAAAATGGCGGTCGCCGGCCACGTGCAGGTTGCGCAGCCAGGCGCGATAGCTGGCAAAGAGGCGTTGGCCCTGCGCGGCCGCCAGCGTCATCTGCCGGTCGCCGCGGGCCAACGCGCCCAGCCACGCCCAGGCCGTGTCATCGCCGGCCACGATCACACTCTGAACCGCGTTCCCGCGCATCGCCCCATCCACCAGGCTGGCGAGAAAAGAATCGAGCAGGTCACGGGGCGCCGGCTGCACTGCCAGGTCTGCGGCGCGACAGAGAGGCGGCATCGCTTGGCGCAGCCGGGCCAGACGGGGGCCATCACGGGGGCTATCCAGCACCGGCAGCCAGAGGGCGACGAGCTGGCCACGGTCATCCCGGGCCATGCCGGGCTGCGCCTTGTGTTGGGCCAGGGTCTCCAGGGCCAGCAGCGCGGCGGTGCGCCAGAAGATCAGGTCGTCGCCCAGCCGCAGGTCGTGGGGAAGCTGGGAGGGCAGCCCCACCAGCAGGGTGAGGGCCTGGGCCGGCGTCAGGGCCAGCGCCGGCATTCGCCAGGGATGGAGCGAAAGCGGCTCCTCCTTCAGATCCCAATCGTGCAGCAGGTGGGGCGAAGGCCGCGGGCCGCGAGCGCCGCTGGGCAGGCGCAGGACAAGTGCGCCCTCATCGCCGGCGCCGGCAGCATCGCTGATCTGGCTGAGCCGATCGCGCAGCGCCGCGGGGGTGAGGGCGAAGGGATGCGCCAGGGGGTCGCGGCGGCGTCTGTCCACCTTGACGGCGGGCAGTTCCCGGGCGGCAGAGGTTTCAGCCCACAGCAGCAGGAGGCCGGGCAGGGTGGGCGTCGAGCCAGGGTGCCAGTGGGCATGGAGAACGATCATTGGGGATTGGGGATTGGGGATTAGGTATTGGAAATTGGTTATTTGGGATCGAATACCGCATATTCGCCGCGTACCAGCGAATAACCACTACCCACTACCCAATAACCTCTATCTCATCTCGTGCAGCGCCCGCCACACCCGCTCCGGCGTGAATGGAATCTGCCGCAGGCGCAGGCCGGATGCGTTGTAGATGGCGCTGGCGATGGCCGGGGCCACGCCATCCTTGGGGATTTCGGCCACAGCTTTGGCCCCAAACGGCCCGGTCGGCTCCAGCGTCTGCACCAGGGTCACATCCAGCTCTGGCATTTCGTCGGCGCGATAGATTTTGTAGGGGCCGATCTGGGCGTTGAGCATGCGCCCGGATTCATCGTAGACCATCTCCTCGCAGTGGGCGTAGCCGAGGGCCTGGGTCATGCCCCCTTCCACCTGGCCGCTGGCGGTGATGGGATTGATGGCCACGCCGCAGTCCACGGCCATGGCCAGCTTCTTCACCGTCACCTGCCCGGTTTGGATGTCCATCTCGATCTCGGCGAACTGCCCGGCAAAGGGCGGCGGCGAATCGGGCGAGACGTAGGAGGCGGTGGCCATGAGCTGGCGCTGGTGATCCTGGTGCAGCGAATGCAGGGCGATGGCGGCCAGGGTGACGGCGCGGCCATCCGGCGCCTGCGCTTGCCGATCCCGCAAGACCACATCCGCCCAATCACTCAGGCCCAACATCAGGCCCGCCCGCTGCTTGATCTGCTGGCGCAGCTCCTCGGCGGCTTTCTTCACCGCGGTGCCAGAGATGTAGGTGGTGCTGGAGGCGTAGGCCCCGGTGTCGAAGGGCGTGAAGTCCGTGTCGCTGGAGTAGATGACGATATCTTCCAGCGGCACGCCCAGCACCTCGGCGGCGATTTGGGAAAGCACGGTATCAGAGCCGGTGCCCAGGTCGGTGGCGCCCACCAGCAGGTTGAAGCTGCCGTCGTCGTTGATCTTGATGCTGGCCGCGCCCATATCCAGGCCGGGGATGGCGCTGCCGTGCATGCACACGGCCATGCCGATGCCACGACGGATGTGCAGGCGGTCGGGCGGAGCAATCCAGTCGGGATCGTAGCGCCGCTGCCAGTCGATGGCCTGCATGCCCTGGGCGATGCACTCGCTGAGGCCGCTGGTCAGCACCGTCGGCGCCGCGCCCACTTCGGCCTCGCCCTCGCCCAACTGCGGGGCAATGTCGAGCGGGTCGCCCACTTTCACCCAATTTTGGCGTTTGAACTCGACTGCATCCCGGCCCAGGGCCGCGGCGATCTCCTCCATGTGGCTTTCCAGGGCAAACAATGCCTGCGGCGCGCCATAGCCCCGATACGCGCCGGGCACGGGGATGTTCGTGTAGGCCACCCAGCACTCGAATTCCTTGTTCGGGCAGTTGTAGGTGCTCAGCCCGCGCATGCCGGTCACCGTCTGCACGGTGAGGCCGTGGGTGGCATAGGCGCCGGTATTGCCGATCACGCGCATCTTCATGGCCACCAGCCGCCCATCCCGGTTGACGCCGGTTTTGTAGGTGATGGTCTGGGGGTGACGCGTGCGGCTGGAGATGAATTCCTCCTCCCGGTTCAGTTCCAACTTCACCGGCTTGCCGCTGGCGATGACCAGATGCCCGACGATGTCCTCGATCAGCATTTCCTGCTTGGCGCCGAAACCGCCGCCGATACGGGGCTTGATCACGCGGATGCGCTTGACCGGCAGGCCCAGCAGGGGCGCGACCATGCGCCGGGCGTGGAAAGGCACCTGGGTGGAACTGCGCAGCACCAGACGCTCGTCCGCATCCCAATAACCGATGCAGATGTGCGGCTCGATCGGCACTTGCTGCACCTGATGCACGCGATAGGTGTGCTCGAAGATCCGATCCGCCTGCGCGAACCCGGTTTCCACATCCCCCACCGCGGCGTGGATGAAGTGGCTGATGTTGCGCTGCGCGTCGTAGGCGTCGGCCATGTCTGGCTCGTCGTGGATGACCGGCGCATGGCCCGTGATCGCCTCGTTCTCGTCGAACACCGCGGGCAGCACTTCGTAGGTCACTGCGATGCGTTTGATCGCCTCGGCCGCGATTTCCGGCGTCTCGGCGGCCACGGCAGCCACGCGGTCGCCCACATGCCGCACTTTGTTGTCGAAGGACACCTGATCCCAGGGCTTGGGATTCGGGTAACTCTGTCCGCCGGAGGCGTAGCGCACGCGCTCGATGTTTTTGTAATGGATGACGGCGTGCACGCCGGGCAAGGCCCGCGCGGCGCTGTCATCGATGTCGAGGATGCGGGCGTGGGCGTGGGGGCTGGTGAGCAATTTGGCGTGGAGCATGCCTCGCATCTCGAAATCATCGACGAACGCGGGGTTGCCTTTGGCCAGCTTCAGGGCATCGACCTTGATCTCCGACTTGCCCACGACCTGTAGTTGTTGCGCCTCCGGGGCCACCACGAACTTGGGCAAGGCCTTGCGCAGGGTCAGCACATCACCGCCGCCCCCGCCGGGGAATTCCGGCGTCGGATCGCTGCGCCCGCCCCAATCGCTCTCGCCCCAGCCCTCATCTCCCCCCAGCGGCAGCGTGATCGGCGTCATCACTTTGGGTTCGATCCTGGTCGGCTCCTCCCCGCGCAGGATGGCCGCGGCTTCGAACACGGCCTGCACCGGCTTGGCATAGCCGGTTTCGCGGTCGAGGATGCCCGAAATCGCATCGCGCACCTCGGCCTCCGTCGGATTCGGGTTCATCGCCAGCAGCGCTTTCGCGGCCAGCACCATGGCCGGGGTGGCATAGCCGGATTGAATCGCGCCCGTGCGCATGAACGCTTCCTGGATGGGATGCAGCTTCACGCCCTCGGACAGCCCCTCGACCGTCTCGATGCGGTGGCCGGCGGCCTGCGCGGCCAGCAGCACATCCGAGGCCACCAGCCTGCCGTCCAGCAGGATGGCGCCTGCGCCTGTTTCGCCCGTCTCCGAGCCGTAGCGCACGCTGAAATAGCCCTCGCGACGCAACACCCGCATCAAACTCTCATGCGGCTGGCAGGTGATGGTTTTGTCGATTCCGTTGATATTTATCGTTATTTGCATCACAGGATTCCTTATTGAAAGAGGTCACGTTGCCCAGAAATTGGCTCACGCAAAGACGCAAAGACGCCAAGAAAATTTGAAAAACGTTGCAAATTTGTGAATTTGCGTGAGATAGGAAGGAACAGGTGAACGGTTATGCCTTATTGTTGAGATGCTACATATTCTTGCAGGATTTCATTCAAACGAGATTGCCAACCTTTTCCCTGCGTTTTGAAATAGGAAATGACTTCAGGGCTGAGGCGGATGGAGACCGGGATCTTGGTCGGTTCTTTTTGCGAGCCGCGGCCACGACGATGCCATTCGACCACCTCGGGCACGACCTGGCTGGCCGGACGAGCACGTTTGAATGTCCCCTCATCGGCGATGGGGGCTGCATCCGCATCAGCAGCCACGGCTTCTGCGATTTCGGAGTCGGTCAGTGCATCTATGCGTTTCAAATCAGTCATGGATGTACGATTCATACAACTTTCCTTCGCGGCTGTTGGCTTTGCGCCAGGAAATCAAGCGGATGGATTCACGACGAAGCGTGAATACCAGCGCGGTCAAGCGGTCTTGGAAGAAACCATAGGCGATGTAGCGTATTTCGGGGTATTCGAAACGATCATCTCTGACAACCAGGGCCTGCTCCCAGTCGAAATCAGAAGCGTCGCCGAAATCCAGTCCATGTTTGTCAAAATTGAACTGACGTTTGGATTCATCCCATTCGTAGTTCATAATTTTATTGTATATACAATTTAATTAGCTGTCAATTTGCAGATGTCCGCTGACTCGCCTCCCCAGCGCTCTCGCCATCTCCCGCCGGTACTCGCTGCTGCCGCGGAAGTCCGCAGGCGGGTCGAGGGAGTCGATCTGGTCGGGATCCGCCGCCAACGGTGAACATAGTAAGTTATCAAACTGGAGCGAATTCGTACACCGGTGTTCTAAGTACTTGAACTGGCATTTCTTTCTCCCAAATAACACTTTGTAATCGCTCTACCGTTTCAGGCGAAAAGAGTTGCTCTCCTGTGTTTATATCCACACGGACAGGAACATTTAGGATAACATAGAGTTTTTCATCTTTTATGAGTGTGTAGGTGATGCATTCCTCTAGAAACAGATCCTTCTCTGCGAGCGTTGACATGTTAAATTCTCCTTGACCAGTTATCCTGCCAGGAAGCCGGGTCTGGTTCATACACAGTTATTATCTTGATGCGATGGCGTGCTGGATAGCTGCATTGAATATGCAAAGGGCGATTCGTTTTGGTCAATCCAAGTATCAGACAGCTTGGCCCGTACTTGTCGTAAGGATAGTCCTCGATAACGACGCCGTTTTGAACAGCATCTTTAACTTCCTTCACGCTGATATGTCGTAACAGCATCCGGTCAACAGCGTGCCTGGTGAATTCGAACTCTCCGTTGGTCAGTTTGCGGTGGATTTCAGTAATGAGATCCATATAGAAAGCCTATATCCTGCGATGACGGCGGAAAATGACCCGAATTCTGCGATTTCTCATTGTTTTGGCAGGATGTCAAAAAGTAGGATTGACGCAGGTTTTTGATTAATGCAAATGCTCAACCACCCGCTTTACTAATACTGCAACCATCTCCCACCGGTACTCGCTGCTGCCGCGGAAGTCCGCAGGCGGGTCGAGGGAGTCGAGCTGGTCGGGATCGATGAGGATGGGCGAGGGGGCGACCCCGCAGGCAGCGAACAACGTCCGGCCATCAGCCGTCTTCCGGCCCACGACCGCCACGATCGGCTTGTCCGCCGGGGTGCGGGCCACGCGTTCGCCCGCGGCCACGCCGTCCGTCGCCAGCGTGATCTCGGTGATGATGCCGCCGGCCAGCGCGCCGGCGACATCGCCCAAAAAGTGGGACAACGCCACGCTTTTGCTGCCGGCCAGGGTCTGCACCCGCACTTCCGCCTCGAACACCAGCAGCGCGGCCAACAACTCGCTTTCGGCATCGGCCCCGGCTGCCACGCCGCCGATCGTGGCCTGGTTGCGGAAGGTGTTGGGGCCTTCGGCATGGGCGGTCTGGCGCGCCAGGTCAGGCGCAAGTTCGGCATCGACCAGCGCTTGCAGCCGGGTCATGGCCCCGATCGCCAGCCTGTCGCCGGCCATCTTGATCCCCTCCAGCCCAGCCGCTTGCAGGTCGATGACTTCATCGACGCCTTCGGCGTGGGCATTGAGATGCGTGCCGCCGGCCAGCACCGCGCTAGCCACGCCCGGCCGGTTCAACAGCGCCAGAGCATCGTCCAGGTTATGCGGGCGGTGATAGTTTTTGATAAGTGTCATGGCATGCTCCTTTGCATCAGTTATTACGAATATTTAGTGTTTTTTCGATCATGGCTTTTAAAGGAGCTAGATCGTTTTGTACCGTGTCCCAGATTACAGTGATATCGACGTTGAAATAGGCATGGATCAATCTATTTCTAATGCCAATCATCTGTCTCCATGGTATGAGGTAATTGGTCTGTCGAAAGGCATTTGAAACGTTTCCGGCTGCTTCTCCTAAAATCTCTAATTGACGAATAACGCCATCTTGAAGCAGGAGGTTATGTAAGAAGTCCTAATAGGAAAAGCCTTTGATATAGCTTTCAATGCGCTCGATGGCGTCGAGTATGTGTCGCAGATAGACCGTGTCATCCTTCCTCATACAGCACAACCTTTTCCTGCTCAACAAATGGGCGAATGTAAGGGCTTAGGCCATCTTCCGACACCAAATCCACCTTGCGCTCCAATCTGCGACTGAGTTCAGCCTCCAATTCGATCCACTGAAACATGCTCAAAGGGGGGCGTTGGCCGCGTTGCTTTAGCGTGACCAAAACATCGATATCGCTTGTCTCCGTCGCCTCTGCGCGCACGACGGAGCCGAACAGGGATATGCGGGTGACGCCACGGGGCAGCAATACCGATAACAGGGTTTCACGTACAAAATTGATGTCGAGCATGGGTTACATCGCCAGAGAATGCGGGGGGGATTTCGAGCTTATTGTACACTGATTTTCAGCCAGCAACCAGTGTTCGGGCGCCATTCGTTCATCCGCCGGCGATGGCCGCGGGGTTCTTGCCTGGAAGATGTTGCGGGCGCTGGCCACGCCTCTTGCGCCGGCATCAGACGTACTCGATCCGATTTTTCATGTCACCCGACTCGTACACGGCGTCAACCAACTCAAGAAATCGCACCCAGTCGCCAACGCCATGTTTGTGTTGTTGGCCGAAGATGATCCCGGAGTGTTCCAGGCCGGTCATCGCTAGTTCGATAAAGTCTGAATCGTGCGTACATACCACATAGCCCAGCGAAGCGGCCCGCTGTAGATGATCTTCATCTCCTCCGCCTAAATAACCCAGATCACGCACCGTCAAGGCCTCGATGCCCCGCCGTCTTAGCTGTGTCGCCACCGCCACCGGAACGTTTTCATCAAGATAAAAACGCATTTTCGCTGCCAACTCGTTTTTCCTTGAATGTTTCGGCGCGACGGATTTGATCTCGGATTTGCAGATCTATCTCATCTTTGTGGTCATAGTAATATGCCAAAGCTGCATACACTTGAGGTAGCGCGAGGCCATACCAATCGGCAATGCCGTCAACATCCAATCCATGGTATATCTTGGCGATAGCGACATCGGCCACAGTCAATGTCGTGCCCAAAATATAGGGCCGACCCTTGCGGATGTCGGGATTGATGGCGATTGACTCGATAACCTGAATGGTATTCATGGCTATTCACTCGTGGATGGGATACCCTGGAGCAACTGGGGATTGCCGCCATCTTACACCAACGCCAGCGCCTCGTCCACACTGGCGTCTTCATGAATCAAGGCGGCGATGGCCGCGGTCATGGCCGCGGGGTTTTCGGCCTGGAAGATGTTGCGGCCAATGGCTACGCCGCGGGCTCCGGCATCCAGCGCCGCCCGGATCGTGGTCAGCATCATCTTTTCGTCCCCTTTTTTGGCGCCGCCCAGGATGACGGCGGGCACGTAGCAGGTGGATGTGACGCGCGCGAAGCCCTCGGCGTAGGGGATTTTCACCCAGTCGGCGCCCAATTCGGCGGCGACGCGGGCGGAAAGGGCGATGCTTTCGGCTGTGCGGAATTCGGGGCCGCTGTCGAAGCCGCCGGGCACCATCTCGGCCATCACCGGCAGGCCCCAGCGGTGCGCTTCTCCGATCACCTTCGCCAGCGTATGCAAGGTCGTCTCTTCCGCCGCCGCGCCGGGGAAGGCGGAGAGGGCCACAGCGTCCGCGCCCAGACGCAGCGCGTCCGCGACGGTGTAGAACTGCGAGCCGGGGCCTATCTGGCCCAGCTTGGTGCCGCCGCCGTCCAGCCGCAGGATCAGGCCGAGTGGGGCAATTTCGCGGGCAAAACGCGTGGCCACGCCGTAGGAGGTGAGGATGGCGTCGGCCCCGCCCGCCACGATTTGGGCGAGGACGCTGGCCGGGTTTTCCAGGCCGGCGGCGGGGCCATCGATCAGGCCGTGGTCGAGCGCCACAATCAGCGCCCGGCCGTCAGGTTGGAAGATGTGGTTGAGGCGGCGAATAGTCATGATAGTGGGTAGTGGGTATTGGGTATTGGATATTGGATATTTTATGTTTGTATGATTGATGATTGATGATTAAATATCGCAAAAAATATATTTATTAATCATTAATCATCGATCATCGATCATCAATGACGAAAATAAATACCTAATACCTAATATCCAATCTCAGCCGCCCATCCCGCTGCGCGCCGCCGGCCTCTGTCACCCCGCCGTGGGCGGTGATGTGGGCGACGAGCAGGGTGCGGATGTAGTGATGGGTGGGGATCTGCGGAAAGCCGCGGAGATCGAGCAGGCGATCGCGATACACGGGCTGTTTTTGCGCCTGCCAGACGGCGGCAGGGCCGCGCACGAAGTTGCTGGCGGCGATGAGAAATTCCTGATCCAGCCAGGATTCGGGCGGCTGGCCGGCGATGGTGATGTCACGGGCCAGAGCGCTGCCGCGTTCGGGGCCGAGCTCGATGGTGTAGCGCAGTTCGCGGCTGAAATGCAGGAAGCCGCGTTCGGTGTGAGCGGCGGCAGGACGGTCGACGCGCAGGGCGTTGTCTTGCAACAGGGCCACGATCTGCCGCCCGCTCAGCCGCAGCAGGCAGAGCGTGTCGGCAAAGGGCATGAGATTGAACCAGTCGCCAAAGGTGACAACGCTGCCCGGTTGCAGGCCGCTGCGCACATTGGCCGCGTCGATCATGGCAAAGTGCACCGCATAGCCCTGCTCGCGGCTTTGCGCGGCCAGACCATCGGCGATGAAATGGGCCAGCGCTGATTCGCCGGCGGCGAAATCGTTGCGCACGGCATCGGTGCACAGGCTTTCATCGTCGATGACCTGGCCAAGCACCCGGTTCCAACGGGGATGGGCGAGATCGAGCAGCGGGCGCAGGTGTGCACGCTCGAATTCAGCATCAACCGGCAGGTCAGCAGTGGCGGTGAGGCGGGCATGGGTGACGCAAGCGGTGTGAGCGAGGGTGATGTCGACCTCCCCCACGAATTGCCCCAGCTTTCCGGCCTGGACGATGGGGATGCCGTTGACGATGCAGTCGGGGTTCAGGCCTCTCTCGTTGAGGGCGTTGTGCGTGTGCGCGCCGATGATCAGATGCACATCGCCGGGCGCCAGCGCTGCCGCCAACTCCACATCCCCGGCGATGGCAGTGGCCGCGCCGCGGTCGTGTAGGCTGTGGCCGAGATGGCTGAGGAGGATCAACACATCGCAGTGCGGGCGCAGGGCAGGGATGAGATGGGCCGCAGTTTGTACGGGGTCGGCGATGCGAACGCGTTCGCCCAGTTCGGGATGGAGTTGGGCGGGGGTGATCAGGCCAATGAAGCCGACGCGGATGCCTTTGACGACGAACAGGGCGGCGGGGATGTGAAAGGCGGCGAATTCGAACGGGGTTTGCACATTGGCCGCCAGGATGGGAAAACCGGCGTCGCGGCTGATGGCGTGAGCCAACAATTCTGGCCCTTTGTCGAAATCGTGGTTGCCGAGCGCGCCGACATCGACGCCGGCCTGGGTGTAGAGGCGGTAGGCGGCGTGGGCCACGTAGCTGGCCGGATCATCGCCCAGCAGTTCATCGAAAATCGCCCCGCCGAATTCATCGCCGCCGGTGATGACAAGCACGGCCGCGTGCGGGTTGCGTGCATATTGGCGACGGGTCACGCGCAACAGGCCCGCGATGCGCGAGAAGAGGGGCAGCGGTTCGTCCGCGGTGAAGCAGGCGAGATGGCCGTGCAGGTCATTGAAGTGCAGCAGCTTGAGCCGGAAGGGGTGGTGCAGGGGCAGGCGGCTGGGCGGGATTTCGGCCTCTGGGCCGGGGATGATCTGGGTAATCGGCGCCGAAATCGCGTCTCCCACACACAGGAACAGCGCCGCGTCAGCAGCGCCATGTGGGTTGGGCTGTGCGCGCACAAGATGCAAAGTTCCAGGTGCGGGCGATGAAGGCATGGTTTAGAAGGTCAGATGTTGTGGAATGCGTAAAACGTAAAACGTAAAAACGAAATGCGCGTATTTTTGTATCTGGATACGCATTACGCATTACGTTTTACATTTTACGCATTACGTTTTACGCAATACGCCCAAACATATCGGGACGGATAGGGTAAATGGGCGGTTCGCCGGCGAAGAAGCGGCGCAGTTCCTCCACCGCCAACTCGCCCATGCGCCCGCAATTCTCAATGCAGCCGGCGATGTGCGGCAACACCACCACATTGTCCAGCCGCCGCAGCGGGCTGTCGAGCGCGGGCGGCTCCGGGTCGGTGACGTCGAGGAACGCAAAGAAGCGGCCTTTTTCCAGTTCCCGGATCAGGGCGGGTTCGTCGATCAGCGTCCCGCGGGCAGTGTTGATCAGCAAAGCGTCCTCCTTCATCAGGGCCAGGCGCCGGGCATCAAGCAGGTGCAGGGTGTCGGGCGTGGCCGGGGCGTGCAGCGAAACCACATCGGCCCGGCGCAGCAGATCCTCCAGCTCGACCTTTTCCGCTCCGATCCGGGCAGCGTCCTCGCTCGAAATAAAGGGATCGTAAACCAGCACCTGCACGGCGAAGTTCTGCAACAGCTTGATCACGTGCCGGCCCACATTGCTGGCCCCGATGATGCCGATCTCTCTGCCGAACATTTCGCCCGCCGGCCACCAGGGCGTCTGCCGCCAGCCGCCCGCGGCCACGTGCCGGCCCAGCGGCCAGGCCCGCTTCAGGCCCACGATCATGAGGCCGAGCGTGGTTTCGGCCACGTCGATGGCCAGGGCCAGCCCGGCGCTGGTGACGCTGATGCCCCGCGCCCACACCCCTGCGGACACGAAGCGTTTGACGCTGCTGCCCATGTGGGCCATGGCCCGCAGATTGGGCGCGGCGGCCAGCACGTCCGCGTCGAGCGCGGCCACATCCCAACTGGTGATGACCGCGTCGGCGAGCGGGAGCAGGGCCAGCAGATCGGCTTTGGCCGCCGGGCCGGGGCCGGGATGATGGATGACCTGGGCGAATTGCTCCAGCGCCGCCCAGGCTTTGGCCGTGAACATGCGCGCATCATTTTGCCGCCCGATGGCAATGGCGACGGTTGGCTTGGGAGATTGGGTCGTGGGTAGTGGGTAGTGGGTAGTGTCGCCTGGCATTTTGGTTTTTTCAGATTGGTGTCCGAGTTTTTTTACTCATATGACTATTTTTTGAGATATTTCTCCAAAACATCGACACGGTCAAAAAATAATAATGAATTTTTCAAGATGATCAATATCCAATATCCAATACCCAATACCCAATATCAATCATCCCCCCGCTTGCGATGGCCGAAGCGCTCGCCGCCGTCGATGAAGAGGATGTCGCCGGTGACGTAGCCGGCGCGCACGAAATAGAGCACGGCCTCGGCCACATCCTCCGGGCTGCCCCAGCGCTCCAGCAGGGTGCGTTCGCGCACGCGCTCGATGTGTTTGGCCGTGTAATCGGGCGGGGGCAACACCGGGCCGGGCGCGACCGCGTTGACGCGCACGGCCGGGGCCAGTTCCAGCGCCCATTGCCGGGTCATGGCCATCAGCGCCGCTTTGCTGACGCTGTGGGCGATGAAATCGGGCCACGGCTCCCATGCCGACAGATCGACGATGTTGACGATGGCGCCCTCCCCCTTTTTCAACATGCCGGGGGCGATGGCGTTAGTCAGATAATAGGGGCCGTCGATGCCGATGCCGGTCACACGCTCCCAGCCGCTGTGGTCGGCGGTGGGGAAGGGCGTGGCCTGGAACAAGGAGGCGCTGTTGACGAGGATATCGACCCCGCCCAACTCCCTCTCCGCCCGCCGCGCCAGGGCCTCGACCTGCGCCCGGTCGGCGATATCGGCCTGGATGGCGAGGGCTTGCACGCCCAGCGCCCGCGCCGCCGCCGCGGTCTCATCCGCGGCCTGCGATGAACTGTTGTAATTGATGACGACATTGGCTCCGGCCCGCGCCAGGGCCAGGGTGATCGCTTTGCCGACGCGCACCGCGCCGCCGGTGACAAGGGCTGTTTTTCCGGTAGGGTTCATGAGGGGTTGGTTGGTTGGTTGGTTGGTAGATTGGTAGATTGGTAGATTGGTTGGTAGATTGGTAGATTGGTAGATTGGTGGGTGCTGGTGTCATCGGACAACAGCTATCGTTCACTGAATACTAAATACCGAATACCGAATACCGAATACTGAATACTGATCACCGAATACCGAATACTGATCACCGAATACCGAATACTGAATACCGAATACTGAATACTGAATACTGAATACTGAATACTGAATACTGAATACTGAATACTGAATACTGAATACTGAATACTGATCACTGATCACTGATCACTGACAATTCCCGCTCGCTCGAAGAGGGTGCGGCAGACAGCGCGGGCGCGGGCGAGGAGGGCTTTTTCGTCGAGGACGGTGATCGCTTTGCCGCGCATGAGGATGCGGCCATCGACGATGACGGTGTCGACATCGCGGGCGCCGCAGTTGTAGACCAAGGCCGAAGACACGCGGTGCACCGGCATGGCCAGCGGCGTGTCCAGGTCCACCAGGATGAGATCGGCCTTCTTGCCCACTTCGATCGAGCCGATCTGGTCGGGCTGGCCAAAGGCGACCGCGCCGCCGCGACAGGCCATCCACAGCACCTCTTCCGGCAGCAGGGCCATGGCATCCAGCGTGTGCACTTTGTGCAGCAGGGCCGTGACTTTCAGCGTCTCCATCATGTCCTGGCTGTTGTTGCTGCCGGGGCCGTCCGTTGCCAGGGCGACGACGATGCCGCGGCGCCGCATCTCCGGCACGCGGGCCACGCCCGAGGCCAGATACATGTTGCTGACCGGGCAATGCACCACCACCGCCCCACGCTCGGCGATCAGATCGATCTCGTGATCGCTGAGCCAGACGCTGTGCACCAGTTGCATGCCCGGCCCCAGCAGTCCCAGCGATTCCAGCCATTCGATGTGGCGCGTCCCTCGCCGCTCCAGATTCATCTCCACCTCGGCGCGGGTCTCGGCCACATGGATGTGCGTGCCCGCGCCCCAGCCTGCCGACACCCGACCGGTGCGCAGCATGGTCTCGTCGCTGCACCCCCACGGGATCAGCGGCCCGAACTCGACGCGGATGCGGCCATGGTCGCGGCCATGCCAGACTGCGCGCAGCCGCGCGGTCTCGGCCACGATCTGGTCAGGCGGCTCCATGAAGGCGGGGTGATAGTCCATATCGGCCCAGCCGCGGGCCAGCATGAAGCGGACGCCGGTTTCTTCGGCGGCCCGGCAGACGCCGTCGTCGTTGCCCGGCTCGGTGTGGATGTACTGGTGGTCGATCACTGTGGTGGCGCCGCCGCGCAGGTTCTCGATCAGCCCCACCAGCGCGGCCACGTAGGCATCTTCCTCGGTCAGGGCCTGCGCCGCCGGCCAGATGGCGGCTTTGAGCCAATCAAGAAGCGGCTTGTCATCGGCGAGGCCCCGTATAAAACTCTGAAACAGGTGCGAATGGGCGTTGACCATGCCCGGCATCACGGCCATGAGGCTGGCGTCGATCACGGTGTCGGCTTTGCCGGCGGCGGCAGGCGGCTGGCCCGCGCCCACGGCCGCGATGCGGTCATCTTCGATCAGCACATAGCCGGGGTTCAGGACGCGTTGTTCGTCGTCGATAGTGACAACCGCGGCGTTTTGAATCAGTATGGTGGACATGGTAATTTGGATATTGGATATTGGGTATTGGATATTGGATATTGGGTATTGGGTATTGGATATTGGATATTTTTGTGCAAAACCGGTTATCGAATATCAAATACCCAATAACCAATATCAAGTACCCACTATCCAATATCAAGTACCCAATACCCAATATCACACGATGCGGTATTTAAGCGGCTTGCCTTCGATATGATTGAGGATGTTGGTGAAATCGCCGGCGCGCTCGCGGGCGGCGGCGGCGCTGGCTCCGGCGGCGATGTGCGGGGTGAGCAGGATGTTATGGCCCGCCTGCGCCAGCGGGATCAGGGGATTGTCCGGGCGGATCGGCTCCCATTCGAAAGTGTCCAGCGCGGCGCCGGCCAGCTTGCCCGACTGCACCGCCGCGGCCAGATCCGCCTCGTGGATGACGCTGCCGCTGCCGCAGCCGACCAGCGCCGCCCCATCTTTCATGCGGGCAAAATAGGAACGATCGAGCAGCAGGTCGGTGGCCGGGAAATAGGGCAGCAGCACGGCCAGATAGTCGCTTTGGCGCACAAGCGTGTCTTCATCGACATAGGTGAGCGCCAGCTCCGCCTCCACGCTTGCGGGCAGGGGGCGGCGCTTGTGGTAGAGGAGGGTCACATCCCAGCCCTGCAGGCGCCGGGCCAGTTCCGCGCCGATCTCGCCGAAACCGAGGATGCCGATCGTTTTACCCCAAAGCCCCTCCACATGGTCTCTCCCCGACCAATTGTAGGCGAACGTGTCTTCGTCGGTGCGGTTGCTGGCGCCCCATTCCGGGCCGGCGGCCAGGGCGATGGCCTCGGTCTGGCGCAGTTTTTTGCTCAGAGCCAGCATTTGCAGCACCATGTGCTCGGCCACGCGGATCACGCTGCCCACGGGCCAGCGGCACACGGCCACGCCCGCAGCTTTTGCCGCGTCGGTGTCGATGTCGAACGTGAGCGAGCCCAGGCGCAGGATCAGCTTGAGCCGCGGCGCGGCGGCAATCACATCGGCGTCGACCACGCCCACGCGCTCGGAGATGAGGTATTCGACATCGGCCAGCGCCGCCATCAGCGCCGGTTTGTCTGGCTGCCGCAGCATGGCGATGTCGAGGACGGCAGGCGCGGCGGCGAGCGCGGCCTGCTGGTGGCGGTGACCCCGTTCGGTGGTGAAGAGGGTTTTGTGCATGGGGGGTTGGTTGGTGGGTGGGTTGGTTGGTGGGTGGGGGCGGTTATCGGATGGTTTCTACGGGATCGAGTTGGTTGAGCAGGCGGCGCAGTTCGAGTAGGGTCGGCTCGAAGGCGGCGAGCAGGGCCGGGTCGGGCCAGATGCGCAGGTTGGAGTCGAGGAGGAGGGTGGCGGCGCGGGCGGCGCCGTCGAGCAGGCGAATGGCCATTTCCAGGTCGTCCTGGTGGCTGCGGATCAGGGGGCGAACGTCTTGCATGAGCACGGCGGCTTGCACGGCCAGCTGCGTCATCTCCACCGGCAACTGGCAGAGCCGCTCCTGCCCCTCCAGTTCTTTGCCGGCCTGGCGCAGGGCCGCGAACAGGGTGATGGCCGCGCCATCCTCGTCCGCGGCGTCGAGCAGGCCCTGACGGATGGCGAACATCCGCGCCGCGGTCTGCTCGATCTGCGCCCGTTCAGCTTCCGACTGGGCCTGGACGCGGTTGGCGCGCACGCAGGCCTCGCCCAGGCTACACGCCAGCCCCGCCGCGGCCGCAATCGTGGCCCCGGCCATGGCATGGCTGCGGCTGCTGATATGCGCCGCAGCCTGACGGACAGATGCATCGGTAAATATATTTTTCATCGATTACCTGATGATTAATGATTAATGATTAATAATCAACTTTCACAACGGAAACACCCACTATCCACTATCCACTATCCTTTAATCGCCCCTTCCACCATCGCCCGGAAGAAGCTGCGGCGGGTGAAGAGGAAGAGGATGACCATGGGCGCGGCGATGATGATGCAGGCCGCGGCCAATACTTGCAAGTTGATGATGTTTTGGCCCAGAAATTCATAGATGCCGAACATCGCGGGTTTGTGCGCGTTGTTGATCACCAACAGATAGCCGGCGATGAACTCATTCCAGACATTGACGAAGGTGAGCAGAAAGACGGCCATCATCCCCGGCAGGGCCAGGGGCATGATGATGCGCAGCAGCGCGCCCAACGGGCTGCACCCATCGATCAGGGCGGCATCCTCCAGTTCCTTGGGGATGGCATCAAAGAATCCCTTGGCGATCCAGACGCTGAGAGGCAGATAGAAGCCGATATAGACGAAAATGATCAGGAATCGATCATCGTAAAAGGGCAGGTTGGCCTTGCGCAGCGTCGTGCCCATTTGATAGAGGGCGAGGAGATTGGTGAGCAAAGGCACGCCGGTGATGGCCAGGATGCCGGTCATCAGCGCGCCGTGGCCGCGGAACCGATAGCGCGAGAAGGCATAGCCCGACATGCCCGCCAACAGCACCACCAACAGAGAGGAAACGCTGGCGTAGATCAGGGTGTTGGGGATGTAGGTGCGGATCAGCCGGCCGGTGATGGCGAAGCCCAGCGGCGAGGTAGCCGACGGCCTGGCCGCGATCACCCGCTCGTAGCCCTCAGTGGCCCAGCGGCAGGCAGAGAGATCGAAAGATTGGGTGGGCGTGTCGCAGGGGAAGATGATCGGCGGTTTGCGGATGATGTCCCGCTCTCCTTTGAAGGAAATGAGCACGGTGGTGGCGATGGGGATCATGGCAAACAGGCAGACCAAGAGGATCAGCAGGTTCGCGAGGATGCTCTCCGATTGCTTGCGGCTGAGGAATGGGATGCTGGACATGTCAGATGCTCCTTTCCTGCACGCGGGTCAGGCGCAGGGTGCCGCTGATCAGCAGCCAGTTGACAACGGCAATCAACATCGCCAGGGCCGCGGCGCGGCCAAAGTTCAGTTGCCGCCAACCGATGGAATAGAGCAGGTAACTGAGCACCTCGGTGGCTGTGCCGGGGCCGCCGCCGGTCAGGCTGAAGACCATGCCCACGCCATTCATGCCGCTGAGGGTGAGGCTGAACAGGGCCACGACCATGGTGGGTAGCATGATCGGTATCATGATCCGCCGGGTGATCTGGGCGCCGCTGGCGCCGTCGATACGGGCGCTTTCGATGATCTCATTGGGCACCGTTTGCATGGCGGCCAGCATCAGCAGGGTGATGAAGGGCAACGCCCGCCAGGCCGAAGCCAGGATCAGATAGATCATCGCCGGCGCCGGCGGGAAGGGGAAAGCGCCGAACAGGGCCGGCGGACGCGAAGTGGTCAGCACCGAAATGCCATTGGGGCCGAGAAGGGTGGCGTTTTGCAGGATGCCGGAGAACAACCCGTAATCGGGCACCACCAGCAGCCGGAACACGATGCCGACGATGATATCGGCAATGATCCAGGGGATGAACAGCAGGGTGATGTAGAATCCGGATAGGCGCAGCCGCCGGTTGAGCAGCTGGGCGATGAAAAAGCCCAGGATCATGGTCAAACCAGCATAGCCGACCAGGAAGATGAGGGTGTGGCCCATGCTTTCATTGAACAGCCCCATGTTGAACAAGCGGGTGAAATTGTTGATCCCCACCCAATTCCAACCGGTCGGTACCCGTTCGTGCAGGCTGAGCCAGACCGTGTAGATGGCCGGGTACACTTGCACCGCCAGCAGCACGATGATGGTGGGCAGAATCAGCCAGAAAGGGAGGGTGTCGCGGAACCAGCCGCGCTCCCTCCTACGAGCGATCATCCGTTGCATGCGGTTCCTCCAGATGGCGCCGGCGCATGGCGCCAGGAATGCGCAGGGTGACAAAGTGCTGCCACTTTGTCACCCTGCCTGTGCTTCATGATGTGAGACGAGGTGTGGTCGCGGCGGGGTTAGCTGCCGGCGTTGTACTCGTTTTGGGCTTTTTGCAACTCGGTAGCGATGTCAAGGGAAGGATCTTCCTTGATCAGCCGGTACACGGTCTTCATGATCAGGGACTGCGCTTCCTTGACACGGTTGAGGGTGCCGTACCAGGAACGGCACTGGCTCTGCGAGAGGGCCTTGGCCGCTTCTTTGTAGAAGGGGGTCTGGAAAGCGTCAGTCTGGGCGGTGGTGAGCAGGGCGGGGAAGCCGCCGCCGGGGCCGAGCACGAAGACGCCATTCTGTTCCGGCGTCATCAGCCAGTTGATGTAGTCGTAGGCCGCATCAGGATTCTTGGCGCCCACGGGCATGGCCATGCCGTTGACCTCGATACCGCAGCCAGGCTGCTTGCCGGGCGCGGCGATGAAGGAGGAGAGGATGACATCGCCGGCGGCAATGGCGTCGAGCATGTCCTGCTCATTGCCCTTGCTATAGGCGGTGCCATCAGGCGCGACCAGAGGGTTGACGTAGCGGTAGCCGAATAGACCGGTGGGGAAGCTGCCGGCAGAGGCGTCCTTGAACGCCTCCTCCTCTTGGAAACCGCCGGCGAAAGCGATCTCCGGCGCATAGCCTTTGGCCACGATCTCGCGCAGGAAAGAGATGGCGGCGATGTTCTCAGGGGTGTCGAGCTTCATTCTGCCCTGGCCATCGTCGAAGGAGCCGCCAAAGGAGGCGACGGTGGTCCAGATGGCGCGGCTGGTGCCCTCGCCGTCGAAGGCGGTGGAGCCGAAGAAGGTGATGGCGTAGAGGCCCTCCCCTTTCAGCCGTTCCGCTTCGGCCATGAACGCTTCAGGGGTTCTGGGATAGCCGTTGGGGAAGCGATCGGCCCAGACATAGACCAGGTGGGGGCGGGAGGAAAGGGGGACGCAGTACAGACCGCCATCGGGCCCGGTGCAGGCCGCGACCGCGCTGGGATCCAAGTCTTTCCACCAGCTCTGCTGCTCGGCCCAACCGCGCAGGTTCTGCATCGTGCCATTCTGATAGTACTGGTTGAGATCGCCGCTGCCCATTTCGAACAGGTCGGGCACGTCGCCGCCGGCCTGCACCGCGGCCACGATCTCGGCCGCCATCTTATCGAAGGCCTTGGGCTGGTTGACCCAGTTCCATTTGCCGGCGAAGGCCGTATTGAACAACGGCATGGTCTGGCGCAGGTATTCGTTGCCTACGCGCTCATCGCTGGCGGGGTCGACATTGTCCTGATCATACTGATACCAGGTGACGAAGTCCTTGACTGCCGGCGCTTCTGCCGGGGGCGCCGCGGGTGTAGCGCAGGCCGCCAGCACAAAAGCAGCAACCAACAGCAAGGGGGCGAGAGTCCACAAACGTTTCATGCTAAAGTCTCCTCGATTGAGAAAAAAGATGGGGTGAGTTGAACGAAAAGGGTGACGTGGCTGGTGTGATATGGGATCATCTCCTTGCGGGTGAACAGCGACGCGAGGGGGTCGCGGGGGGTGGGGACAGGGCGCGTAAATGACACGAATCATACGGCATAGGCCGCCGTGTGATGGTACGTTATCATACAGAGTTGCGCGCATTCACGCAAGATGCCCGCCGGGTAGGGGTGTATCTCAATCAGCAGGCGGGCGATCTGGCGGGATCGGGAGGGGGGAAGCGGGCGGGATGGAAGGCAGAGAGATCGACCGGGCAGGGCTGGGACAGGAGGGCGGCGGCGATGGCTTCGCTGAGCACGGGCAGGGTGGGGATGGTGAGCAGGAAGCAGGCGGCCACGAAAAGGTTGTCCAGCCCCGGCGCCCAGCCGATGGCGGGGAGTTCGTCGGGCAGAAAGGGGCTGGACGCGGCCCACGCCCGCAGCAGCCGCGCCTGGGCCAGGGCCGGGAAAAGGGTCAGCAGGTCGCGGGCCAAGGCGGGGATGCCCCAACCGCTGTTCGTGCGGTGGATGGTGCGGGTCCTCTGCACCGCCTCGGTGACGAGTAGGGCGCCGCTCATCTGCTGGGCCACGCCAATGGACACGGCCCGCTCCGCCGTATGAATCGTCTCGTAGAAATCGGCCAGGCCGATGTGATGGTGTAGCAGCGGGGGCAGCGGCTCGCTGATCAGGGCCTCGGCGTGGGTGAATTGCACGGGCAGATGCCCGCCCGCCGCGGCCAGCAGGTCGCCTGTCCAGGCGCCGGCAGTGACGAGCACCGCGCCGGCAGAGAGGAGGCCGGCCGCGGTCTTTACGCCGGTGACGCGGCCGCCCGTCACCTGGAACCCGGTCGCAGGCGTGTGCGGACGCAGCCGCGCGCCCAGTCTGCGGGCGGCGACGGCGTAGGCGCGGATCAGTTTGAGGGGGTTGAGATGCCCCTCCAGACACCAGGCCGCGCCCCGGAAGCGGTCGCCGCGCAGCAGCGGCTCCGCGGCTGCCAGATCTGCCGGGTCGAGCATGGCGGCCATGACCCCGCGCTGTTGCAGATAGGCGATCTGCTCGACCCACGGCTGCCAGTGGCGTTCGTGCTCGATCAGCACCAGGTTGCCCAGCCGCCGCCATTCGAACGGGGCGTCCAACTCCGCTTCCAGCGCTTCCAGCCTGGCCAGCCCGGCCAGAACCAGATCCATGTGCGCCCCGCGCGGGCCTTCGCAGATCTGCGCCCGGCCGGCGCAGGCGCCAGAAGCGCCCCCGCCCAGGCTGCCCGCCTCCAGCAGCAGCACAGCCGCGCCGCGACGGGCCAGAGCATAGGCGCAGGCCAGCCCGGCGAAGCCGCCGCCGATGATGAGGATGTCCGGGAAAGTGTTCAGGGGCCAGGGGTCAGGGGTCAGTATTCAGGGGTCAGTATTCAGTGGTCAGTATTCAGTGGTCAGTGGTCAGTGTAACAGTCAACAGTCAACAGTCAACAATCAACAATCAACAATCAACAGTCAACGGCCATTCGCCATTGGCCATTCGCCATTGGCCATTCGCCATTGCCCATTCGCCATTGCCCATTCACCATTGCCCATTCACCATTGCCCATTCGCCATTGGCCATTCGCCATTGCCCATTCGCCATTGCCCATTCGCCATTGGCCATTCGCCATTCGCCATTGCCCATTCGCCATTGCCCATTCGCCATTGGCCATTCGCCATTGCCCATTCGCCATTGCCCATTCGCCATTGGCCATTCGCCATTGGCCATTCGCCATTGCCCATTCGCCATTGCCCATTCGCCATTGGCCATTCGCCATTGGCCATTCGCCATTGGCCATTGCCCATTCGCCATTGCCCATTCGCCATTGACCATTCACCATTGCCCATTCGCCATTGCCCATTCGCCATTGGCCATTTTGCAGCGGGGTCTGCCCCGCGCCTAAGTGAGTAGCTTGACCGGCGGCGTGTCCATTTGCGTGGCATTTGGGAGAGTGATATATTCGGCGATGTCGTCCGGGTTGCCGGATAAGGTGATTTGGTTAGCCGGCCTGGCAACCCAAGCGTGATTCCGCTTTTTGTCCTCACGCAGGATATGGTACGGAATAGTTCCCTGTTTGCCAGCCCGTGAAGGGTGTTAGGCGGATTCCGGATACTGTCTTCTGGAGGATGAAAAAGCGGATTTCGTATAATAATAGTTAGGCGGCCTACTGCGTCACGAACATCAAAAACCGCACTGGTTATGAAAGGCAGGTGAGACGTATGTCAAACGTAATCATGCCCGAGTCAGGTAGCTCATCGTCGCAAGCCAGAGGCCGCGGATTCTGGCCGCGATCAGCCCTCGGCTGGATCGCAATTGTCCTTGCGCTTGTCGCACTGGCGTCATGGGTCGTATTTCCGGTGCTCACGATGACGTATAGAGAGACATATCCCGTGGTGGATACGTGGGTTATGCCGGCTATCGCGACGACACTCGTGGATGTGGCGGCGATCCTGAGTCTGGTGACTGTGTGGTTGCGGCACGAACGCTCAGTTCTGAGCATCATGACGCTGGTCGTCACAATGCTGGCTGGGCTGTTCTTCACGTCCATCGTCGTCGGGGAGGCGATCGGCGGCGCGTAACCCCCGATCAGGCGGCTTACTGTTTTAGGGTCTTTTATCCCGGGAAAGGCCGCCTAACACCGGGTTGCAGGCGACGTTGCTCCGCTCCGCAACGCGCCTGAACCCGACCGTTGGGCGGCCACGCAAGGAGCAAAGTCAAAACATGGCGAGAGCACCTTTTCAGGTTTTGGTTTATCCATATCGCAGAAAATCGAATGGACAGATTGAATATGCGCTGATGAAAAGGTCAGATGAAGGGTATTGGCAGGCAATTGCTGGTGGCGGTGAAAATGATGAAAAACCACTCGAAACCGCTAAAAGAGAAACCTATGAAGAGTCTGGCATTCTCCCAACATCCGAATTTATGCAATTGGATACAATTGAACCTGTACCAGTGATTGAGTTTAGAGATAGTCACCTTTGGGGTGATACTGTTTATGTAATACCGCAGTATTGCTTTGGCGTAACCGCACAGAATATTCAAATAGCAATTTCACATGAACATACCGAATACAAATGGTTTACATACGAAGAAGCATATCAGTTAATGAAGTTCGATGGAAATAAAACGGCTTTATGGGAATTGGACAAGAGACTGAAAGGCAAAGGCCCTCGTGGATAACGACAGTTTTGGCAAACGATATTATATGTTTTTATCTAGTGGAAAATAGTCGTAATTTAATTCTATTTATCGAAAATCCTGTTTCGGGTGAATGGCAATGATGATTCTTCAAAAGAAAGGCTGGCTAATACAGCGTGCAGCGGATGGGTGGGAGTCGCCGCGTTTTCAAGCAGGTTTCTGGCTGAAGATTGGTTCCGACAAAATAGCGTTGTCACCTCCCGCCCACACGCAGGTAACGCAAACCGTTAGCCGGGCGCAGGGCAGTGAAGGCTGAAGGCCGGGCTTGCGGACTCGACCGGCGGATGCGAGAATACGGCTGCCGGCGCAGGCAGACAGGCAGCAGCCAGACTGGCGCTGCCGGCGCAGGCAGACCCGCCCGCCGCCGAACGGCGGAACCGCTGGTTCTGCTTGGCCATTAGCCGCTGATTTGACAAGGAGATAGTCCGATGCCAGTGATAATATCCAAACACTCGAAATGCTTGAGGGCGATTTGCCTGTGCGTGCCTAAAGACTGGTGAAGGAGTGGGGCGCGCAATATCAGCAAGAATTGCTACGGATGTGGAATAGTAATGAATTCAAGCAATTGCCTGGATTGGAGTAGTGATATGAATGCTCCCAGAATAAAATCGGTGACACCTCTGAAAGAGAGACACCTATTGGTAACATTTGTCAACGGAGTCCAAAAGGTTTATGACTGCCAGAGGATCTTGAATCTTGATCGCTTTCAGATGTTGAAACACCAAGCCTTTTTCAAGGCAGTCACAGTCGATCCTGGGGGGTATGGCGTATCCTGGGATGATGAAATGGATTTGAGTGAATACGAGTTGTGGAACAATGGCATTGAGGTTGAGCCAAGTACGGTTTCGAGCAAGGGAGAGAGGGTTGCGCAACCGACACCGCGGCTGTGAAAGCTGAAGGCCGGGCTTGCGGATTCGGCCAGCAGGTGCAAGAATACGGCCGTCGTGCAGGCAGACCCACCCGCCGCCTGTGGAACCGTCGGTTCCGGGCGGACAGAAGAAGGTTGGATGGTTGGATGGTTGGATGGATGAATGAATGGTTGGTTGGTTGGTTGGATGGTTGGATGAATGGTTGGAAATGTTCCGCATGCAATTTGTTCTGACGACTCTTGAACTTGCTCCGGCGGTAAGCCGGCAGTGCATCCGATCGATGATGTGAATGATACCTGATTGGCTGTGGATTGTGGCGGCGATCGTCGGCGTGCTGGCAGCCGGAATGCTGCGCGAGCGCTGGCGTCTGCGCGGCATGGAGGACTTTGCCAGGCAGCATGGATTCGTGCTGCATTCGCCGTTCACGCCCGGCGAGCGCCCGCCGCTGGCAGCGCTGGCGGAGCGGCTCGAGGGACGCCCCCCCACCCGCTGGGGCGCGGGGATCACGGGTGTGGTCGACGGCATCGAGATCGCCATCGCCGAGCACGAAACGCCGGCGCGCGGCGCGGACGCCACAGGCTCCCCCCATACCATCGGCATCTGGCGGGTGATGGCGGCGTGGCCCCTGCGCTCCGCCGGCGTGAGCGCCGATCCCGGCGATCCGTGGCCCCACGGCGGCCAGCTTGTCTGCGATGGCGAGTGGGCTGCCTGGCGGCTGCGCGGCAACCTGACGCAAGCCAACGTCGAGACGCTGCTGGCCCATCTCCCCGCGGCGCGGCGCCGGTTCGAATAGGGCCGAAGAGTCGCAGCCGCCCCACACAGCGGGGCCTGATTGGCAGAGGCCTGCGGCATTTTCGGTCATTTTCTGCGTCCCGAACAGAACCCTGCTGCCTCTGCCGAGTCCACGCCCGCCCTGCAGGAAACGCGAGTCGCTGGGCGGCGGATAATGTTCAAAAAGCGAGAGTAAAAAAGATGAATTATTCTAGAATTGTAGAAGAATTACAAAATGCATCACCATTTGAACTTTACAGATTAAAAATTGCTATCAGTCGATTATTGGAAAATCCAGAAAAGATTGAAGAAATCAGAAATCAATTGAAACCTGGCCAGAGGATCACCTATTTCGACTGGTCTGAAAATAGGGAGATCGCGGCAAGGATCATAAAATTAAAACAAACACGATTATTAGTTGAAAATGAGGGAGACAAACAACTTTGGAATATACCATTTTATTATGTAAATTTAGCAAAAATAGATACTCAGATCAGAATTTCATCCAGTAGTTTTGGACTTGATAAAAATCAACTACGTATAGGAGATCGGGTCGGATTTGTTGATCAGCAAAATAACGATTTATACGGTAAAGTAATTAGATTGAATCAAAAGACAGTCACTATTGTTTTAGAAGACAAAACAAAATGGCGTGTCCCATATCGCCTATTATTTTTAGTGATAGAAGGGGATCGCAAGGATGCGGGAATAATTGAAGGTGAAGTATTGAAAAGAAAATGAAAAGAGGCCCCGAAGCAATCCCCAACGCCGATTGACAACCACAAAATTGACGAACAACCTTGGAGATTGCGTCGCCATGCCACCTGTGGCCGCCCTTGCAATGACACACAGCGATAGTCGCCGCCGCGCAGGGCAGCGGCAAAAACAGCAATTTGCGGGTTCGAGGATCGAGCCTGGCCGAACACTGGTTGCAGATGCCGGCGCCATCGCGCGCAGCCGATGCCCCAACCGTTGAGCCGATCTCAGGCCGCGGCCTCGCCCAAAGGCCCCATGACGACGGAGCTATACTGAAAGCCGGCAGAGGATCCCCTTGCCAGACGATGGGCCGGGAGCAGTTTGCGTGGGAGAAGGACGAAGCGTCAATCCACGTCGGTGTATAGCCGGCGCAGCGCCGCCCGCCACTGCGGGCTGGAGAGGAGGTCGGTGTTGTCGCTGAACAGATCCAGGCTGCCGATCAGTGGCCGGGCGGCGATGCGGCGCACCTCCGGGTCGGCAATCTGGGCTAGCAGCGCCGACGAAAAGCCGTGCAGGGCGATGACGCGGAACGGCCGGCCAAAGAAGTTGCACACCGCTGTCGGCAGCGGCTCGGTCACGCCCAGCGCGTTGTGCATGGCCGCCACGTGTTCGTACGCCGGCGTGAGGTACGCCTCCCGCTGGGCCCAATGCGTGGCTGCCAGCGCCGCTTGCAGATGGGGCGTCAAGGTCGGAGCGCAGGCCAACTGCTGAAATGCCGCGCCGAACCATTTCGGATAGGGCGCGTAGACCCGCTCCAGCAAAAAGCATAGGCGCATGATGTCGCGCACCAGCTGGGCGCCGATCAGCGCCGCGCCGATCTCGTCGCCAACCTGCCCCGCCCGCCCCATCAGGTGCTCTTCCTGGCCGATGCGCTGCCAGCCGGCCGCCAGCAGGTAGAGCCAGATGTCGTGGGGATAGTAGGCGAGGCGCTGCCGCAGCGCGGCTAGGCCGACGTCGTCGTGATAGACTGCGCCGGCGACCAGCGTGCGCAGTTTCTGCGCGGGCAGCGTCAGCCAATCGGCGGCGTCCAGCGGGCGTTCGCTATCGATCGCCAGGTAGTCGGCCAGGAAGCGCCGGAGGGTCAAGATCTCGACGCGATGGTTGACGGGACCGCTCTCGATGGCGCGCCGATGCTGGACGTTGCTATCGTTTGGATCAGGCGGGGAGAAATGGGTGGAGTAGCCGCGCAGGCGGTAGGGCAGATTGTGCGCCAGATACTCCCACACGACCGCACCGAACTGGGCGGCATCTTCGTCGCGCAGGAAGAGCATGAGCCGCGGGCCCCAGTGGTGGTCGGTGGACTGGGCGTCGTCGAATCCCAGCACCTCGGAGCCGGGGCCGAGCAGCGCGGCGCTGTAGGGCAGGCTGGGGAAATGCCGGTCGAGAAGCGGCCGCACCGCCTCGCGGTAGAGGATTTCGGCCAGCACCAGGCCGGGGACAAAGGGGGGATCGGGGTGGGGATTCATCTGGCTCTTCACTGGCGGCGCCCAGGCCACCGCAGGCGCACAGGACAGGCCCTTTAGCCGGCAGCAGGGGCGCACAGGCGGTGGATCAGCGGTTGGGCGGAAGATCGGGGCGCAAGGCGTGGCGCTAACCTCCTTGGCATCCTAGCACGATCCGATACTGCGTACAAGGGGTTGCCCCCTTTCTTACATGCGCCTGCCAAGTTTGCCAACACAGACCACCCGCGCTATACTTACTTTTACTAAGCTATAATAATATATACATAGCTATGCATAGTTCTCAATGTGCTTGAACCATGGTCAACTCCTTATCCACCCAGGCCCAGACTGATCGCTGGCTCGAACTGAGCGAGGCGGCGCAACTGCTCGGCGTGCACTTCACCACCCTGCGCCGCTGGGCCAACGACGGACGGCTACCCTGTTATCGCATGCCCGGCGGCCAGCGGCGTTTCAAGGAGTCGGAGTTATTGGCCTTTCTCAACAGCCTGCGCAGCGGCGACGCCGTCCTGCCGGTGCTGGCAGCATTGCCCCTGGCCTACGCCACGCCGCACGTGGGCGTGGCCGGCGAGCCGTGGGCCGGCAAGTTCGACGCCTCCCAGCGCTCGGCTCTGCGTAGCGAGGGCCGCCAGATGATGGCTGTGCTGATGCAGTACGCCACACGCGTCAACGGCGGCGAAGTCTTCCTGGAGGAGGGACGCCGCATGGCCGGCGACTATGGCCGGGTGTGCCGCTCGGCGGGCTTGTCGCTGGTCGAGACCGCCCAAGCCTTCGTGCGGGTGCGCCGCTCGATCATGGACTCAGTCTACCAGGCTGGCTCGCTGGCCGGCTCCCCCGACGCCGAGACCTGGCGTCTCTACGACCGTATGAACCACTTTTTGGACAGCATGCTGCTGGCGACGTTGGAGGCCTACGACGCCAGTTGAAGCGTGAGATTCCCCCCATCCTGTTTATGTGAGGTAATCGGTGTCGCCAAACAACTCCCCATCCTTCCCGCCGCCGCGCCTGATCTTCTGGGAAACCACGGCCGGCTGCAACCTGGCCTGCATTCACTGCCGCCGCATCACCGTGGCCAACCAGCTCCTGCCGCAAGACCTGAGCACCGCCGAGGCCTTCCGCCTGATCGATCAGGTGGCAGCCTTCGCCCGGCCCATCTTCATCCTCTCCGGCGGCGAGCCGCTCTTCCGGCCCGACATCTTCGACATCGCCCGCCATGCCAGCGACGCCGGCCTGATCGTGGCCCTGGCCACCAACGGCACCTTGATCGACGCCGGCGTGGCCCGGCGCATCCGGGAGAGCGGCGTGCGGCGGGTCAGCATCAGCTTCGACGGCGCGGACGCGGCCACCCACGACATCTTTCGCGGGCCGGGCGCGTTCGACAAGGCGCTGGCCGGCATGGAGCACCTGCGCCGCGTCGGCGTGCCTTACCAGATCAACACCACCGTCGCCCGCCACAACGTCCACCAGATGGAGCAGACGTTGGCCCTGGCCAAGGAGATGGAGGCCCAGGCGCTGCACCTCTTCCTGCTGGTGCCGGTGGGCTGCGGCGTCGAGATCGCCGATGACCAGCAGATCACGCCGGTCGAGTACGAGGCGGTGCTGAACTGGATGTACGACGCCGAGATGGCGGGGGGCATGGAGCTCAAGGCCACCTGCGCGCCGCACTACTTCCGCATCGTGCGCCAGCGCCAGGCCGAGGAGCGCCGCCAGGGTATCTTCCGCGAGCGGCCGGCCAGCCACCACCGCCAGCAGCACGCCGGCGGCCACGGCCACGGTCACCCAGGCGGGCATCCTGGCAGCGCCGGCAACGGCAACGAGGCCGCGCGCCAGGCCATGAGCGCCATGACCAAGGGCTGCCTGGCCGGCACCGGCGTCTGCTTCGTCAGCCACCGCGGCGAGGTCTTCCCCTGCGGCTACCTGCCCCTGGAAGCCGGAAACATCCGCCGCCAGCCCTTCCAGGAGATCTGGGAGCAATCGCCCCTCTTCGCCGACCTGCGCGACCCCGACCTGTTGGGCGGCAAGTGCGGCCTGTGCGAGTTCAAGCGCGTCTGCGGCGGCTGCCGCGCCCGCGCCTACGGCATGACGCTGGAGTACCTGGGCGAGGAGCCGTTCTGTACGTACGTGCCTGACAGGGTGACAGGGTGATTGGTAAATTGGTTAGCTGGATATGCCACCTATGACTTCTCGCGCCGTGCTGCTGCTGGCCTACGGCGGTCCCGATGCGCTGGCCGACATCCCGGCCTACCTGGCAGACATCCGCGGCGGCCGGCCCACGCCCCAGGCCCTGATCGACGAGATCACCCACCGCTACGCCCAGATCGGCGGGCGCTCGCCGCTGCTGGCCATCACCCGCAGCCTGGCGGCCAGGCTCAGCGCAGCCGTGGGGCTGCCCGTCTACGTCGGTATGCGCCACTGGACGCCGTGGATCAAAGATGCGGCGGCCCAGATGGCGGCGGACGGCGTGCAGCGCGCCGTGGCCATCTGCCTGGCGCCCCACTACAGCAGCCTGAGCATCGGCGCCTATCGTCGCCGGCTGGACGAGGCGCTGGCGCAGGTGGACCCGCCCATCGTCATCGACTTCGTCGAAAGCTGGCACACGCAGCCAGAGTATCTGGATGCGCTGGCCGCCAACGTGCAGGCGACGCTGCAGCGCTGGCCCGAGGAGCGGCGCGACCATGTGCTGGTGGTCTTCACCGCCCACAGCCTGCCCGCCTCGATCCTGGCGCACGGCGACCCCTACGACCGCCAACTGCGCGAGACTGCGCAATTGCTGGCCGGGCGGCTGGCGCTGCCGGCTGACCGCTGGACATTCTCTTATCAGAGCGCGGCCCAGACCGGCGTGCCCTGGCTCGGCCCGCAGATCGAGGCGCTGGTCCCGCAGCTGGCCGAGCAAGGGCGGCGCGACCTGCTGATCGCGCCCATCGGCTTCATCGCCGACCACGTGGAGATCCTCTACGACATCGACATCGGCGTCCAGGCCATCGCCCGCCAGCACGGCGTGCGCGTCGAGCGCCCGCCCATGCTCAACGACAGCGAACCCCTGGTCGCTGCGCTCAGCGCGCTGGTGCAGCAGAGGGCGAACAGCCAACAGTGACCGGTGAACAGGCGCCGGCACCGGATCGTCGCCAGCACTCCGCCGTTGACCATTGACCATTGACCATTGACCATTGACCATTGACCATTCACCATTTCCCATGTCTCCTCCCCACATCGCCATCGTCGGCGGCGGCATCGCCGGCCTGAGCGCCGCCTGGTACGTGCAACAGCGCGGCCTGTCCTACACGTTGTTGGAGCAGTCTGACCGCTGGGGCGGCAAGCTGCTGACCGAGTGGATAGACGGCTTCGTCGTCGAGGGCGGCCCCGATTCGTTCATCACCCAGAAGCCCTGGGGCGTGCAGCTGGCGCGCGAGCTGGGGCTGGGCGAGCGCCTGCTGGGCACCAACGACGCCGCGCGCAAGGTCTACGTGCTGCACAAGGGCCGGCCCACGCCCTTGCCCGACGGCGTGCTGTTGATCGTGCCCACCAAGTTCAAGCCCTTTGTGCTGTCCAGCCTGATCTCGCCCCTGGGCAAGCTGCGCATGGGGCTGGATTTAATCATCCCTGCCCGCCGCGACGGGCAGGACGAGACCCTGGCCGACTTCGTCACCCGCCGGCTGGGCCGCGAGGCGCTGGACAAGATCGCCGAGCCACTGCTCAGCGGCATCTACAACGCCGAGGCCGACAAGCAGAGCCTGCTGGCCACCTTCCCCCGCTTCCGCCAGTTGGAGCAGGAGCACGGCAGCCTGACGCGCGGCATCCTGGCCTCGCGCCGCAGCCGCCAGGCCGCGCCCCAGCCGTCCGCCAATGGCAAGGCGCCGTCCATGTTCGTCTCCTTCACCGGCGGCGTGGAGGAGCTGGTACAGGCCCTGTGCGCGCAGTTGACCGGCAACCTGCGGCTCCATTGCCCGGTGGCGGCCCTGCGCCGGCTGGATCAGCGCGGCTTTGCGCTGGACCTGGCCGATGGCAGCACCCTCCAGGCTGACGCGGTGATCCTGGCCACGCCGGCCTTCGTGGCTGCGGACTTGCTGGCTGAGCAGGCGCCTGAGGCCGCAGCCGGGCTGGCCGGGATCCGCTACGTCGGCACCGGCACCATCTCGCTGGCCTTCCGCCGCGCCGACCTGCCGGCGCAACTGCCCGGCTTCGGCGTGGTGATCCCCGCCAGCGAGCGTCGGCCTATCAACGCCATCACCGTCAGCTCGGTCAAGTTCGACGGCCGCGCGCCCGAGGGCACGGTGCTGTTGCGGGCCTTCTTCGGCGGCTCGCGCAGCCCACAGAGCATGGCCCTGGACGACGAGGCACTGCTGCGCACCGTGCGCGGCGAGCTGCGCAGCCTGCTGGACATCGACGCCCAGCCGCTGCTGCACCGCATCTACCGCTGGCCGCGCTCCAACCCGCAGTACGACGTGGGCCACCTGGAGCGGGTCGCGGCCATCGAGGCGGCGCTGCCGGCCGGCCTCTGGGTCACCGGCAGCCCCTACCGCGGCGTCGGCATCCCCGATTGTGTCAAACAGGCGCAGGATACAGCCGCCGCCGTGAGCGACTACCTGTCATGAGGAAGTCGATCCCCGCCCCACGTACGAACCAACGAGTTACTGCCCCCATCATTTGCATCTCAGGATGCCAACGCTGCGAACTCTCGATCGCAAAAGGATACACCATGATGCGTAAACTATTCCTATTGATTCTCATCCTCGGCCTGCTGGCGGGCTGTGTGACGCCGCCCACTGGCGGGCCAGGGCCTGTCTTGGTCGAATCTGCGCCGGACGACCAACCGACCGCCGAGCCGGCAGTCTCGCCGGCCGCGGCGCTACTGCCTGGTCAGGGCGGCCGCCTGGTGCGCGCCATGACCTCTGAGCCGGCTGTGATCGATCCGCAGGGCGCGGCCAGCTCCGGCCTGAGCCTGGTCATGCCCTACCTCTTCGACACCCTGGTCACGCGCGACGCCGACGGCAGCCTGCACCCGCTCCTGGCCGAGAGCTGGGAGACCTCGGAGGATGGCAAGGCCATCACCATGCGCCTCAAGCCGGGCGTCACCTTCCACGACGGCAGCCCGCTGACCGCCGAGGCCGTCAAGCTGACCTTCGATCGCTACCGGGAGAAGGGAGTCAAATCGCCCATCTACAGCGCGGTCAAGGAGATCGGCGCGGTGGAGGTGTTGGACGACCTGACGGTGCGCTTCACCTTCGACCAGCCCTCGGCCACCTTCTGGAGCACCATCACCATGCCCTACGCCG
>JAANMY010000265.1_pt1 | contig 76287 bp, 67 predicted proteins | sample 7279691 | NCBI WGS metagenome assembly JAANMY01 (sample SAMN14094543, study PRJNA606508) | bioreactor metagenome | isolation source: A lab-scale SPAN reactor treating ammonium-rich wastewater day 388 | place: Ireland: Galway | collected 2018-02-07 | reverse complement strand
AAGATGAAGCTGATCGCTTCGATCGTGGCGATTTCGGCGATCCATCTGCTCAAGCGGTTCATGGAGATCGGCGACAGCGTGGCGGATGCGCGCTTTGGCGAGACGGAATTGTTCTGGCTGACGATCATCCACATCACCTTTGTCATCTCGGGGCTGTTGATGGCGGCGATGGACTGGCTGGTGTCGCGCACGGTCAAGCACTGACCGGCGCGGCCCGGCGCAGCGGGCCGGGCGTGGCATCTTCGCTCTGGCCAGTCGGCGCCTGCGCCGCTAGAAGTCGCTCGGAACCCGGGGGACCCCATGAACGACGCCATCCGCCCGCAGCCGGGCATCCTGGAAATCGCGCTCTATGTCAGCGGCGAAAGCAAGCTGGCGGGGCATGACGATGTGCTCAAGCTGTCGTCGAACGAGAATCCCTATGGGCCCTCGCCGCGCGCGAAGGCGGCCTTTGCCGAGGCGGCGGGGAACCTGCACCGCTATCCCTCGACCGACCATGTGGCGCTGCGGCGCGCCCTCGGCGAGATCCACGGGCTGGACCCGGACCGCATCATCTGCGGCGTGGGATCGGACGAGGTGTTGCAATTCGTCACGCAAAGCTATGCCGGGCCGGGGGATGAGGTCATCACCACCGAGCACGGGTTTTCCATGTATCCGATCCTGGCGCATGCCGCCGGGGCGGTGCCGGTCGAGGTGGCCGAGCGCGAGCGGCGGGTGGATGTGGACGCCATTCTGGCGGCGGTGACGGCGCGCACGCGGATCGTCTTTATCGCCAATCCGGCCAATCCGACCGGGACCATGGTGGCCGAGGACGATCTGCGGCGGCTGGCGCGGGATTTGCCCGGCGCGGTCATTCTGGTGCTGGACGGCGCCTATGCCGAATTCGCCGAGGGGTTCGACGGCGGGGTGTCGCTGGTCGAGGAATTCCCCAATGTGGTGATGACGCGGACCTTTTCGAAGATCCACGGGCTGGGCGGCCTCAGGATCGGTTGGGGCTATGCGCGGCGCGAAATCATCGACGTGCTGAACCGGGTGCGTCAGCCGTTCAACCTGTCCGAGGCGCAGATGGCGGCGGCCGAGGCGGCGGTGCGCGATGTGGAATACACCCGCTTTTGCGCCACGGAAAACGCCCGCTGGCGCGATTTCCTGCGTCAGGCGCTGGTGCAGATGGGCGTCGGCTGCGACGAGAGTTTCGCCAATTTCGTGCTGGCCCGTTTCGCCAGCGCCGCGGAGGCGGATGCGGTGGACCGCGCGCTGAAGGAGGCCGGGATTCTGGTGCGCAAGGTGGCGGGCTACAAGCTGCCGGAATGTCTGCGCATCACCGTCGGCGACGAGGCGGCGTGCCGCCGGGTGCTGGGCGTGATCGCCGCGTTCAAGGGAATCCGCTGATGACGCAGGTATACCAACGGGTGGCGCTGATCGGGCTGGGGCTGATCGCCGGGTCGATGGGCCATGCGATGAAGCGCCGCGGTCTGGCCGGGCATATCGCCGGCCACGCCCGCAGCGCCGAGACGCGGCAGGCGGCGCTGGACATCGGTTTTGTCGACAGCGTGCATGGCAGCGCCGCCGAGGCGGTCGCGGGTGCCGATCTGGTGGTGTTGGCGGTGCCGGTGGGCGCGATGGGCGCGGTGGCCGAGGAAATCGCCCCGCATCTGGCGCCGGGGGCCACCGTCACCGATGTCGGGTCGGTCAAGCAGGCGGTGATCGACGCGGTGGGGCCGCATCTGCCCGCGGGCGTGCATTTCATCCCCGGGCATCCTCTGGCCGGGACCGAGCATTCGGGCCCCTATTCCGGGTTCGCCACGCTGTTCGAAAACCGCTGGTGGCTGCTGACCCCGGTGCCCGACACCGACGCCGAGGCCGTCGCCCGGCTGCGCGCGCTGTGCGAGGGGATGGGGGCGAATGTCGATACGATGGACGCGCCGCACCACGATCTGGTGCTGGCCGTGGTGTCGCATACGCCGCATCTCATTGCCTATACGATGGTGGGGGTGGCCGACCACCTCCGCCGAGTTTCGCAGTCGGAAGTCATCAAATACTCCGCCTCGGGGTTTCGGGATTTCACGCGCATCGCGGCCAGCGATCCCACCATGTGGCGCGACGTGTTCCTGACCAACAAGGAGGCGACGCTGGATATTCTGGGTCGCTTTACCGAGGAATTGTTCGTGTTGCAGCGGGCGATCCGCATGGGCGACGGGCAGCATCTGTTCGATTACTTTACCCGGACGCGGGCGATCCGGCGCGGCATCATCGATGCCGGGCAGGATACCGACGCGCCGGATTTCGGCCGGGTCAGGAAGGGCTGAGCGGGTGGGGGGCTGGCGCATCCCCCTGCTGGTGCTGGCGCTGATCGCGTCGGCGCCGGCATGGGGGCAGGCGCCGGAAACCTCGCCCCGTCCGCGCGCCCGGCCCGCGCCGACCCTGTCGATCAGCGAGGCCGCGGTGGCCGAGGCGCTGGCCGCCCCGCCCGGGACTGCCGCGCGCCCCCGGGCGCGGCCCGCCGGGGCGCTGACGATCAGCGAGGCGGCGGCCGCCGAGGCTGCCGCTGCCGAGGCTGCTGCCGCTGCCGCGCGCGAGATTGCCCGCGTGGCGGCGCAGGAGGCCGAGCGGCAGGCGGCGGCGCAAGCGGCGGCGGCTGCGGTGCCGCCCGCCCCTTTGGCCGCCCCTCTGGCGCTTGGCGACAACCCGCTGGCGGTGGCGCGCAGTCCGGTGCCGCGTCGGCGCGACCCGGAACTGGCGGCGGCGGCGCTGGCCCGGGCGCAGACCCGCGCCACCGAGGTGCGCGGCAGCGATGCCCGGGCGGCAGCCGAACCGCTGGCCCCGCGCGCCGCCGGGCCGGTGCGGGGCAATCTGTGCGGGGTGCGCGGCCTCGAGGGGCGGGAACTGCCGCGCATCACCTCGTCCACGCAGGGTTGCGGCATCGCCGCGCCGGTCAGCCTGACGGCGGTGCAGGGCATCCCGCTGTCGCTGGCCGCGACGATCGATTGCGACACGGCGCGGGCGTTCGACCGCTGGGTGCGCGGCGAGATGCTGCCCGCCGTCGGCCGCACCGGTGGCGGCGTGGTGCAGATCCGCGTTGTCGGGCATTATTCCTGCCGTCCGCGCAACAACCAGCGCGGGGCGCGGATTTCGGAACACGGCCGGGGCCGGGCCATCGACGTGGCCGGGTATCGGCTGGCGAATGGCGATGTGGTGACGGTGGAACAGCATTACCGGCGCGGCGCGCACAGCCGGTCGATGCGGCGGATGTATCAGGCCGCCTGCGGCATCTTCCGCACCACGCTGGGCCCGGATGCGGACCGGTTCCATCAGGATCATTTCCATTTCGACCTGGCCCAGCACCGCAACGGCGGCACCTATTGCCGCTGAGCGGTTCTGACGCTGCGTGACGGCGGCGATCCGCTCTTTGTGCGCCGATGGCGGCGGGCCTATAAAGGCGGCAAGCCACCAGCGAAAGGGATGGATATGGACGAGATCGTCATTCTCAGCGGCGCGCGCAGCGCCATCGGCACCTTTGGCGGCAGCCTGTCGGGCCTCACCCCGGCCGAGGTGGCCACGCTGGTCAGCAAGGCGGCGATCGAGCGCGCCGGGATCGAGGCGGCGCAGATCGGCACCGTGGTCTTTGGCCATGTCATCAACACCATCCCGCGCGACGCCTATCTGTCGCGGGTGGCGGCGATGGGGGCGGGCATCCCCGACACCACCCCGGCGATGAACGTCAACCGGCTGTGCGGATCGGGCGCGCAGGCGATCGTCTCGGTGATGCAGGCGCTGGCGCTGGGCGACGCCGATTTCGGCCTTGCGGGCGGGGCGGAGAGCATGAGCCGGGCGCCCTATATCGTGCCCGCGGCGCGGTTCGGCCAGAAGATGGGCGATGCGCAGGTGCTGGACATGATGCTGGGGGCGCTGACCTGCCCGTTCGGCACCGGCCATATGGGCGTCACCGCCGAGAATGTCGCGGGCGAGCATGACATCAGCCGCGCCGCACAGGATGCCTTTGCGCTGGAGAGCCAGACCCGGGCGGCGGCGGCGATTGCGGCCGGGCGCTTTGCCAGCCAGATCGTGCCGATCACCGTGAAGGGCCGCAAGGGCGATGTGGTCTTTGACACCGACGAGCACCCCAAGGCGACCAGCGCCGAGGCGCTGGCCGGTCTGCGCCCGGCCTTTCGCAAGGACGGGTCGGTGACGGCGGGCAATGCCTCGGGCATCAACGACGGCGCCGGGGCGCTGGTGCTGGCGCGGCGCGATGCCGCAGAGCGCGCCGGGCTGACGCCGCGCGCCCGGATCGTCGGCTATGCCGTGGCCGGGGTGCGCCCCGAGGTGATGGGCATCGGGCCGGTTCCGGCGGTGCAGCAGCTTTGCGCCCGCACCGGGCTGAGCATCGCCGATTTCGACGTGATCGAATCGAACGAAGCCTTTGCCGCCCAGGCCCTTGCGGTCAACAAGGCGCTGGGGCTGGACCCGGCCCGCGTGAACCCCAACGGCGGCGCCATCGCGCTGGGGCACCCGGTCGGCGCCACCGGCGCCATCGTCACGGTCAAGGCGCTCTATGAGCTGGAGCGCATCGGCGGGCGCTATGGGCTGGTGACGATGTGCATCGGCGGCGGACAGGGAATCGCCCTGGCCATCGAGCGTCTGTGACCCTGAAAACCGGCGGTTATTAAGCTGGTGTTCATCCCTCGCGGCAATTCTGCTGCAGACCGGTTCCGGCCGGTCTGGTTTATCGGGGTGTTGCGGGTTCATGACGGTGTTCGACAAGCTGACGCAAGAGCGCCGGGCGCGCCTGACCGCCGAACAACGGCTGGAACAACGGACCCGCGAACTGGACGAGGCGCTGGCCCAGATCGACGCCATGCGCCGCGAGGTGCATGGCCTGCGGCGCAGCGGACGGACCTCGGCGCTGGAAGAGGCGCAGCGCGCCGCCGAGGTGCAGAACCTGCAGCACCGCGCCCGCGCCGAGACCGAAAGCGCGCAACGCAACGCGGTGATGGCCGAGCGGCGGCTGTGGGATTCGGTGAACACGATCCGCGACGGTTTCGCGGTGTTCAACCGCAACCATGAGCTGGTGATCGCCAATCAGGCCTATCTGGGGGTCTTTTCCGGCATTGCCGAGGTGCAGATCGGCATCACCTATCGCCGCCTTGTCGAATTGCTGGCGCATGAGGGGCGGGTGCAACTGGACGGGTTGAGCGCCGATGCCTGGATCGCCGGGATGCTGGCGCGCTGGGACCATGAGCGCATCGAGCCGATGACGCTGGTTTTCGCCCGGGGCGATACGGCGCGCATCCATGACCGACGGGCGCGGGGCGGCGATATCGTCAGTCTGGTGCGCGACATCACCGAATCGCAGCGCCATGCCGCCGAGCTGGACGACGCCCGCCAGCGCGCCGAGGCGGCGAACCGCGCCAAATCGGCGTTCCTCGCCAACATGAGCCACGAGATCCGCACGCCGATGAACGGCGTCGTCGGCATGGCGGAACTGCTGTGCGACACGCCGCTGACCGATGAGCAGAAGCTCTATGCCGAGACCATCCGCTCGTCCGGCGAGGCGTTGCTCAACATCATCAACGATGTGCTCGATTTCTCCAAGATCGAGGCGGAAAAGCTGGCGCTGCACCCGGAACCCTTTGATCTGGAACGCTGTATCCATGAGGTGCTGATCCTGTTGCAGGCCGGGGCGCGCAACCGCTCGATCAATCTGCTGATGGATTACGACCTGTTCCTGCCGACCCGTTTCATGGCCGATCCGGGCCGCATGCGGCAGGTGATGACCAATCTGATCGGCAATGCCGTCAAGTTCACCGAGACCGGGCATGTGCTGATCCGCGTCGTCGGCATGGCGGTCAGCGACGGGCGCCAGCAGCTCAACATCACGGTCGAGGATACCGGGATCGGCATCGCCCCCGAGCATATCGACCGCATCTTTGGCGAATTCGCCCAGGTCGATGACCAGACCACCCGCAAGTTCGAGGGGACGGGGCTGGGGCTGGCCATCACCCGGCGCCTGATCGCGCTGATGGGCGGGCAGATCTGGGTGGAGAGCGAGCTGGGCAAGGGATCCTGTTTCGGGATCTCGCTGACCCTGCCGCTGGCCGAGGCGATCGAGGATCTGCCGCCCGAACCGATCCGGCTGGAGCATGTGGTGGTCGCCGACGACCATCTGATCAACCGCACGATCCTGGAGCGGCAATTGAGCGCGCAGGGGCTGCGGGTGACGCTGTGCGCCTCGGGCCAGGAGGCGTTCGAGCGGATCGACGCGCTGCGGGGCGAGGGCATCGACCTGCTGATCACCGACCACGAGATGCCGGGCCTCGACGGGCTGGACCTGACGGCGCGGCTGCGGCAGGCCGGGTATCTGCTGCCGGTGATCCTGCTGAGTTCCAGCCCGGCGGTGCTGCGCGATCATCCGGCGATCGGCGCGTTCCGGGCGATCCTGCAAAAACCGCTGCTGCGCCACGATCTGCGGCGCCAGTTGCAGCTCTTGTCCAACCCGCAGGCCGATCCGGCACCGCCACCGGCGCGCGGTTTTGCCCCGCCGCTGCCGGTGCCCGCGGGCGGCGGGCGGCGCATGCGCATCCTCACCGCCGAGGACAACCGCACCAACCGGCTGGTCTTTTCCAAGATGATCGCCCGGCTGGCGATCGACGTGCATTATGCCGATGACGGAATGCAGGCGGTCGAGATGTTCGGCCGTCTCAAGCCCGATCTGGTGTTCATGGATATTTCGATGCCGGTCATGGATGGCCGCGCCGCCACCCGCGCCATTCGCCAGCTTCCGGGCGGGGCGCAGGTGCCGATCATCGCCCTGACCGCGCATGCCATGACCGGCGATCAGGAGGACATCCTGGCCGCCGGGCTGGACCATGTGCTGACCAAGCCGCTGAAGAAGCCGCTGCTGATGGCGCTGATCGCCCGCTATCGCCCTGAGGGCACCTGCCCGGTCGAAAGCCCGCTCGACCGCGTCGGCTGAGCGCCTGCGGGGTTGCGGCGCGCGCGTGCAGGCCTTACCTGAGGATCACATCCGAACACGAGGTCGCCATGCTGTCGCTGATCCAGATCCTGTTCCTGATCCTCAATGTGATCTGGTACATCGTCATCGCCCATATCATCATGAGCTGGCTCATCAATTTCCAGGTGCTGAACCTGCGTCAGCCGCTGGTCGCGCAGATCTGGGACGGGCTGAACCGGCTGCTCGATCCGGTTTACCGGCGTATCCGCGCCTTTCTGCCCAACCTCGGCGGGCTGGATCTGGCGCCGCTGATCGTGCTGCTGGCGATCTATGCGGTGCGGATCGTGATCGCCAACAACATCACGGCCTTCGTCTGATCCGTGGACGTCCCGCTTGCCTCTGACCCGGCGACCCGGCGCCTGCTGGCGCAGGTGTTCGGCTTTGGCGCGTTCCGCCCGGGGCAGGAAGAGATTGTCGATGCGGTGATCGATGGCGCCGACGTGTTGGCGATCATGCCGACTGGTGGCGGAAAATCGCTGTGTTATCAACTGCCTGCCCTGGCGCGCGAGGGGTTGACGGTGGTGATCTCGCCCTTGATCGCGCTGATGCGCGATCAGGTGCGCGCGCTGCAGGAGGCCGGGGTGGCCGCCGGGGCGCTGACCTCGGGCAACAGCCCCGAGGAGAGCGCCGAGATTTTTACCGCGCTCGATGAGAACCGGTTGAAACTGCTGTATATCGCGCCGGAGCGGCTGGCCTCGTCGGGGACGACGGCGCTGCTGCGGCGGTCGAACTGCCGCTTGATCGCCGTCGATGAGGCGCATTGCGTCAGCCAGTGGGGCCATGATTTCCGCCCCGATTACCTGCGGATCGGTGACTTGCGGCAGGCGCTGGGCGTGCCGCTGGCGGCCTTTACCGCCACCGCCGACGCCGCCACCCGGGCCGAGATCGTGCACCGGCTGTTCGCCGACCGGGCGCCTGCGACGTTTTTGCGCGGGTTCGACCGGCCCAACATCCGGCTGGCCTTTGCCGTCAAGGACAATCCGCGCAAGCAGATCCTGGCCTATGCCGCGGCGCGCAAGGGGTCGTCGGGGATTGTCTATTGCGCGACGCGGGCGCGCACGGAATCGCTGGCCGCCGCGCTGGAGGCCGAGGGGCACACGGCGCGGGCCTATCACGGCGGGCTGGAGGATTGGGAGCGCCGCAAGGTCGAAGGCCTGTTCCAGACCGAGGAAGGGCTGATCGTCTGCGCGACGGTGGCCTTTGGCATGGGGGTGGACAAGCCCGATGTGCGCTGGGTGGCGCATGCCGACCTGCCCAAATCCATCGAGGCCTATTATCAGGAGATCGGCCGCGCCGGGCGCGACGGGCTGCCCGCCGATACGCTGACGTTGTACGGCCCCGACGATATCCGCCTGCGCCGCGCCCAGATCGACGAATCCAACGCCCCGGCCGAACGGCGCGAGGCGGATCATGCGCGGCTGAACACGCTGCTGGGGCTGGCCGAGGCGACCGCGTGCCGACGCCGGATGCTGCTGGCCTATTTCGGCGAGGTCAGCGAGCCTTGCGGCAATTGCGACCTGTGCGCCAGCCCGGCCAAGCTGTTCGATGCCACCGAACCGGTGCGCAAGGCGCTGAGCGCGATGCTGCGCACGGGCGAGAGTTTCGGCGTCGGGCATCTGGTGGATATCCTGACCGGCACGATGACCGACAAGATCCGCCAGCGCAGCCATGACCAGTTGCCGACCTTTGGCGTCGGCCGCGATCTGAGCAAGGCGGCCTGGCAGGCGGTGTTCCGGCAGATGATGGGCCGCGATCTGGTGCGCCCGGATGCGGAACGCCAGGGTGCGCTGCGCATGACCGAGGCGGCGCGTCCGGTGCTGCGCGGCGAGGCGGCGCTGAGTTTCCGCGCCGATACGGTGGAGCGCGCCAGCACGAGATCCGAGCCGCGCGCGCTGGTCGGCGACGAGGATGCGCCGCTGCTCTCGGCGCTCAAGGCGCATCGGCGGGGGCTGGCGCAGGCGGCGGGTGTGCCGCCCTATGTCATCTTCAACGACCGTTCTCTGGTGGAAATGGCCGAGACGCGGCCGCAGACGCTGGACGAATTCGCGCGGATTTCCGGGGTGGGGGCGACCAAGCTGGAACGCTATGGCCCCAGTTTTCTGGCGGTCATCACCGGCGAGGCGGTCGAGGCCGCGCATCCCGCCCGGCGCAGGCTGGCCGGGACCGAGGCGGGCGAGGTGTTCGACCGGCTGGCCGAGGCGCAGGCGCAACTGGTGCGCGGCGAGGACGGCACCGGCAAGTTCCTGAGCTGCACGCATACGACGCTGCGGGCCATTGCCGAGCGCCGCCCGGCCTCGCTGGCCGAGCTGGAGCGGATTCAGGGCATGGGTGCGCTGAAGGTCGAGCGGTTCGGCGAGGCGTTTCTGGGGATATTGGCCGACAGCTAGGCGAGGGTGCCGACCGGCCCCAGCAGCACGAACACCAGCACCGCAGCATAGAACACGAAGCTGGCCGCCAGCACGAAGATATGCCAGATCGTGTAGTGGAACGGCAGTTTGCGCCACAGGTAGAACACGACGCCCAGCGTATAGAGCCCGCCGCCGACCATCATCAGCACCACCACCGGCAGCGGCAGCGCCTCGAACAGCGGGCCGCCCGCGGCGACCACGGCCCAGCCCATGCCGAGATAGAGCACGATGCCGATGATCTTGAAGCGTTCGGGCGAGATGAGTTTCAGCACGATCCCGGCCAGCGCCGCGGCCCAGACCCCGGCGGTCAGCGCCACGCCATGCCCCGAGAGCAGGGTGAAGGGCGTATAGGTGCCGGCGATCTTGAGATAGATCGCCGCATGGTCGAGCCGCTGCAGCAGCCATTCCCGCGCCGCGCCGAGGCCCGAGGTTTCGCCGATGTTATAGAGCGCCGAGCACAGGATCATGGCGATCAGCGCCCCGCCGTAAACCGACACGCCGGTCAGCGAGGCCGCGTCGCCCCGGTAGAGCGCGGTCAGCACGATCAGCACCGGCACCGCCATGAGCACCAGCGCCAGCCCCATGACATGCACCACCGCATCCGAGACCTGCTCGGCCCGCGAATAGGCAAGGGGGGGTGGGGTGGTCATGTCAGGGACTCCGTCTCATGGCATCAATCTAGGGCTGCGGGGGGCCGGGGGCAACCGGCGACGCTTGGTCAACATTGACGCGCCGATGTAACCGTTTCGTCAATGTGGCGCCGCATCGCTGGGCGGAATGCTGCGCAGCCGCGCCTGATTGCCGTGACGCAGCGGCCGGGGTTGACCCGGCGGCGCTCGCGCGCCACCACCGGGGCCCGTCAGCCTGAGGTCCGCATGTATCCGCTTCTCCGTTTCGCCAAGGAAATGTGGGTCTTTCGCCAGCGCCCGCTGGGCCTGTTCGAGGTGCATCTGTCGCAGCACCGCTGCTGGCCCTGGGATCTGGACCCCTGGAACGAGCTGAACAACGGCCGCACGCTGACCCTGTTCGATCTGGGCCGGGTGCCGATGTGTCACCGGCTGGGCATGACCGGGGCGCTGCGGGCCAATCGCTGGGGCATGACGGTGGCCGGATCGACGGTGCGCTATCGGCGGCGGGTGCGGGCCTGGCACCGCTTCGAGATGCGCAGCCGTCTGCTGGGCTGGGACGCGCGGTTCTTTTATATCGAGCAGTCGATGTGGCGGCAGGGCGAGGCGCTCAATCACGTGCTGATCCGCGCCGCGGCGACCGATGGCGCGGGCATCCTGGCGCCGCACAAGCTGGTCGCGGCGATGGGCCATGCCGATGTTGCCAGCCCGGCGCTGCCTGACTGGGTGCAGGGCTGGATCGGCGCCGACAGCCAGCGCCCCTGGCCGCCGATGGCGGGCTGAGGGGGGCGGAGAAACGGGTTCTGGATTCTGGTTTTTAGAATCGTTCTAATTTTTGATGGGAATCAAACATCCGGTACCGGGCGCTTGGTAGGGTGATGTCGACGCGCGAATCCCCGGCTCTGCCGCCGGTCTCCTGACGACCGGGCGGGGCCAAGCCCCGGAGATCCTGTGAAACACCGATCCTTTTCCCATCTGACCGCGGCGGCGCTGGCGCTTGTCGCCCTTGGCGGGCCTGCTCTGGCGCAGGACATGAACGATTACCGCCCGCTGTTCGAACCCTTGCCCGCGCTGGCGCCGATCCCGGCCGGGCGCACCCTGTCAGCGGCGCGGATCGCGCTGGGCGAAATGCTGTTCTTCGAGCCGCGGATTTCGGCCTCGGGCGTCATCAGTTGCGCCACCTGCCACAATCCGGCGCTGGGCTGGACCGACCGCATTCCGCGCGCCACCGGCCATGAGGGTCAGGTCGGCAACCGCAACACGCCGACCGTGCTGAACGCCGGGTTTCTGGGCGCGCAGTTCTGGGACGGGCGCGAGCCCGATCTGGAAGGGCAGGCGCTGGGGCCGATTCAGGCCGGTGTCGAAATGGCGCAGACGCTGGATGCGGCGATTGCCCGGCTGAACGAATTCGCCATTTACCGCGACATGTTCGCCGCCGCTTTCCCCGACGATGCCGATCCGGTGAATTCGCCCAATGTGGCGCTGGCGATCGCCGCCTTCGAGCGCACGCTGAACACGCCCGATTCGCCGTTTGACCGGTTCCTTGCCGGGGATGACGCGGCGATGAGCGAGCAGGCGCAATGGGGCATGCGGCTGTTCGCCGACAACGGTTGCGTGGCCTGCCACAACGGGCCGAATTTCTCGGACAGCCAGTATCACCGCTTTCAGGTGCCCGGATCGACGGATCAGGGGCGCGCGCTGGTGACGGGGGACGAGGCCGACCAGCACGCCTTCCGCACGCCGACGCTGCGCAATGTCGCGCTGACCTATCCGTATTTCAACAACGGTTCGGTCGAGACCCTGCCCGAGGCGGTGACGCTGATGGCCGACCAGATGCTGGGCCATACCTTTGCCCCCGACGAGTTGGAGGCGGTGGTGGCCTTTCTGCACAGCCTGACCGGCGCGATGCCGCTGATCGAGATCCCTTCGTTGCCGTAGACTCTGGCAGCGTTCCTGCCGCCCCGGGGTTCGCCGCGGGGCGGCTTTTTGCCCGCGCAGGGGGGTTTTCTTTTCCGCGCCATCGCCTAGCATTCCGCCCGACAGGCAATCTGGAGAATGCGCATGCCCGGTCTTGGCCATAACAACGGCCCCACCCTGGAGGCGGGCGAAAGCTGGCGGCGCCATGCCTGGGGCAAGGCGCGGGCGCGGTTGTTGCCGGTGCTGCCGATCGAGGTGGTGCGGCTGCGAGTGAAACGCGCCGCCGAGATCGGTCTGGACTACCGCACCTATGCGTCGATCCGCGCGGCCTCGGGCCATGATGTCATCGCCTTTCTGTTTTCCACCAATGCCTTGCGACTGCTGGCGGCGCAGCAGGCGCTGCCGGTGGACCGGCGGCAGAAACTGGCGGCGCTGGCGGCCGGGCGCGGTGCGCTGACCCGCCCGCCGCTGACGCCGCAGGCGCTGCTGGCGCAGGCGCCGGGGCTGATCGACCACGCCGCCGCCGCGCCGCGCCCCTTTGCCGGCTGGAGCGAGGCGCGGCGCGAGGTTCTGGCGGCGCTGGCAGTGCAGAAATGGCCCGCCGACCGGGTGGTGATGGTCGGCGACACCGCCGAGGAACGCGATTGGTCGCAGGCAGCGCGGATGGCGTGGTATCTGCCCGCCGACCGTTATTTCGCCGCCTGACCGGCTGTCTTGGCTCTGGAAATATCCACGGGGTTTCTCAAGGGGGGCGTGCCCCCCTTGAGGGGCGGCGGGGCCATCCCCGCGCGGGCCGAGGGGGCTCGATGCCCCCGAGGCCCGCTCCCCTTCGCGCATTTCCCCTTTTCTTTTCGTCCCGCCTTCGTATAGTCGGCGCCATGAACCGTCAGCGCCCCTCTGTTGCGACCCTTCCCTCGGCCCGTTGCGGCCGTGGCGCGCCGCTGCGCGGTCTTCTGCTCCTTAGCCTCCTCTGAGCGTGCCCTCGGGCGCGACCGCTCGGAGGTAGACAGCGCCCAGGCCCGACGCCAAGGAACTTGCAGAGACATACGGACACAGCCATGACCGATACGACCAACCCGGCCGCCGCCCCCCAGGCCAAACCCGCCCAGGCCCATCCCGCCCAAGACCGCGTTCTGATTTTCGACACCACGTTGCGCGACGGCGAACAATCGCCCGGCGCCACCATGAGCCACGACGAGAAGCTGGAAATCGCCGGGCTGCTCGACGAAATGGGCGTCGATATCATCGAGGCCGGGTTTCCCATCGCCTCGGACGGCGATTTCGAGGCGGTCAGCGCCATCGCCCGCCAGAGCCGCAATTCGGTGATCTGCGGTCTGGCCCGGGCCAATTTCGCCGATATCGACCGCTGCTGGGACGCCGTGCGCCATGCCGCGCAGCCGCGTATCCACACGTTCATCGGCACCTCGCCCCTGCACCGCGACATCACCGCGCTGGATCAGGCGCAGATGATCGAGCGGATTCAGGCCACCGTCGCCCATGCCCGCAACCTGTGCGACAATGTGCAATGGTCGCCGATGGACGCGACGCGCACCGAACACGACTACCTGTGCCGGGTGGTGGAAACCGCGATCAAGGCGGGCGCCACGACGATCAACATCCCCGATACCGTCGGCTATACCGCGCCGCGCGAATCCGCCGATCTGATCCGCATGTTGCTGGAGCGGGTGCCCGGCGCCGACCGGATCATCTTTGCCACGCATTGCCACAACGATCTGGGCATGGCGACGGCGAACAGCCTCGCCGCGGTCGAGGCCGGCGCCCGGCAGATCGAATGCACGATCAACGGTCTGGGCGAGCGCGCGGGCAATACCGCGCTGGAAGAGGTGGTGATGGCGATGCGGGTGCGCAACGACATCATGCCCTACCGGACCGGCATCGACACGACGAAGATCATGCATCTGTCGCGCCGGGTCAGCCAGGTTTCGGGCTTTGCGGTGCAATACAACAAGGCGGTGGTCGGCAAGAACGCCTTCCTGCACGAATCCGGCATCCATCAGGACGGGGTGCTGAAGAACGTCCAGACCTTCGAGATCATGCGCCCCGAGGATATCGGCCTGACCGGCAAGAACATCGCCATGGGCAAGCATTCGGGCCGCGCCGCGCTGCGGGCCAAGATGGCGGAGCTGGGCTTCGACCTGGGCGACAACCAGTTGAAGGATGTCTTCGTGCGCTTCAAGGCGCTGGCCGACCGCAAGAAGGAAGTCTATGACGACGACCTGATCGCGCTGCTGGCTGACAGCGCCGCCACCGGCGAGGACGATCATCTGCAGATCCGGCGGCTGCGCGTGGTCTGCGGCACCGAGGGTCCGCAGGAGGCCGAGTTGACGATGGTGGTTGGCGGCGAGGAGAAATTCGTCGATGCCACCGGCGACGGCCCGGTCGATGCGGTGTTCAACGCGGTCAAGATGCTCTATCCGCACAACGCCCGGCTGGACCTGTATCAGGTGCAGGCCGTCACCGAGGGGACCGATGCGCAGGCGACGGTCTCGGTGCGCATCAGCCGTGACGGCAAGGTCTATACCGGGCAATCGGCGGATACCGATACGGTGGTGGCCTCGGCCAAGGCCTATGTCAACGCGCTGAACCGGATGCATGCCGGGCAGGGGCGGGGCAACAATTCCGCCTTGCAGACCTCGGCGGCGGAGTAACAGGCAGGGGGGCGCTCGCGCCCCCCTCGGCCCGTTCCGGGCCTCACCCCCCCTTGAGGATATTTAGAGCGCAAAGTTGGGGCGGCGGACAATTTGATTAAAATTGTCGGTGTCGCCGGGGCGGCTTTGGCCGGGCGGCGGATCGGCCGGGGCCGGGCGAGCGGGTGCCGGGAATTTGACCCCCGATATCCTTTTCGCCCGGACCGGCGCCGCGCCGGGCGGGGGTTTGCGCCGATGAAGTCATCGTGACGCGGATCGGGGCAGATATGCGCCGATGCGGCGGGACGGGGGCCTTTACGCCGCCCGCCAAGCAAGCCTATAAGGGCCGCGCGACCGCCCCTGCCCCCCGCGCAGGGGCTCTCTATCATTTCGGGATCACCGCCACATGTTCGGACTTTCTGGCCTGTTTTCGTCGGATATGGCCATCGACCTCGGCACTGCGAACACGCTGGTTTACGTCAAGGGCCGGGGGATCATCCTGAACGAACCCTCGGTGGTGGCCTATCACGTCAAGGACGGGCGCAAGCAGGTCCTGGCGGTGGGCGAGGACGCGAAGCTGATGCTGGGCCGCACCCCCGGCAGCATCGAGGCGATCCGCCCGATGCGCGACGGCGTGATCGCCGATTTCGATGTGGCGGAAGAGATGATCAAGCATTTCATCCGCAAGGTTCACAAGCGTTCGACCTTTTCCAAGCCCAAGGTCATCGTCTGCGTGCCTTATGGCGCGACGCCGGTGGAAAAGCGGGCGATCCGTCAGTCGGTGCTGTCGGCGGGCGCGCGCCGCGCCGGGCTGATTTCCGAGCCGATCGCCGCCGCCATCGGCGCCGGGATGCCGATCACCGATCCGACCGGCAGCATGGTCGTGGATATCGGTGGCGGCACCACCGAGGTGGCGGTGCTGTCCCTAGGCGATATCGTCTATGCGCGTTCGGTGCGGGTTGGCGGCGACCGGATGGACGAGGCGATCATCAGCTATCTGCGCCGTCACCAGAACCTGCTGATCGGCGAATCCACCGCCGAGCGGATCAAATGCACCATCGGCACCGCGCGCATGCCCGATGACGGGCGCGGCAAGGTGATGCAGATCCGCGGCCGCGACCTGCTGAACGGCGTGCCCAAGGAAATCGAGATCACCCAGGGCCAGATCGCCGAGGCGCTCAGCGAAACCGTGCAAACCATCTGCGAGGCGGTGATGATCGCGCTGGAAACCACGCCGCCGGATCTGGCCGCCGATATCGTGGACCGGGGTGTCATGCTGACCGGGGGCGGGGCGTTGCTGGGCGATCTGGATCTGGCGCTGCGCGAGCAGACCGGCCTCATCATCACCGTGGCCGACCAGTCGCTGAATTGTGTGGCGCTGGGCACCGGCAAGGCGCTGGAATACGAAAAGCAGCTGCGCCACGCCATCGACTACGACAGCTAAGCGCAGCTCGGGCCTGAGGGACCGCCGTGGCATCTGACCGTTCGAACGAGGCCGATTATGTCCGCCCCGTGCGCCGCCTCGTCATCGGGGTTCTGGCGCTGGTGCTGCTGGCCCTGTTCCTGCTGTGGCGCATCGACAGCCCGCGGATCGACCGCTTTCGCACGGCGGTGGTCGATTCCGTGGTGCCCAACATGGATTGGGCCATGGCGCCGGTGACGCGGGTGGCGCGGATGGTCGAGGATTTCCGCAGCTATGCGCGGATCTACGAGCAGAACCAGGAGCTGCGCCGCGAGTTGCAGCAGATGCGCGCCTGGCGCGAGGCGGCGCTGCAACTGGAGCAGCGCAACGCCCAGCTTCTGGACATGGCGCGGGTGCGGCTGGACCCGCAGTTGACGCATGTGACCGGGGTGGTGATGGCCGATGCCGGATCGCCCTATCGCCAGTCGGTGTTGCTGAACGTCGGCGCGCGGGATGGTATCGTCGATGGCTGGGCGGTGATGGACGGGCTGGGGCTGGCCGGGCGGATCGCCGGGGTTGGCGACCGGTCGGCGCGGGTGATCCTGCTGACCGATTCCAACAGCCGGGTGCCGGTGATCGTGCAGCCGACAGCGCAGCGCGCGTTGCTGTCGGGCGACAACACGCCGTCGCCGGTGCTGGATTTCGTCGAACAGGCCGAGGCGCTGCGCCCCGGCGACCGGGTCGTCAGCGCCTCGGACGGCGGGGTTTTCCCGCCGGGGCTGCTGGTGGGCGAGGTGGCGATGGGGTCGGACGGGCGGCTGCGGGTGCGGCTGGCGGCCGATTACGGGCGGCTCGATTTCCTGCGCGTGCTGCGCTCGCGCCCGGCCGAGCGTATCGAGCAATCGGGCGCGCTGCTGCGTCCGCTCGATGCCGAGGGGCGGCCGCTGGACCCGGCGACCGGAGCCCCGGCGGTGACGAGCCTGCCCGAGACGGTGGCCGACCCCGCAGCCGGCAGCGTCGAGGCGGTGCCTGCGGTGCCGCTGCCGTCGGTCGAATCGACGGACGGGCCGCCCGATGAATGAATCCTGGCGGCTCGACACGCTGGCCTATCTGGGGCTGTGGCTGCTGATCGCGGCGGTGTCGATTCTGGCGCGCATCCTGCCCCTGGCGCATGAGGAGGGCGGCTGGCCCGCGCCCGATCTGTTGCTGGCGCTGACCATGGCCTGGGTGTTGCGGCGCCCGGCCCATCTGCCCGCGGTGGCGATTGCGCTGGTGTTTCTGGCCGAGGATCTGTTCCTGATGCGCCCGCCCGGCCTGTGGGCGCTGGCGGTGCTGGCCGGGACCGAGTTTCTGCGCCGCCGTCAGGCCGTGGTGCGCGAGATGAACCTGATGCTGGAATGGGCGATGGTGGCGGCAACGCTGGTGGCGATGTCGGTCGCCTATCGGCTGGTGCTCGTGATCGTGATGGCGCCGCGGCATCCGCTCGACTTGAGCGCGATGCAACTTGCGGTCACAATCCTGGTCTATCCGCTGGTGGTGCTGGTGCTGCAAAGCGTGCTGCGCGTGCGCAAGCCCGCGACCGGCGAAGTGGACGAACTGGGGCGCAGGCTATGAAGAGACCGCCCAAGGACAACGAGGACAGCGCGCGCAAGATCACGCGCCGCGCCGCGCTGTTGGGCGGGGTGCAACTGGCTTTTGCCGGGGTGCTGGTGCTGCGGATGAATTCGCTGCAACTGGGGCAGGCCGAGGAATACCGCCTGCTGGCCGATGAAAACCGCATCAACATCCGGCTGTTGCCGCCCGCGCGCGGCATGATTGTCGATCGCAACGGCGCGCTGCTGGCCGGGAATGTGCAGAATTACCGCATCGTGCTGGTGCGCGAGGATGCGGGCGAGCCGCGCGCCGCCCTGCAGCGGCTGGCGCAACTGATCCCGCTGACCGCCGACGAGATCGATCGGGCCGAGCGCGAGATCATGCGCAACCGGCCTTTCGTGCCGGTGACGATCATCGACCAGTTGAACTGGGAGGATGTCGCCCGCGTGGCCGCCAATGCCCCGGCCATGCCCGGCATCACCCCCGAGGTGGGCTGGACGCGCTTTTATCCTTACGGCGCGGAATTCGCGCATACGGTGGGCTATGTCGGCCCGGTTTCCGAGGCCGATCTGGCGGCGCGGCAGACCCCCGATCCGCTGCTGACGATCCCGAGGTTCCAGATCGGCAAGATCGGCGTCGAGCGCGAATTCGAGGAATCGCTGCGCGGTTCGGCCGGGCACCGGCGCATCGAGGTGAATGCGGTCGGCCGCGAAATGCGCGAGCTGGACCGGCTGGAGGGCGACGCCGGATCGAATCTGCGGCTGACGCTGGACCGGGCGTTGCAGGCCTTTACGCTGGCGCGGCTGGGCGAGGACAGCGCGGCGGCGGTGGTGCTGGAGATCGAGACGGGGAATGTGCTGGCGCTGGCCTCGGCGCCGTCGTTCAACCCCAACCTGTTCGTGCGCGGCATTTCGGTCGCCGATTACAACGCGCTGAACAACAACGATCACCGGCCGATGTCGAACAAGGCGGTGCAGGGGGCCTATCCGCCCGGCTCGACCTTCAAGATGGTGACGGCGCTGGCGGCGCAGGAGGCCGGGCTGGCCACCCCCGACGAGCGGGTATTCTGCCCCGGCTATCTCGAGGCCGCCGGGCGGCGCTTTCACTGCTGGAACCGCGGCGGGCACGGGCGGGTGAACCTGACCTCGGCATTGGCCGAAAGCTGCGATGTGTATTTCTATGACATGGCGCAGCGCGTCGGCATCGACCGTATCAACGCCATGGCGGAACGGCTGGGGCTGGGCTTTCGCTATGATCTGCCGCTGTCGGGCATTTCCAGCGGCCTGAACCCGTCGCGCGAATGGAAGCGCGAGCGGCGCGGCGCGGAATGGGTGGTCGGCGACACGATCAACGCCTCGATCGGTCAGGGCTATGTGCTGGCGACGCCGTTGCAACTGGCGGTGATGACGGCGCGGCTGGCCACCAACCGGGTGATTCTGCCGCGGCTGGTGCATGCCATTGACGACATCGAGCAGCCCATCGCCGAGCAGGCGCCGCTGGGGCTGAGCCCGGCCGGGCTGGCGCAGGTGCAGCGCGGCATGTTCGAGGTTTCGAACGGGCAGCGCGGTACTGCCTATGGCTCGCGCATTGTCGATGCCAATCTGCGGATGGCGGGCAAGACCGGGTCGAGCCAGGTGTTTTCGATCACCGCGGCGGAACGCGCGGCGGGCATCCGCACCCAGGCGCAACTGCCGTGGAACCGGCGCGACCACGCGCTGTTCGTCTGCTATGCCCCCGATACCGCCCCGCGCTATGCGGTGTCGGTGGTGGTGGAGCATGGTGGCGGCGGCTCGTCGGTGGCGGCGCCGATTGCGCGCGACATCATTCTGGCGGCGCAGAATGGCGGCTTGCCCCCGGTCGAGGCCTATCCGGCGCCGCAGCGCAACCGCATCGAATCGATGATCCGCGAGATCAGCGAGCAGATCGGCCCGGCCGCCGTTCCCAGTTCCGGGCGGAGCCGCGCATGAGCTATCTGGAGTATCACGTCAAGCGTTCGCCCAGCGGGTTGAGCAAGGTGCTCTATGTCAACTGGGTGCTGGTGCTCTTGCTGACGGCGGTGGCCTCGATCGGGTTCCTGCAGCTTTATTCGGTGTCGGGCGGCAATTTCGACCGCTGGACCGAGCCGCAGATGGAACGCTTTGCGCTGGCGCTGGGGGCGATGTTCGCGGTCGGTTTCGTGCCGCTGTGGTTCTGGCGGTCGATGTCGGCGCTGGGGTATGCGGTGTCGGTGGTGCTGTTGCTGGGGGTCGAGTTCTTTGGCTCGATCGGCATGGGCGCCCAACGCTGGCTGGAACTGGGGCCGATCCGGTTGCAGCCGTCGGAGATGATGAAGATCTCCATCGTGATGATGATGGCGGCCTATTACGACTGGCTGGACATCCGCAAGGTCTCGCATCCGCTGTGGGTGGCGATTGCGGTGCTGATGATCCTGGCGCCGGCCTTTCTGGTGCTGACCCAGCCCGATCTGGGCACGGCGCTGATGATCGTCGGCGCGGGCGGCATGGTGATGTTCTTTGCCGGGGTCAGCCTGTGGTATTTCGGCGGGGTAATCGCGGCGGGGGTGGGCCTTGTGTCGCTGGTATTCACCTCGCGCGGGACATCGTGGCAATTGCTGCGCGATTATCAGTTCCGCCGCATCGATGCTTTTCTGGACCCGTCGCTGGACCCGCTGGGCAGTTCCTATCACATCAATCAGGCGATGATCGCGCTTGGGTCGGGCGGCTGGTCGGGGCGCGGTTTCATGCAGGGCACGCAGTCGCGGCTGAATTTCCTGCCGGAAAAGCATACGGATTTCATTTTCAACACGCTGGCCGAGGAATTCGGCTTTATCGGCGGGGTGTTCCTGCTGACGCTCTATGTCGGGATCATCGTCACCTGTGTCGTGGCGGCGATACAGTCGAAGAACCGCTATGCCTCGTTGCTGATCCTCGGCATCGCCGGGAATTTCTTTCTGTATTTCGCCATCAACATGGCCATGGTGATGGGGCTGGCGCCGGTGGTCGGCGTGCCCTTGCCGCTGGTCAGCTATGGAGGGTCGGCGATGCTGATGATCCTGATCGGATTCGGGCTGGTGCAATCGGCCTGTATTCACCGGCCGAGGGAGCGGGCGTGATGCGGGTGCTGTTTGCCGCCGGCATGCATCGCTGGGCCGAATGGGAGGCGCCGCTGCGCCGCGCCATCGCCGAGGTCGGGGCCGAGGTGGATCTGGTGCTGGTGTCGGAACTGGCGGCGGTCGAGGCGATGATCTATGCGCCGGGCGGCGCCACGCCCGACGATTTCGGCCCCTATGTGAATTGCCGCGCGGTCCTCAGCCTGTGGGCCGGGGTCGAGAAGATCGTCGGCAATCCGACGCTGACGCAGCCGCTGTGCCGGATGGTCGATCCGGGGCTGACGCAGGGCATGGTGGAATATGTCGTCGCCCATGCCATGCGGGCGCATGTCGGGCTGGACCGGGTGCTGGCGGCGCGCGACTGGCAGCCGGTGGTGCCGCCGCTGGCCAGCGAGCGGCCGGTGGCGATGCTGGGGCTGGGCGCGCTGGGCGCGGCCTGCGGGCAGGCGCTGGCCGGGCTGGGCTTTCCGGTGCTGGGCTGGAGCCGCAGCGAAAAAGAGGTGGCCGGGATCAGTTGCTATCACGGCGCCGGGGGGCTGAGGCGGGTGCTGGAGCAGGCGCAGATTGTCGTGACGCTGCTGCCCGCGACGCCCGCCACCGAGAATCTGCTGAACGCCGAGACGCTGGGCTGGCTGCCGCGGGGCGCGGCGATCATCAACCCGGGGCGCGGCGTGCTGATCGACGATGACGCGCTGCTGGCGGCGCTGGACAGCGGGCAGGTGGGGCAGGCGACGCTGGATGTGTTCCGCATCGAGCCGCTGCCGGTGGATCATCCGTTCTGGGCGCATCCCAGGGTGACGGTGACGCCGCATATCGCCGCCGAAACCCGGCCCGAGACGGCGGCGCGGGTCATTGCCGAGAACCTGCACCGTCTGCAGACCGGCCAGCCGCTGCTGCATGTCGTGAACCGCGCGGCGGGGTATTGATGCAGGTCGCGGTTGTCGGCGCGGGGATCATCGGGCTGACCATCGCGCATCGGCTGGCGGGCGAGGGGCATGCGGTGACGCTGATCGCCCCCGCCGAGGAACCGCACCATGCCTCGACCGGCAATGCCGGGACGATCGCCCGCTATGCGCTGGACCCGGTCGGCACGCCCGAGGTGCTGCGCGATCTGCCGCGGCTCTTGTTCAACCGGGACAGCCCGCTGGCGCTTCACCGGCCTTCGGCGCTGTCGCTGGTGCCCTGGCTGTCGCGGTTCCTGCGCCAGTCGCTGCCGGGGCGGGCGCAGGCCAACCGGGCGGCGCTGGCGGTGGAACTGGCCGGGGCCGAGGCGGATTGGCGGGCATTGGCGCGGGCGGTGGGCGGCGAGGCGCTGCTGAACGACCGGGGCGCGGTCTATGCGTTCGACACGGTTCAGGCGATGCAGCGGGCGGCGCCGGGGTTGCTGCGCCGCCGGTCGATGGGCGCCGCGGTCGAGCTGCTGGACGCCGGGGCGCTGCAGGCGCTGGAGCCGGGGCTGCCGCAGGGGCGCTTTGCCGGGGGCGCGCTGTTTCCCGGCACGATCTGGCTGAGCGATCCGGTGCAGATGCTGGCGCGGATTGCGGCGGCGACCGGGGCGGAGCGCGTGAACGCCCGCGTGACCGGGCTGGCGCCGCAGGGGGCGGGCTGGCGGCTGCATCTGGACGTGGGCGCGCCGCTGGAGGCCGAGGCGGTGGTGCTGGCGGCCGGGGCCTGGTCGGCGGGGTTGCTGCGGCCCCTGGGTATCCGCGTTCCGCTGACCGCTGAGCGCGGCTATCACCTTGAATTCGATGGGGTATCGCCGCTGACGCGCCCGGTTTGCCCGGTCAGCCGCGGCTTTTACTTCACGCCGATGCAGGGCCGGTTGCGAGCGGCGGGAACGGTCGAGCTGGGCGGGATCGGCGCGCCGCCCTCGCCGCATCGCTGGACGCGGCTGGAGGAGGGGGTGCGCAGCGTCTTTGCCGACCTGCCGCCGGTGTCGCGGCGCTGGATGGGGCTGCGCCCGTCGATCCCCGATTCGCTGCCGGTGATCGGCATGGCGCGCAAGGGGCTGGTGCTGGCCTTTGGCCACGGCCATCTGGGGCTGACGCTGGCGCCGCGCACGGCTGACCTGGTGCTGCGCGCGCTAGGCGGCGAGGCGCCGCTGGCGGCGCTGGACCCGGCGCGCTTCTAACGCTGGCGTTCGCGCTTGCGCCGCGCCGCGATCTTGCCCGCCTTGGCCGCGGCCCCCTTGCGCGGGGCATAGCGCCCGCCCTTGCCGCGCCGGGCGCGGGCGATGGGCGCGCCCTCGACCTCGATCAGTTCCAGCAGCAACCCGCCGGTCATCGCCTCGGCCTCGGCCAGTTTCACGGTGACGCGCTGGCCCAAACCCAGTGTGGCGCCGGTTTTTTCGCCGGTCAGGGTCTGGCTGTCGGCATCGTGGCGGAAATATTCGTCGCCCAGCGTGCGGATCGGCACCAGCCCGTCGGCGCCGGTTTCGTCCATCTTGACGAAGAGACCAAAGCGGGCGACGCCGGAAATCCGCCCCTTGAACACCGCGCCGATGCGGTCGGCCATGAAGGCGGCGAGGTAGCGGTCGGTGGTATCGCGCTCGGCCGCCATCGAGCGGCGCTCGGTCTCCGAGATCTGCGTGGCGGTTTCGGCCAGATGCTCGATGTCCCAATCGGTCAGCCCGTCATCGCCCCAGCGATGCGCGCGGATCAGGGCGCGGTGGACGATCAGGTCGGAATAGCGGCGGATCGGCGAGGTGAAATGCGCGTAATTGCGCAGCGCCAGCCCGAAATGGCCAAAGTTTTCCGGTGCGTAATAGGCCTGCGTCATCGAGCGCAGCGTGGCCATGTTGATGAGTTCGTCGAATTCCGTGCCCTCGGCGGCGGCCAGCAAGGTGTTGAGATGCCGGGTTTGCAGCACCTGCCCCTTGGCCAGCGTCAGCCCGGCGCCCTGCGCCACCTCGCGCAGCGAATCGATCTTTTCCAGCGTCGGTTCTTCGTGCACCCGGAACAGCAGCGGCGAGCGGCGGGCGATCAGCTCCTCGGCGGCGGCCACATTGGCCATCACCATGAATTCCTCGATCAGCTTGTGCGCATCGAGCCGGTCCTTGAAGGCGACCGATTGCACCGATCCGTCCTCGCCCAGCACGATGCGGCGTTCGGGCAGGTCCAGATCCAGCGGCTGGCGGGCGGCGCGGGCGGTCAGCGTGGCCTGCCAGGCGGCGTAGAGATGGCTGAGCCCCTCGGCGAGGGGGTCGGTCTGGTCGTCCAGTTGCCCCTCGAACGCGGCCTGCGCCTGTTCATAGGTCAGCGAGGCGCGCGACCGCATGGTGCCGCGCACAAAGCGGTGCGCGGTCTTTTCGCCCTGCGCATTGACGCTGAGGCAGACGGCGAGCACCGGCCGTTCGACGCCCTCATGCAGCGAGCACAGGTCGCCCGACAGATGGTCGGGCAGCATCGGCACGACGCGGTCGGGGAAATAGCTGGAATTGCCGCGCATCCGCGCCTCGCGGTCGAGCGCGGTGCCGGGGCGGACATAGGCGGCGACATCGGCGATGGCGACCCAGACGAGGAAGCCGCCGGGCGTGGCCGGATCGGGCGCGGCGCAGACGGCATCATCATGGTCGCGGGCATCGGACGGGTCGATGGTCAGCAGCGGCAGGTCGCGCAGATCCTCGCGCTTGCCCTGCGGCGGTTGGGCAGCAGCGGCCTCGGCCAGCACGGAGTCGGGGAAATGGTCGGGGATGCCGTGCTGGTGGATGGCGATCAGGCTGACGGCGCGCGGCGCGCCGGGATCGCCCAGCCGCTTGATGATCCGCGCGCGGGGCAGGCCCATGCGGGCGGGGGCGGTCTGTTCGGCCTCGACCAGTTCGCCGTCGCGGGCGCCCTGCGCATCGGCGCTGGCGACGCGCCATTCCATGTCGGCGCCCTTGTCGATGGGCAGGATGCGCCCGCCCTCGGACCCGGCGCGGTAGATGCCCAGCACCGCTTTCGGCCCGTCCTGCAATTTGCGGATCGGATGGGCGTGAAAGCCGTCGCTGGTTTCGACCAGCTTGGCCAGCACCCGGTCGCCGATGCCCAGCGCGGGCTGGCCGGGGCGTTCGACGATCAGCAGACGCGGCGCCTCGCCCGCGCCGCGCCATTCGGCGGGTTCGGCGATCAGGTCGCCCTGCGCATCGGGGCCGGTGACGCGGATGATGCCGACCGGCGGCAGCGTGCTGTCCTGGATGCGGCGCTTGCGGCGTTCATAGAGGCCTTCGGATTCCAGCTCGGCCAGCAGCCGCTTGAGATCGACCTTCTCGGCGCCGCCCTTGATGCCATGCGCACGGGCGATGTCGCGCAGGGTGGGGCGGCCCTGCTGTTCAGAGAGCCATTGGGCGAGTTCGGGTTTCGAGGGCAAGCGGATCATGGATTTCGGCTAGCACGCGGGGCCAGGCGCGTCACGCGGAATTGGTCAGTCAGGGGCGAAGGCGCTGTCGGGCAGGCCGGGCAGGGCGGCGATCAGCGCGCGGACATGGGCGCGCGCGGCGGTTTCGGCGCCTTCGGGATCGCCCGCCGCGACAGCGGCGACCAGCGCGGCGCGCGGTGCCTGACCGGGCGGGCGGCCCAGGCGCAATTGCGCGCGGATGAGCTGGATCTGCAGCATGGGCAGCAGGCGGTCGAGTTCGGCATTCCCGGCCAGCGTGGTCAGCGCGCGGTAATAGCGGGCGCGGGCGCGGGGGCGATCGGCGGCGGCGCTGGCCTCATAGGCGGCCGCGGCGCCCAGCAGCGGCGCGGGATCGGCGCCCGCCGCCACCGCTTCGGCGGCCTGCCGGGCGGCGAGGCCCAGAAGCGGCTCGGTCACGCGCAGCACGTCGCGGGCGGCGCGGCGGCCCAGCAGCCGGATCTGCGCGCCGCGGTGCGGGGTCTGCACGACGATGCCGCTGGCCGCCAGCCGCCCCAGCCCTTCGCGCACCGTCGATCGCCCGAGGCCATAGCGCGCCATCAGATCGGGTTCGGACAGCCGCTGCCCCGGGGCAAAGCGCCCTTCGGCGAGCCCTTGCAGGATGTCGCGCACCAGAGCTTCGGGGCCGGACGGGGGATTGGCGTTCACCGTTTCACCATGCCCCAGGCGATCTCGGCCAGGGGGCCGGCGATCTTGCCCATCTCGGCGGCGCGGGGGTCGTTGGCGGTGCCATCCTGCGCCCGCCGGGCGATGCCCTGAACGATCGCGGCAATGCGGAACAGGCTGAGAATGATGTAAAAGTCGAAGTTCTCAGGGCGTTCGCGCCCGGTCCGGCGGCACCAGAGGTTGATATAGTCGCTTTCCGAGGGGATGCCGGTTCCCGCCAGATCGACCCCGCCCAGCCCCCGGAACAGCCCCGGCACGATGCGCCAGACCATGACGTTATAGGCGAAATCGGCATAGGGATCGCCGAGGGTGGACAATTCCCAGTCCAGCACGCCCAGCACGCGCGGCTCTGTCGGGTGGAACAGCAGGTTGTCCAGCCGGAAATCGCCATGGGCGATGCGGATTTCCTCGGGCGCCTGCGGCAGGTGTTGCGGCAGCCAGTCGATCAGCGATTCCATGGCGGGGATCGGCTGCGTCTCGCTGGCGCGGTATTGCCGGGTCCAGCGCGTCACCTGCCGTTCGACATAGCCGCCCTGGCGCCCGTAATCGCCCAGCCCCACGGCGACGGGATCGACCAGCGAGATGCGGGCGATGGCGTCGTTCATCGCGTCGAAGATCGCCGCCCGCGCGGCGGGTGTCATGTCGGGCAGGCGCGGGTCCCACAGGGTGCGGCCGTCGAGATATTCCATGACGAAGAACATCGAGCCCATGACGCCCTCGTCCTCGCATAGGCCCAGCATGCGCGGCACCGGCACATCGGTCGCGCCCAGCGCCTTCATCACCCGGTATTCGCGGTCCACCTGATGCGCCGAGGGCAGCACCTTGCCCAGAGGTTTCTGCCGCAGCACATAGCGCCCCGACGGGGCATCGATGCGCCAGGTCGGGTTGGATTGCCCGCCCTTGAGCCGGGTCAGCGTCAGCGGCCCGGCGAAACCGGCGACCTGCGCCTCCATCCATGCGGTCAGTTCTGCCTCGGCCATGCTGGTCCCTCCGCTTTGGTGCAGGATGGCGGGGGGGTCGGGAGGCGTCAAGCCTGATCGTCAGACGATCTTGTCAGATGCGAATCCGGTCGTTAGGCTTCGCCCATCCCAGGAGGAACCGATGATCCCCGACAAATCCGCCCGCGTCCGCGATTTCGAAGCCCGGTTGCACGCCTTCATGGACGAGCACATCTATCCCAACGAGGCGCGGTTCTTCCGCGAGGCCGAGGAGCTGGGCCCCTTTGCCGTCTATCCGGTAATCGATGCGCTGAAACCCAAGGCCCGCGCTGCCGGGCTGTGGAACCTGTTCCTGCCCGAATCCGACCGGGGCGCCGGGCTGACCAATCTCGAATACGGCTATCTGTGCGAGATCATGGGCCGCAGCTTTCTGGCGCCCGAGGTGTTCAATTGCAGCGCCCCGGATACCGGCAACATGGAGGTGATCGAACGTTACGGCAGCGAGGCCGACAAGGAACGCTGGCTGAAGCCGCTGCTGGCGGGCGAGATCCGCAGTTGCTTTGCCATGACCGAGCCCGCCGTCGCCTCGTCGGATGCGACCAATATCCAGGCCGAAATCCGCCGCGAGGGCGACGAATACGTCATCAACGCGCATAAATGGTATACGACCGGGGCCTCGAACCCGGCGACGAAGATCTGCATCTTCATGGGCAAGACCGACCCGGGCAACCCCGACCGGCACCGGCAGCAAAGCATGATCCTGGTGCCGATGGACACGCCCGGCATCACCGTCACCCGCTCGCTGCCGGTGTTCGGCTATTACGGCGTGCCCGACCGCGCCTCGGAGGTGCTGTTCGAGAATGTCCGCGTGCCCGCCGCCAATCTGTTGCTGGGCGAGGGGCGCGGCTTCGAGATCGCGCAGGGGCGGCTGGGGCCGGGGCGTATCCACCATTGCATGCGCTCGATCGGCATGGCCGAGCGGATGCTGGAACAGATGATCGACCGCGCCTTGCAGCGGGTGGCCTTTGGCAAGCCGGTCGCCGATCAGTCGGTGACGCGCGAACGCATCGCCAATGCCCGCATCCTGATCGACCAGGGCCGCCTTTTGACGTTGCACGCGGCGCACAAGATGGACAGCGTCGGCAACAAGGCGGCTTTGGCCGAGATCGCCATGATCAAGATCGCCGTGCCGAACATGCTGTGCCAGGTCAGCGACTGGGCGATCCAGGTGTTCGGCGGCGGCGGCACCGGCAACGATTTCGGTACGGCGATCGCCTATGCCGGGGCGCGCGTGCTGCGCCTCGCCGATGGCCCCGACGAGGTGCACCGCGACCAGTTGGCGCGGCTGGAGATCAAGAAGCGCAAGGGGCTGAACCACCCGGGATGGGAGCCGATGACCACCCGCCGCGGCCGCAATCCGGCGCTGCAGGGCTGACGTCCAGCCCGGCCCCCGCCGCGCAAGGGAGTATTTGCGGCAAGATGAAGGGGCGGGGTTCGGAACAATTTGACTAAAATTGCGCCCCAACTTTGCGCCCCAAATATCCTCAGGGGGGTGAATTTGCGGCACGCAAAGAGGGGGGCGCGAACGCCCCCCCGCCCGGCCGCAACAGGAGAGAACGATGCAGGACTTCACCGGCAAGACCGCCATTGTCACCGGCGCCGCGGGCGGGATCGGCCGGGCCACCGCCCGGTTGCTGGCCCGCCATGGCGCCGCGCTGGTGGTGGCCGATGTGCAGCAAGGCGCCCTCGAGACCGCCGCGCTGATCCGGGCCGCGGGCGGGCAGGCCGAGGCGCTGGTGACGGATTGCGCGACGGACGAGGGGGTAGCGGCGATTGTCGCGCGGGCGCTCTCGGCGTTCGGTCGCCTCGACATCCTGCATGCCAATGCCGGGATCACCGGCGGGCTGATGCCGCGGCTCGATACCTCCAGCGCCGAGTTCATGGAGGTGTTGCGGATCAATCTGCTGGGCCCCTGGATCGCCATCCGCACCGCCCTGCCGCATCTGCAGGCCGGGGCATCGATCGTCTGCACCGCCTCGGTGGCCGGGCTGCGCGCCGGGGCCGGGCCGCTTGCCTATTCGGCGTCGAAGGCCGGGGTGGTCAATCTGGTGCAGGGCACCGCCATGGCGCTGACCGGGACCGGGATCCGGGTGAATGGTGTCGCGCCGGGGCTGATCGACACGCCGATGACCGCACCGCTGTTCGACGACGCGCGGGCGCGCGGGCGCGAGGACCGGATCGGCCAGTTGAACCCGTTGCGGCGTGGCGGGCAGGCGGACGAGATCGCCGCGGCGGTGGCGTTTCTGGCCTCGGATGCGGCGAGCTATGTCAACGGGCAGGTGCTGGCGGTCGATGGCGGGCTGTCGGCGCAATTGCCCTTCACGGCGAAATGGTCGCTCTGAGGTCAGTTGCGTCCGGTCAGCCGGTTGCCCCAGGCCGCCAGTGTCGAGGGGCCGCCACCGGCGGCCTCGGCCCGGTCGGCGGCGGCATAGAGCCGGTACATCGCCCGCAGGCCCAGCCATCGGAGGGGCTCGGGTTCCCACCGGCGGGGGCGGCGGTTGACCCAGGGCAGGGCGGTGAGGTCGCTGCGGCGCCCCAGCGCCAGATCGGCCAGCGTGCGCCCGGCCAGGTTCGAGGTGCTGACGCCGGTGCCGACATAGCCCCCGGCCCAACCGATGCCGTCCTTCCCCAGCCCCACGGTGGCGCACCAGTCGCGCGGCACGCCCAGCACGCCGCACCAGGCGTGGTCGATCCTCGCCGCCCGGGTGGCGGGGAAATGGCGGTGCAGGATCGCGGTCAGCCGGCGGATGGTTTCCGCATCGGGCGTGCCGTCGCGGTCCAGCCGCGAGCCAAAGCGGTACGGCACGCCGCGCGCGCCCACGGTGATGCGGCCCTCGCGGGTGCGCTGGCAATAGCAATAGGTATGGTCGAAATCGCCGAGGATCTCATGCCCGTCCCAGCCGATCTGCGCCCAGATTTCGGGCGGCAGGGGTTCGGTGACGATCTGCGCCGAATTGAGCGGCAGCCAGTCGCGTTTCAGCCCGGGCAGGGTGGCGGTGAAGCCCTCGGTGCAGCGCAGGATCACCGGGGCGCGCAACCGGCCGTGCGCGGTGGTGACGATGCCGGGGGCGATGCTGGTGACTTCGGTGCCCTCATGGATCGTGACGCCGTGGCGTTCCACGGCCTCGGCCAGGCCGCGGACCAGTTTGGCGGGCTGGATGCGGGCGACGCCCGAGATGCCCATGGCGCCCAGCACGCCGGGGATATCGACGCGCGCCCGGGTCTGCGCGGCGTCGAGTTCGAAAACGCGCCCGGCCTCGCCCCAATGCGCGCGGTGCGCGGCCTCGGCGCGCAGGCGCTGCAATTGCGCCGGGTTGGTGGCCACCATCAGCTCGTCGCAGCGGCGGATGTCGGCGTCGATGCCTTCGGCCTCGGCGCTTTGGATCACCGCATCGACACTGCCCATCATCGCCTGCACCATGCGGCGCACCGCCTCGGGGCTGCTGTCGGCGGCATAGCGGGCGTGGTTCCACGAGAACCCGCCCGACAACCAGCCGCCGTTGCGCCCCGAGGCGCCGTAACCGGCGAAGTGTTTTTCGACGATGGTGATGCGCAGGCCGGGGGCCTGCCGGGCGAGGGAATAGGCGGTCCACAGGCCGGTATATCCGGCGCCGATGATCGCCACATCGGCCTCGCTGTCGCCGGGCAGCGGTGCGCGGCGGGTTTGCGGCAGGCCGATGTCGGCGTACCAGAACGAGATGGCGCCCAGGGTGGTCATGCCAGCCCCAGCAGGCGCAGGATTTCCGCCCGGTGCTGATCGCGCAGCGGCGCCTCGGCCGGATCAAGGGCGCGGCCATCGAAGCGCGGCGCCGGGCGGGCCTGCAGCGCGCCGCCCGCCCGGGTCCAGGTGCTGCGGGCGGCGAGATGGGGATCGGCGGCGGCTTCGGCCGGGGTCAGCACCGGGGCGACGCAGGCATCCGACCCGGCAAAGAGCGCGGTCCAATGGTCGCGGCTCTGGCCCGCGAAGATCGCCGCCAGTCGGCCGGTCGCGCGGGGCCAGGTGGCGGGGTCGTTCTGGCGGGCGAAATCGGAATCTGTGGACAGGGACAAAAGCGACAGAAACTCGGCATAGAACCGGGGCTCCAGGCATTGCACTGTCACAAATCCACCATCGGCGCAGGCGTAGCTGCGCGACCAATGCGGCCCGTCCAGCAGCGATTGCCCGCGTTCGGCGCGAAACATTCCGCCCGATTGCATCAGCATCACCAGCGTCATCATATGCGCCGAGCCATCGACGATCGCCGCATCGACCACGGTGCCCAGCCCGGTCCGCCCGGCGCGGATCAGGCCGGCCAGCATCCCGGCCACCAGATACAGCGCCCCGCCGCCGATGTCGCCCAGCAGGGTGGGCGGCGTGAGTGGCGGCTGGCCGGGCAATGAGGCGTACCACAGCGCCCCCGAGAGCGCGACATAATTGAGGTCATGCCCGGCCTGCAGGGCGCGCGGCCCCTCTTGCCCCCAGCCGGTCATCCGGCCGTAGACGAGGCGCGGGTTCCAGCCCTGACAGGCCTGCGGCCCCAGGCCCAGCCGCTCCATCACGCCGGGGCGAAAGCCCTCGATCAGCCCGTCGGCGCGGCGGATCAGCGCCTCCAGAACCGGGCGGTCGGCGGCGGATTTCAGATCGAGCGCGATGGTTTTCTTGCCACGGTCCAGCAGGTTGCGCGCGGGCAGGCCGGGCAGCGGCGGGCCGTCGGGGCGCTGCACGCAGATCACCTCGGCGCCCAGATCGGCCAGCATCATCGCGGCAAAGGGGCCGGGCCCCAGCCCCTCGATCTCGACAATCCGCAGCCCTTCAAGCATCGCCGTCCCTCCATTCCCCGCGCGCGGTCAGCACTTCTTTCAGCAGCGTCGGCCGGTCGGTCATCAGCCCGTCCACGCCCATGTCCAAGAGGGCATGCATCGCCTCGGCCTCGTCCACAGTCCAGACCTGCACCTGAATGCCCCGGGCATGCGCGGCGCGCACGAAGCGCGGCGTGACCACGGCGATCCCCTTGTAGGCGCGCGGCACCTGCAGCACCGGGAACCGGCCATGCGGCAAGGGCAGGCCCCAGCCGCGCAGCCAGACCCCCAGCACGCCGCGATGCGACGGCGACCAGCACAGGCTGTCGCCCAGTTGCGCCCGCAGCCGCGCGGTGCGGGTGGCGGCAAAGCTGCCGATGCCGACGCGCGGCAGGGCGTTCATGCGCTGCAAGAGGCGGGCGAGGGGCTCGACCACGGCGTCCGATTTCGCCTCGATATTGACGCGCAGGCGGGGGAATTCCTCGAGCAGCGCCGCGAGCCGGGGGATCGGCGCCCCGCCCCGGGTGCGCAGCCGCGACAGTTCCGACCAGTTCAGCGCGGCGATGGCGCGGGGGTCGCCGGTCATGCGGGCCAGCGTGGCATCGTGGTGGATCACCACTTCGCCGTCGGCGGTCAGATGCACATCGGTTTCGACATGCCGGTAGCCCAGCGCCACGGCGCGGGCAAAGGCGGCGAGGGTGTTCTCCTCGGCCTCGAGCGAGCCGCCGCGATGGGCGATCGGCACCGGGCGCTGCTGCGCGAGATAGCCGTGCGGCGCGCTCATGCGGGGGGACCGGGGCGGCGCAGGAGGCGGGCGATCAGCGCCAGCGCCAGCAGACAGGCGACGGCGCCGTAAGAGGGGGTCTCGCGCATGGCGGCGGCGCGGTCCTCCCAGGCCAGTCCGGCGGTGGCCAGCGCGTGGATCAGCCCCCAGCCGCCCGCCACCCAGGCCAGCGCCAGCAGGACCAGCCGCTCAGGCAGGGTGCTGCGCGCCTGCAGATCCGGGGCGATCAGCGCCAGCCCGACCCCGGCGGCGACGAGGTCGTAATCATAGAGATAGGGGCTGACCAGCGCCGCGGCAAAGCAGGCCATGGCCAGCGTCTGGCGCGGCGCCAGCCCGGCGCGCACCGCCCGGGCCACCAGCCCGCAGGCCAGCAGGCCGGTGCCGCCCTGCACCGCCAGCGCCAGCCCGGGCGGCGCCCCCAGCGTATGCAGCAGCGCGTAAACCGAGGTCATGCGGAACAGCGGATAAAAGCCGGTCGCCAGCGCCTCGCCCGAGGCGGCGAGTCCGGCGCGGAAGGCGGGCCAGATCGACGGGCCCAGCAGCAGCGTCGCCAGCGCGGCAAGACCCAGCCCCAGCAGCGCCGCCCGGGCCAGCACCGGCCAGCGCCCCGCCGCCAGCGCCTGCACCGCCAGCCCCAGCCCCAGATGCGGCTTGATGACCAGCAGGCCCAGCGGCCAGCCCGCCGCCGGGCGCCCGGCCAGCGACAGCAGGGCAAAGCCGCCCATCAGCGCCCCGGTCAGAAAGCCGTTCTGGCCGATGGTCGCGCAGACATAGATCGGCGGCGCCAGTGCCAGCAGCACCAGCGGCAGGCTGCGCCCCGCCAGCCGGGCCAGCACCGCCAGATAGGCCGCCAGCGTCAGCCCGGTGAACAGCGCGTAGGACAGGCCGCGCGGCAGCGCGGGCAGCGGCGCCACCAGCAGATCGAACATCGGCGGATAGCTCCAGGGCATGAAGCCCGCATGCCCGACCAGCGCCTGCTGCAGCCCGGCCATCACCGCCGGGTCATAGGCCGCGGCGGCGCGGCCCTCGGCGACCAGGCGGCCGACCAGATAGAAGGCGTCGAAATCGACCAGATTGCCCCCGGCGCCGAGGCTGGGCAGCACCAGGGCCGATGCCCCGACCGCCGCAAAGAACGCCAGAATCAGCAGACCGGCCAGCAGCCGCCCCGCCAGCCCGGCCCTGCGCGCCGTGCCACCCGTCATCGCCTGCCTGTCATCGCTGCGCTCTCCGCTGCTGCACTGCCCGGTGGCCAGCCTAGCGCCGCCCACCCCGCGCCGCAACGCAGGACCGGCGAATGCCGCCGATCCAACTTTGCGCCCTAAATATCCTCAGGGGGGTGAATTTGCGGCACGCAAAGAGGGGGGCGCGAGCGCCCCCCTTCTTCGCGCCGCCGGAACGGCGGCGCGCGGGTCGCCCAAGGCGCCCGGGCTTCAGCCCGGGCAACGCGGGCGAAACCCCTCAGCCCTTGAGCGCCCGCAGCGCCTCGGCCAGATCCAGTTTGCCGTCATAGAGCGCGCGGCCGGAAATCGCCCCGTCCAGCGCCACGCCGCAATCCCTCAGCGCGATCAGGTCGGCCAGCGACGACACCCCGCCCGAGGCGATCACCGGGATCGTTGTCGCCCGGGCCAGCGCCGCGGTGGCGGCGGTGTTCGGTCCCTGCATCGCGCCGTCGCGGTCGATGTCGGTATAGATGATCGCCGCCACCCCGGCATCCTCGAAGGCGCGGGCCAGATCGGTGACATGCACGTCGGTTTCCGTCGCCCAGCCCTTGGTCGCCACCATCCCCTTGCGCGCGTCGATGCCGACCGCGACCTGCCCGGGAAAGGCCCGCGCCGCCGCCCGCACCAGATCCGGGTTTTCCACCGCGACGGTGCCCAGGATCACCCGGCGCAGGCCCTTGGACAGCCAGGCCTCGATGGTCGCCATGTCGCGGATGCCGCCGCCCAACTGGCAGGGCACCGAGACGGCGGCGAGGATCGCCTCGACAGCCGCGGCATTGACCGGCCTGCCCGCGAAGGCGCCGTTGAGGTCGACAAGGTGGATCCATTCGGCGCCCTGATCGGCAAAGGCGCGCGCCTGTGCCGCCGGGTCGTCGTTGAACACGGTCGCCTGTTCCATCGCGCCCTTGTAGAGGCGCACGCATTGGCCGTCCTTGAGGTCGATGGCGGGATAGAGGATCATCGCGGGCTCCGGGGTTGCTTGGCGGCGGTGTAGCGCCGTGCCGAGCCGGATGCAAACCCTGATCGCGGGGTCAATTGCTTGACTGTATAGTCAAAAAATGAACAAAAACAAGGCTCAAGGGATTTCGCACTTGCAGGATGCCGGTCTGCGCCGTTACACCGCCGCATCCCGTTTCGGGTGAAAAAGGGTGGAACGATGGACAGACGCGGTGGATTTGGGCCCTGGTTGGCGGCCCTTGCGGTACTGGTAGCGGCGGGCGGTTTGGTGCCCTATGGCATGCTGGCGGGCCACCGGGGCTGGTTCACGGCCCTGTTCTGGGGCGGGTTCGGGCTGGCGGTGATCCTGCTGATCGCCCTGGGCGTTCGTGGCTGGAGGGATCGCTGATGTTGTCGCCCTTGATGATCTGGGGCGCTATCGCCCTGTTCGCCGCCTTCGGGCTCTTTGTGGCCTGGCGGGCCGCGCGCGCCAACACCGGCACCGCCGAGGATTATTATCTGGGCGGGCGCCGGTTCGGCGGGCTGGTTGCCGGGCTGAGCTATGCCGCGACGACCTATTCGGCCTTCATGCTGGTGGTGCTGACCGGCCTGACCTATCGCGGCGGGATCGGCGCTTTGGGGTTCGAGCTGATCTATTTCGCCGGTCTGGGCCTTTTGGTGATCTTTGCCCCCCGCTTCTGGCTGGCGGCGAAACGCTGGGGGTTCATCTCGCCCGCGGAAATGCTGGGGGTGCGCTATGGCTCGGTCTGGGTGGCGCGGCTGGCGGCGCTGGTCGCGCTGGTGTTCCTGATGCCCTATTGCACGACGCAGATGGCCGGGATCGGCCTGCTGCTGTCGGGTGTCACCGGCGGCGAGATCACGCTGGTGCAGGCGGTGGCCACCGGCGGGCTGCTGGCGGCGTTGTGGACGCTGTTCGCCGGGCTGCGGTCGGTCGCCTGGACGGATGCGGCGCAGGCGGTGGTGATGCTGGTTTCGGCGTTGCTGGCCATCGGCTTTGCCGTGGCGGCGATCGGCGGCTGGGGCGAATTCGCCCGGGTGACGATGGAGACCCAGGGCGAGCGGCTGTCGGTTCCCGGCCCCGGCCTGTGGAGCGCGGGCACCTTTGTCGCGCTGTCGCTGCCCTGGTTCTTTTTCGCCATCTCGAACCCGCAGGTCAGCCAGCGGCTGTTCATCGTCAAGGACATGGCGGCGATGAAGCGGATGATCTACTGGGTGCTGGGTTTCGGGCTGCTGTTCACGCTGGTCGCCGTGACCTGGGGTTTCGCCGCGCTGCAACTGGCCCCGGGGCTGGAGAACACCGCGACCGCGACGCCCGCGCTGCTGACCTCGGGCGCGATTCCGGCGCCGGTGGCGGTGTTGCTGATCCTCGGCATCCTCGCGGCGGCGGTTTCGACGCTGGACAGCATCGCGCTGACGCTGGCCTCGATGGTGGCGCGCGATCTGATGACCGATGCGCGGCCGCGTTCGCAGATCCTGGCCGGGCGGGCGGTGGTCATTCTGGTGATCCTGTTCGCCAGCCTGTTCGCGGTGCAAAAGGCCACCATCGTCGATCAGCTTGCCGCCCTGTCGGCGGCGGGGCTGATGGTGACGGTGCCCGCGATTGTCGGCGCCTATTTCTGGCGCCGGGCGACGGCGGCGGGGGCGCTGGCCTCGATGGGGGGGGGGGCGGCGCTGGCGGTCTGGATGGCGATGATCCAGGGGGTGAGCGTGTTCAACCCGGTGCTGGCGCTCAGCGTCGGCGGGGTCAGCCTGGGGCTGTTCGTGCTGATCTCGCTGCTGACCAGACCGCAGGCCCGCGCCATCGACTTTGACGCGGCGCTGCGCGACGATCTGGACGCGCACGGCGCCTGGTAACGGCTAAAGGCCCAGGCTGGCCGCCATATGGTCGGCCTGGGCCCGCACCACGCGCCGCCCCTCGTCGATGCATTCGGCGGCGCGGTGGAATTCCACCACCGTCACCTCGGGCAGCCGGGCGCCCAGCAGCACCTGCGGCGGATCGCCCGCCAGCCGGGCGCGGCGGATCTGGTCGGACATGATGTCGATGGTGGCGTTGATGAGCGCGACATAGGACGGCTCTTTGGGGGACGGCTCCCTGGGCGACGGCGCGCTGTCCTTGCGGCTGCTCCAGAGGCTGCGCAGCCCCTCGGGCAGCAGGGCCGACAGGTCAGGCCCCGGGGCCTGGGGCGCATCCAGAAAACCGCTGCTGACGGCGGCATTGGGGTTGACGGCGATCACCGATTCCGCGCCCAGCGCCCGCGCCGCCGAGACCGGCACCGGGTTGACCACCCCGCCGTCGATCAGCCAGCGCCCGTCGAGGTATTGCGGCCTGAGCACCCCGGGGATCGAGACCGAGGCCCGCACCGCCGGGATCAGCGCGCCCTGCCGCAGCCAGATCTCGCGCCCGTGGCGCAGGTCGGTGGCGACGGCGAGATAGGGCAGGGCCAGTTCCTCGATGGTGTCGGGCAGGCCCAGGCCGCGCAGCATGGTCAGAATGCCCGCGCCGCCCACCGGCCCGCCGCCGGCGATGCCGATGTCGATCAGCGGCACCATGCTGCGCAGGGTCAGGCTGCGCGCCCAGTCTTCCAGCGCGTCCAGCCGCCCCGCCGCATAGGCCGCGCCGACCAGCGCCCCCATCGACGACCCGGCGACGACCTGCGGTGCGATCCCCATCGCCGCCAGTTCGCGCAGCACGCCGATATGGCACCAGCCGCGCGCCCCGCCCGAGCCCAGCGCCAGCCCGATCACCGGTTTCGCCATCGGTTCCCCCCTCATGCCTGTCCGAACAGACGTTCCAGCACTTTGAGGCCTTCGTCCAGCGTGCGGCGTTCCTCGGGCGTCAGCGGGGCCAGCATCGCCTCGGTCGCGGCCTCCATTTCCGGGCGGATGCGGTTGAAGGCGCGCTTGCCCTTCAGCGTCAGCGCGGCATGGGCGACGCGGCGGTCCTGCGGATCGGTTTTGCGAATGACCCAGCCGCGCTGTTCGAGTTCGGCCAGCGCGCGGCTCACCTTGGTCTTGTGCGCCGGAACCCGGGCGCAAAGCTCGCTGGCGGTCAGCGAGGGGGCCTCGGCCAGATTGACCAGCACGCGCCATTCCGGCCGGGTCAGCGCATGCCGCCTGCGGTAGATGGCTTGGGTTCCCTCGGAGGTTAATTCGGCGAGAAGATTCAGGCGGTACGGAAGATATGTCTTTAAAAACAAATAGATGATCCTTTCCGTTGATCGTTACATTTTCAACAAATATCCTGCGCAAAGATGATTCGTGAAGGCACATAACGGGAGGCATCCATGAGCAAGGCATTCGCATCGGCCGGGGATATGGCGGACAAGACCATTTCCTTCACGCAGATCGGCGAGGGGCTTTATGCCTTCACCGCCGAGGGCGACCCGAATTCCGGCGTCATCATCGGCGAGGAGTCGGTGATGGTGATCGAGGCACAGGCGACGCCACGGCTGGCGCGCAAGGTGGTCGAGTGTATCCGCAGCGTCACCGACAAGCCGATCAGCCATCTGGTGCTGACGCATTACCATGCGGTGCGGGTGCTGGGGGCCTCGGCTTACGCCGCGCGCGAGGTGATCATGTCCGACAAGGCCCGCGCCATGGTGGTCGAACGCGGGCAGGAGGATTGGGACAGCGAATTCGGCCGGTTTCCGCGCCTGTTTCAGGGGCACGAGGAAATCCCCGGCCTGACCTGGCCCACCACCACGTTCAAGGGCAGCATGACCGTCTATCTGGGCAACCGCCGGGTCGATATCCTGACGCCGGGGCGCGCGCATACCGCAGGCGACGCGGTGGTCTGGGTGCCGGATTCGGGCGTCATGTTCACCGGCGACATCGTCGAATACCATTCGGCCTGCTATTGCGGCGACGGGCATTTCGCCGATTGGGGCCAGACGCTGGCCAATATCGCCGCCTATGATCCGGTGGCCATCGCGCCGGGCCGCGGCGACGCGCTGGTGGGCCGCGAGATGGTCGCCAAGGCGCTGGCCAATACCCGCGATTTCGTCGAAAGCACCTATCGCCCGGTGCAGCGGGTGGCGGCGCGGGGGGGCTCGCTGAAAGAGGCCTGGGACGCGGTGCGCGCGGAATGCGACCCCAAGTTCAAGGATTACGCGATCTACGAGCATTGCCTGCCGTTCAACGTCGGCCGCGCCTATGACGAAGCGCGCGGCATCGACACCCCGCGCATCTGGACCGCGGAACGCGACCGCCAGATGTGGGCCGATTTGCAGGGGTGAGGCGATGCGCGACCCGTTCGAGTTGATGGCGCTGAACAATGCCTGGGCCAATGCCACGCTGTTCAGCGCCCTCGCCGGGCTGTCCGATGCCGATTTCGCCGCGCCCCGGCCCGGGTTCTTTCCGTCGCTGAAGGCCACGCTCAACCATATCTGGCTGGTCGATCTCTATTATCTCGACGCGCTGGAGGAGGGCGGGCTGGGCCGGTCGGTCTATGACCGCGCCGACATCGACACGGTCGCGGCGCTTGGCGCGGCGCAGGCCGATTGCGACCGGCGGCTGGTGGGCTTTTGCCGGGGGCTGACCCCGGGCCTGCTGGATGCGCCCCGCGTCACGCTGCGGCCCGGCGGACCGGTGCGCGAACGGGTCGGCCCGCTGTTGCTGCATCTGTTCCAGCACCAGATCCACCACCGCGGGCAGGCGCATACCATGATCGGCGACGCGGGGATCGCGCCGCCGCAACTGGACGATTTCCACCTCGACTTCGGGCGCGCGCCCAGCGCGCAGGCCCGTCTCGAACCGGGCGGAGGAGCCCCGCAATGACCCAGCACAGCAAGATCTTTGAAACCCCGCTCTATCCCTACGCCCGTTCGCCCGATCAGGACGCTCCGGCGCCGGTGCGCCACCGGGTGGTCATCGTCGGCGCCGGGCCGGTGGGGCTGGGGCTGGCGCTGGACCTCGCGCAGCAGGGGGTGCCGGTTCTGGTGCTCGATGACAACGACAAGGTCAGTTTCGGCAGCCGCGCGGTCTGCTATGCCAAGCGCCCGCTCGAGATCCTCGACCGGCTGGGCTGCGCGGTGCCACTGGTGGAGAAGGGCGTCGAGTGGAATCTGGGCAAGGTGTTCTTCGACGACCGGCAAGTGTACGAATTCAACCTTTTGCCGGAGGACGGGCATAAATTCCCGGCCTTCATCAACCTGCAACAGTATTATTTCGAGGAACGGCTGGTCACGCGGCTGCGCGAGATGCAGGCCGAGGGCAAGCCTGTCGAGCTGCGCGGCGGTAATCGTCTGACATCCATCGACCCGCAGGATGACCATGTCGGCCTGACCGTCGACACCCCCGAAGGCCCCTACCGGCTGCAGGCGGGCTGGCTGGTGGCCTGCGACGGCGCCGGGTCGCCGGTGCGCAAGATGATGGGGCTCGATTTCGTCGGCAAGGTGTTCGAGGACAATTTCCTGATCGCCGATGTGGTGATGCAGGCCGACTTCCCCACCGAACGCTGGTTCTGGTTCGATCCGCCCTTCAACCGCGGCCAGTCGGCGCTGCTGCACAAACAGCCCGACAATGTCTGGCGCATCGATTTCCAGATCGGCTGGGACATCGACCGGGCCGAGGAACTGAAACCCGAGAACATCGACCGGCGGCTGAAGGCAATGCTGGGCGAGGCGGTGCAATACGAGCTGGAATGGTCGTCGATCTATACGTTCCAGTGCCGCCGGATGGAGAAATTCCATCAGGGCCGGGTGATCTTTGCCGGGGATTCGGCGCATCAGGTCTCGCCCTTCGGCGCGCGGGGCGCCAATTCGGGGTTGCAGGATACCGACAATCTGGCCTGGAAACTGGCGCTGATCGAGCAGGGGGTGGCGCCGGTGACGCTGCTCGACAGCTACGATGCCGAACGCATCCACGGCGCCAAGGAGAACCTGCTGAATTCGACCCGCTCGACCGATTTCATCACCCCGAAATCGGCGATCAGCCGCATCTTCCGCGACGCGGTTCTGGATCTGGCCGAGCGGCAGGATTTCGCCCGGCCCTTCGTCAATTCCGGGCGGCTCAGCGTGCCCTGCACCTATGACGGCTCGCCGCTGAATACCCCGGATGCGCTGCCCGGCGGGCCGGACCGGTCGCGCCCCGGCGCCCCCTGCCCGGATCTGCCGCTGGAGGGGGGCTTCCTGCTCGACAGGATCGGCGCCCGGGGCGCGCCGCGCTTCACGCTGCTGGCCATCGACACGCCGCTGCCGGAACTGCCCGGCCTGCAGGGCGTGGCCCTGGACGGCATCGCGCTGGGTTCGGCGCAATACCCGGCGCTGCGGGATCGCTATCTGGGCGAGGCGGCCTCGGCGGTCTATCTGATCCGCCCCGACCAGCATGTCGCCGCCCGCTGGGCCGCCTGTGATCCGGGGGCGGTGGAGACCGCGCTCGCCCGTGCCCTCGGCAAGGAGGCCTGAGCCATGGCAAAGCTGATCCTGACCCGCAACACGCCGCGCGCCGACGATGTCTATCAGAGGCTGATCGACGCGCATGAGGGCAAGACCAAGGCCGAAAGCGACGCGTTCAACGCCCGGCTGATCCTGGTGCTGATCAACCATATCGGCGATGCCGAGGTGGTGGCCGAGGCGCTGCAGGTGGCCGAAGGATAACGCCAGGGCCGCCGCGGTACCGGTGGCGGCCGCCGGGAGGATTTTCCATCCTCCCGGACCCTCCTGGAGGATATTTGAAGCGCAAAGTTGGGGCAAAAGGGGACAATTTGATTAAAATTGTCTGATTTGCCGCGTCCCAACTTTGCGCCCTAAATATCCTCAGGGGGGTGAATTTGCGGCACGCAAAGAGGGGGGCGCGAGCGCCCCCCTGCGCCCTCACGACAGGCGCAGCGCCGGTCGGTCGTCGCGGGCGCGGATGCGGCCGATCGCGGCGGCGGGGTATCCGGCATCGATGAGCCGGGCGAGGAGGTCCGGTGCGGCGTCGTCGGGCACCGCGGCCAGCAGCCCGCCCGAGGTTTGCGGATCGAACAGCAGCGCGGTGCGGGCGCCTGTCGGGGCGGCGATGCGGCCCAGCAGGGCGGCGCGGTTGGCCGGGGCGATGGTCGAGGCGATTCCGGCGGCCGCCAGCGCCTCGGCGCCGTCGAACAGCGGCACGGCGGCGAGGTCGAGATCGGCGCCGACGCCGCCTGCGCGCAGCATTTCGTCGAGGTGTCCGGCGAGGCCGAAGCCGGTCACATCGGTCATTGCATGGGCCCGGGGCGCGAGGATCGCCGCCGCCGCGCCCTGTGGTTGCACCAGCCAGGGCAAGAGCGCCGCGACCGCCCGGCCGGGCGCCTGTTTGCGCATCTCGGCGGCGAGGATCGTGCCCGAGCCGATCGGCTTGGTCAGGATCAGCCGGTCGCCCGGCCGGGCGCCACCCTTGGTCAGCAGCCGGTCGCCTGCCAGCCCGGTCACGGTCAGCCCCAGCGTCAGCTCGCTGCCCTGTGTCGTGTGGCCGCCGACCAGCGCCGCCCCGGCGTCGGACAGCACCGCTGTCACCCCGGCCATGATCTCGGCCAGGGTGCGGCGTTGCAGGTCGTCGCTCAGGCGCGGCAGGATCAGGCTGAGCAGCGCCGCCTGCGGCTGTGCGCCCATCGCCCAGCAATCGCCCAGCGCATGCACGGTGGCGATTTTCGCCATCAGCCAGGGGTCTTCGGTGACGGCGCGCAGGTGGTCGGTGGCGATCACCTGCCGGGCGGTGCCAAGGGCCAGCACCGCCGCGTCGTCGCCCGCGCCCAGGTCGACCGTGCCCAGCCCCTGCGCGCCCAGTGCTTCGCCGCCGCCGCCCGGCAGCGTCGCCAGCGCGCTGCGCAGGATGTCGGGGCCGACCTTGGCGCCGCAGCCGCCGCACAGCGGTTCATCCCCCAGCGCCTCGGCCAGGCCCAGCGCGTGGACCCGGGGCAGGGCGGGGGCGGGCATGGCGGGCAGGTGGTGGAACATGAGCATGAACTTGCGGTCGATGCGGTCCTTGAGGCGCCACATGGCCGGTCCGGCCAGCGGCAGGCCCCATTTGTCGGCCAGCGCCGCGCGCCCGCCCAGCGACACCAGTTTGAGATAATCGCGCTGCGGGTGAAAGGTGCGCAGGGTGCCGCCGCTGAGCGCCGCGCGCAGGTTGTGGTGCAGCACCGGCGCCTGGCGCACGGCAAAGACCCCGGCCTTTGGCCGCGGGCTTTGCGCCATATGCGCGCAGTCGCCGCTGGCAAAGACCTCAGGGTGCGAGACCGAGCGCAGCATCGGATCGACGGTGACAAAGCCGTCGGTCAGGGCGAGGCCGGTATCGGCCAGCCAGCCCTGCGGGCGGCTGCCCGCCGCGCCGAGGGTGAAATCCGACGGCAGGCGGCGGCCGTCGGCCAGATGCACGCTGTCGGCATCGATGGCGGTGGCCTCGGTGCCGGTCAGCAGGGTGATCGCCCGGGCGTTCAGCACCTGCAGCAGCCGGTTGCGCGCGAAGGGGCCGAGATGGGGCAGGGCCTGGCCCTTTTCCACCAGCGTGATCCCGGCGCCGGGCAGCCGGTGGGCCATGGCGAGCGCCAGCTCCACCCCGCCGACCCCGGCGCCCAGCACCACGATCCGCGGCCGCTCGGGCGCGCGCTGCAGGAAGGCGGCCCAGCGTTCGGCATAGCCGCCCAGCGGCTTGGCGGCCACTGCATGGGCGGCAAAGCCCGGCAGATCGGGCAGGTCCGAGGTGATGCCGACATCGAGCGAGGCGACATCATAGGCGACCGGCGGGCGCCCGGGCACCTGGATCAGCCGCGCCTGCGGATCGAGGCCGCCGGCCCGGCCCTGGATCAGCCGCGCCCCGGCGTGGCGGGCCAGCGCCACGAGGTCCATTTCCAGCTCCTGGCGCGGGTAATGCCCGGCTATCAGCCCGGGCAGCATGCCGGTATAGGGGGCGGTCGGGTTGGGGTCGATCAGTGTCAGCCGGGCGCCGGGCAGCGGGTTCATCGCCCAGCGCAGCAGCACCAGCGCATGGGCATGGCCGCCACCGACGAGGACCAGATCGCGGGTCAGGGGAAGGGTCTGCATGAGGCCTCCGATCCCGGTTATCCCTAGCCGCTTGCGGGCCCCGCGGCGAGAGGACAAAGCGCCGCCTGGGCGCTCGATTTCCCTCTTGACGCCACCCGGAGCCTGACCTAGGAAGCCGCCAGCCCACGGGCAGCGCGTGGCGGAGTAGCTCAGTTGGTTAGAGCAGCGGAATCATAATCCGCGTGTCGGGGGTTCGAGTCCCTCCTCCGCTACCATAAAAATCCTCAGCAAAATTGAAGAACTGGCGCGCCGTATCTGCCGTTTCGGGTGCGCAGAGCGCGGCCTGGGCTGAATCCGGGCTACAAGTCGTCGCTCATGGTGTCGGGCCCCCCTCAGGGCCAGCCTCGGCGTTCCTGAAAAAATGTGCGTCGAGTGAAAGTCCGAACGGCGCTTTTCTGGCTCGGTGGGTGAAGAGAAGCATTGATAGGTTACGGGGATATCTGCAGGAAACCGGAAGAGGCCGGAAGATCCCGGGGTATGGCGGATGGGGCAATGAAATCATGGGTTTCGGTGGTCTGAGTGGCCCTGGGAACCGGATCGGCCCGGTCGCTGCTTCGGCCCATCAGCGGGCAGCGTTGGAAATTCGGTTCGGCCGTCGCGGGCCTATAACTGTTGGTTATCGCCAGACCAAAGACTTTAGTATCGGGGCGGCGGCGATCTTCCTAGTCTGACCGCGGAGCCACGGCTCTGCAAACGGGAGGAGACCCAAATGACCCTGACGCGCCCCCTGCGCAGCGCCCTGCTGTGCGCGGCCCTGATCGCACCCTTTCCCGCCCTGGCGGGGCCGAACCTGACGATCACCCTCGACACGCCACCCAGCCATGTGCGCAACGTCTACGTCGCCCGCTTTGCCGAGGCGCTGACCGAACGCTCTGGCGGGGAATTGACGGTCGAGATCTTCGATTCGGGCCAGCTCTATTCCAGCCGCGATTCCGGGCGGGCCGTGGCGCGGGGCGACGTGGGCATGGCGATCGAATCCACCGCGCCGCTGAGCCGGGTGGAACAGAACCTCGTGGTGCTGGAGTTTCCGCTGTTCTCGGGCCAGCCCGCCGAGGTGATGTACCGCGTCGTTGACGGACCGCTGGGCCAGCGTCTGGGCGAGATGGTAAGCGAGCGGATGGGGGTGGTGGCCCTGCCGGGCTGGTTCGTGCTGGGCGAGATCAACACCTATTCCACCGTCACGCCGCTGACATCGCTGGCGTCGCTCGACGGGTTGCAGGTGCGTCACCCGGGCGGCGTCGGGGCTGTGGCCTATCTGGCAGAGACCGGCGCCAATCCGGTGTCGATGCCCTTCACCGATGTACCGCTGGCGCTGCAACAGGGCGCGGTCGATGCCATCGTGTCGTCGAATGCGTCGATCGTTTCGGCCTCGTTGCAGGAATCGGGCCTGCGCCATGCCTATCTGAACCGGATGCTGATCGGCTTTTACATGCCGATCGTCAGCCAGTCCTACTGGAGCCAGCTCACCGCCGATCAGCAGCAATTGTTCCGCGACACCTGGGCCGAGTTCGTCGACGAGCAGCGCGCCGCCGCGGAACAGCAGCAGGCCGAGGCCCGCGCGACGCTGGAAGCGGCGGGCATGAGCTTTGTCGATCAGCCCGCCGAGGAGGCGGCCGCCCTGCGCGCGCGTCTGCAACCGGCGCAGGAGCGGCTGATCGCGGAACTGGGCATCGCCGACGAGATCCTGGCGCTGGCACGCGAGTCGCTGGAATGAAACGCGCGCTCGGCATCGTCGATGCCGCCATCGGCATCGTGGTGGGCCTGCTGTTCGCGGCGGCGCTGTGTCTGTCGATGCTGGGCGTTGCCGGGCGCTATCTGAGCACCCGGCTGCAACTGGACTGGATCGGCGAGGTGGTGATCTTCCTCGTCATCTGGGCCATCCTGTTGGGCGTGGCCCGGGTCACGCGGCGCGATGCGCATATCCGCGTCGATGCCCTGATGCAGCGGATGACGCCGCGCGGCCGGACCATCGCCGGGCTGATCGGGGTGCTGCTGGCGCTGGTGGCGGGGGTGTTCCTGGTCTGGTCGGGCTGGCTGGTGGCCGAAGAGGCGCTGCGCTGGGACGAACGGTCGGTCAGCACGCTGAGGGTGCCGATGTGGATCTATTACGCGGCCCTGCCGGTCAGCTTTGCCCTGCAGGTGCCCTTCCTTCTGGAACGCCTGGTCGATCTGCTGCGTGGACGCGCGGCGACGCCCGGTCACGATCTGACGGATTGAGCCGATGACCCTGATGTTTCTTCTGGCCGGTCTCGCGCTGGTGGCTGTCTTGCTGGCGCTGGGCGTGCCGATCTGGCTGGTACTGGCCACCACGGCGGGCGCCTTCCTGCTGATGGACGGCAAGTCGGTGGTCGGTATCGCCCAGCATGTGGTGGATCACCTGAATTCGCCCGCGCTGGTCGCGGTGCCGTTCTTTCTGCTGGCGGCGGTGTTCATGCGGGGCGGCGGTGTCGCCCGGGCGTTGTTCGACGCGGCGATCACCTGGATCGGCTGGATGCCCGGCGGTCTTGCGCTGGCCGGGATCGCGGCAACCGCGGTCTTTGCGGCGATCAACGGCTCGTCGGTGGCGACGGCGATGGCGATGGGCTCGTTGCTGGTGCCGATGATGGTGGAAAAGGGGTACAAGCCCGGCTTTGCCATGGGTCTGACCGCCGCCGCCGCGACGCTGGGCATCCTGATTCCCCCCAGCCTGCCGATGATCCTGATCGGCCTGATCGCCGAGGTGTCGATTCCGCGGCTGTTTCTGGCGGGGGTGGTGCCGGGCCTTGTGCAGGCGACCCTGTTCGCGGGCTATGTGCTGGTCGTCGCCCGACGGGTCGGCGGGGCGCCGATGCCGCTGGCCCCGGGGGGCGCGTTCCTGCGCTCGAACCTGCAAGCCCTGCCTGCGCTGGCGATTCCGGTGGTGATCCTTGGCGGGCTGTACGGCGGCTTTGTCACCCTGACCGAGGCCGCAGTGCTGGGCGCCGTGGTGTCGCTGGTCGTCGTGCTGCTGGCCTATGGGCCGCGCAGCCCGCGCAAGATCGGCGGCTTTTTCGTCGAGGCCATCGACCGTACCGCCGTGGTCGTCGTGATCGTGATCGGTGCCTCGCTGCTGTCGGCCTGGATCATCCGGTCCGGCCTGCCGCAGGATCTGGCGCGGCTGGTGGTGGAGAGCGGTTTCAGGCCCTGGCAATTCCTGCTGGTCCTGAACGTGATCCTGCTGGTCATGGGCATGTTCCTCGAGGGGGTGGCGATCATCCTGATCGTGGTGCCGGTGGTGGCGCCGGTGATCCGCCAGATCGGCATCGAGCCCGAGCATTTCGCCGTGGTCGTGGTCATCAACATCGAACTGGCGTTGCTGTCGCCGCCCATCGGCCTGAACCTGTTCGTCATGTCGAACATCACCGGGCGACCGGTGGGCGAGGTGTTGCGCGGGACGCTGCCGTTCTTCTTCCTGATGCTGGGCCTGCTGATGCTGGTGACGCTGGTGCCGCAGATTTCGACCTGGCTGCCCTCGGTGATGATGCCGCGGCCCTGATATTGCCTGGACAAGACATGCTTGATGAACGCGATTTCCTGGACCCCTGCGGAACGCGCGGCTCTGTCGCCACGCTGTTCGCGCCAGAGGCCGTGCTGGCCCGCATCGCCCGGTTCGAGGTGGCCCTGGCCGAGGTTCAGGCCGGGCTGGGGTTGATCCCGGCTGCGGCGGCCACTGCCATCGCCCGCGGGGCCGAGCAATGGACGCCCGATCCCGCGCTGGTCCGCCGCCATCGTGCGCGGGTCGGGCATCCGATGGTGGCGGTCCTCAACGCCTTTATCGAGGCGATCGATGCAGCGGGCCATGAATGGCTGCATTTCGGCACCACGACGGCGGATGTGTTTCGAACCGTCATGATAGGCCTGCTGCAGGAGACCGCGCAGGTGCTGGATCAGGCGATGCAGCGGATTGAAGCCCGGCTTGCCGGGCTGGCGCGTGCGCATCGTGCGACGCCGATGGTGGGGCGGACGCTGGGCCGCCACGCGCTGCCGATCAGTTTTGGCTACAAGGTCGCGGTCTGGCTGACGCAGATGCGGCGCGACCGGGAGCGGCTGTCGGCCTGGGCCGCGCATTTCCCCTCGGGCGTGGTCAGCGGCGCGGTGGGCACCCACGCGGCGATGGGCCCGCTGGGCCCCGAGGTGGAGCGCCGGGTTCTGGCACAACTGGGCCTTGGCGCGCCGGACCCGGTGGATTGCAAGGGCTCGCAGGATGGCTATGCCGAGTTCGGCGCCGCGGTCGCCATTGCCATGCGCGGATGCCAGCGCATCGCGCAGGAGGTGTTCCTGTTGCAGGGCGACGATTTCGGCGAACTGTCGATCCGCAATCCCGATATCGGCTCGTCCACCATGCCGCACAAGGTGAACCCGACGCTGTGCGTCGAGGTCATGTCCCGCGCGCCTGAGGTTTCGGCGATGTTGCCGGTGCTGCTGGATTGGGTGGTGACGATTCACGAACGGGATTCGGCGATCCATGCCGCGACCCTCGGGCAGATGTGCGTCGATGCGGGGCAGGTTCTGTCGTGCCTCGAGGCGCTGCTGGCCAATCTGGTTGTCCATCCGGAGGCGATGCGGGCCAATATGGGCCGGACCAGGGGGGCGATCATGACCGAGGCGCTGACCGTCGCGCTGGCCGAAAGGCTGGGTCGGCGCAGCGCGCATGAGCGGATGCGCGAGATCGTGCAACGGATGAGCAGCGAGGGGCTGACCCTGGCCGAGGCCGTCGGTCTGGACCCCGATTGCGCGGCGGTGGGCGTGCCCGATCCCGCGCAGATGCTGGGCGAGGCGCCCGCGCTGGTCGATGCCTGCCTGTTGCGGCTGGGCTATGCCGACTGACCGCGGTTCGCCACCGACTTGGCCAGGGCGGCGACGAACCGGTCCACGGCGGCGCCGGGCGATTGCACCGGCCGCATGACCCCCAGCGGGCGCAGCGCCCCCGCGAGCGGATAGGTGACGCAAGCCAGCGTGCCCGCCCGGATCTCGGCCTGGAAGATGCTGACCGGGGCCAGCGACAGCAGCCGCATGTCGGTGATGATCGCCCGGTTCAGGGTTCTGGACCGCGTGGCGATCCCGCCCATGCGCGGTGGCGGCAAGTCCGCGAACAGACGGGCCAGGATGGCGTCGGCGGGAATGCCCGCCGGGGGATGTTGCCAGGTCTGGGCGTGAAGATCGGCCAGCGTCACGTCGCTGCGTCCGACCAACGGGTGATCGGGCGCGGCGATGATCGCGTGATCGTCATCGAGCAGGGGGGTGAACTGCCAGCCCTCGGGCAGGGTGTCGGGGTTGCGGCAGATGAAGAGGTCGTATTCATCGCGCGCCGCCAGGCTGAGGATCGCCGGACCGTCCACCTCGTCGACCTTCAGCAGGATGTCGGGATACGCCTTGCAGAAGGGTGCGACCATCCGCGCCAGCAGCCCGCTGATCCCCGCCGCGACCGCGGCGATGCGCAGGATCGACGCGCCAAGGCTCTGGTGGCGCGCGACCGCCTCGGAGAATTGTTCGGTTGCGGTCAGGATGCGTTCCAGTTGCGGCAGCACCTGACGGCCAAAGCGGGTCAGCCGGATGCCCCTCGCGTGGCGCTCGAACAGCGCGAGGCCCAGCTCGGCCTCCAGTTCGCTGACCGCCTTGGTGATCGCGGGCTGGGACACCGCCAGATCGCGCGCCGCCTGCTGCATGCTGCCGCAGCGCGCAACGACCGAGACCATCTGGATCTGCCGGAACCGGCCCTTCAGTATCAGCCGTTGAGAAAGCTGTCCGCCCGACATGATTGCCCCCTCCATCGCCCAGGGCCGGCCCCTTTGTGCACCATCGGCGCGCGCAGGGCCAGCGGTCCGGGCCGGGGCAGGGCGCCCGTCAGGGCGGCGCGCGGCCCGCCTGCGCAACCGAGAATCCGGGACCGGGGGCGCCTATTCGCTGTCCGCCGCCGCCGCACCGACCGTCTGCGCACGGCGGTCCTGATAGCTGGTCCAGCCGCCCCAGATCAGCAGCGCCACGGTCAGGGCCAGGAACGTCAGGCTGATCCCGCTGCCGGCGAAAACCGAGAAATCCCCGCGCGAGACCAGCAGGGCGCGTCTGAAGTGCTCTTCCAGCAGCGGGCCCAGGACAAAGCCCAGCAGCAGCGGCGCGACCGGATAGCCCATGTAGCGGGCCAGATAGCCGAACAGCCCGAAACCGGCGGTCATCATCACCTCGAAGGTGCTGTTGCCGATCGAATACACGCCGATGCAGATGAAAACCAGAACCGCCGGGTAGAGCAGATTGTAGGGGATGGTCAGCATCCGCACCCAGATCCCGATCAGCGGGATATTCAGCACCAGCAGCATCAGGTTGCCGATCCAGAAGCTCATCATCAGGCCCCAGAACAGCGAAGGTTGCTCGGCGATCAGGTTCGGGCCGGGGGTGATGCCATGCACCATCAGCGCCCCCAGCATCAGCGCCATTGTCGGGCTGCCGGGAATCCCCAGCGACAGCGTCGGAATGAAGCTGGCCTGATCGGCGGCATTGTTCGCGGCCTCGGGGGCCATGATCCCCTCGATGGCGCCGTTGCCCATGTTCCGGCGGTTGCGGGCGACCCGTTTTTCCGTGGCATAGGCGATGAAGGCCGCAATCGACGGCCCGGTCCCGGGCAGCGCGCCGAAGAAGGTGCCAAAACCGGTGCCGCGCAGCACCGGCCCGACGGAATCCACCATGTCGCGGCGGGTCGGCATCATGGAGCGGAAGGTGATGTCCTTGCTGGAAATCACCGTCCCCACCCGCTGGCCCACCGACAGGATGATCTCGGACACGCCGAAAATGCCGACCGCCAGCGCCACCAGTCCGATGCCGTCGATGAGTTCGGTCGCGCCGCCGGTGAACCGCAGCGAACCGGTATAGACATCCATCCCCACCGAGCCCGCCATCAGCCCCACGACCACCATCGCCAGCGCCTTGATCGGCGAGCCGTTCGAGATGGTCGAGGCGGCGACAAGCCCGAACAGGATGATCGCAAAATATTCGGGCGGGCCGAACCGCAGGGCATAGGCGGCGATCACCGGGGCAAAGACCATGCAGATGATGATCCCGATCGAGGCCGCGGCAAACGAGGCGATCGTGGTCATGAACAGCGCAACCCCGGCGCGGCCCTGCTGCGCCATGGGATAGCCATCCAGACAGGTGATCGCGTTCGAGGGGGTGCCGGGAATGTTGAGCAGGATCGACGTGGTGCTGCCGCCGTAACTGGTTCCGTACCAGATCCCCGACAGCATGATCAGCGCCGTGGTCGGGTCCAGGTAGAAGGTGACGGGCAGCAGCATCGAGATCGCCGTCAGGGCACCGATGCCGGGGATGACGCCGATCAGGGTGCCCAGCAGGACGCCGAAAAAGCAGTAGGTCAGGTTTGTCAGGCTCAGCGCGACGCCGAGGCCGAGCGCGGCATTGCTCAGGATGTCCATGGGTTCCCCTTCAGAAATCGAACCGCAGCAGCGGGATCGGCAGGCTCAGCGCGACGTCGAAGATCAGCCAGCACAGCAGCGACAGCCCGGCCGCCACTGGCAGCGCGGTCAGCAGGCGCGTGGTGCTGTCGGCGCGCGTCGAGATCAGGACGGTCAGAAAGATGGCCGGGATCAGGCCCAGGGTGCGGATGCTCAGCCCGAAGGCGATGACCGAGGCCAGCACCCAGCCGACCGAGCGGAGGCGGAAATCGCCAAAGCCCTGCGCCGCCCGTTGCTCGGGTGTCACCGGCTGGCCGCGCGCCGCCAGCACCTGCGCCGCGCCCAGCAGCGCCAGCGCGCCGCCGACGAGGCAGGGGAACATGCCCGGTCCCAGCCGCCGGAACGAGCCGATATCCAGATGCGCATAGGCATAGGCGCAAAAGCCAAGGCCCAGCGCGACGGCGATCAGGCCGCCCAGAACGTCTTTTGTCATTTCTCCCCCTTCGGCATCGGCCCGGTTTGCCCTGACTGACCGGACGGTCACTAGCAGAATGCACGCCACGCGTCGACACGCAATGCGCAAAAGCCGAGCAAAACTGTTTGCCTTGGGGCCGGGAATGGGTAACATGCGCTGACCGTCCGGTCAGTCAGCACCAAGGAAGACCCGTCGGTGCATCAAGGTTTAGGAGGAACCCATGAGACATTTCATCAAGGTTGCGGCGAGCGCCAGCATCGTGCTGGCCGCCGTGGCAGGCATCGCCACCGCGCAGACCTATCCGGACCGCGCCATCACGCTGGTCGTGCCGTTCGGGGCCGGGGGTGTGACGGATACCACCGCGCGCCTGCTGTCCGAACCGATGTCGGTGGCGCTGGGCCAGCCTGTCGTCGTGGAAAACCGTCCCGGCGCCGGTGGCCTTGTCGGGACAGAAACGGTCATCTCGGGCGATCCGGATGGCTATACGCTGCTCTATGCCTCGTCCGGGCCGATGGCGATCCTGCCCGCCCTGACCCCGGGCGCCGTGCGCTATGACCCGCTGACCGCGCTGCGGCATGTGCAGGGCGTGTCCTATTCCAGCCAGTTGCTGGTGGTGCCGCAGGATGCCCCCTTTGAAACGGTCGAGGATCTGATCGCCTTTGCGCGCGAAAATCCGGCGTCGCTGAACTTCGGCTCGCCCGGGATCGGCACGGCGCAGCATCTTGCGGGCGAGCTGTTTCGCCACGCGACCGGGGCCGAAATGCAGCACATCCCCTATCGGACCGGCGGCAACCAGTTGGCCGATCTGGTGTCGGGGGTGATCGATCTCAGCTTCGATTATTCCGCCGTTCTGGCGCCCTATATCGAGGCCGGGCAATTGCGCGTTCTGGCCACGACCGGGATCGAGCGGCACACGCGCTTTCCCGACGTGCCCAGCCTGAGCGAAGCCGGGTATCCCGAGGCGACCAACGCCGGCTGGACGCTGATGTCGGTCCCGGCGGGCACCCCCGACGACATCGTCGAGCGCCTGTCGGCGGCGCTGCGCGAGGCGCTGGAGAGCGAGCGCGTGCGCGCGTATCTCGACGGAAACGGCACCATGTCGCTGGTCGAGTACGGCCCGGCCGAGATCGCCGAATTCGTGGCGGCTGAAAACGCCAAGTTCCGCGGCATCGTCGAAGCGGCGGGAATCTCCATCGAGTAACCCACGCCCTGGCCCGGCACCGCCGGGCCAGCCTGCGCCCGTCTCAGTCAGGAACCAGCACGGCGCGGCCCAGAATCTCGCCCGCCTCGAGCCGGTTCATCACCGCATCGGCCTGCGACAGCGGATAGGGCGTGCTGGGGATCGGCCGCAGCCCGCCCCTGCGCGCCAGCGCCATCAGCGCGGCGAAATCGGTCAGCGAACCGACATAGCTGCCGACGATGGACACCGATTTCAGCGTGATCAGCGGCAGCGACCAGGGGGCGGCGCCGCCGAACAGGCCCACCGTGACCAGCGTGCCGCCCTTTGCCAGAACGTCGAACCCCAGACGGGCCGTCGCCTCGGCGCCGACGAAATCGATCACGGCGGCCGGTGCGCCGCCGCAGGCCGACTGGATCGCGGCCAGCGCATCGGCAGCCCCGGCATCCACCGCGGCGCGGGCCCCGGCGTCCCGGGCCGCCCCGCGCTTGTCCGGGGCGATGTCGGCAACGACCGGGGCCTGCATCCCCAAGGCCTGCATCAGTTCGACGCACATCAGCCCCAGCCCGCCCGCGCCGATGACGACGATGGCCCCGGCGTGGGCGCTGGCCGCCACCTTGTCCAGCGCGGCAAAGGCAGTGAGGCCCGAACAGGCCAGTTGCGCGGCATGGGCCGGGTTCAGATCGCCGATGGGGAACAGATAGCGCGGATGGGCGACACGCACCTGCGTGGCATAGCCGCCATCGCTGTGGATGCCCAGAAACCGCTGGTTCGCGCAGAGCTGTTCCTTGCCCGTGGCGCAGATCGCGCAGCTTCCGCAGCCGGACCACGGAAAGACCACCCATTGCGCCGCCGGATCGAAATCGCCCGCATCGGGCCCGGCGGCGACGACACGGCCGACGATCTCGTGCCCCGGGGTCAGCGGCAGGCGAATGCCGCGGTCGCCGTAGTTCAGCCGCTGCCCCCGGCCCAGATCCAGCCCGCCCTCGCGCAGGTGCAGGTCGGTATGGCAGACACCGGCCGCGGTGATCTGCACGATCACCTCGGACCCGGTCGGCACCAGTGCCGGACGCGTCTGGTGCGCCAGCGGCTGACCGAAATGGTGGATGCAGTGACAATCCATGAACGTCTCCTTGTGCCCGCTCAGTGCGGTGGCTGCATGGGGAGCGCAGAGCGCCGCCGCCGCATCTGCTTGACGATGTTCAACTGGTGGATCTGGCTGGTCCCCTCGTAGAGGCGGAACAGCCGTACATCGCGGTAATAGCGTTCGATCGGTGCATGATCGGCGACATACCCCGCGCCGCCGAACACCTGCACACAGCGATCCGCCACGCGGCCGCAGGCCTCGGAGGCGAAATATTTGCAGATCGACGCTTCAAGCGCGATGTCCTCGCCCGCGTCGCGCGCCCGCGCCGTCTGCAGCACCAGCGCCTGCGCCGCGGCGATATCGGTCCGGCAATCGGCCAGCAGCGCCGCGACGAGCTGGAAATCGACGATGGCCCGGCCCGACTGCCGCCGGGTTTCCGCGTGGTCCATGGCCAGATCCAGCATGCGGATCGCCGGGCCGGTACACAGCGCCGCCAGATGGATGCGCTGCTTGTTCAACACCTTCATCGCCGTGCGAAAGCCCATGCCCTCGACCCCGCCGATCAGGTTCGATGCGGGAACGCGCACGTCCTGCAAGATGACCTCGCCCACCGGCGAACCCGCCTGCCCCATCATCCGGTAGGGGGCCGAGGTGGACAGGCCGGGCGTGCCGCGCTCGACCAGAAAGGCCGAGATGCCGCTGGCGCCCGGCTGATCGGGATCGGTGCGGGCAAGGACGGTGAACAGCCCGGCGATGGGCGCGTTGGTGATATAGCACTTGCGCCCGTTCAGGACATAATCGCCCCCGTCGCGCCGGGCCGAGGTGGTCAGCGCGGTGGCATCCGATCCCGCCTCGCGTTCGGTCAGCGCAAAGCTGCCCGTCACCTCGCCGCGCGCCAGCCGGGGCAGCCAGTCGCGTTTTTGTGCCTCGGTGCCGTCGGCGACCAGCGCCTCGGAGCCGATGCCGGTATTGGTGCCGACCCGCGCCCGGAACGCCACCGCGCATTGCGACAATTCCAGCGCGCCCCGCACCAGTTCTTCGGTGGTCAGCCCCAGCCCGCCATATTCCTGCGGGATCGACCAGCCGAAATATCCCCGCCGCGCCATATCGGCGACGATCTCGTCCGGCACGGCATCCTCGGCCGCAACGCGGTCCTCGGCGGGATGGGCGACGGCGCGCACCCAGTCATGGACATCGGACAACAGCGTTTGCAGGCGGTTCTGATCGCGGATCATCGTTCTTCCTCAGGTTTCGGGGGCGCCGGGAAAACGGGGCTGCCGCTTTTCCAGAAAGGCCTGCAGCCCCTCGGCGGCCTCGTCGCCATAGCGCGCGGCATTGATGTGCCGCGCCTCGAGATCCAGTTGCGCCGCCAGCCCGTTGCGCGGCGCCTGCTCGATCTCGGCCTTGATGACCGAGATGGCGCCCGCAGCCCCCGCGGCACAGGCCTGCGCCAGTTCAAGCGCCGCCGCCAGCGCCCCGCCCGGGGGGGCCAGCCGGTTGATCACGCCCGCCGCATGCAGGCGCCCTGCCTCGACGGGGCGGCCCAGCAGGCATATTTCCGAGGCCAGTTGCCGCGGCAGCGCCTCGCGCAGGAAATGGGTGGTGCCGCCGTCCGGCGTCAGGCCGATGCGGACATAGGCGGCGGTGAATTTTGCGTCGTGGGCGGCGGCGATCATGTCGCAGGCCAGCGCCAGCGCCAGACCCGCGCCCGCCGCCCCCCCCTCGATCGCCGCGATCACCGGTTTGGGGCAGGCGCGGAGGGCGAGGATCATCGCGCCCAGAAGGTCGGTATTGCGCGACACGTCCGACAGCGGCAGGCTGCGGCTGGCCCGCAGGCTGGCGACATTCCCGCCCGAACTGAAAAAGCCGCCCGCCCCGGTCAGCACCAGCGCGCGCACCGCCGGGTCGGACCCGGCATCGACGACCGCCGCCGCCAGATCGGCGTAATTCGCCGGGCCGATGGAATTGCGCGTCGCGGCGCCGTCGAGTGTCAGGATGCGCACGCCGTCGGTGCGCGTTTCGGTGATGAGGCGCGTGGTCATCGGGGTCACACGATCCCCTTGGCGCGGTGCGCGGCGATTTCTTCGGGGCTCAGGCCCAGATCGCCCAGAATCGCCTCGGTATCCGCCCCGAGATCCTTTGCCGCCCAGCGGATGCGGCCGGGGTTTCGCGTCAGCCGCGGCACGACGTTCTGCATCCGCACCGTGCCGAAATCGTCGTCCTGCACCTCGGTCACGACGCCGCGCGCCTGCACCTGCGGGTCGGCAAAGATCTGTTCGACCGAATAGATCGGACCGATGGCGCCGCCTTCGCGGGCGAAATCGGCCAGCACGGTCTCGAGCGGATGGGCGTCCATATAGGCCTTGAAGATCGCGTCGAGTTCCGGGCGGCATTGCATGCGCGCGCGGTTCGTCAGGAACCGCGGATCGGTGACAAGATCCGCGCGGCCGATGGCGCGCATGTTCGCGGCGAACATGCTGTCGGTCGAGCCGGTGACGGTGACATAGCGGCCGTCGCGCGTGCGAAACACATTGGCGGGCGCGGTATACTGGTTGTTGTTGCCGTCACGCTCGCGCACCTGGCCGAGCTGGTCGTATTCGATGGCAAGGTTTTCCAGCAACCGGAAGGTCGCCTCGGTCAGGGCGAGGTCGATCTCCTCGCCCTCGGTGCCGTTGCGCTGGATGCCATAGAGCGCGGCAAGGATCGAGAAGGCACCGAACAGCCCGCCGAACGCATCGGCGATGGGATAGCCGGGATGCACCGGGGCGCTGTCGGGCATGCCGGTGATATGCGTCAGCCCGCCCATCGCCTCGAAGATGCGGGCAAAGCCGCCCATGCCCGCTTTCGGCCCGGTCTGACCGAAGGCCGACACCCTGAGGATCACCAGTTTCGGGTTGATCTGCCACAGCGTCTCGCGGTCGAGGCCCCAGCCCGCCAGCGTGCCGGGGCGGAAATTCTCGACCAGAACATCGGTGTCGGCGATCATGCGCTTCATGATGGCCAGCCCCTCGGGGCGGCGCAGGTCCAGCGTGCCATAGCGTTTGCCGCGGTTCGTGACCTTCCACCACAGCGGTTTGTCATCGCGGAACGGCGGAAAGGCGCGCAGGCCGTCGCCCTTGCCGGGGATTTCCAGCTTGATGACATCCGCGCCGAAATCGGCCAGCAGCGAGGCGGCAAAGGGGGCGGCGATGATCGTGGCGATGTCGAGCACCTTGAGCCCGGCGAGCGGGCCAAAGGCGGCGGGGGTCTCTGTCATGGGGCAGTCCTCTGAAATTGCGGGCCGGGCGTGAAACGGGCTTCGGGCAGGCCGGTGGCGCCGATCCCGTCGAGCGCAAACAGGTGGCCCCCCTCAGGGTGCCGCGACACGGCCCGTCCGGTGCCCGAATCCCGGATCGAGGTGACGAACAGCGTCGCCATCGCGGCGCCGCCGAACGCAAGGCTGCTGGGCAGATCGACAGGCGCCGGCAGGCGCTGCAACAGCCGTCCGTCCGGGGCGAAACAGCCGATCTCGCCGATGGTGATGAGCGCGGCCCACAGGTTGCCCGCGGCATCCACCGTCGCACCGTCGATCCCGGTCTGCAGCCCGCCGGTGTCGATATGGCGCCGCGGCACCCCGGCGCGGCCGCTGGCGGGATCGTAATCCGCGGCATGGACCACGCGGGCGGGTGTATCGGTGAAATAGAGCACGTCGCCCGCCGGGCTGAAACACACCCCGTTGCCGATGCGGATGCCCTCGGCCAGCACGCGGTGACGCCCGCTGCCCTCGATCTGGTGCAGCGCGCCCAGCGGCTGGCCGCCGCGCCCCATGCCGGCGCAGAGGAACCGGCCCTGGCGGTCCAGCTTGCCGTCGTTCAGCCGCATGGCGGGATCGGCGCCGGGCAGCGTCAGGAACGGTTGCGTCGTACCGGTCGCCGGATCGTGCAGCGCCACCGCGTGGTCGCGCGCGACCAGCAGCCGGTTGTCCGTCGCCAGGGCGATGCAGCCCAGATGGCCGCCGAGGGTCTGCGGCGGGATCGCGGTTCCCCCGCCCTCGGGCCGCAGGCCGTGCAGCACGCCCGCGACGCCGTCGATCCACCACAGCGTGCCGCTGGCCGGGTCCCACAGCGGGCTTTCGCCCAGCGCCGCCGGGGCAGAGGACAGGCGCCGTGCCGCAAGGCCGAGTGTGGCGAGCCGCGCGTCAGACATCGGTGGACGCCCGGCGCGGACGCAGCCAGCCCCAGAGATTGGCGCCGATCGCCGACAGGATGATGATCGCCACCACCGCCAGCAGGCTGGCGGCAATCGGCCGCTCCAGAAACGTGCCCAGATTGCCGCCGCTGACGATCAGCGCGCGGCGGAAATGCTCTTCGATCATCGGCCCCAGCACAAAGCCCAGCAACAGCGGCGAGGCCTCGAACCGCAGCGCCCGCATCCCCAGCCCCAGCAGACCGAAGGCCACCAGAACGACGATATCCGTCACCTGGCTGTTGACGCTGTAGATGCCGATGCAGGTGAAGGCGACGATCACCGGGAACAGCAGGTTATAGGGGATCTTCAGCAGCCGGACCCACAGCCCGACCAGCGGCAGGTTCAGCACCAGCAGCATCAGGTTGCCCAGAACGAAGCTGACGATCAGGCCCCAGAACAGGTCGGGCGAGGACTGGATCACCCCCGGCCCCGGCAGGATGCCATGCACCATCATCACCCCCAGCATGATCGCCATCACGGGATCGCCGGGGATGCCCAGGCTGAGCGTCGGGATAAAGGCCGCCTGAACGGCGGCGTTGTTCGCAGCCTCGGGGGCGGCGATGCCCTCGATGGCGCCATGGCCGAATTCCTCGGGGTGCTTGCTCAGCCGACGCTCCAGCGCATAGGACACAAAGGTCGCCACCAGCCCGCCCGTACCGGGGAGCGCCCCGAAGAACGCGCCGACCCCTGATCCGCGCGCCATGGGCATGGCCGAGCGGCGCCAGTCCTCGCGGGTCGGCAGCATGTTGCGCAGACGGATCTTGCCGGTCAGCACCTTGGGCAATTCGCGCCGGCCGGCATTGGCGATGATCTCGGGCAGCCCGAACAGCCCCAGCGCCACGGCGACCAGCGGCAGGCCGTCATACAGCACGGTCTGCCCGAAGGTGAACCGCGCCACGCCGCTGTTCAGGTCGAGCCCGATCAGCCCCAGCGCCAGCCCCAGCGCGACGGCCGCCAGCGACCGGGTCGAACGCCCGGCGCCGATCACGGCGGCGGCGACCAGCCCCAGCAGCATCAGCGCCACATATTCCTGCGGCCCGAAGCGCAGCGCGACCCGCGACAGCGGCACCGCAAAACCGGCCAGCAGGATCACGCCAAAGATGCTGCCCACGAAGGAGGCAATCGCCGTCATGAACAGCGCCTGCCCGGCACGCCCTTGCTGGGCCATCGGATAGCCGTCGAGGCCGGTGACGGCGCTGGTGGCGGTGCCGGGAAGGTTCAGCAGGATCGACGCGGTCGAGCCGCCATAAGAGGCGCCGTAATAGATGCCCGCCAGCATGATGAGGGCAAAGGTCGGTTCGATGTGATAGGTGATCGGCAGCAGCATGGCCAGCGTCGCCATGATGCCGATCCCCGGCAGCACGCCGATGAATGTTCCCAGAAAAACCCCGAGGAAACAATACATCAGCCCGCTGGGCGAGGCCGCGACGCTCAGGCCGAGGGCGATGTCGGAAAGCAGGGTTGACATGTCAGAACGCCTTGATCTGCAGGCCGAGCGCCACGCTGAACAACAGCGTGCAGCCGATTGCGGTAAGGACCGCCAGCACCAGCGCGGTGCCCACCGGCGTCCGGTGGTTGGCCATCGCCGCGAGGAACACGGTCACTGTCACCGACGCCAGCATTCCCAACGGTTCGATGGTCAGCACGAAGGCGGCAAAGGCCGCCCCCAGAAACGCGGTGCCGCGCCATTGCTCGCGGCTGGCCGATATGCCCAGGCCACCGGGCCGCGCTGTGGCGATCATCAACAGGCCCAGCAGCAGCATCACCACGCCCAGCAGGCGCGGAAAATAACCCGGGCCCATGCGCAGCAATGTTCCGAGGCGATAGCTGCTCGCCTCGGTCACGATGAAGAGGCCGACACCGCCGGTCACAAGACCTGCAACGATGTCCCCCAGTCTTTCCTTGACGAAATGCATGGCTCCTCCCTGAGGTCTGCGGCGTCATGTGGGGCGAACCCGAGGGTTCGCTCAGGCTGTCTGTCCGGCCTCGATCACCTGCCCGGTGACATAGGCGGATCGCGGTCCGGTCAGATAATCGCTCAAATGGGTCAGCGCCCCGGTTTCGGGGCCGTGCCAGATCAGGGTGTTCACCCGCGCAGCGGCGGGCGCCCATTCCAGCGCGAGGGTGCGCGCCAGCATCGACAGCCCGGCCTGCGCGACCGGATCGCCCGCGGCGCAGACAAAGAGCAGGGCGAAATCGCGCGTCCGGTCGGGATGACCGGCGCAGAGGCGCGACAGGTCGCGCGCACGGCGCAGGACGGCCTCGGCCGTGATCCCGTTGGCAAGCGTCCGGCCGTCGATCACCGCCGCAAGCGCCGGGGCGGCGGCCAGCGCGTCGCTATCCGCGCCCCCGTCGCGCAGTAGCACCGTCGCGCCGCTTGCCGCCTCGCCGCGCGTCGGGCCGGTGGCGGGGGCTGGCCCCGCCGCGCTGCCGCCGTCGATCACCAGCGTCTGCCCGGTCAGCGCCGCGCCGCCGGGCCCGGCCAGCAGGGCGACCGCCTCGGCGATGTCGGCGGGTTGGCCCAGCCGGCCCAGCGGGATTGCGGCGGCGACGCGCCCCAGATCCAGCCGCCCCGCCGCGTGCAAAGCCTGCACCATCGGCGTCAGCGTGAAGCCCGGCGCCACGGCGGCGATCCGCAGCCCGGCGGCGCGGTACGGCGCGGCCAGAACCCGCGTCAGGCTGACGACGGCGGCCTTGGTGGCGCTGTAGGGACCGCGCAGCGCGATCGGCCGGAACGCGGCGCCCGAGGCGATGTTGACCAGGGTGCCCCCGGGCTGCAGCACCTGCGGCGCCTGTGCGCAGATCCGCGTCACGGCGGTCAGGTTGACCGCCGTGACGCGGTCGAAAACCGCATCCGGCATCCCCGTCAGATCATGGCCGCTGCTGTCGGTCAGGCCTGCGTTGTTCACGATCAGCGCCAGCCTGCCGCCCAAGGCATCCGCCGCGCGCCGGGGCAGCGCCGCCGCGGCGGCGGCATCGGTCAGATCGACGCCCAGCCCCCGGTGCCCCGGCCCCAGCGCGGCGGCGAAGCCGTCGGCCCCTGCGGCGTCCAGATCGGCCACCGCCACCCGATAGCCGTCGTCCGCCAGCCGCTGGCAGATCGCGCGGCCGATACCCCCGGTGCCCCCGGTGACAAGGGCGCGGAGCGGTGCAGCGGCGCAAGGGGAGGGGGCGGCGGTCATGGCGTCAGTTGATGGCGATGCCGATGCCGCCATCAGCCGAAAGCACCTGCCCGGTGACGAAATCGCTTTCGGAATCCATCAGATAGGCGATGGCGCGGGCGATGTCCTCGACGGTGCCCAGACGCCCCAGCGGCGTATCGGCGATCCGCTTCATGTCGCGCTCGGCGGAACGGTGGCGCGAGGTGCCCTCGGTCGGGATGGCCGAGGGGGCGACGGCGTTGACCCGGATGCCGCGGCGGCCCAGTTCGACAGCCGCGGCGCGGGTCAGGCCCATGACCCCGGCCTTGATCCCGCTATAGACCAGCGAGTTCGGCGCCGACCGGAAACCCGCCGCCGAGGCGACGTTGACGATGGCGCCGCCGCGCCCGGGCTCCATCACGGCCGCTGCCGCCTGGATACCCCAGATCACGCCGTTGAAGCCGATCTGCACCATGCGGTCCACGGTTTCGGGCGCGATGTCGGGGATCGACTGATAGCGCACCCAGGCCGCGTTGTTCACCAGCCCGTCCAGACGCCCGGTCCGCGCCATGACCGTCTGGACCGCCGCGTTGATCCCCTCGCGCGAGGCGACATTCTGCACCACCGGAAAGGCGTTCTCGCCGATTTCGGCCACGGCTTCGGCGACGAATTCCTCTTTCAGGTCATTCACGCCAACGATCCAGCCGCGCCGGGCCAGCAGTCTGGCGGTGGCGCGGCCGATCCCGTGGCCCGCGCCGGTAATCAGGGCGACCTTGGCGTCAGTGGGCATGGCGGAGTTCTCCGTTCCAGGGGCTGTTCGAGCCGTTGAGCAGATGCGAGGCCAGATCATCCAGCCCGTCGATGGCGGCGCCCAGCACGGCCTGCGTGCGCATCTGGCGCAGGTGCCGGTGCAGCGGGACTTCCCAGGTGAAACCCATGCCGCCCAGCACCTGAATGGCGCTCTCGGCCACGCCGGGGCCTGCCTGCGCCGCACCCAGCCAGGCCGCGTCGCGCGCCAGCGCCGGGCCCTCGGCGGGCTCGGCCAGCGCCCGCGTGATGGCGTTGCGCATGGTTTCCACCGCCAGCGCATCGCGCGACAACCGGTGCCGGAGCGCCTGATAGCCCGACAGCGGGCGCCCGAACTGGACCCGGCCCTGCGCATGCTCGACCGCCAGTTCCAGACAGCGCGCCGCCGAGCCGAGGACATGCGCCGCGCGCAGGAGCCTGGCATCCGCGCGCAGGGCCGCCACGGAGGCCGCGCCGAATTGCGCAACCGGCATGGCCGCGCCGGGCCGCAATGTCGCATCGGCGGCATCCACGTCGATGGAGGCCGAAGCATCGAGATCGGCGCAATCGGCGGTCCGCAGCAGAACCGCGCCGCCATCCTGCCGCAAGCACAGCACATGGTCGGCGGCCCCGGCCAGCGGTGCGCCGCCGACGATGCCGTCCTCGATCACGCCGGTCCAGGCGATGGTCGCCACCGCCGTGCCGCCCACCAGCGCCGTCGCCAGTTGCGGCAGTTCAGCGGCCAGCAGGCGCGACAGCAGCAAGGTTTCGATCAGCGGGAAGCCCAGCAGCGCCTGCCCGGCGGCGGTGCTGACCGGCACGGCAAAGCGCAGCGGCAGGTCCAGCCCCTCCACCGCAGCCGGGGCGATCACGCCCAGCAGCCCGGCCTCGGCCAGCAGCCTTGCGCGCGCCGCGACATCGGCAACCGCGGCGCAGCCCGCCATGGCGGCGCGGGCGGTATCCTCGAAATCGGCGGGGTCAAGATCATCAAGCACGGGTCAGGCTGCCTTCTGCAGGTTGAGGATGCGGCCGGCGATGATGTCGAGCTGGATCTCGGTCGTGCCGGCATAGATCGTTTCGGCACGGCTGGCCAAATAGACCGCCTCCATCCGCGCGCGGATGTCGCGCAGCGGCCCGTCGATGCCGGGCGGCAGCCGCGAGACGATTTCCCAGCCGATCTGCGCGAAACGCTGGTGCGATTCCGACCAGTACAGCTTTGGAAAGCTGCCGCGCGGGCCGATCTGCCCGCCCGCGAGCAGCGTTTCGACCAGTGTTTCAACGTGCCCCTTGAGCAATTCCACCTCGACGCGGATCTGCGCCAACTGGCGGGCATAGGGTTTGAGCAGCGCCAGCGCGCGCGGGTCGGTGCGGCAGGCGTCGATCAGATGTTCCAGTTCGCTCTGAAAGCGCCAGGCGCGGTACATCCGGTTCGTCGCGCGCTCGATGGACAGCACGCGCGTCGCGGCGGCCCAGCCTTCGTCCGGGGCGCCCAGCATATCGGCCTCGTCGACGATCACGTCGTTGAAGAACACCTCGCAGAAATGCCAATGCCCGTCGATCGAGCGGATCTCGCGCACCTCGAGCCCGGGCGCGTCCATCGGCACGGCGAACAGCACCAGCCCCTTGTGACGGTCCTGCGCCGTCCCGGTGCGGGCCAGCAGCAGGCAGCGTTGCGATTTCGAGGCGCCGCTGGTCCAGATCTTCTGGCCGTTGATCCGCCAGCCGTCGGCCGTCCGCTCGGCCCGGGTGCGCAGACCGGCCAGATCCGACCCCGCCCCCGGCTCGGAAAAGCCCTGACACCAGATCGCCTGCATCTTCAGGATCGCGGGCAGATATTCCGCCTTCTGGGTTTCGTTGCCGATGGCCATGATGATCGGCCCGGCCAGTTCCTTGCCGATCGAATTGAGCGAGTTCGGCACCGGGGCGAGGCCGATCTCGCGGTTGATTTCCAGATGTTCGCGCAGCGTCAGCCCGTGCCCGGCATAGGCCCTGGGCCAGGTGATGCCCGCCAGCCCGGCGGCGTGCATTCCCACCTCGAAATCGATCAGCTCTTGCAGGGTTGCCGGGGTGGCATGCGCCTGGTCGGTGCGCAGGCGGCCGGTCAGATTTGCCGCCAGCCAGTCGCGCGCCTGCGCGGCGGGCGAGGGCGACAGGGCAGGTTGCGCGGCGTTCGGGGCTGTCATCACTGGTCTCCCTCGTGTCGGTTCTGCCGCGTCGGCAGCAGCAATGCGTCCAGCGCGACCGCCCCCTGTCCGCGGGCCTGCACCAGCAGCGGATTGATGTCGATCTCGGCAATGTCGGCGGCATGGCGCGCGGCAAACCGCGACAGCGCCGCAACCGCCGAGGCGGCGGCGTCGAGATCGGCGGGCGCGCGGCCCCGCGCCCCGTCCAGCAGCGGGAAGGCGCGCAATTCGCGCAGCATGGCCAGCGCCTCGGCCTCGGTCACAGGGGCGAGGCGCAGGGCCGTGTCTTCGAAGATCTCGGCAAAGATCCCTCCCAGACCCACCATGACCACCGGCCCGAAAACCGGGTCCGACAGCGTGCCGAGGATCAGCTCTGTCCCGCCCGTGGTCATGGGCGAGACCAGCACACCGTCGAGGCGGGCATCGGGCGCGTTCAGGGTCGCGGCGGCGATCAGCCGGGTGAAGGCCGCCTTTGCATCCGTGCCGCCCCGGACGTTCAGCGCGACGCCGCCGATGTCGCTTTTGTGCTGGATGTCGGGCGACAGGATCTTCATCGCCACGGCAACGCCGAATTTCTCGGCGGCGGCCATGGCCTCGTCGGCACTGGTGGCGATCACCTCGGGCACGAACGAAAGGCCCGCAGCCGCCAGCACCGCCTTGGCCGTCGCCTCGTTGCGGCAGGCGGCGGGGTCGAGCGGCTGCAGCGGCTCGACCGGGCGTGCCGCCGGGGGTTCATGCCGGAACCGCTCGATCCGGCCGAGCGCGGCCAGCCCGCGCATGGCGCTGTCGATGGTGGGGAAACAGGCGATGCCCAGCTTTCGCAGATCGGCAATCGCCTCGGCGGGCCCGGCGAGGCAGGCAACCAGCGTCTTTTCGGGATGGCGCCTGCTGACATGGGCCAGCGCCTCGGTAAAGACCCGGCGCAGGCGCGGTATTCCCATGCCGAGGGCCAGCATCAGGCAGGCCGTCGTATTGGCGTCATCGGCCAGCACGGCATCGACGAGCGTTTCCAGAATTTCGGGGCTGGCGGACATCTGCGCGGTGGCATCGACCGGATTGGCCGTCGCCGCCAGCGGCAGCAGGGCGCGTATCCGGGCCTGCGCCTGCTCGCCCAGGGGGTTGACGCCGATGCCATGCGCCGCGGCGGCATCGGCCATCATCACGCCGAACCCGCCCGACGCGGCGATCATCGTCGCCGAAGGCGCCGTTCCCACGCGGCGCAGGCCGATGGCCTCGGCTGCCGCGCCGACTTCGACCAGCTCTTCCAGCGACCGGACCCGCACCGCACCATAGCGCGCGAACAGGGCATCGAACACCCGGTCGCTGCCCGCCAGCCCGCCGGTATGCGACAGCGCCGCCTTCTGCCCCGCCTCGGAGGTGCCGATCTTCAGCGCGATCACCGGCTTGCCGGCCCGCGCCGCCAGGTCCAGCGCCGCCGTCAGTCGCGCCCCGTCGCGGCAGGTTTCCATGCAGCACAGGATTACCGTCGTTTCGGGATCGGTGGCCAGCCAGGCGATCGCATCGGCGATCTGCACATCGGCCTCGTTGCCTGTGGCGATGAACCGCGCGGCACCCGCGCCGCAATCGCCCAGCATCCGCAGCGCGGCGCTGGCCACATTCCCGCTTTGCGAGACGATGGAGAGGCCGCCTTCCAGCGGCATCTCCTGTTCGAGCGCGATGGAAAAGGTGCCGATGGCCCGCGAGCGGACACTGACGGTGCCCAGACAATTGGGCCCGACGATCCGCATTCCGCTGTCACGGGCGATGTCGGTGACGCGGGCCTGCAGGGCGATGCCTTCGGGCCCGGCCTCGATGAAACCGGCGCTCAGGACAATCGCCGCGCCGACACCCAGCGCCGCCGCCTGTTCCAGCGTTGCCACGGCGGCGGCGCCCGGCACGGCGACCAGAACCAGATCCGGCACCTCCGGCAGCGCGCCCAGATCGGCGTAAGCCGCAAGGCCCTGCACCTGATCCGCCCTGGGGTTGACCGGATAGATCGCCCCGGCAAAGCCGTGTTTGATCAGCAGGTGAACCGGCCGCCCGCCCGTCTTGGTCGGATCGGTCGAGGCCCCGACAATGGCGATGGAGCGCGGCGAAAAGACCGCGTCCAGCCCCGGGGTCGTCTTGTCGCGGCTCATCTCAGCGCCCCTTGAACACCGGCGCGCGCTTTTCCAGGAACGCCCGGCGGGCTTCCTGCGCATCCTCGGTCTTTGACAGCGCCATGGTGTAATTCTGCTCCAGCCGGTAGGCATCGCGCTGCGGCATGTTTTCCACCATGTTGGCCGCCTGCTTGGCATAGGTGATCGCCAGCGGCGCTTTCTGGGCGATGTCCTGCGCGACGGCCATGGCGGTGGGCAGCAGATCGGCGGCGCTCGTCACCTCTTCGATGATCGAGCGGGCCTTGAGTTCGGCGGCGGAGAGGCGGACGCCGGTAAAGAACATCCGCCGCGTGGTGGAGCGGCCGAACAGCGAGTGCAGCATCGACGCCCCCCCGGCAAGGCCGACGTTGATTTCCGGCATGCCGAACACGGCCTCTTCCGCGGCATAGAAAATGTCGCAAGACGCCATCAGCCCCAGACCCGCACCAAGGGCTGCGCCGTTCACCGCCGCGACCACGGGCTTGCTGCATTCGCGGATCGCGTTTCCGGTCTCGCGGGTGATGCGGTTGTGTTCGAGGAAGTCGCCGGGCCGGGCCGAATCAGGACGATCCTTCAGGTCGGCACCGGCGCAGAAGGTCTTGCCCGCGCCGGTCAGGACCGCCGCGCGCACGTCATCGCGCTGCGAGATTTCGTCAAAGATCTCGACGAGTTCATAGCGCGTCTGACGGTCGAGGGCATTGACCGGCGGGCGGTCCAGCGTCACCAGGGCGACCAGCCCATGCATCTCAACCCGCACGTTTTTCTTGTCGAACATGGCCTGCATCCCTCCTCAAGGCGCGCTGACCGGCCGGTCAGTCATGGGCGGTTTTAGCAGCGGCCGCCGCGCCGGGCAACCATTTTCTTGCCGGATTTCACCCCTTGACTGACCGCCCGGTCACTCCCTAGCCTGTAGCACGTTCTTGCAGGAATTGCCTGCACTGAATCAGGGAGGAACTTCACCATGACTGACACAAAGCGTCGGATCATTCTGGGCGCAGTCGGGTTCGCCGCGGCCGCTGCCTTCGCTCCGCTGGGTGCCATCGCCCAGTCTGGCGAGCCTATCCGCCTCGTTGTGCCCTATGGCGCGGGCGGGTTGCTCGACGGGCTGGTGCGCGAGGTCGGCGACCGGATCGCATCGGACCTGGGCCAGCCGGTGATCGTCGAGAACCGCCCCGGATCGAACGGTATCATCGGCGCGACCTTTGCCGCCAACGCCGCCGCCGACGGGCTGACCTATTTCGTCGGCGCCACCGGGCCGCTGTCGCTGAACGTGCTGCTGCGCGACGATCTGTCGTATGACATGGAATCGTTCGACCCCGTCGGCACCATGATGAGCGGGCCGCTGACCATCACGGTTCCCAGTTCGCTGGGCATCTCCACGCTGGAGGAACTGAAGGCGCATGCCGAAAGCACCGGCCAGCCGCTGCGCTATGCGACCCTCGGGCCGGGCAGCGTGACCCATCTGTTCGGCATGGTGCTGCAATCGGAACTGGGCGTGCCCATGATCGATGTGTCGTACCGCGACAACCCCTCGGCGATCGTGGACCTGATCGCCGGTCAGAACGATCTGAACTTCTCGACGCCGATCTCGCTGATCGCCCATGTCAATTCGGGCGATGTGCGCATGATCGCCATCTCCTCGCCCGAGCGCGACCCGGGCTTCCCCGATCTGCCGACCACGACCGAACTGGGCTATCCGGGGCTGGTTTCGTCGTTCTGGTTCGGCTTTCTGGCCCCGGCCGGAACCCCGGACGCGGAAGTGACACGCTTCAGCGCCGCCCTGCAGCGCGCGATGAGCGACGCGGAACTGCAGCAGCGGATGCGCAACGCGGGGATGCAGCCGAACGTCGGCGGCCCCGAGGCGATGCAGGCGCAGCTCGACTGGGACATGAACTTCTGGGGCGGCGTGATCGAGGCGAACAACATCACGATCGAATAATCCGCCCGCGCGGAATGATGAAAGCCCCGCTTCGGCGGGGCTTTTCTGTTCGGCCGACAGGTGAACGGCTCAGAGCTTGCGGATACCGTTCAGGACGATATCGGCATACCGCTCGACGATCTCCTCGGCGGTATGGGTCTTTGCGGGGTCATACCAGCGGTGCATCCAGTTGACGCCCGACAGGATCAGCCGCCCGGCATCGGCCGGGTCCACATCGCGGAATTCGCCCGAGGCGATGCCCTCGCGGATCAGCGCGCGCAAGCGGCTCTCGAAGGCCTTGCGCCGGGCCAGCCGCTCGTCCTGGCGGTGCTGGTTGCGTTCGCTCCAGAAGGCATTGCTGGCGGCGATCCAGGCGGCCCGGTGCTGCGAAAAGAAACTGGCGGTCGCCACCATGAAGGCGCGCACCTTTTCGGCGGCGGTGCCATCCGCCGGAATCCGCGCCTCGACAAAGCTGTTCAGATGCTGCGTCGATTCAAAGGCGATCCGGGCGTAGATGGCATCCTTGCTGACGAAGTGGTGGTACAGCAGCGCCTTGGACACGCCCGCCGCCGTCGAGATGTCGCGCATCGACGTGGCATCATAGCCTTTTTCGGCGAAAATCTGCGCGCCGATCGCCAGCAGGCTGCGCACCCGCTCGCTGGTTTCCGTCGCGGGCCCGGTGTCGTCGCCCGTTTCCATCGTCATTCGTGCAATCCCCGTCTGGCCCCGTCTGGTGGCTGTCCGACCCTGACCATTGACTGACCGGCAGGTCAAGCGCCGCCAGTGCCGCGTCCGTCGCGCCGCAGGGCGTCGCCCCAGTTTTTCACCACGAAGTCTATATAGCAGCGAAGCTTTTTCGGAATGAAGGGCGCTTCGGTATAGGTGACGAATATCCCCTCCTCGAATGTCGTATTGGTCACACGCAGATCGGGCAGAACCTGCACCAGCGCCCCGGTCGCCAGATGATCGGCCACCGTGTAATCGTCGAGCAGGGCGATTCCCTGCCCGGCGAGGGCCATCGACAACAACACCAGCCCGTTGTTGCTGCTGAAGGCGGTCGGCGCGGCGAATTCATCGTCGTCCTCGGCGCCGCGAAAGCGCCAGGTGACGCGCTCGTGGTTGATCCAGTAGGTCAGGCATTGATGCGCCGCCAGATCCTGCGGGGTGACGACAGCGGGCATGCGGGCCAGATAGGCCGGGCTGGCGACAAGGATGCGGTGGCTGAGAAACAACCGCCGCCGCACCAGCCCGCGTTCTTCCGGCGGGGCGATGCGGAAATCCAGATCGAACCCGTCCTCGCGCAGGCGGACCAGTTTTTCCGACAGATGCAGGTCAACCACCAGACCGGGATAGAGTTCGCCGAACGCAGGCTGCAATCGCGCCAGCACCGACAGGCCGAACATCGTGCGCGAATGCACGCGCAGCAGGCCCTGCGGCTGTTCGGTCTGGTCGGCCACGGCGGAATCGGCGGCGCGGACACTGGCGAGGATGCCGCGTGCATCGCGCAGGTAATTCGCCCCGCTTTCGGTCAGCCCCAGCGAGCGCGTTGACCGATGGATCAGCGTCACCCCCAGGTTGCCTTCCAGCTCGTTGATGTGCCGGGTCACACTGGCAGGCGACAGCCCGTAAAGCCGCCCGGCAGCCGAAAAGCTCCCGGTTTCGGCGGTGGCGACAAAAAGCTCCAGCGCGCGCAGCTTGTCCATCGGACCTTTTCGAAAAGCGAAAACCTGAACTCATATTTTCGCCGGTTATCGCGCCTGACGCAAGACTGTATCAAAAACCAAGGTCCGATCAGGAGGAGCAAGACCATGGATTTCGGCGCATTCATTCTGGCGCAGCAGCGCGGCTACCATCAATCCTCGACCGAGGTGATCTCGAATTCGGTGGAGCAGACGATCAGGGCCGAGCAGGCTGGTTTCTCGAATGCCTGGTACGCCGAACACCATTTCAACAATTATTCGCTGTCACCCTCGCCGCTGATGATGGTGGCGCATTGCGCGGGCAAGACCAGCACGATCCGTCTGGGATCGGCGGTCTGCATCCTGCCGCTGTACCACGCCCCGCGCTTTCTGGCCGAGGTCGGCCTTGTCGATACGCTGTCGGGCGGGCGGCTGGAACTGGGCATCGGCTCGGGCTATCAGCAGTTCGAATTCGAGCGTTTCGGCACCTCGCTGGATGAGGCGGGCAAGATCTTTGCCGAATACCTCGATGTCCTGCCCAAGGCGCTGACGCAGAAGATCTTTGAACATCATGGCCAGTATCTGAATATTCCGCCCAGCTCGATTGCGGTGCGGCCGATCCAGCAGCCGATGCCGCCGATCTGGGTGACGACCGGCAACCCCCGGGTCCGCGAGCGCACGTTCCGCGAGGGCTATAACCTGTTCGTCACCGCCCTGCTGGGCGGGCTGGATGCGATCCGGGATCTGCGCGCAAAGCTGGATGCCGATATCGCCGCCTCGGGCACCGATGGCCGGCGCAGCCGCATCGGCTTTCTGCGCTGCGCCTATGCCAGCGACGACCGGGCCGAGGTGGACAGCTATCTGGCCAACGCCCAGTTCCAGCGCCGCCTGTCGTTCAGCCTGAAGGACCGGACGCAACAGACCGACGACGGCTATCTGATGAAGGAAATCCCGCATCCGACCGACATGACCTTTGACGAGATGCGCGCGAACCTGCCGGTGGGCAGCGTCAATCGGGTGATCGAGCGGCTGATCGAAGAGATCGAGGTTCTTCGCCCTGACCATATCGCCGTGCAGACCCAACTGGGCGATTTCGACCAGAAAACCATGCTGCGGCAGATGGACCTCTGGGGCGAGACGATCATTCCCGCCGTCACCAAGGCGGTTGGCGCCGGGCGCCTGACCGTCAACGCGGCCGAGTAGGCGCCATGCGCATCGTCCTGGCCGCGGGCGCCGTCCCGAAACTGGAGGAGGCGTCGGATTTCCGGCGCTTCAGCATCGAACTGGGCGGCGATGTCCCGGCGGGGCAGCCGCAGGCGCTGGCGGCGGTGCTGGCCCCCGTCGCCGATCTGGACGAGACCGGGCACGGCTGGGTGCGGCCGGATGCCATCCGCGCGCTGACGCCGCTGTCGGGCAGCCCCGACTGGCAGCAATGCTTTTCCGCCATGATCGGCTTTGCCGCCAAGCATGGCTGGACCGATGCGCAGGGCCGTATCCGGGCGCATGTCGAGGCGCCCGTGGCGCCCGACCCGGTGTCGGCCGATGCGTTCCGCCATGCCATGCGGCGGTTCGCATCGGGGGTCTGTGTCGTGGCGACCGGCGAGGGCGCCGACCGCTGCGGCATGACGGTGTCTGCCTTCAGCTCCGTCTCGGCCGAGCCGCCGATGGTGCTGGTCTGTCTGAACCGCGCGGCCTCGGCGCATGACCGGCTGACGGGGGCGGCGCCCTACAGCATCAATATCCTCGATGCGGATCAGGCCGAGGTCGCCATGACTTTCGCCGGACAGCGCGGGCTGCACGGCGCCGACCGGTTTGCCCGTGGCTGGGATCAATCGCGGGGGGCGCCGGTTCTGATCGGCGCGCATCAGAGCCTGATCTGCACGCCGACCGCCCGCCACATCGCCGGCAGCCATACGGTGCTGATCGGCACGGTGCTGCACACGACCCCCAGCACCAGCGGCGCGGCGCTGCTCAATTACGACGGCCAGATGAGGGCCGCCGGATGCGCCGCCTGATCCGCCGCCCGTCACCCGGAGGCATGGGATGAACCGGCCCGCTCTGGACCAATTGCTGGACCGCGAGGCGATCCGCGACTGCCTGTATCGCTATTGCCGTGGCATCGACCGCGCCGACGAGGCCGCCTTGCGCTCAAGCTACTGGCCCGATGCCACCGACCGGCACGGCGCCACCTCGGGGCCGGTCGAAGGCTTCTTCGACCGGGTGAAGGCGGCCTGGGCGCGCGGGGCGCGCAATGTCCATCATGTCGGGAATATCCTGATCGAGATGCGCGCCGACGGGTTTGCCGAGGTCGAAAGCTACTTTCTGGCGCTGCAACGCGGTCCGGGGCCCGACGGGATCGAGCGGCAGGTGATGCTGTCGGGGCGCTATTGCGACCGCTTCGCGCGGCGCGGCGGCGAATGGCGCGTGCTGGAACGTGTCGTGGTGTATGACTGGGTCGATCACCAGACACCCCCCGACGGCACCGAAGCCGAACGTTTCGGTGCCCGCCAACCCATCGGCGCCCCCTGGCCCACGGACCCGGCCTATTGGCCGGACCGAACCCCCGCCCGGGGCTGACTGGCCGCTGCCCGAATCGGTCATCCGTGATTCCGGCGCCCGCCTGTCGGCTGCTCTGGCCGATGAATTGGCCGGACACTGGACGCGCGATCCGGAGCGCGCCGATCCATCGCGGCCAGATCGTGCGCTGCCAGCGGGGCCTCACGTCGCGGCGCTGGCGGTTCCCCGGCCACTGGCACAAATCCCTGAAATGTTGTGCGGGTCGGGCGCGCCAGGCGCGCGGTGCATGCCGAGAATTAGAATAGCTAATCCTAACTATAGATAGTTTAATTTTATTGGCGATCTGTCCCGCGCTAGGTTTCCCCAAGGGATCGGGGGAACCATGGTAGACGCCTTTATTGGTCTGTTCAGCACATCAGCCATTTTCTATCTGCTGTTCGGCGCCTGTCTGGGGCTGATCGTCGGCATCCTGCCTGCGCTGGGCGGCGCGGCGGGCCTGTCGCTGCTGATCCCGTTCATCTATGGCATGGACCCGTCGTCGGCCATGGCGATGATTATCGGCATGCTGGCGACAGTATCGACCGGGGACACGATCACCTCGGTCCTGCTGGGCATCCCCGGTTCGGCCTCGTCGCAGGCGACGGTGCTTGACGGGTTCCCGATGGCCAAGGCGGGGCAGGGCGCGCGGGCGCTGTCGGCCGGGTTTCTCAGCTCGGTGCTGGGCGGGCTGCTGGGCGCGGCGCTGCTGACCCTGACCTTGCAGGGGGCACGGCAGATCATCCTGCTGTTCGGCATCCCGGAAATCCTGATGATGATCCTGTTCGGCGTGGCCAGCGTCGCCGCCCTGTCGGGGCGCAGTCTGGCCAAGGGCGTGGCGATCTGTGCCTTCGGCATGATCGTGGCCTCGATCGGTTTCGCCCCGGCGACGGGCGAGGACCGGCTGACCTTTGGCCTGTTCTACCTCGCCGATGGTCTGCCGCTGATCGCCTGCGTCATCGGCGTGTTCGTGGTGCCCGAGATCGTCGATCTGGTGCGCCAGAACCGGTCGATCGCCGACCGCCCGTCGATGGGATCGGGGACGCTGCAGGGCGTGCGCGATGTGCTGGCCAACAAATGGCTGGTGGTGCGCTCGGCCGGGGTCGGTTGCCTGGTCGGTGCCATGCCGGGCGTCGGTGGCGCCGTGGTGGACTGGATCGTCTATGGCCAGACGGTGCGCGCGGCCAAGGACAAGAGCCGGTTCGGCAAGGGCGACGTGCGCGGCGTGATCGGGGTTGAAAGCTCCAACAACGCGGTGCTGGGTGGCGCGCTGGTGCCGACGCTGTTGTTCGGGGTGCCCGGATCGGGATCGACGGCCCTGCTGCTGTCGGCGCTGATCATGCTGGGCGTGCAGCCGGGACCGGCCATGCTGGGCGCCAATATCGATCTGACCTATCTGATGATCTGGTCGCTGGCGATCGCCAATATCGTTGGCGCCGGGCTGTGCTTCCTGCTGGCGCGGCATCTGGCGAAGATCACCCTGATCCCCTTCGTCTGGATCGCGCCGTTCCTGATCGTGGCGATTACCTTTGCCACGCTGCAGATCAACCGCGATCCGCGCGACCTGCTGCTGGTGCTGCTGTTTGGCGCGCTGGGGGTGTTCATGCGGCGTTTTGGCTTCTCGCGCCCGGCCTTCCTGATCGGTTTCGTGCTGCTGGGCAATCTGGAGCGGGCGTTCTATCAGACCTCGCAGCTCTATGATTTCTGGAGCTTTATCTCGCGGCCCATCGTGCTGCTGCTGGTGGTGGTTGTGGCGACGGTGCTGATCTCGTCGCTGCGCAACCAGCTCTCGTCCAAGGTGGCGTTCGGCTCGCCCGGGCACGAGGCCCGGCTGCTGGCAACCCGCCCGCTGCAACTGGCGATGCCGCTGGGGCTGGCCCTGGTCTTTGCCGCGACGATCGGGGCGCTGTGGGATCTGCAGCCGCTGGGGCGCACCTTTCCGCAGATCGTCGCCGGGATCGGGCTGATCGCCGCGCTGGTCGCCACGGTGCAGGTGCTGCGCAAGGCGCCCTCGGCGCTGGAGGATCAGGAGCAGGAGGGCATTCACTACCCGGTCTCGGCGCTGCGCGTGGCCCTCTGGCTGGCGGCGGCTATGGCGCTGGTGATCGCCTTCGGCTTCTTTGCCGGTTCGTCGCTGTTTCTGGCGCTGTTCCTGGCCATCGAGGCGCGCGCCCGCCCCTGGGCGATCGCGGCGGGCATCGTCGGCATTGTCGGCATCTATCTGCTCTTGATGGTGAAGAGCGGCACGTTCCTGCCGGATGGCCGGGTGCTGGCCCTGAACCCCTGGAATTATTTCTGAAGTGGAGGAGACACTCATGACACTGACCAAATGGCTTCTTGCCGGGGTGGGGGCGATCGGCCTGAGCCTTCCGGCCGCGGCCCAGGATCTGGGTCTGTCGCGCATCAACGTGACCGTGCCCTTTGGCGAGGGCGGTGGCAGCGACACGCTGGTGCGCGCCATCGCCCCCTATCTGCAGCAGGCGCTGACCTCGGAGCCGACGCTGCTGATCCGCAACGAGCCGGGCGGCGGCGGCATTCCCTCGACCAACCGCTTTGCGCGCAATGCGGCGCGGGACGGGTCCGACCTGATCTCGCTGTCGTCGTCGATCTTCATCGCCAATGTGCTGGGCAACGCGCAGATCCAGTTCACCCTCGAGGATTTCATCCCGGTCTTTGTCGCGCCGCTGGGGGCCATCGTCTATATCTCGCCCTCGACGGGCGCGACGGCGCCGGGTGATGTCGCCGGGATCGGCGACACCAGGCTGGTCTATGGCGGCGGGCGCCAGGACAGCGCGGATATCCTGACGGTGCTGCAGCTCGATCTGCTGGGCCTGGATGTGCAGGCGGTCTGGGGGCTGGAGCGCGGCGGCGGCCGCATCGGCTTCGAGCGCGGTGAATTCACGGTCGATCACCAGACCTCGCTGGCGTTCAACGCCTCGGTCCAGCCGCTGGTCGATGCCGGGACCGCGATCCCGTTCCTGACCACGGGCATCATCACCGCCGACGGCACCATTGCGCGCGATCCGATCTTTCCCGACCTGCCCACTTTTATCGAGGTCTATGAACAGGTGCACGGCGAGCCGCTGTCGGGTCCGGCCTACCGCGCCTATCTGGCGCTGACGACCGCCGCCATCACCGCCGGCAAGACCATCGCCCTGCCAGCAGGCACGCCTCAGGCGGTGGTTGATGCCTATTCGGCGGCCTTCACCGAGGTCATCGCCAACCCCGCGTTCCGGCAGGCGACCGAGGCGTCGCTGGGCGGCTATCCGCTGTCCACCGGCGCCGAAGCGCAGGCGGCGTTCTCGGTCGGCGGCACGCTGGACGACGAAGCCTATGCCTGGCTGCAGGACTGGTTCCGCACCGAACTGAACTTCGAGATCTCGCGCTAATCCTCGCTTCGCGCCCCCTGCTGCTGGCGGGGGGCGCCCCAATCAGAGCCGATCATGACCTCATCCTCTCAGACCACGCCTGTCCGGCGCCTTCATACGGGGACACCGATCCCCGAGCCTGAGGTTCCGGCAGATGTGGCGGTAATCCGCGACGTGGCTTTCGGTCCGCACGAGCGGCAATGCTATGACGTCTACCTGCCCCGCCATGCAGCCCGGCCGCTGCCGGTGGTGGTGTTCCTGCATCCCGGCGCCTGGTCGCGGCGCGACAAGCGTGCGGTGCGCACGATGTTCGTGCTGGACCACGGCTTTGCGCTGGTCAGCATCGGCTATCGGCTGGCCCAGCACGCCCCGTTTCCCGCGCAGATCCAGGACGTCAACGCCGGTATTCGCCACCTTCTCGCGCATGCCGACAGCTATGGCATCGACCCGGCGCGACTGGTGATCGCCGGCACCTCGGCCGGGGCGCATCTGGGCGCGCTGGCGGCGCTGGCCCGCGATGTGCCCGGGTTCGGCGCAATCCGCGACCTGAAACCGCGCGGTGTGGTGGCGATCTATGGCGCCTATGACATGCCGGCGATGATCGCCGGGCAGGATGCCATCGAGATCGACC